>WNGD01000774.1_pt1 | contig 66644 bp, 62 predicted proteins | sample 5400671 | NCBI WGS metagenome assembly WNGD01 (sample SAMN13153369, study PRJNA577476) | soil metagenome | isolation source: 40 cm soil or saprolite under grassland replicate 2 | place: USA:California | collected 2016-06-15
ATCCCGACCGACCGAAGCCGCGGGCGTCATACCGGATAACACGAAAGTGAGGTACGAGGACTTGAACCTGTTCATCCCACATGCGGCGGTCGAGATTACCGCCGTGGAGGAGTACAATTGTGGGCCCACTGCCGAGCGATTCGTAATAAAGTCGGCTGCCGGGGACTGCGACAAACCCCGTGTCGACCCTCGCTGCCGGCGAGGCATGCGGCCGCGGCGCACGGACGCTGCAGGCAGACAACGCCAAGACGGAGACGTGCACCAGCCGCCCTTTGCCGCCCCTGCCGCCTGTTGCCGCCCTTACGCCCACACCCGCTCCGCCTGCCACAGATGCCGGTGCTGGTGCCGCGGCAAAATCGTAAAGCACGAGTACAGGTTGTACCGCACTCGAGCGTTGAACGGTGACGTCACGCGCACCTGAGAAATCGGCAGGCCGTCCGCTTGAGCGAGACAGCCGAGCTGCGCGGCTTGGAGGCGATCGAATTCCTGAACGAGGAGCGCGGGGGCCGCCAGGCTGGACGGGAGAAACCGCGCGATAGTCTTCAAGCGGACCCGAACCGGCGGTCCCATGGTCGCCCACAACAGCCAGCCGATGGGATCCCGATGGTACCGACCTGGTGGCCGTCGCTCCAGCATGCGAGCGCGCGACACGGCATGCTGCAACAGCGGCAAATAGGCCATGGACGTGAGGTTCAAGTGCGCCACGCACTCGGCCACCGACCAGCGCGCCGGGTCGGCGCGCCGTCCCCAACGCTCCTCCGGAACCGCGCGCACCAGCTCGTGAAGACGGGCTTGCGCGCTGGTATATTCGTCGGCGACGAGGTCGAGCTGCGGGTGCATGTCTCGTCTGAGACGGCGCCCTGGTCAGTACCAGGTGCAGTCCTCTTGAAGGAATCCCGTCGACCCGGCCGACTGCCGCTCCCTTCCCGCCTTCGGATCTGACCGACGAAAGCCCGCCCGAGGTCTGTTCTGCTCGTAAAACGACTCGAAGTCGTTCCACGCGACCGCAACAACGTCCGTGGGAATCTCCGTACACTTCAACTTCTTGGGACTCTTCAAGTCCCGAATGGCGACAACAATGCTGGGGGGCGCCGCGGAGTCGTCTGGCCTAAAGATCTCCGCGTCGAACACGTAGAAGCCCGCGTCCGCCACGTCCTTGAGAGACACCCATTGATTATCGAGGTACACTTTCATTGGTGTGTGACCGCCCTTAATGGGCTCGACCGGTTGTTGGTTTCGAAAGACCTGAGCACCTCTGACGTCAGCCTTGAATTTGTAGGTCGCCCGTAGGTTGGGCCCGAGCATCAGGCGCTTGAACACCGAGCCCCCCGTTTCCCCAACCTTTGGAAGGATCGCGAACGATACGACGGGAGCCGACGGCGCCCCAACGTACTCGGCCCAATCGCGGTATTCACGGACTTCCGAAAACCGTTGGGCCTCGGGCAGACCTGCTCTCGCCTCCCGCTTCTTTCGGTCCTTCGCGATGTCGTTCTCATGAACCTTCACCGCGACTAGTGTTTGGATCGGCGTCTGAAGCGTCAGGTCAAAACCGTCTACCCCACGGTCGACGAAGTCCTGATACCGGTCCGGGTCGGCTGTGTCTGCTTCCGCCTTGACGGTCCCGATGTCCAGTTGGTCGGCAGGCATGACCGGAAGCAAGCCCGAACTTGGTGCCGGCGTCTGAGTCAGCTCGGCCCCCGCACGAGCAAGCGCCGGGGCGGCCCTGGCGATCAGCACGGAGCCGGACACGCCGGGGCCCCCTTGATCTGGAACATCACCAAACGTGTTAACGGCAACAGCCTCGCCGTCCACATTCAACAGTGGACCGCCGGAGTTTCCATGATTGATGTTTACGTCCGAGATGATAGCACCCGCACGTACGCTCGACGCGATGCCGGAGGTGATGGTTAGACCTTGATTCAAGGGATACCCCATCGCCGCCAGCCGCTCCCCGGCAACGACCGGCGCTCGGTCCACGGGGTGTTGCAAGGGAATACGAAACCGATGCGTCACGTACTCGGCGGGAAGCCGTAGGACCGCTATGTCGGCTTCGGGATCGCGTGCGAGTACTTGGGCTCGAACGCGGGTCACTGAATCTAGGACGGCAGAGATCTCGTCGCCTTCGGCGGCCTCCACTACATGGGCGTTCGTAATCACGACGCCACCGAGTGTGTCCGCCAGGAATCCGCTGCCGTGAGCCAGACCGGCCTGAATCCTAAACACGCTGCCTTTAAAACGCTCGAACAGGGCTGCGGCTGGGTCCATACGACTGTCGTAAGCGCTCTGAACTTGAGACGTCGGTCCTAGATCCGCCGCAGCGTTGTCATTCGTCAAGTCGATCGTCGACGTCGTCCCCGAAGAAATCGTCAACCCGAGCCGCCAGCGAAAGCGTCGCCCTTGAAACTCCGTTGGTGCGATGCTGCTCAGCGTGTATGTGCCTGGCGGCACGGACAGGGACGCCCTGCCGTCCGTCGCGGTTCGAATCGAGAACGTATCCGAGCCGGCCCCGGTCAAGAGGAGCGCATGGAGCGGAACCGCTCGTACCTGCATGTCGCGATCCACGAGGGCTGCAGTGATGACGATGTTCCCGGGTTTCGGTGGGGGCACCGGGCTTGGCTTTCGCACGGGCTGGCCCTGAGCGAAAAGAACTCGCGTGCCGATCAGCAGGACTGCCGGGAGCGCACGCGCGATGTAGGTCCGTGAGGTCATTGGGTCTCCTGTGAGACGGCGGCTCGCACTCCGCTAAGATGACGCGCCACGGTCACGGCCACTAGGGCGTTTTTGCGGCACGTTGGGTGAAAACGCGACAGGAACCCCTGCTCCCCGGTTAGTTCACTCTTCCCTGCAAACGCCGGAGTCCCCCCACCGCGGGAGCATACCCGGGCGTTTTCTCCAGTGCGCGCCCGTACTCGGCCACCGCGTCCAGCACCTGACCCTTCTTCTCCCAGATCCGCGCCAGGTTGACGTGCGGGAACTGCGGCGCCTCGTACCGCGGCGCGTCCATCGCCCGCTTGAGCCAGGGAATCGCATCGTCGTCGCGCCCCAGCTCGATCAAGTAGCACCCGATGTCGTTGTAGGGATTGCCGAACGTGGGATCCACGGCGATCGCCCGCTTGCATTCGGCGATCGCTTCATCGTAGCGTCGGTCGAACGAGTACACCCAGCCCAAGAACGTGTGCGCCTCCGCCGTCGGAAGCTCCGCGAGCGACGCCTGATAGAGTTGCACCGCGCCCGCCAGATCGCCCGCCAACTGGCACTGGTACGCGCGCTCGAATAGCTTTAGCGCCCGAGCTCGATCACCCACACGCCAAGCTTATTCAGACTTCTCCGCCGTCGCCATCGCGCCCGTTTATCAGCCTGCCGTTGCTCGTCCTCGTCGCGGCGGTCGCGCTTGGCTGGAACTTGAGCGGCTACCGCCTCTTCGACCCCGACGAAGGCCGCAACGCGGAAGTGGCGCGTGAGATGGCGCACTCGAACGATTACGTCGTCCCGCACCTGGATGGCCTCCCGTACCTCGACAAGCCGATCGTGTACTTCGCCGCCGCGGCCGCCATGATGGAGCTGTTCGGCCCGACGGAAGCGGCCGCCCGGCTGCCTGCCTATCTCGCAACCCTCGCCACGATCGCGCTGCTCGTTCGGTTCGCGCGCCGCCGTTGGGGCGACGAGGCCGGCTGGCTTGCCGGGCTCGCCTATGCCACCATGGTGCTACCGCTCGCCTACGCGCGCACGGCGATCTTCGACAGCACCCTCACGCTGTGCACGACTGCCGCGATCCTCTGGTTCGCAGACGAGCGGCCCGTCGCCGCCTGGGCGGCGATGGCCGCCGGCGCCCTCACCAAAGGCCCCATCGCCGTCGCGATCCCGCTCTTGGCGCTCGTGCCGCACGCGCTCGCCACCGCCAGGCCCGTGCGGCGGGTGTTTCCGTGGCGTGGGCTCGCGCTGTTTGGGGCGATCGCCCTCCCTTGGTTCATCGTCGTGTCGATCGAGCATCCCGACTTCCCCGGCTACGTCTTCCTCAGAGAGACGCTCCAGCGGGTCACCACGCGGAGCTTCCACCGCACCGCGCCGTTCTGGTACTACCTGCCGATCGTGCCCGTCGGCGCCTTCCCGTGGATCGTCCCGGCCCTCGCGCGTGTGAGACACTGGCGCGCCACCTGGGACGCCCGGCGTGACCCAGCGGCGAGCGAGCCGCTGCTGCTCGCATGCTGGGTGATTGTGCCGCTCCTGTTCCTGTCCCTCAACCAGTCCAAGCTGCCGCAGTACGTGCTGCCGTTGATCCCTGCGCTGGCGCTCGCCGCGACGCGGACCCTGGTCGCCGGGGGGAGCCACACGGCGGCGCGCGCCTACGTCGGCGTCGCGACCATCGCGGGTCTCGCGCTCGTGGCCCTCACGCGCTGGCTCCCCGCACCCATCACCCTGACGCCGGCTGAAAAAGCCGCCATCCCCCCGACGGCGGTGGTACTCGGCATCGTGGTGCTCTGCTCCGCGGTCTTCGTCGGGCTCGGCGCCCTCACCCGCCGACCCCGCACGACGATTTTCGGGTATGCTGCCGTCGTCATGGCCATCCCGTTCCTCTCCGGGAGACTGCTGGTCGCGGTGGGAGAAGACCGCTCCTCCGCCGCCGTGGCGAGCGCCACCGCCGCGGCACTCGAGCGCAGCGGCGGTACCGGTACCGTGCTCGGCGTCCTCGCCTATGCGCCGTCGCTGCCCTTTTATCTCGGTCGCCCTATTGCCGTGGCCACCGAGACCGGTCGAGAGCTCACGAGCAACTACATCGCCGACAATGTGGAGCGGTTCCGCTCAGTCCCCGATTCGCCACTCCTCCCGGCGGACTACTGGCGCGAAACACTGGCGCGTTGCCCCATGCCCACGGTGTTCCTGACGGGCGCCGGGCACCGCGACGCGCGCGCCGCCCTGGGTGCCGCACTGCCACTCCTCGCCGCCGACGACCACTACGCGGCGTACGGCCCCTGCCGTCCCTCCCAACCTCCCCAACCTCCTCAACCTCCCCGGCGGGGCGGGGGTGTGCGGTAATGTGCGGCATCTTCGGCGCCGTCTCGCTCTCGGGCGCGCCGCTCCGGCATCCCGACTGCATGGCCGCCATGGCCGCCGCGCTCGCCCACCGCGGGCCCGACGGAGAGCGCATCGTGGGTCACGAGCGCGCGCGCCTGGGCGCCCGTCGGCTCGCCATCATGGACTTGACCACCGGCGACCAGCCGTTCCAGAGCCCCGATGGGTCCATCTGGATGATTTGCAACGGCGAGATCTACAACGCGCCCGAGCTGCGCCGCGAGTATACCCTCGCCGGTTATCCGTTCCGCTCGACCGGTGACATCGAGACGATCGTTCCATTGTATGAGCGCTTCGGCGCGGACGGCGTGGGTCGGCTCGAAGGAATGTTCGGCCTGGCGGTGTGGGACGACCGACAAGGTCGGTTGGTGCTCGCGCGCGACCGCGCCGGTGAGAAACCGCTGTTCTGGACGGAGCGGAACGGCGAGCTGCGGTTCGCGTCGGAGATTCAGGCGCTGCTCGCCTACCCCGACCAGCCGCGCCGCGTGAACGCCGCCGCGGCGGCCCTGTACGGCGCGCTCGGCTACGTCCCCGCCCCGCACACGATGCTCGACGGCATCTCAAAGCTCGCGCCGGCGCATCTCCTGGTCGCCGATCGCAAGGGATTGGCGGTGCGCCGCTATTGGGACCCCGCCGCCGTCGCCGCGCGCCCGTCGCGCCTCGAAAGTCCGGGCACCCTGCGGGACGTGCTGCTGCGCGCGGTCGAGCGCGAGCTGATGTCGGACGTGCCGGTCGGCGTGTTCACGAGCGGCGGGCTCGATTCGTCGCTCCTCGCGGCCGCGGCGGCGCGTGTCATGGCGGGCGAGCGGATCCACACCTACTCCGTGAAGTTCGCCGAGCCGGGCTACGACGAGAGCCCTCAGGCCGAAGCGGTGACGCACCACATCCGCACGATCCACCATGTGGTCACCGCGGACGATGAGGCGTTGGAGCGCGCGTTCGATCACATAACCCGCTCGCTCGCCGAGCCGGTGGGCGATCCCGCCATCCTGCCCACGTTCTTACTCGCTGAGGCGGCGCGGGAGCACGTCAAAGTGGTGCTCTCGGGCGAGGGCGCGGACGAGCTGTTCGGCGGCTACCCGACGTACCTGGGCCACAGGGCGGCGAGGCTGTACCGCACGATCCCCGGACGCGGGGCGCTCCGCTGGCTCGTCGACCGCCTGCCCACGTCGACCGGCAAGGTCACGCTCGAGTTCCTGCTCAAGCAGTTCGTCGCCGGGGCCGACCTGCCCCTCGTGGAGCGTCACCTGACCTGGTTCGGCGCGCTGGGGCCGGACGCGCACGTGCTCGCCTGGGCCACCGGGCTGCTGAACGGTTTCCCCGGGGATTCGTCGCTCAACCGAGTGTTGTGGCTCGACTTCCTTACCTATCTCCCGGACAACCTGCTCGTGAAGGTGGACCGCGGGACGATGCTCGCGTCCATTGAGGCACGGGCGCCATACCTGGACCGCGCGGTGATGGAGCTGGCGCTGCCGGCGCCGGCGGCGCTGAAGGTGCGGGGCTTCACCACCAAGGCGATATTAAAGGAAGCGGCACGCGGGCTCGTTCCCGAGTCGGTCATCCGGCGCAAGAAGCGCGGGCTCTCGGTGCCGGTGGCGCGCTGGCTGAATGCGGGACTCCGCTCCCTCGCCGATCGCTACCTCGCCGCGCCCCGGCTGTTCCGGGACGCGCCGACTGCTCGGCTGCTGGCGGAGCACCGCGCCGGCGCGCGTGACAACGCCCGGAGGCTGTGGCCCATTCTCATGGCGGAGCTGTGGGCGGAGAGGTGGAAGGTGGCCATTGGGTAACCCCGGGCTCGCGCCCGGGGTCAGTGAGACGAGATCGGTGATAGCGAACCCCGGGCGCAAGCCCCGGGACATGAGGAGACATGACCCGCGAAGAAGCCCTCGCCCTGATGGAGGAGCACACCCAGTCCCCCTCGCTTCGCCAGCACATGCTGGCGGTCGAGGCGGCGATGCGCGCCTACGCGGAGAAGCACGGCGAAGACCCGGAGACGTGGGGGATGGTCGGGCTGCTGCACGATTTCGACTATGAGAAGTTTCCGAATCACGAGCACTCGCCGACCGATGGCCACCCGTCGTGGGGCGTACGGCTGCTCCGGGAAAAGGGCGTGCCCGAGCCTCTGTGCCGCGCGATCCTGGGGCACGGCACGTACACGGGCGTGCCGCGCGACACCGTGATGGCCCGGACGCTGTTCGCGGTGGACGAGCTGTGCGGCTTCCTCGTGGCGTGCGCGCTGGTGCGCCCGTCCAGGAGCTTCGCGGACCTCGAGGTGTCCTCAGTGAAGAAGAAGCTCAAGGACAAGGGATTCGCGCGCGGCGTGAATCGTGACGAGGTGAATCAGGGAGCCGCCGAGCTGGGTGTGCCGCTGGACGAGCACATCGCCTTCGTGATTCAGGCGCTGCGTCCCGCAGAGGGCGCGCTCGGCCTCGGCGCGCAGGCGGCTGTGGGGTGAGCGTTCCCGCTACCGCGACGCGCGCGCTTGCGGCGCGCGACCAGCTGACCCTGGCGCTCGATCGCGCCGCCGGCGCGCGGCCGATCGAGGGCAACCGCCTCGAGCATCATCCCGACAGCCCGCGCGCGTTGAATGCGATGCTGGCCGCGATCGCCGCGGCGCGCCGCTGGGTCCATTTCGAGAACTACATCATCCGCGACGACGCCACCGGCCGGCACTTCGCCGACGCGCTCGCCGAGCGCGCCCGTGCCGGCGTCCGCGTCCGCGTGCTGTACGACGCCCTCGGCTCGTTCGGCACGTCGCGCCGCTACTGGCGACAGCTCGTCCAGGCCGGCGTCGAAGTGCGCGCCTTCCACCCACTCCTCACCCGCCACGCGCTCGACCTGCTGGCGCGCGACCACCGCAAGCTGCTCGTCGCGGACGGCGCGTGGGCGATGACCGGCGGGTTGTGCATCGGCGACGAATGGGCGGGCGACCCGGCGCGCGGCCGGCGGCCATGGCGCGACACGATGGTCGCCGTGTCCGGGCCCGCCGCGGCGGCGCTCGACGGCACCTTCGCCCGCATCTGGCGCCACGCGGGCGCGCCCCTGCCCCCCGACGAGCTCGACGCCGACCCCGCGTCCGGCGGCGACTCGACGGTCCGCGTGGTGGAAGGTGTGCCGGGGCGCGCCCGCGTGTACCGCGCCGTCGAGCTGCTCGCCGCGAGTGCCGCCGAGCGCCTGTGGATCACCGACGCGTACCTCATCGCCCCCGCGCCCTTGTACGCGAGCTTGCTCGACGCCGCGCGGAGCGGCGTGGACGTGCGCCTGCTCGTGCCCGGCACGACCGATCTGCCGGTGCTCCGCAACTTCACGCGCGTCGGCTACCGGGACCTGTTGCGCGCGGGCGTCCGCGTGTTCGAGTACCAGGGTCCGATGATCCACGCCAAGACGATCGTCGTGGACCGGCGCTGGGCCAGGGTCGGCTCGAGCAACTTGAATGTCTCGAGCCTGCTCACGAACTACGAGCTCGACCTCGCGGCCGAGTGCGAAGGGCTCACCGAGGAGTTGGCGCGCCAGTTCCGGCACGACCTCGCGTCGAGCCAGGAGATCGTGCTGCAGCCGCGCCGCATGCGGCTGCCACCGCGCCTCGCGGCCGGGAGCGCTCCGGACGAAGGTGATGCACCGCACAAGCGCTCGGGCTACGAGCTCGGCGCCGTCGCGGTGGTGGCGCTGCGCCGGGTCGCGGGCGGACTGCGGCGCGCCATTGCCGCGACCGCCGCGCTCACCTGCGCCGTCGTGGGTGGCCTGCTCGTGGTCTTCCCCCGCATCATGGGCGTCGTGTTCGCCGCCGGGGCGTTCACCTTGGCACTGGCGTTCGGCGTCTACGCGTTGGAACGTCGCCGTGCGCGGGACTCGGACGATGGCTGACCTCCCCCCCCAACCCGTGCGGCAGGTCGCGCGTATAGCTCAGCAGGACGAGGCCGAGCTGGTCGCCCGTGCCGTCGCCGGCGAGCGGGCGGCGTTCGGGCTGCTGGTGGAGCGGTACGCCGGTGTGGCGCGCCGCGTGGCGCGCGCGGTGCTGGGCAATGCCGAGGACGCGGACGACGCCGCGCAGGATGCCATGCTCTCGGCGCTCGTGAAGCTCGAGCAGTACGACGCCCGACGTCCGTTCGGCCCCTGGCTGTTGCGGATTGTCGCCAACGCCGCCACGGACCGGCGGCGGCGCCGCTCGGTCCGCCGCGTGGAGCCGCTCGACGTCGGGCTCACCGCCGGCGGCCCGCGGCCCGACACGATCGCCGAGCGCCGGGCCTTGAACGAGCGGCTGCGACTGGCGCTCGCCGAGCTGCCCGAGCGCCGGCGCATGGCGGTGGTGCTGTTCGACGTCGAAGGTTATTCGCACGGCGAGATCGCGCTGATCCTCGGGATTCCCGAGGGCACCGTCCGATCGGAAGTGTTCCACGCGCGGCGCCGCCTACGGGTGCTGCTCGCGGACTGGAAGGAGGAGGGATGAAGGATCCACTGCCGTTCGATCACCGGCCCGATCTGGCGCTCGGGGATGCCCTGCGACGGGCTCTCGACCCGGGCGAGGAGGGGCACGCCGCGTTCATCGCGCGCGTGCTGGCGCGCGCCGAGCAGGTGCGCGTGCTCTCCTGGGACGCCGTGCTCGCCCGCTGGGCGCGCGCCGGCGTCGCGGCCGCCCTCGTCGTCGCGCTGGCGGCGGGGTATGTCGTGGGTCGCACGGCGGCGGTGCCCACCGCCGTTCGTCCGTCCGTTCCGGACGTCTTGATCGCACCGCCCGCGCACCCCGGGGAGGTCGAGGTCGTCCTCGCCTCCGTCATCGGCAACAATTAGCAATGGAGGGGGCGACATGCTGAATCGTTCCACCACCTGGGCCGTTGTGTTCCTGGTCGCCACCTTCGCGGCGGGGCTCGCCGTCGGGGCCGGCGGCCGGGCGCTCTGGGTCCGCCGGGCGTCCGCGGCGGCGCCCGAGCGGGCACGCGGACTCGACCGGATGATGGACGAGCTGAACGCAGAGCTGCACCTCGGTCCCGGGCAGCGCGACTCGGTGCGGGCGATCCTGCAGCGCCACCGCACCCGGATGACCGCAGTGTGGGAGACGGTGCGCCCGCGCTTCGACTCGATGCGGGCGCAGATGGACTCCGACGTTGCCCGCCAGCTCACCCCCGAGCAGCAAGCCAAGTACCGCGACCATGTGACCCGGTACCGGCATCAGAAGGAGCAGGAGAAGACCGACACGGGTACGGGGGAGCAGAAAAAATGAGGGCGGCGCGACGGGGAGTGATCGCGGGGATCGTGTCGGCGTTCGTCTCGACCGGTGTCGCCGCGCAGCAGAAGCCTGCTGCCGGGCAGCCGGCACAACTCCAGGTGTCGCTCGCGGAGGCGGTGCGGCGGGCGCTCGACGTGCAGCCGGCCATGGTCCAGGCGCGGGGCGACGCGCGCAACGCGGGCGCAAACCAGCGGTCCGCGTGGGGCGCGTTCCTTCCGACCGTGAGCACCAGCGCTTCGGCGTCGCGCAGCAACCAAGATCGCTTCGATCCAAACAGCACCACGCGCCTGCCACCCGGCTACGCGTACACGGGCGGTCTGTTCGCTACGCTCCAGCTGTTCGACGGGTTCCAGCGTCTCGCAACTTTGCGCGCGTCCTCAGCAACCGAGGACGCAGCCAGCGCCGGCCTTGTAAACCAGCGCTACCAGACAACGCTCGCGACTCAGCAGGCGTTCTTCACCGCCCTCGCCGACGGAGAGTTCGTTCGCGTCGCCGAAGCGCAGGTGCAGCGCGCCAAAGAAGAGTTGCAGATCGCCGTGAACAAGTTCCAGGCTGGAGCGGCAACCCGGTCGGACACCCTCACCGCGACCGTGGATCTCGGCAATGCCCGGCTTGCGCTGCTGCAAGCGCAGGCGAACCTGGCCACGGCGCAGGCCAGCCTCGGTCGCCAGATCGGCATCGATCAGCCGGTGAAGGCAGTCCCCGACTCGACGTTTCCCGAGCTTCCGGACACGACCGCGCTGCGCTCGTCGGCGCTCGCCACCGCGCCGCTCGTGAGCCAGGCGGACGCCCTGGCACGCGCGGCGCGCGCCCAGACGTGGAGCGCCCGATCCCAATACTGGCCTTCGTTGAGCGTCTCCTACAACAACAGCCGCACGGGCATCAGCTCGCCCAATCTTCCGTTCTTCAACGGCTACCCCGAGACGTTCTCGTGGCGCTTCTCGCTCGCGTGGACGCTTTTCAACGGATTCGGACGCGAGCAGAACCAGGTGGCGGCCAGCGTGTCGCGCGACGTCGCAGAGGCCCAAGCTGCCGACGCCCATCGGCTGGTCAACGCGCAGCTCACCCAGCAGCTCGCGGCGTTGTTCACCGCTTACACGCAAATCAGCATCACGCAAGCGAACGTGGCCGCCGCCACCGAAGCGCTGCGCGTCCAGCAAGAACGCTACCGGCTCGGCGCGAGCACCCTGCTCGACCTGCTCACCGCCCAGGCCAACATGACCCAGGCCGACGTTAACCAGGTTTCGGCGCGCTACAACTACCTCATCGCCCGCGCGCAGGTCGAGGCGCTGGTGGGACACCCCCTGTGACCAGCGTCCAGCCGACCACGTTCCGCACCGGCGACACGCCGCTGCCCGACACCGTCATCCTCACGCACAAGCTCGCGCGCGACTACGACATGGGTGGCGAGGTGGTGCACGCGCTGCGCGGCGTCGAAATCCAGATGCGGCGCAACGAGTTCGTGGCGATCATGGGCCCCTCGGGGTCGGGGAAATCGACGCTGATGAACCTCATTGGCTGCCTCGACACGCCCAGCGCAGGCGAGTACTGGCTCAACGGCCAGAAGGTGAGCGATTTGTCCGACGACGAATTGGCGCGGATCCGTAACAAGGAGATCGGGTTCGTGTTCCAGACGTTCAACCTGCTGCCGCGGGCCAGCGCGCTGCACAACGTGGAGTTGCCGCTGATTTATGCCGGGATCGCCGCGAAGGAGCGGCGGGCCCAGGCGGCGCGGGCGCTGGAGCGCGTCGGGCTCGCCGATCGGATGACGCACAAGCCGAACGAGCTGTCGGGCGGGCAGCGCCAGCGCGTCGCGATCGCCCGCGCGCTCGTGAACGAGCCGTCGATCCTGTTGGCGGACGAGCCGACCGGGAACCTCGACTCCGCCACCGGCGAGGAGATCATGCGGCTGTTCGAGGAGCTGCACGACGCCGGGCAAACCATCGTGCTGGTCACGCACGAAGCCGACATCGCGGGGCATGCCTCTCGCCAGATCCACCTGCGCGACGGGCTTGTCGAGCGCGACGTGCAGACCAAAGCCCGATCGTGAAGCGTCGTCTCCAGACCGCCCGCTCGGCCGCGCTCGTGATCGGCGCCGCGGCCTGTCAGAAGGCCCAGACGGCGCCGCTCTACGAGGCGGTTCCGGTGACGCACCGCGATATCGTCGTCACGGCGAGCGCGTCGGGCGTGATGCAGCCGATCCTCACGTTCAGCGTCAAGTCCAAGGCGTGGGGCGAGATCATCGAGATGCCCGTCCAGACGGGCGACGAGGTGCGAAAGGGCCAGCTGTTGGCCCGGATCGACCCGCGCATTCCCCAACAGAACCTGGCCCAGGCCCGGGCCGCGCTGGACAAGGCTCGCGCGCAGTTGGAGACGGCCACGGGCCAGCTCAAGCGCAGCGAAGCCCTGTACCAGTCGAAGTCGATCTCGGAGACCGAATACGAGTCGTCCAAGCTCGCCCACGCCATCGCCCAGGCGGCGGTGGTCAACGCCGGGGCCGGCCTCCAGACCGCCAAGGATGCAATGGATGACACGCAGGTGCGCGCGCCCATCGCGGGCTCGATACTCTATCTGCAGGCGGTGCTTGGCACCGTCATCTCGAGCCCGACGTTGGGCGGCGGTACGGTCATTCTCAGGATGGCGAACCTCGATACCGTCCAGGATTCCGCCATGGTGACGGAAACGGACATCGGCAGGGTGCAGCCGGGCCTCCCGGTGACGATCACCGTCGATGCGTTCCCCAACCGCACGTTCGATGGCACGGTGCTGAAGATCGGGCCGCAGGCGCAGGTCGTGCAAAACGTCACGAGCTTCCCCGTGTTTGTGAACATCCCGAACCCGGGACACCTTCTCAGGCCGGGAATGAACACGGAAGTGCGGATTCACACCGGACGCCGCGACGGTGCGCTCGCCGTGCCTTACGCCGCGTTGCGGACGCCGCGTGACGTGGCCTCGGGCGCCGCCGTGCTCGGCCTCGACGCCCAAGTGGTCGACCAGCAGATCGCCGCCGCGACCACCGCTCCGGCCGCTCCGCAGCGCCGCCCGGGCGACACGACCACGACGCCGCAGACGCAGGCGTCGGGAACGTTCACGACGTCGAGCGGCCGCGTGATCACCCTCCCACCCGGGGTCACGGGCGAGCAGGTGCAAGCGGCCATGGCCAAGATGCGGAGCGGGGGCGAGCCGACCGCTGCCGAGCGGGCGCTGCTCGCGCAGGTGTTCGGCCGATCGCAGCGGTCCGGCGTCGGTGGGGGCCGGGGCGGGGCGAGGGGCGCGCGGGCAGGAACGGGGAACAGTTACATCGTGTTCGTGCGCCGCGCCGGGAACGTCATCGCCGTGCCGATCAGGACGGGCCTGTCCGATCAGGATTACGTCGAGGTCACGAGCGGCCTGGCTGAGAAGGACACCGTGCTCGTCCTGCCGAGCGCCTCCCTGGTCCAGTCACTGCAGCAGTTCCGCCAACGCTTCCAGAACGTCACGGGCGGCGGTCTGCCGGGATTGCGGCAGCAGCAGTCGCAGCCCGGGGCGGGGGCGCGATGAGCCTCCGAGGCATTCTGCTCTTCGCCGGGGCGGCGACCCTGCTCGGCGTCCTCGCATCATGCCACAACACGGCGCCCGCCCCGCCCTACGAGGCGGTGCCGGTGGCCCGGCGTGACATCGTGGTGTCCGCCACCGCGTCCGGTGTAATCCAGCCGATCCTCACCCTGAGCGTCAAGTCCAAGGCCTCGGGGGAGATCATCGCCATGCCGGTTCAGACGGGCGACGAGGTAAAGAAGGGCCAGCTGCTCGCCAGGGTCGATCCGCGTATTCCGCAGAACAACCTGCTGCAGGCCCAGGCCAACGTGGAGGTGGCCAAGGCGCAGCTCGACAACGCCACCGCGCAGCTCAAGCGCAGCCAGGCCCTGTATCAGACACAGTCGATCACGCAGGCCGGGTACGATTCCGCACAGCTCGTGGCTGCGACCGCCCAGGCCGCGGTGGTGAACGCGCAGGCGAACCTGCAGACCGCGAAGGACGCCATGGAGGATACGCACCTCGGGGCGCCGATCACCGGGACGGTGCTCGAGCTCGATGCGGTACTCGGCACGGTCATCTCGAGTCCGACCAATGATGTGGGTGGCGGCACCGTCATCCTCAAGATGGCGAACCTCGATACGGTTCAGGTGTCGGCCCTCGTGGACGAGACCGACGTCGGCAAAGTGCGGGCCGGCATGCCGGTCACGATCACAGTCGACGCGTTTCCCAACCGCACCTTCGACGGCAGCGTCCTGAAGATCGAGCCGCAGGCACAAGTCACGCAGAACGTCACCATGTTTCCGGTCGAGGTGAACATCCCGAACGCGGGACACGTGCTCAAGCCGGGGATGAACACCGAGGTCGAGATTCACATCGGGCAGCGCCAGGGCGTCCTGGCGGTGCCGAACGCCGCGCTGCGGACACCGCGTGACGTCGCATCGGCGGCGGGGGTGCTCGGCCTCGATGTGAAGGCCGTCGAGCGGCAACTGACATCGCCCGATAGCGGCGGCGGAAATACGACTCCGCTCGCCGGCGCCGACACGACCGACGGCAGCAAGCTGCACGCGGCCGAGCCGAAGCCGGGCCGCGCGACCTTCAAGACGTCCAGCGGGAGAGTAATCACCCTGCCCCCGGGAGTCACAGCGGAGCAGGTGAAGACCGCGTTCGCGAAGCGGATGACCGGGCAGGAGCTGACCCCCGCCGAGCAGGCGCTGCTTGCCCAGATCCGTAGCCAGTTCCAGGCGCCGCCGAACGGTGACGCCGCGGGGGGCGCGGGGGGCGCGGGGGGCGGGGGGGGCGCGAGCGCCGCGCGCTACATCGTGTTCGCGCAGCGCGGAGGAAAGATCACGGCCGTGCTGATCCGAACGGGGCTCACCGATCAAGACTACATGGAGGTGACGGGAGGGCTGTCGGAGAAGGACACCGTGATCGTGCTGTCGAGCACGGCGGCGCGGTAGCCATGCTGCTCGGCGAGATCGTCCGGGTCGCGTTGGAGGCGCTGCGCGCCAACAAGCTGCGCTCGCTGCTCACCATGCTTGGCATCATCATCGGCGTCGGCGCGGTGATCACCATGATCGCGCTCGGCTCGGGTGCGCAGAAGGCGGTGCAGGACCGCATCCAGGCGCTCGGCCCCACCCTCCTGAGCATCTACCCCGGACAGAGCTTCATGCGGGGCGTCGCCAGCGGCAACCGCGTGAGCCTCACGATGGACGACGACACGGCCCTCGCCAGCAACGCCCGCTACCTGGGCGCGGTCGTGCCCGAGCTGTCGAGCAACCTCCAGGTGCAGAAGGCCGACCAGAATATCAACGTGACCGTGATGGGCACCACCCCGAACTACACGACAGTGCACAATTACACCGTCACGGCGGGCCGCATGTTCACGGCGGGCGACGACGCCGCGCGGCGGCGCGTGGCGGTGCTGGGATCGGCTGTCCCGCAGATGCTCAACTCCAATCGCGATGCGATGATCGGACAGGAAGTGCTGATCCGCAGCATCTCGTTCGAGATCATCGGTGTGCTGTCGGAGAAAGGCTCCCAGGGCTCGTTCTTCAACCCCGACGAGCAGATCCTCATCCCGCTGCAGACGGCGCGTTATCGCGTGATGGGCACCGACCGGCTGCGCGACATCACCGTGCAGGCGCGCGACCTGAATTCGATGAACCTCGCGATGCTCGAGATCGAGCGCGTGATGCGGCGCCAGCACAAGATCCGGCCCGGCCAGGACAACGACTTTCAGATCCGTAACCAGACGGACATCCTCGCCACCTTGCAGCAGACCACGGATACGTTCAAGTACCTGCTCGCCGGCATCGCGGCGGTCAGCCTCCTCGTCGGCGGCATCGGCATCATGAACATCATGCTCGTATCCGTGACCGAGCGCACCCGCGAGATCGGCGTGCGCAAGGCGCTCGGCGCGACGCGCTTCAACATCATGTTCCAGTTCCTGGTCGAGGCGCTGGTGCTGTGCCTCGTGGGCGGCCTGATCGGCGTGGTCATCGGGTCGGTCGGCGCGGTGGTCCTGTCCAAGCTGGCCCACTGGAACACCCTCATTTCGCCACTCGCGATTCTCCTCGCCTTCGTCTTCAGCGCCGCGGTCGGGCTGTTCTTCGGCATTTGGCCGGCCCGCAGGGCGGCGAGTCTCGATCCGATTGACGCGCTGAGATACGAATAGTCGGCACCTCAACAGCCGGGAGCGGGGAGCAGGGAGCGGTACCTGACGGTTCGTAGGTCGCCGAGCGACGCGGTGGACCGTCGCGAGCCGGAGAGTACCGCTCCCCGCTCCCCGCTCCTATTTTTTTCCAATGTTCGCCCTGCTCCTCGTCCTCCAAGGCTCCCCCGACCCCGGCTCCACGTACTCAGGCACCGCTAAGCAGCTCGACGTGCGCATCCCGCGCTTCGAGGCGGAGGCGACGATCGACGGTGTGCTCGATGAGGCGGTGTGGAGCCGGGCGGCGACGCTCACGGGCTTCTCGCAGTACCGGCCGGTGGACGGCCGTCCCGCCGAAGACTCGACCGTGGTGCTCGTCTGGTACGCCCCCGACGCGATCTACTTCGGGATCCGCGCGTTCGAGCGGCACGGCCGGGCCGTACGCGCCACGCTGGCCGACCGCGACAACATCGACGCGGACGACCACGTCGCGATTCTGCTCGATACCTATCTCGACCACCGCCGCGCCACGATGTTCGCCGTGAATCCACTCGGCGTGCAGGAGGACGGCGTCTGGAGTGACGGAGTCGCCGCCGGCGCCGCCGGGGGCCCTAGCGCGGGAGGCAGGTTCGACGCGACGATCGATCTGAACCCCGACTACGTCTACCAATCGCGCGGCCGCGTGACCGAGCGGGGCTACGAGGTGGAAGTGCGGATCCCCTTCAAGAGCCTGCGCTATCAGAGCGCCGATCCCCAGGATTGGGGCCTCCAGATCGTCCGGTCGGTGCAGCACTCGGGATACGAGGAGACGTGGACCCCCGCGGTACGCGCCAACGCGAGCTTCCTCATTCAGTCGGGCCGCCTGGTCGGCCTCGGCGCGCTGCGGCGCGGCCTGGTGCTCGACCTCACACCCGAGTTCACCACCAAGGTGGACGGTACGCCGACCACGCCGGGCTACGACTACCGCGGCACGCCCGAGGTCGCCGGCAACCTGCGCTGGGGGCTTACGCAGAACCTCGGTCTGACGGCGACGGCCAACCCGGACTTCTCGCAGGTCGAGGCCGACGTCGGCCAGGTGACGCTCAACCAGCGGTTCGCCCTGTTCTACCCGGAGAAACGACCGTTCTTCCTCGAGGGGCTGGAGCAGTTCGACACGCCCAACAGTCTCATCTACACGCGGCGCATCGCGCAGCCGGTGTTCGGCGCCAAGCTCGCCGGCAAGGTCGGGGGTACCGGCATCGCCTATCTCGGCGCCGTCGACAACAGCGACCAGTCGGCCACGGGCGCGCACCCCGTCTACAACATGCTGCGGGTGCGGCGCGACCTCGGGCCGACGTCCACGCTGGGCGTGGCTTACACCGACCGCATCGACGGCGACGACTACAACCGCGTCCTGGGCGTCGACGCCCACGTCGTGTGGCGCAAGGTCTGGTTCTCCGAGGTGCAGATCGCGAGCTCGTGGACGCGGGGACCGGACGGCGGCCGCGCGGGCAAGCTGTGGACCGTCACCTTCGGCGACCGTACCGGTCGCGCGTACGGCAACCATTTCGAGCTGCTCGGCATCGAGAAGAGCTTCCAGGATACGAGCGGCTTCGTGAACCGGACGGACTTCGTGGCCGGCCGGACCTACAACCGGTTCAGCTGGTACGGCCGCCCGGGAGCGCTGGTCGAGCAGTTCACCGCGATCCTGGGATTCGCCCCGATCTGGCGCTACGCGGACTTCGGCCGCCTGCACCGCACCATCGAGGACACGCTGCAGACTTTCTTGATCGCGAACCTGCGCGGCGGCTGGCAGGCGCAGGTCACGCTCAGCCTGGATCACTTTGGCTTCGAAGCCGCGGACTACGCGGGTTACACGGTCGGCGCCGCGCCGTTCGCCGTGCCGCACGACCTGTATCACCTCCCCGGCGCGGCGTTCATCGTGAACACACCGAACCGGGCCGTGTCGGGCAGCCTGGTGCTGGGCTATGCGGCGGTGCCCATCTTCCCCGAGGCCTCCGAGGGCCGCCAGGTCGGCGTGACTACCATCGCCGCCCTACGCCCCACGCCCGCGCTGCGGCTCGAGGCGCGCTGGGTGCACCAACGCCTCACGCGCGCGGGCGACGGCGGGCGCTTCCTGACGGCGAACATCCCCCGGCTCAAGCTCGAGTACCAGCTGACCCGCGCCATTTTCGTGCGCTACATCGGCCAGTACTTCGCGGAGGACCAGGTCGCGCTCGCCGACCCGCACACCGGGCAGCCGCTGCTCGTGAACGGCACGCCGGCGCCACCGCTGGTCACGAACGATTTCCGCAACGACGTCCTGTTTTCCTACAAGCCGACCCCGGGGACCGTCGTCTTCCTGGGTTACGGCGCGTCGCTCACGGAGGCGGACGCGTTCCGGTTCCGCGACCTGACCCGTACGGGGGACGGCTTCTTCCTCAAGCTGAGCTACCTCTTCCGCATGTAGCCCCTCTACCCCTCCCTTCCGCGCCGGGCCATTTTCCCCTCCATGCCCCCCCCCGCGGCCGACCTGACCCAGCAGCTCGCCGACGAAGACCGCGCCAAACAACGGCGCTACGTGCTCGCGAACACCCGCGCGCGCTGGCGGTTCGTCGTGCTGGGGTCAGCCCTGCTCGCGATCCTGCGCGTCGCGCGCGTCGCTCCCATCTCGTGGTTCTACATCCTGGGCTTTGCGGGTTTGTTCGCCGCCATCAGTTACGCCATGCTCCGCGTGGCACGGGGCGGTGAGTTCCGTGCCTGGCATGTACACGCGGATATCGCAGTGGGCGCCGCGATGATCTCCGTGATCCTCTACGCCGTGGGGCCGAGCGGGCACTTGCTGTATGGGGTGTACGTGATCGCGCCCCTGCAAGCGGCGCTGTACCTGGGCCAGACCGAGGCTTGGCAGGCGCTCCTGGTCAACCTCACGGGCTTCGGGCTCGCCACCGCCATTCGGGTCAGTCAGGGCTCCCCGGGCTGGGCGTGGAGCGCGTTCGCACAGGAGACGCTGGTGCTCGCCGTCGTGAGCGCGGCTCTGATACCGACGTTGACGCGGTTCGTCACCCGACTGCAAGCCGCTCGGAGCACACTGGCCCAGGTGGAGCGCGGCGACCTCACGGTGCAGATCCAGGACGAGGAGCCGGATGAGCTGGGCTACCTCGGCGCGAGCGTGAACCGGACCACCGGCGCGATCGCGGGTGTGGTACGTCAGGTCCAGCACCAGTCCCAGGACCTGGCGGCCATGGCCGAGCAGCTCGCCGCGTCGGCCCAGGAGCTGCACGCTGCATCGCAGGAGATCTCTGCCGCCGCCGAGCGGCTGACCGAGGGTACGTCGCGCCAGCGGCAGCTCATCGGCCACGGGCGTGACGACTCGGAGGCCGCGGCGGACGTCGCAGCGCAGCTGCACGCGCGGGCACAGGAGGCCGAGCGCCAGATCGCCGGCGTGGCCCAGCAGGCGCAGCGCCACGGCCAGGAGATCGCCCGCGCGAGCGAGCTGCTCGTCACCCTCGTCGACCACCTCGACCAGGTGTCCCGCGCGGCCGGCACGCTGGAACAGGGCTCGCGGGAAATCGGCAAGCTCGTGGATGCCATCACGCGGATCGCCAGCCAGACCGACCTCCTCGCCCTGAACGCGGCGATCGAGGCGGCGCGGGCGGGCCAGCACGGTTTGGGATTCCGGGTGGTGGCCGACGAGGTGCGCAAGCTCGCCGAGCAGAGCGCCCGCTCCGCTGAGGAGGTACGGGCCCGCGTACGGCAGACGCAGGACCAGATCGGGAAGGTGATCGCGGCGATGGACGAGGGCCGACGCACGGCGGAGGGCGTGGGCGCCGTATCCGCGGCGGCCCGGCAGGCCCTGGACGCCATCTTCGGCGACCTGAACGCGACGGTGAAGTTCGCCAGCGCCTTTGCGGGCGAGACCGAGGGTCAGACACAGCGGATCCGCGAGGTGGTGCGCCGGATGGAAGAAGTCGCCGGGATCGCCGAGACGGCGGCCCAGGGGGCCGAGCAGACCTCGGCCGCGACGGAGGAGCAGATCGCCTCATTGGGCGAGCTTACGACGACCTCGCAGCACCTCTCGGTCGCCGCGGCCAAGCTCACGGAGACGATTCAGCGGTTCAACGTGAACGGGAAGGCGTAAGGGAACTCCAGGGTCGCCGCGGGAGTTTTCGGCATGGTGCGTTAACCGCGAGTCCTAGGAGCAATCATGTCCATTCGACCGATCAAGCGAGTCCTGCAGGCGAAACCCACTATCGAGGGCGCCGGCGTGCGGTTGCGCCGCGCGTTCGGCTTTGGCGACACCAAAGAGTTCGATCCCTTCCTCTTGTTCGACGATTTTCGCAACGAGAATCCCGAGGACTACCTCGCGGGGTTCCCCTGGCACCCGCATCGGGGGATCGAAACCATCACGTACGTGCTCGCGGGCACGGTCAACCACGGCGACAGCCTCGGAAATAAGGGCGCCCTGGGGGCAGGCGACGTGCAGTGGATGACCGCGGGCAGTGGCATCCTCCACCAGGAGATGCCACGCGGGGACCCACACGGGCGCATGCACGGATTTCAGCTGTGGGCGAATCTGCCGTCCTCCCTGAAGATGACCCGGCCGCGCTACCAGGACATCTCGGGCGGTGCCATCCCGGAGGTGACCGACGACGACGGTACGCGCGTCCGGGTAGTCTGCGGGAGCTTTTGGGGGAAGGTCGGCCCGGTCGAGGGGGTGGCGGCGGACCCGCGCTATCTGGACGTGTGGGTCCCGCCGGGCAAGCGCAAGTCGCTGCCGGTGGAAACGTCCGGGCACGCCTTTGCCTACGTGTTCGAGGGCGGCGGCACGTTCCGCGACGCGTCGGAGCCGGGCGCCGTCCGCACCGAACGCGTGGGACCCGTGGTGGCCGACGGGGAGGGCGGGAAGGAGGGGAACGGGGAGCTGCAAAACCGGTCGCTCGTGTTGTTCGACAGTGGAGATGCGGTGACGGTCCAGGCAGGCGACGCCGGGATCCGATTCCTCCTGGTCTCGGGAAAGCCGATCGAGGAGCCGGTGGCGTGGTACGGCCCCATCGTAATGAACACTCAGGACGAGCTGCGGCGCGCGTACGCCGAGCTTCAGGACGGCACCTTCATCAAGCAACGCTAGAACGCAACCATCTTATCACAGGAGTCACCGCCATGTCCCCCGTTCCTCACGACACCATGAACGATCTTCCCGAGAACGCGCGCAGCCAGGTGAGCGATCTGCTCAACAACCTCCTCGCGGACGCGATCGATCTCCAGACGCAGGCGAAGCAAGCACACTGGAACGTCAAAGGTCCTCAATTCATTGCTCTGCACAAGCTGTTCGACGAGATCGACGAAGCGGTGGAGGAGTACGTCGACCTGCTGGCGGAGCGCGTCGTTCAGCTCGGTGGGATCGCGGAGGGGACGGCGCGCGTCGTGGCCGAGCGGTCCGAGCTGCCGGAGTACCCGCTCACGATCTCGACGGGCGAGGAGCACGTGTGGGCCCTGTCCTCGGCGCTGTCCGGCTTCGGGGAGCGCGTCCGCCGGGCCATCGACCAAACGGCGGATCTGGACGACGTGGACGCGTCGGACATCTGCACCGAGATCTCGCGGGGCACCGACAAGTGGCTGTGGTTCGTCGAAGCGCACGCCGAGGGGGCGGTCAAGGCGCACCTGAAGAGTTGAGCGAGGCGCGCGCCGCTACCACCCGCGAAATAGCGGTGCGTCCCCGAAGTCCCACAACACGAAGGCGATCACCCTGGGGTGCCGCGGCTCCGGCCCGACGGCCGGAAGCTCGGCACCCAGCGACGCGGCCACGTGTCCCAGGCGGGAGAGTCGCACCCAGACCTGTGGGTAGAAGGACAACGCGCGCTCCCCCTCCTTCGGCACGGTCCAGCCGGCCTCCACCATCGGCATGAGCCGGCCCATCTCCTGCCCCACGCCCAGCCGATAGGAGAACGCGCTGATCCCCTGCGTTTCTTCCCAGGTGCTCGTGATCTCGCCCTGGACGACGAAGCCGGCCGCAGGGGCCACGCCGAACGCGACGAACGGCTCCACCTCCCACACGTCCTGCCGGCCCAACGGCGGCGTGGCCTCAAGACCCACGCTCGCGAGCGCCCGGCGCTCGAGGCTGTGCCAGACGTTGTACTTGAGCGCGCCTGTCACTCCGTCGAACGCCCGCGGCTGCCCGTCGAGCGCCGTGCGCGCGCTGGCCTCGAGCTGGAACCGCTTGCCCAGGCGGTGCTCATAGATGCACTCCTGACCGCGAGCCTGATCGGTGATCACGACTTCGTCTTCCGGATATGCCTTTTCGACGAGGAACGCCCGCTGGAAGTTGAGCTCGCCGGGGGGCCAGCCGAGTTCCCCGCACAACGAGCGGGCGTAGCGCACCACGGCGCGGATCTGCGCCGGCGTGCCCGCTTCCCCAAAAGCCGGCATGTCGAGCGACAACCCGAACGCCGCGCCCCCCTGCGAGACGATCCCTACCCAGCGGTCCTCGGTCTCGGCGGTCGAGCCCTTGCAATCCTTCAGGTCCGCCGGCGGTACTTCGAGGCGGGCCGCCGCGCTCGGCACGCCGCGGCCGTCCGCTCCGTGGCACGACCTGCACCACGCCTGGAACAAGGCGGCGCCCGAGTCGGGGGGCGGGGGCGGGGGCATGTGGATGGCGAATGCTAACGCGACGGCTGGGAAGAGCGGCATGCGTTCACCCCAACCGGGCCGCGGCGTGCAGCTCGGCCGCGGAGCGATCGGCCTCCCGCACGATCTCTTCGATCGGCGCCGTGAGAAGCTCGTGGCCGAGCACGACCGGCCGGCCGTCCACGAACACGTCCCGCACGTCACTCGCGCACGCCGCGTACACCACCAGCGACACCGGATCGCCCATGGCGGGGTGGAGGTGCGGCTCGTGCAGGTCGAGTACGACCAGGTCGGCGCGCTTGCCGGGCGCGATCGAGCCGAGCTCGGCTTCGAGTCCCAGCGCGCGAGCGCCGCCGAGCGTGGCGAGCTCGAGCACCCGGCCGGCGGGGAGCGCGTCGGCGCCGAGCCGCGGCTTCTGGATCAAGGCGGCGAGGCGCATCTCCGCGAACACGTCCAGCCGGTTGTTGCAGGGAGCGCCGTCGGCGCCGATCGCCACGCGGCAGCCGGCGGCCAGGAGCTCCGGCACCTTCGCCACGCCGCTCGCAAGCTTCAGGTTGGACGACGGGCAGTGCACCACCGTGGTCCCCTGGCGCGCGAGGCGTGCCGTCTCGTGGGCATCCACCCATACGCAGTGGGCGAGCGCCGCGCGCGGGCCCGCGATACCGACGGAGTCCAGGTAGGCGATTTCCTCGAGTCCCGTGGTACGCAGCACGGTTTCGCGCTCCACGATCGTCTCGGCAGCGTGGGTGTGCAGCTGGGCATCGAACCGCTCGGCCAGCTCGCTCGCGGCCCGGAGCAGCGGTCCCGAGCAGCTCGGAACGAAGCGCGGGGCGAAGCACACCCGCAGCCGGCCGCCGGCGCCCCCCTCGTTGTGCCAACGCTTGGCCAACGCCTCGGCCTCGGCGAGCGCGTTATCAGTCGACTCCGCCAGCTCGAGTGGCGCTCCCTCGGGATGCGCGTCCATGAGACATTTCCCCACGGCCGCCCGGATACCGATCCGCTCGAGCGCCTGGAACGCCGCGCCGGTGTGCCGCACCGTCTCCATGTCGAGGATGGCCGTGGTGCCGCCGAGCAGCAGCTCCGCGGCACCGAGCAGGGCGGACCAATAGACGGTCTCTTCGGTGTGGGCGGCCTCGAGCGGCCAGATGCGGCGCACCAGCCAGTCCTCGAGCCGCAGATCGTCGGCGAGTCCCCGGAACAGCGTCTGGCAAAGGTGCACGTGGGCCTGGATCAGGCCGGGGATGACGAGACAGCCGCTGCAATCGCGCACCGATACGGGCCTGGCCTCTCGGTCCGCCCGCCCGTCCGTCCGCCCGACCGCTTGAATTCTCCCCCCGCGGACCGTCACGTCCGCCCGCTCCACCCGCCATTCGCCGTCGTGCAGCAGCACATCGCCGCCGGCGAGGACCAGGTCGGGCGCGTTCGGGAGGGGCGGCACGGCCTCAGGTCGCGATGCGAGGCTGGGCGCTGGTGGTATCGTCCGGCAGGTCGAAGTAGACTCGAAGCTCTTCCAGGAGATCGTCGTCCGCGTACACGCCCGTGAGGATGCGCTCCGGCCCCCCGGGATCGATCAACAGGTATCCGTAGGGATAGTCCAGGCCCGAGAGGAGGATGGCGCGGCGCGTGCGGTTGGGGAGCGCGACGTACACCGTTTCGGCGTTGGTGGCGAGCAGCTTGATGCCGCCCGCTTCCAGCGCGGGCGCGATCTGTTCCGTGTAATACTTCAGGTCGTCGAACGTGTCGGCGCGGTCGTCCGCGCCGAGCGTGTCGGCCGCGCGCAGCCAGAACAGCACCACGCTCGGCTCCGTCACCACTTTCGGGACGAGGAGCGTGCCGTCCGTCGAGTCGCGCGGCACGAGCTGCGCGAGATCCACCGAGTCGCCTTGCTGCGCCGTTCTGGCGAGCGGCCGATTCCGGCACGCCGCCACGCACAGAAGCGCTACCAGCGCGCCGATTCGCATGCCGGAAATATATTCCACGGATCGGAGCAGGGCATGCCCTTAAGAATCCGAGATTACATCGCTGCGTTTCCGGAGCGCTTTCCGTTTCTCGACCCCATGACCGAGCCGTGGAAACTGACGGCCGATCTTTCACGCCTCATCGAGCGGTTCGCTACATCGCTTGATGCCTCAGCGTTTCGCGAGTCGGCGGGCGTCCTGGTCCACCACAAGGCCACAATCGAGCCGGGCGCGATTATCAAGCCGCCTGCCATAATCTCGGCCGGGTGCCTTGTGGCTGCGACGGCTTACCTTCGTGGAGGGGTGCTTCTCGATCGCGAGGTGACTATCGGGCCAGCCTGCGAGGTCAAATCGACCATCGTACTCGACTCCTCGAGCCTTGCACACCTCTGCTTTGTCGGCGACTCAGTCGTCGGGTCCGACGTGAACCTCGAGGCCGGTGTCGTGGTCGCGAATCACCTGAATGAGCGCCCGGACCAAAAGATTGCGATCCACATCGGAGGGGAGAGTATCCCGACCGGCGTTCTCAAGTTTGGTGCCCTGATCGGCGATCACAGCCGGGTCGGTGCGAATGCGGTCCTATCCCCCGGCACCGTTCTCCCTCCCCACACGGTCGTCGCCCGCCTGGGACTCATCGACCAACGAGGGACATAAGCGTCGGCACGGAGCAGATCGCGCAGTCAGTGACGCACGTCGCACTCGCCCTCTTCATATACCTGCTGCACGCTTTCGGCTCATACACGCGACCCAACGCGATGGTCGGTTGCCACAAGACTCGTCGCATGGCGGTACACCCCGTCGCACCTGCGCCACAAGGAACGCGCCTTCGGAACGCAGGGTACGCCCTGACGCGGAACATCACCTCGTGCGTCGTGATTCCACGTCAAACGAAGGAGGCTGCGATGAAGCTGCATACAGCCATGCCGGCGTTGTCGCTGGCACTCGTGCTCGCCGCGTGCCGTGAGCCGCAGATGACATCCGCGCCGCTCGCCGGCACGCCCCTCGCTCAGGCCGCGGCGGGAAGCGGACTCGTGCTCCATAGCGTCACCGGTCTCGCTCTACCGCTCATCGGTCGCGTGGGCGACGTCGCCATCGACCAGGCCATCATCACGAACATCGGACTGGTCGAGAACGTCGTGGGACAGATCGTCGGGCTTCAAGCTCGCGGCGTGCTGCAGCTCACCGGCGGCGTCCTGGGCACGGACGTCGTCACCGAGGACTTTGCCACCGACGTCACCGTCACGCCTTCCGACCCTCAGTGCCGTGCGTTGACCATCAACCTCGGTCCTATCACAGTCGACGCGCTGGTCGCCAGCGTCGACGTTCCCGCGGCGTCGGTCGAGGCTGACGCATCCGGAGCCGTGGGCACCCTGCTATGCCAGCTCACTGGCCTGCTCGCGAGCGGCGCACCCACCGCGCAAGTGCAGGAGGTCGTCACCGCCATCAACGCCGCGCTCTAGCTCATGACCCTTACGGTCCCCCTCTCGCCGGTTGGAGAGGGGGACTAGGGCTGGTCCTTACGATGGAGGCCCGGTTTCGTTTGGTCCCCCTCCCGCGAGCGACATGACCAGCTTCATGGAGTAAAACAACGCCCGCCCGCCGAGACTCTCGATCTCCTGATGGTCTTCTTTAGCGATCAGACCCATCGCGTATCCCATGTCGAGGTAATAGGAGATCTCGGATAGCGCCGAGAGCGTGCGATCCACGCACGCCGCGAACATGCGGCGATTCCGGAATCCCGACCCGCGCGCGATGCGGCTCGAGGCACACAACGCAGCAGCCCACAGGTGCCCCGCAAGCGTCGCGTCCCGCTCCTCGAGCTTCTCTGCAAGGCGATGCACCGCCAGCGTGAGCTGATGGCAGGCTTTGAACGCGTCCAACTCCTGGTAGGCTGACACAGCCCAACGATAGGTGGCGTCAGACGGGCGATCGAACCGGATTGTTGCAGAGCGTACCGAAAAATTGCGAGCAAGGCGGTCGAGGCAGGCACTGCCGAGTCGCGGCCTTGGCCGCGGACTCGCGGGATGGCAGGAGATTCTCTACGGACGTCCGCGCACGGTGATCCGGGCCTCCCCGGCTCGTATCGGCCAGCGGGGCGTGTACGAGTACCCCTGCACCGTTTCCTCGAAGCCGCGCTCGGAGCGGGACACGGTCGCGATCGGAAACTTCCACACCTCGGCCGCCGGCGTGAGATCGAGCTCCACCTCGGGCGAGACGGAGATCTCGGGACAGAAGAGAGCATCCGGCGGGAACGCCGCGGGATCCCAGCGGTAACGCACCGACAGCTCGCCGGCGTGGTCGAGCCTGATGCGCTTCTCGAGAAGCCCTGCAGGCATCGGGCCGGGGCGGAGCACGACCTCCACCGCGTGCGCCGACTGCTCCAGGCTCGCCTGGAATACGGCGCCTGCCCAACAGGCGACCGACTCGAACCCGCCACCCGAATAGTGATCGAGCGTGACGTCACCCGCGAGCACGCGATCCACGAACAGCGCGCGGTCACACGGGTCGATCGGCGGCAGGCGCTGCAGGCGGACCATTTGCTCCAGCTCGTGGATACTCGGCGTGCCGTCGGTGGTGGGCGTCGCCTCCCCGCCGGCGCGACCGGGGGCCGGCTCGTGGTACGATTCGCGTCGCCGGGTCAGCACGTCCGCATAGTTGATGCCCCGCTCGAGTATTGTGTACTCCTCGATAGCGCCGCCGCGCTGCGGGCTGACGAGCGCGGAGAACGCGCCCGAGTGGATCCACAGCTCCACGGCGCCGTCGCCGTCGAGGTCGAGCTGCTCGACGACGATCTCCTCGCCGCGGCGCAGCTCGCCCTCGGCGAGCGCCAGGTTCCGCCAGATCGCCGCCCGCAGGTGCGGCAGGTACAACCCGCCGAACACCCCGTGCCAGTAGGCGTCGTTGCACTGGGCACGACCAATGGCGCGGCGCGCGGGCGACGGGTCGCCGCGCGCGCGGCACAGCGTCGACAGCGCCAGCGCCTTCTTGTGCATGCGGTTCGCCTCGGGGTACTTCACGAGGAAATTGCGCCAGTGCGCGCCGCGCACGAGCGCCCCCTCGGGCCCGGCCAGGCGCGCCTCGCCCAGGTCGTGCTCGAGCTGGGCCAGCCGGCGGGCGGCGGCCGGCGGCAGCGCCCAGGCCTCCATCTCGCGGTACGACGCGGTGGGGAGGTAGGCGAGCCCCCCGCTCGGGACCGTGTCGAGCGCCGCGCCGGGCGTCGTGAGGCGGACGTCCCCCGCCGTGACGAGCGCGCCGACGGCATCGAGGAATTGTGCCAGCCAGCCGCGCGTGTACACCCAATCCTTGGTGCCGGGCCAGCCGCCGAACTTCTCCCCGTCGTCCACGAACACCGCGAGCGGACGACTCGCGCTCCGCAAGTCCCGGAGGTACGCGCTGATTTCGGCGGGCGGCCTGAACGGAATGAGATAGCGGAGCCGCTCATCGATGGGGAACAGCGCCACCTGCTTGCCGCCACTCTCGGTCCAAAAGGGAGCGTGCAGCTGCTCCCGCTCGAAGCCGCTCACGAGGAAGTGGCGGTCGTCGAGCACGACGTAGCGCACGCCGGCGTCGGCCAGGTGCGCCGCCAGATCGGGCTCCCACACCCGCTCGGTGAGCCACAGACCCGTCGCCGTGACGCCGAAGCGCCGCCGGATCGCCTCGCGCATCCACGCCACCTGCTCGACCCGATCGGCCGGGAGGAGCGACGCGAGCACCGGCTCGTAGAACCCCGCGAGTAAGAGCTCCACGTGACCATCGGCCGCCAGGCGACCGATCAGATCGAGGTAGGCCGTGTCATGAGCTTCGAGCCATTCGAGCAGCGGGCCCGAGATGTGCAGTGTGAACGGGAAGAACCGTCGCTCCGCCAGCCGCTCGACCAGGGGCCGGTAGACGTCCCGCAGATGATCGGCGAAGACGTGGTCGAAGTTCCCCACCGGCTGGTGCAGGTGCACGCCGAACACGAAGCCGACCGGGTTCACCGCTTCACCCGCTTCAGGTACAGTTCCTGTCCCGACCCCACCGCCGGATCGTTGCTCGGCGCCAGCGCGAGGCGCTCGAGCAGGCCCGCCTCGAGGCGCGCCGCCTCGGAGGGGGAGCCCGACAGCTCGATGGCGCGCGCCGCCGAGCGCAGCACGATCACCGACTCGATCCCGGCGATGTCGTCGAAAAACCAGCCGCAGGACGTGAACATTCGCAGGGCGTGACGCTCGAGCTCGGGGGGGAGCGGCCGGCCGGAGCGCTCGAACACGGCGTGCAGCTCGCCCGAGAGCCAATCGAGGGCGGCGCGCAGCGGCGCACGCCAGCGCTGATGCAGCCCGCGCTCCGGCGCCGCGCGGCAACCGCACTCGGCGCGCCAGCGCTCCACCCCGTGCGGGCAGCTCCAGGAGCTGGGCGCGACCAGCCGGACTTCCTCCTCGGGCTCCTGCCGGGCGAGGAAGCTGGCGAAGTTTTCGACGCGCACATCATCCCGCCGTTTCAAGACCTCGAGCACGCGAGCCAGGACGACGGCGCCGCCCTTGTGATGGTGACCGAAGGTCTCCCCGTCGGTCGCCACCGCCACCAGCTGATTCGCTCCGGCGGTGAGGCGCTCGACCCACGCGTCCGCGTCGCGCACCAGCGGCCCGAAGGCGACATCGTGCGAGATCGCGCCATCATAGATGAAGAGGGCAATCCGGCGCCCGCCGCTCGTGCGATACCAGCCGGGGAGCCCGCCTGCCGGGACGCGCTCCACCTGGTGCGGCGCGAGGATCGTGAAGCGGATGCCCTCGCCGGCCAGCACGTCGAGCGTCTCATCGTCCACGGCCGTTTCCGGCAGCCACAGGCCTTCGGGCTCGCGCCCGAAGCGGCGCCGGAAGTCGGCGATCCCCCAGCGCACCTCGGTCACCTTGTCGCGCCGGGGGGCGAGGGGCAGGATCAGATGATGGTACGGCATGGCAACGGCGCCGCCCGAGCGACCGGCGGCGACCACGGCGGCGTAGGTCCCGGGCGCGTGCCGCTCCATCCACTCGAGCAGCGTGGGCCCGAAATCGAAGCTCATGGACCCAAGCGACGCGGCCACGGGGGCGTAGCTCTCCCGCTCGATGCGCTCGTTCCAATCATGGAACGGCGCGGCGTTCGGCTCGACGGGGATGGTCCCGGTCCACGGGTCGTCGCGCGGTGGTTGGTAGAAATGCCCGTGGATGACGACGGATCGCTTCAACCGGCGAGCGCCTCCGCCACTTGGGCGAGCACATTGGGGAACAGATCGTCGCGTCGCGCGAGCTCGTCGGCCATGCGCCCGGCAGCGTCGAGGTCGCCGCCGACGAGCGCCCTGATCAACCGCTCGGCGTCGTCGCAATGCAGGGTGAAGCGGCGCTCGGCATAATCGACCACGGCGCCGGTCGAGATGATGAATTGCCAATCTGAGGCTTGTGCCAGCAGCAGCTCTCGCGCCGCCTGGGCCAGCGCGGGCCGCGCGGCGGTCGAAGCGAGCGCGGCGGGCGCCGCGTCCCAGAACGCTTCTTCCAGGGGCGAGAGCCGCTTCCACGTCCACGCCGTCCGATCGTTCAACCACATGCTGTGATCGCCGTTCGCTCCCCAGGAGCCTTCTGCCAGCTGCAACCCGGTACGGGCGGGGTGGGCCTCGAGGTGCTGCGATGCCGTCACCGCATGCACGCTTCTCCCCCGCAGCGCTCGATAGGTCGCGGCCAGAAAGTCCGCCCCCTCGAACCACCAATGCCCGAACAGCTCGGTATCGAACGGCGCGACGATGACGCCCCCGCCCCCGCCGCCGCCTCGCTGCTCCTGCCCGACGCTTTCGAGCAGGTGGGCGAAGTGCGACGCGTGACCCGCCGCGCGCTCGAGCGCGACCCGCGGCTCGTACGGGCGTTTCGCGCCCAGGTCGACATTCGCGCCGCTCACCCGCCACAGCTTCAGCCCGCCGGGCCAGCGGATCTTGTGGAACTCGAGGTACGATTCGTCGCCGGGGTAGCCCTGGTGCCGGCTCCAGATCTGCATGGAGGAGCGGGGATCCCGCACCAGCGCGGCGACCGATCCCCGCGCGGCCCGGGATACGCGATATGCGCGATAGGGCGACCGTGACGCCTTCGTGCGCCGGCCGGGTTTCGAGGGGTCGTCGTGCCGCTCCGCGTCGAACCGCTCTGCGCCGAGGGGGATGTCGCCGTAGGCGCCGAGCGGGCTGCCGGCGCGGGCGAGATGGGCGTCGGTGAAGAAGTAGCGGAACCCGGCGTCCGCGAGATGCTCCTCGATGCCACGCCGGTTCCCGCTCCGCGGCCGATAGGCGCACTCCGGCAGCCAGCACCCCTGCGGCGCGACCCCGAACAGACGACGATGCTCCTCCCGGCCCACCGCCAGCTGCAGCCGGATGCTCTCGTCACGTGCGAGCAGCGGCAGGTAGCCGTGCGTGGCAGCGGAGCCGATGATTTCCAGGCGGCCCTGCTCCTGGAGGCGCCGAAAGGCGGACACCAGGTCCCTGTCGATCTTCTGGAACAGTGCCTCGAGCCGGGTGAGCCGCGACCTCCAGAACTCCACGAGCGGCAGCAGAGCCTGGTCGCCGGTGGTCGCCAGAGACGCCGGGGCCTCGTCGCAGGCGGCCAGGCGCTGCGCGAAGAACGCCGCCATCTCCTTCACGAAGGTGGGGCTTGCCAGCTGGTTCGCGAGCACGGGAGTGAATCCGATGGTCACGGGCGCGGGCGTGCCTTCGGTAGCCAGTTCCTCGAGCCGCTCCAGCAGCGGGAGATACGTGTCGAGCGCGGCCTCGCACAGCCAGTCGCTGCCGTGCGGCCAGCGGCCGTGGTTCAGGACGTACGGCAGGTGACTGTGGAGCCCGAGGACGAACTCCATCGCGTGCCCGGTCAGCTGGAAAGGGCAGCAGACCGCACGGCGAGCGCGCGGACGTACAGGGCGAAGTACTGCTCCCCGGAGCGGTGCCAGCCGAACTGCTGGGCCATCGCTCCCCGCACTAGCTTGCGCCACGCGTTCCGGTCGGCATACGCGTCCACCGCCCGGCGCACTGCCTGGGCGAGCGCCGCCGGCGAGTACTCATCGAACAGGAACCCGCTCACGCCGTCGATAATGCTGTCCTTGAGGCCGCCCACCCGGCGGGCGACGGGCACTGCGCCGTAGTGCTGCGCGCGCATCTGCGTGAGCCCGCATGGCTCGTACAGTGACGGCATGAGCAGCGCGTCGGCTCCGGCCAGCAACCGATGCTCCAGACGATCGGTGAACATGAACTCGACCGCGACGCGATCGGGTGCCGCGGCGGCGATATTTCCCAGCGCCTCGTGGTAGCGGTGCTCCCCGGCGCCCAGGAAAATGAACTGCGCGTCCGTCGTTCCCAGCAGATCGGCGCCGAGCACCAGGTCCAGTCCCTTCTGGGATACCATCCGCGCACTCATCCCGAAGAGCGGCGTGTGTCCCCGCTGGGCCAGGCCGTAGGCCCGCTGCAGCGCCGCCTTGCAGCGCCGCTTCCCGGACAGGTCCTCGCTCGAGTAATTCCCGGTGAGGTCCGGATCGGTCTCGGGGTTCCACAGATCCGGATCGATGCCGTTCAGGATTCCCACCAGCCGGTCGCCCAGCGCAGTGAATCGATCGTGCAGCCCGAATCCGCCTTCCGCCGTGCGCAGCTCCTCCGCGTGGGAGGGGCTGACGGTCACCACGACGTCCGAGTGGGCCATGCCGCCTTTGAGTGCGTTCATCCGGCCGTACCACTCGAACACGTCGGGGTGGTACAGCTCGACGGGAAGACCCAACGCCGCCAGCGTCTCCGGCGGGAAGTGTCCCTGGAACCCGGCGTTGTGCACCGACATCACGACCGCGAGCCGCCGGTGGAACGCCTCACCGGCGAACGCGGTGCGGAGGTATACCGGCGCCAACGCCGTGTGCCAGTCGTGGGCGTGCAGCAGCTGCGTCTCCGGCGCGATCTCGGGAAGGGCCGTGAGCGCAGCCAGACAGAAGAACGCGAACCGCCGGTCGTTGTCCGGATAGTCCCCGTTGTTGTCGCCGTAGATGCCCGCCCGGTCGAAAAAGTCGGGATGCTCGATGAAGAAGACCTGCGGACCGGGTCCGGGCGGGGTGCGGTACAGCCAGGCTCGCTCGGTGTGCCCGCTGAGCGTGACCGCGAGCGGATGCCCGGTCCGCTCCAGCGATGGCGTGGTCTCGCGCACGATCTGGTACAGCGGCATGATCACCGTCGTCGGCAGGCCAACGGCCGCCTGGCACGTCGCCAGGCCGCTCACGGCCTCGCCCAGCCCTCCGGTGCGGGCGAACGGCCAGTACTCGGCCGTCAGATGGGTGACACCGATCCGCTCGGTCGGCGCGATCTGGGGCCGCGGCGCCGCGGGGGTCGCCGCCCGGCGCGGCTGGGCGGGGCTCCGCCGCCGGGACTTCGGGGCTGGGGTCGTCGCGCCCATGTTCGCCTCCACTGGCTCTCTTTCTCAGGCCGTCGGCGGATCGTCCGCCGGCTGGTCACCCCGCATCGCGGGGAGGTAGTACTCGCTGACGTACTGCCGCACCATGCGCTGGGCCGTGAACCGCGCGCCCGCCGTGCGCAGCGCATGCCGCATCTTCTCCACCCAGCCGCGCGGGACACCCTGGGGATCGCGGTCGTAGAACAGCGGCACCACCTCGCCTTCGAGCAGGCGGTACAGCTGCTCGGCGTCGGCTGCATCGGCGTCCTGACCCGCCGGCGCCGGGGGAATGGCCCAGCCGTTCGGCCCATCGTAACCCTCGGCCCACCACCCGTCCAGCGTGCTCAACTGCGGCACGCCGTTCAGGGCCGCTTTCATGCCGCTGGTGCCGCACGCCTCGAGCGGCGGGCGCGGCACGTTGAGCCAGAGGTCCACCCCCTGCACCAGGCTGTGCGCCAGGTGCATGTCGTAGTCTTCGATGAACGCGATCCGTCCCTCGAACCGGGCTTCGCGCGTGTGGGCGTACACGCGCTGGAGGACTTGCTTGCCGGGCTCGTCGCCCGGATGCGCCTTGCCGGAGAACACGATCTGCACCGGGCGCCAGGGGTTCACCAGCAGCCGCTGCAGCCGATCGGGATCGCGGAAGATCAGGTCGGCCCGCTTGTAGGTCGCGAACCGGCGCCCGAAGCCGATCGTGAGGGCTTCGGGATCAAGCAGGGTCCCGGCGCCCACGAGGTGCAGCGCCTCCTTCCACTGGTCCGCCCAGCGCCGCCGCGCCTGCTCCCGGATGCTCCGCATCAGATGGGACTTGAGCTGGCTGTGCACCGCCCACAGCGCGGCGACGTCCACATCGAGCGCCTTGTCCCAGAACCGGGGGTCGTCCACCTGCGCCAGCCAATCCGGCCCGAAATGCGAGTCGAACAAGGTCAGGATCCGGTTCGCCATCCAGGTGGCGACGTGGACACCGTTGGTAACGTGGCCGATCGGCACGCGCGCGACGTCGCGATCGGGCCAGAGCGGGGCCCAGATGCGGCGCGATTCTTCCCCGTGGCGGCGCGACACCGCGTTCACGCGCGCCGAGAGCCGGATGGCCGCCACGGGCATATGAAAGCGATCGTGATCGACCACCGGGTGATGGCCGAGGCGCACGAAGGCGTCGCGGCCTATTCCCATCTCCTGCCACACCGGGCCGACGCATTGCTCCACCTGCTCGATCGAGAACGTGTCATGCCCGGCGGGCACCGGCGTGTGGGTCGTGAAGACGCTCGTCGCGCGCACCCGGCGGACGGCGTCGGCAAACGGGAGCCCTCGGGTCACGAGCTCGCGCACCCGCTCGACCAGCATGAAGGCGGCATGCCCTTCGTTTGAATGCCAGACGGCCGGGTCGTATCCCAGGGTCCGCAGCACTCGCACGCCGCCCACGCCGAGGATCCATTCCTGCCGCAGTCGCAGATCGGGCCCGCCGGCGTAGAGCCGATGAGACAACCCGCGGTCGGCCGGATCGTTCTGGACAGCCGCACCGTGGCGAGGCAGGGATCGCCCTTCGGCCCGCGCACCCGCTCGAGCGGCGTCGCGGCTACGTCGAATCGCTCCTCGGCGTCTTCCTGCCATCCGTCGAGTCGCAACCGCTGGTCGGAGTAGCCCCTGGTATAGAACAGACCGACGCCGACGAGCGGGACACCGAGGTCCGACGCTGCCTTGCACTGGTCCCCGGCGAGGACTCCCAGACCCCCCGAGTAAATGGGAACCGAGGCGTGCAGCCCGAACTCGGCGCAGAAGTACGCGATCGGCCGATTGACGGACTCGGGATACGAGGTGGCGAACCATGTGCCGGCGGACGTGGCGTCGTGCGCGGCCGCGGCCGCGACGGCGTCGTACAGGCTCAGGAACGCCGGGTCCGCTGCGCACGCGGCGAGTCGCGCGGGATCGACCCGTCGCAACAGCTCGATGGGATTGTGCTGGGTGCGGCGCCACAGCGCCGGGTCGAGCAGGCGGAACAGCGCCCGCGCGTTGCGGTTCCAGCTCCACGACAGGTTGGCGGCGATGGCCGCCAGTCCATTGATCCGTTCGGGGACGGCTGGGCGGCTCGGTTCGGGCTGGGTCATCCCGCTTGCAAGCTAAGTACGGGCGGGTGCGCCTGGGAAGACGGTTGGACGTTCGTGAGAATCCGCTCATCGCCCCTTACGCGTCAGCCCCTTCCTCCGTAGCGTGCAAGGCGATGGAGCCCCCCTTCGTGCGCCGCCACCACTGGATCGTCCGGCTCACACACTGGACGACCGTCATCGTGCTCGCCGGTATGATCGCGAGCGGCCTCCAGATCTACGAAGCCTACGCCAAATTCGGAAACCGCGGCGGTCCCTACTTCGTGAGCCCGTTCGACGGCGCACAGTTCCCGCACTGGAGCCGGCTCGGCGGATGGCTCGCGGGCGCGCTCAACTGGCACTTCGCACTGGCGTGGCCGCTCACGGCCTTCGGTCTCTTGTATCTCGCATACCTGGTGCGGAGCGGCGAGTGGCGCGCCCTGTTGTTCCGGCCGCGCGACGTTCCGGGCGCGCTCGAGATGACGAAGTACTACCTCCATCTCCGCCGGGAGCATCCGCCGCAGGGCAAGCACAACCCGCTTCAAAAGCTCGCATACACGGGCGTGATTGCGTTGGGCGCGCTCGCCGTGCTCACCGGCTTCGCGATCTACAAGCCGACCCAGCTGAGCTGGCTGACGGCGCTGTTCGGGGGATTCCAGGCGGCGCGCTACTGGCACTTCTGGATCGTGTGGATCTTTGTCGGGTTCACGATCATGCACGTCATCCTCGTGTTCGCCGTGGATCCGGCATCGCTGCGCGCCATGCTCACCGGCTCGTATCGAGGGAGATTCCCGAGCCATGACTGAGAGACAGACGCCACGACGCCACGACGCCACGGTGCACGGGCTGGGCCGAAGGGGGTTCCTGAGGCTTGGTGTCACGGTCGGCGCTGGGACTCTCGCCGCGGCGTGCGGCTGGGACGGCGGGCGCCTGCTGCGGCCCGGCCTGCTCGACATCAGTCGCGTGAACGACTGGGTAGGCGAGAAGATCCTGTTCTCACCCACGCGCCTCGCGCGGACCTACAGCCCGGCCGAGCGCAGCGCGATGCTGCCGAGCTACTTCATCTCGACGATGACGCCGCTGCTCGACGACCCGGCCGCGTGGCGGCTGCGGGTGGACGGCTTGGTGGCGCAACCGCTCGACCTCTCGCGCGACGACCTGATGCAGTTGCCGCGCGTGTCGTACACGGTGAAACACCACTGTGTGGAGGGGTGGTCGGCGATCGCGAGCTGGCACGGGGTCCCGGTCTCGGCGATCGTGGATCGCTGCCGCCCGCTCAAACGGGCGCGCTACATCAATTTCGTGTCGTTCGACGCCGACTACTCGAACGGCTGGGACATGGCGAGCGCCATGCACCCGCAGACGATCCTCGCATACGGAATGAACGACAACCCACTGCCACCGGCGCACGGCGCGCCACTGCGACTCTACTCGCCGACGAAACTCGGGTATAAGCTGACGAAGTACCTGGTGTCGATGACGTTTACGGATTCGAGACCGGGCGGATACTGGGAGGATCAGGGGTATCCGTGGTTTGGGGGGATCTAGGGCCTGACGATTCTTGCGAGCAACTCTACGTCTGGATCAAGCACCAGCTCCACCGGTGCCGTATCGAACGGCGGGTCGAGTGTGACCCGTGTGTTTGTCTGAGCGGCGACGTCGACGCGGGTCCGGACGCGACGTCCAGCCGCGGTTTTGATATCGATAGTGAGTGGGAAACGATAACTGCCGAAACGCCCGTCTTGGGTGATTGAGAGGATAACGCGCTTCGCCGCTGCATCGTAGATCCACGAGGTGGTTAGTTGGGGGAAGCCAGGCCGCCGCAGCCACTGGTCGAAAAACCAGCCGAGCGGCGCTCCGGATGAGGCTTCCAGCTCCCGGCGCAGATCGTCACTGAGCGCGTTCCCGTTCCGATATCGGTCGTAGTAATGGCGAAGGCCTCGGAAGAAGGCTGAGTCGCCGAGCGTGGTGCGCAGCATGTGCAACACGAAGCCACCCTTCTGATAGCTGTTCTCGTTGAGCAACGCCATCAGGTTCTGTTGCGCCGTGTCGATCACCGGCCGCTCGGCTACCACTCGACTCGAGAGCACCGCACGCCGGATCTCCTCCATCTCTCGGCGAAAGGCCGAGTCGCCGGCTGACTTCCGCGTCCAGAGCGCCGCAAAGTAGGTCGCGAAGCCTTCGGACAACCACAGATGCGACCATTCGGTCTCCGTGACGGCGTCGCCGAACCATTGGTGAGCAGTTTCGTGGGCTACCACTCCAGCGGTCATGGTCCGCTTCCGGAACGGCTGGTCGGCGTAGAAGATCGCGGTGGCGTTCTCCATGCCGCCGAACCGGGTCGACGATTCCAGATGGCCCAGTTGTTCGTAGGGGAACGGGCCCACCAATGATCCGAAATAGGACACGATGCCTGCCGCGCTCCTGAAAGGCCCCGGAAGAAAATCCGTCAACCGCGGCTCCACATATACCCATTGGTGGACACAGCGACCGACCAGCGTCAGACCGCACGCGGTCTCGCCGAGGTCGTATTCGTAGAGCGGAGCGGCAGCGATCACCATGAGATAGACCGGGATCGGCTCCTTCATCCGCCAACGGGTCACGGTCCTCGGCGGGTTGGAACCCCTGACGCGAGCCTCTCCGAGACGAGCGCCGTTGGCGATGACTTTGAGGCGGCTCGGGGCGCGCACGGTCCAGCTCACGGTTGCCTTGTCGCTCGGATGATCGACACTGGGAATCCAGTGACGCCCGCGGTTCGGCCAATTGTCCGCGAAGGCCGTCCAGCCCCACGCGGTGTCATTCCGGATGATGAGACCGTCGGTGACCGGGCCGCCGTAGCGGATGGCTATGGTCAACGTATCGGACGAGGCGGCCGGCAACGGTATACGGATGGTGCCGCTATCCCGGCCGAATCGTGTCGCACGCTCGTCGACCAGTACGCTGTCGACTCGCAGGCTCAGGAGATCGAGCACCAGCGTGTCGGTCCGGGCGGTTCGCCGAACCGTGAGCACGGCGCGCCCCTCGATGCGGTTCCCACTGTCCGGCAGATCCACGGACAGGTCGTAATCCAGAACGTCGACCCCGGGACGGTACGGTCGTGGCGAGGGACCGGCCTGTTGCGCTGCCAGCCGACCGGTGGCGAAGAGCGTGAACAGCGCGATTCTCAGAGTGTGCATCGTGGGCAAATGGTCATCCGATGGCGGCCAGCGCATCGTGCATCTGCGTCGCAGCCTGATATCGGTCCGCCGGCTCCTTTGCCATCGCTTTGAGAATCACCTGCGCCAGGCCTTCCGGGACATCGGGATTGATGGTGCGCGGATCGGGCGCGGCCTGTCCGAGATGCTTCGCGATCAGCGAGTACGTCGTGTCGGCCTCGAACGGCAGCCGGCGGGTGAGGCACTCGAACAGCACGACGCCCACCGAGTAGAGGTCGCTGCGCGCATCGAGCTCCTTGCCCGCGAGCTGCTCGGGCGACATGTAGTCCGGCGTCCCGATCGACATTCCCTCCTTGGTCAGGCCCTCATCCTTTGACCGGTTGGCGAGCCGGGCGATGCCGAAGTCCATCACCTTGAGCACGCCACTCGGCTCGACCACGATGTTCTGGGGCTTGATGTCGCGATGTATCACACCCTGCTCGTGTGCCACCTCGAGCGCGCGGCACAGCTGCTTGCCGATGGTAAGGGTGACGGGCACCGGCAGCGGGCCGCGGGTCGCGATGAGCTGCTTCAGCGACGTCCCCTCCACGTATTCCATCGTGAGGTAGTACGTCCCGTTCACTTCGCCCAGGTCGTAGGTCCGGACCACGTTGTGGTGGGCGATCTTGCGAGCGAGCCGGATCTCCTGTTTGAAGCGGTCGAGCGCGGCGCCGCTCCCGACGAGCGCTTCGGGACGGAGCGCCTTGATCGCCACGGGCTCCTGCAGCTCGCGGTCGAACGCGCGGTACACCACACCCATCCCGCCCACCCCGAGGACTTCCTTCACCTCGTAGCGGTTGGCGAACAGCGTTCCGGGCCGCAGCGCGTCACGCGGAGGCGCGGCGGACGGTCGAGCGGATCGGAGCGGCTCCGCGGGTGCGGCTCCCGACGTGGCCATCATATACTCGACCAGCTTCGCCTTCTCCTTCAGGTCCGCCACCAGGCTCTGGAACGCCTGTGACAGCATCCCGATCTCGTCGCCGGCGGGGACGTCGAGGTCTATGCTGTAATCCCCGTCCTGCACGCGGCGCGTGGCGAGCGCCAGCCGCCGAATCGGGCCCGCGATCTGACGCGCCAGCACGTAGGCCGAGGCAAGCGCGAGCAGCAAACCCAGCACCAGGGCGAACCCGATCGTGCGCTGCAGCGCGCGGAACGCACCGAGCTCGCGGTCGTGCGAGCGGAAGGTCACGAACCCGCCGAACGCGTCGCCCCCGGCGGAGCGGACCGGGCTCGCAAGACCGATCAGCCGTTCGCCATCCACGTCGGCAGTCAGCTCCGTCCCCGCGGAATCGCGCGGCAGCGCCGCAATGGCTTGCGTGTCTGCCACCAGCGCCGGCTCGACCGCTTCGCGCGGAATGGTGCTGCCGACGATGTAGGGTCGTTTGAGCGTGTCGAGCGCGAAGAACACGACGTCGGTCGACGTGGCCTGCTTGATCTGCTCGGCGAGGGCGTCGTCCATCGCGTAGGCCGCCACCAGCGCGCCCCGCGGGGACTCGGTCGGCGAGGCGCGCAGCGGCACGGCCGCGGCGATGAACAGCCGGCGCCGCTCCTCGTCCACCCACGCGCCGTTCGTCGGCTCGCCCGACAGCGCGTTGGCGATGAGAGCGCCACGCGAGAAGTCGACGTCGTACTGACCCGGGTAGTCGGTGCGGGCGACCAGCATGCCACGATCGTTGGTGACCAGCACCCACGCCGCACCCAACAGCCGGCGGGCCACCTCGGCCTGGTCCAGCACGTCGCTCCGCTCGGCGGCATCGAGCAGCCGTTGACGGAATTGCGGGACTTCCGCGCTCAAGGCGCTCATCCCCGCGATCGCCGTAGTCCGTCCCGTGAGGAAAGCCTGGACCCCGCGCCGTACACCGGCCAGGGCGTGGCGGATCGACTCGTCCGCCGTGCGGTTCGCCACCAGCGACGTGAGCCCCAGCGTGACGCCCAGCACACCCACGACCGACAGCGTAGCCGCGATGAATATCTTGGCCCGGAGGCCGAGGCGCGGGGCAATCCAACGCATCGCGTGTGTCCGGTTGCGCTCGAAGCGTCGCAGCTTACTGTTGCGCTACCGAAACCGCCAGGTGCCGCCGGGGCCGGCAGGTTTAGGCGGGAAGCCGGCCTTTCAGGTCCTGCGGTGTGAACGGGCCCGGCTCGGCGATGAGCGCCCGTGCGTGGTCCACCTGTCCCCAGGTGTTCCAGAGGAGCACGCCGCGCACTCGGCCCTGTTTCACGTAGTAGACCACGCCTTCGCGGAACCGCTCCTTCCAGTCGGCGACGGTCTCGAGACGGGCGTCGACGTCGCCCACCGCTTCGTAGCCCAGCTCGAACAGGTCGGAGTAGAAAAACGGCAGATGGTGATAGGGAGTCGTACGCCCCGCCATGTTGAGGCCGGCGGTGCGGCCCATCGTGTTGGCGTTGTCTTCGTGCTCCACGCGCAGCCGCGCGCCCAGCGCCCGATTCTCGAAGTTCGCGACGTCGCCGGCGGCATAGATATCGGGCTGGCTGGCGCGACACGCCTCGTCCACGACGATTCCGTTGTCCACGCGCAGGCCGGCCTGCTCCGCCAGCTCAACTCCCGGCAGGATACCGAGTCCGGCAACCAGAACCTCCGCCACCAGCTCGCCCCCGACGGTCGTGCGCACGACGCATGAGCCGGCGCGCCGGTCGAGCCGCGCCATCCCCTCCCCCATCCGCATGGTGACGCCCTTCCCGCGGTAGTAGTCCACCAGGAATGCTGCGAGGTCCGCGGGGAACACGCGCGCGCCAAGCCCCGCTTCGGGAACGAGCATCGTGACGTCCCGCCCTTGCATCCGCAGCGCCGCCGCGACTTCGCTCCCGATGAACCCCCCGCCGATCACCGCGAACCGCACACTCTGGCTCGCCAGCGCGCGCAGGCGCCGGTAATCGTCGAGAGTGCGGAAATAGATGATCTGGTCGGTCTCGAGCGGGAGGCGCCGCGGGGCGCCGCCGGTGGCGAGGAGTAGCTTCTGGAACCGGTAGGTCGTCCCCCGGTCGTCCGTCGCGTTACGCCCTCGGGGATCGATCGCCGTGATCCGGCGCCCCAGGTGCAGCGCAGCGCCGGTCGCCGCCGTGTTGCGCCAGATTTTCTCTTCGGGCTCGCCTTTCCACAGGGCCTTCGAGAGCGGCGGGCGGTCGTAAGGCGGATGCGGCTCGGCGCTGACCAGGCCGACCGAGCCCGTCGGGTCCGCCTCGTGGAGGGCGTGGGCGGCGGCGTCGGCGGTCATGCCGCCGCCGACGATCAGGTAGGTGTAGTCGGGCATAGTGTTGGGTCCCAGAATCTCAGTCGTCGTCCGCCGGTCGGCCCGGATGCTTTTCGCGTCGCCGATACTGTTTCGCCGACTTGTGCACCTTGTGCGACGGAGTCTTGAGCCGCCCCTTCACCGGCGCCTTCGGATTGGGGACGCGGACGGTGAGCTTCCGCTTGTCCTTGGAGCTCACGACGCAAGGAGCGCCCGAATCTGCTTCGCGTGATGCGCGCAGTGCCGGACGTGAAACCGCAGCCATTCCGGCAGGGTGAGATCGCCGAACACGGGATGTCTCACGAATAGATCGTCCCGACGAGCCGGCAAGAGCTCGTGCGCGAGGGTGAGGAAGCGCGCTACGCCGTCCCGCAGTTGCCGCTCCACCGCGCCCGCATCCGGGCGCTCGGCAGGCTCGGTTGCGGCCGGGGCGGGACGGCCCGAGGGAATCCACCCGATATCGAGATACACAAACTGGGCGAGCCGTTGTCGCGCGGGCCGCGGCCGGCGCCGCATCGGCGGCTTCGCGCGCCGCTCTGCGAACACCCGACCGCTTGCGTCGATGGAGATGGCGAGGTGGTGGACGATCTGGGCCGGCGTCCATTTGCCCGGCGGACCGCGGTGCCAGTCCGCCTCGGGCCGGCCCGCCAGGGGCCCAAGCACGACGTCGGGAATCGCAGCGAACCGTTCGGGAGTCATTGCAGCACCGCATCCGCCATCTGACGCGCCTGCGACGCCGCGGGCGAACCCGCCCGCACGCGGCTCACCAGTGTCCCCGCGCTGTCCACGATCGCGAGGTCCGCGTCGGCCAGGGCCGCGCTGTCGGTGCGGATCGACAGCGCCCACTGGCGCCGGACGGCGACTGTTTGCAGCCGGCCGGCCAGCCGGTCGGCGGTCTTGGGGGACAGATAGACGGTCACCAGGAGCCCCGCGTCCGACGGGCGCGGGCTCGGACGCGGCGTCTCGCCGCAGGCGAGCCCGGCGCCGGCGAGGAAGCACGCGACGAGACGCGCGACTGTGGCGTCCGGCACTCTCATACCCAAGATTGTACGAGTGAATCTGCTGCGTCGCCACCCGATCGCGCTGGCGCTCATCGCGCTCCTCCTCCTTTCTGCGCTCAGACCGTCGCCGCCCCTGTTGGATGCCGTGACCGGCGCGCCCCCGGCCGAGGTGGACCTCGTCCGTCCCACGCTCTATACCCTGCTCGCGCCCGTCTCGAACGTGCTGGACGCCCTCACGTTCCTGAGCCGCGAGCGGGCGATTGCCTTTCTGGTCACGTGGGTCGCGGCGCTCGCGCTGTGGGGGTTCGTGCGGCGCGGGTCGCGGCGACGGCGGCTCGTGGCGGCGGCGCTGGCCCCGCTGGCCGTGATCGTGCTCGGCGCCGGGGCGGTCCTGCTGCCGCGCCCGGTTCCGCGACTCGTGGCCGCCGACTCGACGCTCACCGTCATCGACTACCACGCGCACACGGCCCTGTCGCACGACGGCCGCCGCGGCTGGACTCTCGCGGACCTCGCCGCCTGGCATGCGGCCCAGGGATTCGGCGCGTCGTACGTCACCGATCACAACGTGGTGTTCAACGGCGGGGTCGACACCCTCATCAGACTGCTGCCCGGCGTCGAGTGGAGCGTGTACGACCAGCACATCGTGGCGCTCGGCGCCGTAGCACCCGTCGACCGCGCGGTGTACGGTCGCGACACGCGCGCGATGCTCGGCTTGTTCGCTGAGCTGCACCGGCAGGGCGCGATCGGCCTGGCGTCGCTTTCCGAATACTGGCGGCAACACTGGGGCGACCTGGACGGTTTCGTGGCGGCCGGCGCGGACGGCTTCGAGATCGTGAACTGCGCGCCCAGGGGACTCAGCTTCCCGGCGGCCGCCCGCGCGCGGGTCCTCCGGCTCGCCGAGGCGCACGACCTGCTCGTCGTGGGCGCGAGCGACAATCACGGGTGGGGCAAGGTGACGTGCGTGTGGAACCTCTCGAGCCCGAGCGCGCACGGCTACCGGTCGAATCGCGTGATCGCGCGCCCCATCGCGCTTGCCCAGGGCGAGTGGCAACCGTGGACCGCCGCCTACACCCAGCCGTGGCTGATGCTCACGGGGCTGTCGTGGAGTGAGCGGTCCAGCTGGCTCACCTGGATTCTCGTAATCTTGATCTACCGCGCGGTGCCGCGGCGCGAGGGTGACCCGCCCGGGATCGGGATCCTGGCGCGCAGCCTGTCGCTCAAGATTCTCCGGCTGCGGCGACCCCCCCCTCCCCCCTCCTCCCTATCGGGCGTTGTCTGAGCTCCGCCTGCTCCGCCCCGGCGACGAAGCCGCCCTCGACACGTTCCTCGCGCGCCACGCCGACACGTCCATGTTTCTCCGGTCCAACGCGCGCTCGGCCGGACTCACCGACCGGGGCCAGGCGATGCAGGCCACGTACGTCGCCGCGCTCGAGGGCGGGCGGATCGCGGGCGTCGCGGCACACTGCTGGAACGGCATGGTGCTGGTACAGGCGCCGGAGGAGGCCGACGCCGCAGCCGCGGCGCGCGAGGCGGTGCGACGCTCGGGTCGCACGGTGACCGGCTTCTCCGGGCCGTGGAACCAGGTCGTCGCGGCGCGCCAGGCGCTCGGACTCGGCGCAGCGCCGACCGCCAAGGACAGTCGGGACGAGCTGTACGTGCTCGACCTCGCTCGGCTGATCGTGCCGCCCCCGCTCGCGAGCGGCGCGTTGCGCTGCCGTCATCCCGCGGAGGGCGAGCTCGAGCTGTTGGTCGGGTGGCGTGTGCGGTTCGCCGTCGAGGCCCTCGGGGCGGCCGACGGCCCCGAGCTCCGCCAGGCGAGCGCCGACGACGTACGACTGCAGCACCAGCGAGGAACCGACTGGCTGCTCCTCGCCGGCGCCGCTCCGGTGTCCTACTCGGTGTTCAACGCCATGCTCCCGGACATCGTGCAGATCGGCGGCGTGTGGACGCCACCCGAGTTCCGGGGCCGTGGCTACGCCCGCGCGGTTGTCGCCGGTTCGCTGCTCGCGGCGCGGAAGCAGGGCGTCGCGCGCGCCGTGCTGTTTGCCGATCCGGCGAACCAGGCCGCCCGGCGGGCCTACCTGTTCCTCGGATTCCGGATCGTGGGGGACTACGGGCTGGTGCTGTTGGCTCTAGACCGCGCCTGAAAGATTCAGCAGCGTCCGCCACGCCCGGAATACTTCCCCGTACTCCGGATGCGTAAAGGCGACCGTGCGGCCGCCCGTGCGCGTCGCACCGGGACAGAGCTCCGCCATGTCCGCGTGGATCGTCATCGCGAAGTCCACCTCGAGCGTCACCGGCGTCCGGACGATGTACGGCGCATGCCGGCCCTTGAGCGCCCGCTGGACCTCCTCGCGGATCATGCGGCACGCGACCGCGGGCGCGACGCTCTTCGCCGCGTGGCGGCTGACGGCTTGTTTCACGATCACCGTTGCGACGCCTTCGCCCAGCAGGTCCTTTGCCTCGGCCGCGAGCGCGGAGTCGCCGCTCACCAGGGCGACGGGCACCCCGTGCACACCCGCTAAGCCTGCGTTGAGGCCCAGCTCCCCTACCGGCTTCCCGTTCAACCGCACCTCGTGAATGCGGTCGGCGTAGGTGTGGTCGAGAATCGCATTGCGGGTGCCGGCACGAGCGTGGTACCCGATGAACAGCGCCGCGTCGAAGCCGCCCTGCTGATCGATCTCCTGCATCATGGACCGGGGCTTCGGGTCCCCCGACACGAGCTCGGCGGACTGGTGCAGCTCCTCGGCGAGCAGATTGCGCATGAACCAGTGGCTGTCGTTCACGAGCACCCGGGTGGCGCCTGCGGCGAGCGCGCCTTCGACGGCGGCATTCGCCTCGGCAGTCATGAGGCGGCGAAACCGCGCGTACTCGGCGGCGAAGGCGGGAGTGGTCGGGTCGGTCTGGGACTCGTGAACGACACCGGCGATCCCTTCCATGTCGACGGAGATATAGACCCGCATGCGTCAAAGCTATCTCTCGCATGGACTTTGCATTACAAAGTACTTGACATCGGCCCGCCGCCGCGCCATCGTACGTCATGGCTGCTCCCCGGCCGCTGCACGACCGCGCGCTCGACAACCTCCGCTTCATCCGGCAGACGATGGAGCGCGCGGGATCGTTCACCGCGGTGCCGGGCTGGGGACAGGTGGCGGTCGGGGCCACCGCGCTCGCCGCGGCGTTCCTCGCCGCGCGCCAGCGCACGCCAGAGCTGTGGCTCGCCACCTGGCTGGGTGAAGCGATCGTGGCGCTCGCGATCGGCGGCTCGACCATGGTCCGGAAGGCGTACGCGGTGAACGATCCCATCCTGTCCGGGCCGGGGCGACGGTTCGGCCTGAGTTTTCTGCCCCCGATGGTGGTCGGCGGTCTCCTGACCGTGGTGCTGTACCGCGCCGGCCTGGCGCACGCGCTCCCCGGCACGTGGCTGCTGTTGTACGGCACGGGGTTCGTGACGGGGGGCGCGTTTTCGGTCCGGATCGTCCCCGTCATGGGGATCTGCTTCATGCTCGTCGGCGCCGTGGCGCTGTTCGGGCCGGCGGCGTGGGCGAACTGGCTCATGGCCGCGGGGTTCGGCGGTCTCCACATCGTGTTCGGGATGATCATTGCTCGGAGGTACGGTGGCTAAGCAGGGAGCTGCGAGGAAGACCGAGGCGGTCGAGCACGGCCTGAAGAGCGAGCGCGGTGGATCACGTGCCGCCGAGCTCGACCGGCTGATCCACGAGCGGGTACGCCTCGGCATCGTGAGCGCGCTCGCGGTGAACGATGCCCTGAGCTTCAACCAGCTCAAAGCCCTGCTCAAGACCACGGACGGCAACTTGAGCGTCCACGCGCGTCGGCTCGAGGAGGCGCAGTACATCACGTGCGCCAAGTCGTTCGAGGGCCGAATTCCCAAGACCGAATACCGGCTTACGGCCGCCGGGCGGCGCGCCCTGGAGCGCTACCTGGACCACATGGAAGCCCTGATTCACGCCACCCGTCAGGGGTGAGGCATTTTTTTTGAGGACTGACTTTATGTCGCAAAGCTCTTCTCTCCATGTCGCGATCGTAATGGACGGGAACGGGCGCTGGGCCCGGCGCCGGGGGCTGCCCCGCGTGGCCGGTCACCGCGCCGGCGCCGAGGCGGTGCGCCGGACCGTCGAGGCCGCCCCGGACTCGAGCGTCACCGCGCTCACGCTGTATGCCTTCTCCGCGGACAACTGGAAGCGCCCCACCGGCGAAGTCGCGGCGCTGATGCGCCTCTTCGCCCGCTACCTCCGCACCGAAACGCCGCGCCTCGTCGAGAACGGCGTGCGACTCGAGCTGATCGGACGTCGGGACCGCCTGCCCCTGCCGCTGGTCGCTGCGATCGACGCAGCAGAGCGCGCCACGGCGTGCGGCGCGCGGCTGCACCTGCGACTGGCGATCGACTACTCCTCCCGCTGGGCTATCGAGGCGGGGGTCCTTCTGCCGGACGTGGATCTCCTGATCCGCACGGGCGGCGAGCAGCGCCTGTCGGATTTCCTGCTGTGGGAGTGCGCGTACGCGGAGCTGTATTTCACTCCGACCATGTGGCCCGACTTCGGCGCGGCGCCGCTCGCGGCGGCGGTCGCCGAATTTCGCGCGCGCGAGCGCCGCTTCGGCGGCCTGCCGGAAGCGGCCGCGGGATGAGTGCGATGGGCCCCAAGACCAGGCTCGGCCTCGACGTCCTGGGCGCAGCCGCCCTGTCGGGAATCGCGGAGGACGTGCTGTTGCGCGCCATGCCGTGGGGCCTCAACGCCCTCATCTGCACCGCCGGGATAGTCGCGGCCGGAGCGTGGCTCGTGCGTCGGCATCGCGTCGGGGTCAGCCGGGACGCCCCCTGGCTCGCGGTTGCGGCCCTGCTCCTCGGCTCGAACTTCGTCGCCCGTGACTCGACCACGCTCCACCGGTTCGACACGATCGGTATCGTCATCGTGCTCTCGGTGGCGTGCCTGAGCATGCAGGGCGTCGCGCTGCGGGGGCGTCACGCGTGGCAGTACGTACGGGCCGGCATCGATGCCGCGGTGAGTGCCTGGACTGGTGTATTCCCGCTCGTCGGTCACGACGTGACCTGGCGGGAGCTCCCGAGAGGACGGCTGGGTGAGGCGCGCGCCGCGGCGCTCGGCGGCATCGTGGCCTTCCCGCTGCTCGTCGTGTTCGGTGGGCTGTTCGCCTCCGCCGACGCCGTGTTTCGCGACCTCGTCGCCGACCTCTTCGCCATCGATTTCGAGGCACTGCTCTCGCACACACTCGTCATCGGGTGCTTCACGGTACTCGTCGCCGGATACTTCCGAGGCGCGTTGCTGCGCGCGGCGCCTGCCGCGAACGCCGACGAGCACGGGCTGTCGCTCAGTATCGTCCCCGTCGCCACGGCACTCGGGCTCGTCGATCTCCTGTTCCTGATGTTCGTCGTCATCCAGCTCCGCTATCTGTTCGGCGGAGCCGACCTGGTCGCGACCGCGACGGGCCTGACCTACGCGGAGTACGCGCGGCGGGGCTTCTTCGAGCTCGTGACCGTGACTGCGCTGGTGCTTCCTGTGCTCGCGGGCGCCGACTGGTTGGTGCGCAACGAGTCGCCCGAACACCAGCGGACGTTCCGGCAGCTCGCGGGCGTGCTGCTCCTCCTGCTCGCAGTCGTCATGACGTCCGCGTTCGAGCGGATGCGGCTCTACGTCGGTGCGTTCGGCCTCTCGGAGATCCGGCTCTACTCCACCGCCTTCATGCTGTACCTCGCGGGTGTGTGCGCCTGGTTCGCCTGGACGACGTTGCGCGGGCAGCGCCGCCGCTTCGCCTTCGGAGCGCTGGTTCAGGGGTTTGCCGTGCTCGGTGGCCTGCACCTCGCCAATCCCGACGCGCTTATCGTCCGCACCAACCTGGCGCGTCCCCCGGCCGAGCGGCCGTTCGACGGCTGGTACGCGGCCTCGCTCAGCGCTGACGCCGTGCCGCTGTTGCTGGACGCACTCCCCCGTCTCGACGAACGCCAGCAATGCACCGTCGCGGCGGGACTCCGCGAGCAGCTCGGGAGGCTCGAGCGCGATGGCTGGCGCAGCTGGAACTTCGCTCGCGCCCGCGCGCGCCGGCTGCTGCGTGAAGGCTGGAAGCATCCGTCCGCGGACGCCTGCCCCAAGGCCAAATCACGATCACCGACGGCCTGACTCAGCGTCCCTCGCCACTCATGCGGGGAGCACGCTACCTTACGTGGCATGGGCCTGAGAATCGCGCAGGTGGACGCATTCGCGAGCCGCCCGTTCAGCGGCAACCCGGCCGCCGTGTGCATCCTGCCCGCGCCAGCCCACCAGGGCGAGCGCTGGATGCAGGACGTCGCGCGCGAGATGAACCTCGCCGAGACGGCGTTCCTCCATCCAGAGAACGAGGGCTACAGGCTCCGCTGGTTCACCCCAACCGTCGAGGTCGCGTTGTGCGGTCACGCGACCCTGGCGAGCGCGCACGTGCTGTGGGAAGAGGGTCGGCTCCCGCCGGGCCGGCAGGCCCGGTTCCACACCCAGAGCGGCCTGCTCACGGCCGACCGCCGCGGCGATTGGATCGAGCTCGACTTCCCCGCCACCCCTCCGGCACCCGTGCCACCGCCTCCCGGCCTCGCCGCCGCCCTCGGGGAAGGCATCACGCCCCGCTGGGTGGGGCGGAGCAAGTTCGACTATCTCGTCGAGGTGGATTCCGAGCAGATGGTGCGAGCCCTGGCTCCCGACATATCGGCGCTCGAGCAGGTGGAGGCCCGGGGGATCATCGTGACGAGTCGCGCAACGACCGGAGGCTACGACTTCGTGTCGCGCTTCTTCGCCCCGCGCGCGGGCGTGCCGGAGGACCCCGTCACCGGCTCCGCCCACTGTGCGCTGACGCCGTTCTGGAGCGAGCGCCTGGACCGCACCAAGATGACCGCGTACCAGGCCTCGCCCCGCGGCGGCGTGATCCGCGTGCGGCTCGCGGGTGACCGCGTCATGCTCGCCGGGCAGGCGGTGACCGTGGTGCGCGGCGAGCTGCTGTCATGAAGCCGGTGACCTTCTCCTGCAGCGGTTCCGCCGCCGAAGCCCGGGCGCGGCTCGAGGCGGCGATCGACGGGCGGCCGTGGAACGCCGCCGGAGTGGACGGCTGGATCCGTGGAGACGGTGTCGTCGTCTACTATCGCGACGCCGCCAAGTACCGGGCTCTTTTCCGCCGCACGTTCATCGGGCGATTCCGCGAGCGCGACGGCAGGACGGTGCTGGACGGCCGGTTCCGGATGACGCTATTCGCCCGCGCGCTGCTCCCGGTCTGGCTGGCGCCGGGGATCGTCTGCCTCGTGGTCGCGCTCGTCCCCACCGACCTCCAGCCACAGTCGCCGGCCTTCAAGGTCGCCCTCGCGCTGCTGGGCGGGCTGCTCACCCTGATGGCGTTCGGCCGCTTCGCGCTCGAGTGGTGGGGTCGGCCGGGAGACGTGGACGCGGTAGCGCAGTGCTGTATCGGGCCCACGCCTGCGGCGTGGGAATGCGTGGCGAGGGGAGTACTGCAATGCAACGGGAGTGAAGGCCTAGGCTAGCCAGAACGGGCCGGAGGCTTCTATCCTTCGGGCCCATGACCGCCGCCCCTCCCGCACCGACCGCGCGCGCCCGCCGGCTGGCAGGCTACCTGTTTGCCCTCGCGGCCGGCGCCATCTGGGGCACCACCGGACCGCTGTCGACGGCGCTGTATCGCGCCGGCGAGGCGATCACCGGGATCGGCTTCTGGCGCCTCGTGATCGGGCTGCTCGGATTTCTCGCGTACGGACTGTTCCGCCCGCAGTTGTTCCGCATCGACCGGAAGGCCTGGCTGCTCGTGGGCCTGGGCGGCGGCGCGCTCGTGGCGCTGTTCGAGGTCGCCTACCAGTTCGGCATCGCGGGCACGGGCGTCGCGGGGGCGGCGGCGCTGCTCTACATCGCGCCGGTGCTGGTCGCCATTCTCGCGAAGCCGCTCTTGGGCGAGCAGCTCACCGCCCTGCGGATCGTCCTGGCGTTCGTCGTGATGGCCGGGGCCGCGCTCACGGTACAGGGCGGCAGCCACAGCGCGGGGGCGGGGGGGGCGGGGGGGGCGGCAGCGATCCCGCTGCCAAGCCTGATCCAGGGCGTCGCGGGCGGGCTGCTCGCCATGCTCTCCTTCGCCGGCACGACCCTGCTTGCCCGTTACGCCGTCCCACGCTACGGCGCAACCCAGGTGCTCTTCCTCGAGATTCTCGGCGGGATCGTGGTGCTCGCGATCGTGCTCCCGTCGACAGGACACACACCGCTCCCGCCCCACACGGTGGGAGCGTGGATCTACGTGCTCCTGCTCTCGCTCGGCTCCGTCCTCGCGGCCAACTTTTTCTTCTTCGCCGCCGTGAAACGGATCGACGCGGCGCTCACTTCGGTGGCTGCGACCATCGAGCCGGTGGTGGGCGCGTTGCTTGCCCTGCTCCTCTTCAAGCAAGAACTCTCGCCCCTCGGCTGGCTCGGGCTCACGATGGTGGTGGGCGGCGTGGCCACGAGCTACCTCTCGGAAGCTAAGACGGAGGAATAATGCTGGCCTTGGCATTCGTACTCGGCGCGCTGCAGCAGCCCGCCGCTTCCCCGCTCCCGCCGCTCCCCCCCCAAGTGAGCGACACGTCGCCGTTCCGGCGACTCATCCTCCCGACGCCCAACGAGATACGCGAGGGCTCGGGCACGCCGGGACCGCGCTACTGGCAGCAGCGCGCCGACTACACGATCCGGGCCACGCTCGACACGGCCACCCACACGATCGCGGGATCGGAGACTCTGCGCTATGCCAACAACTCGCCCGATACACTCCGCTACCTCTGGCTCGAGCTGGAGCAGAACATCTACAAGGCGAACAGCCGGGGCGCCGCCCTGAACCCGACCGACGCGCGGTTCGCGGGGCGGGGATTCGAGGGTGGCTATACGATCGACTACGTGCGCGCGGTCCGACGGGTGGGGCAGGCCGCCGGGCGGATCCCTCTCGGAACCACCGACAACGGCACGATGCTGCGCGTGGACCTCGACCGACCGCTCGCGCCTGGCGGCCGGGCGGAGCTCGAGCTGGCCTACCGCTTCGAGGTCCCGGAGCACGGGTCGGACCGCATGGGGCGGGAGCAGTTCCCGGGCGGTTGGCTGTATGAGGTCGCGCAATGGTACCCGCGGGTGGCGGTGTATGACGACGTGCGCGGCTGGAACACCGAGCAGTACCTCGGCCAAGGCGAGTTCTACCTCGAGTACGGCGATTTCGACGTGTCGATCACCGTGCCGAGGAGCTTCGTCGTGGCCGCGACCGGAACGCTCACCAACGCCGTCGAGGTGCTCACGGTGAACCAGCGCGCGCGGCTCGCCCGGGCGGCCCGGTCGGACAGCACCGTCGCGATCATCCCGAAGACGGAGGTCGGGCAGCCGTTCAGCCGGCCGGCGGGCCCGCGGCCCACGCTCACCTGGCATTTCACGGCCAAGAACGTGCGCGACGTGGCCTGGGCGGCCGCGGCCAACTTCATCTGGGACGCGAGCGGCTACGACGGTGTCCTGATCCAGTCGTTCTATCCGCCGGAGGCGAACGCCGACTGGGCGCGGTCCGCGGAGTACGCCCGTCACTCGATCAAGCACTACTCGGAGAAATGGTTCCGCTACCCCTACCCGGCCGCGATCAACGTCGCCGGTCCGGTGGGCGGGATGGAGTATCCGATGATCGTGTTCTGCGGGCACCGCGCCGGGGACCGCGGACTGTTCGGCGTGACCACGCACGAGCTGGGTCACGAGTGGTTCCCCATGATCGTGGGGTCGAACGAGCGCCTGTACGCGTGGATGGACGAGGGGTTTAACACCTTCATCAATATCTACTCGACGCTCGTCTTCTATCACGACAGCGCGCCGCGCGATCGCGGTAGCGCCATCCAGTGGGCGCGCTTCGCGGCGAGCGGCCTGGATGTGCCGTCGATGCTCCCGGCCGATCGCGTTCCCCCGCCGCTCCTGGGCCAGGCGGAATACAACAAGCCCGGGACGGGCCTTTATCTCCTCCGCGAGCATATCCTGGCCGACACGGCGCGGTTCGACGCGGCGTTCCGCGAGTACATCCGGCGCTGGGCATACAAGCATCCCACGCCGGCGGACTTCTTCCGCTCCATGGAAGACGGACTCGGGGAAGACCTCTCGTGGTTCTGGCGCGGCTGGTTCTACCGGACTGACGAGGTGGACCTCGCGGTGGACTCGGTACGCACCCGTACGGACTCGACGGGGACGAGTGCGCTGGTCTATCTCTCCAGCCTCGGCGGGCTCCCGATGCCCGTCGACCTGCGGCTCACCTACGCCAACGGCGCCGCGGAGAACCTTCGCCTCCCCGTCGAGATCTGGTTCCTGGGGAACCGCTACACGTACCAGCGCAAAGGCCCGGCTGACGTGGTGAAGGTCGAGATCGATGCGGCGGGAAATTTCCCGGACGTGCGGCGGGGGAACAACGTTTGGACTAGACCATGACAGCGTGATCCGACGCCACGACGCTAGGTCATAAGCCCTCGTACAACGTACCGTCGTAGCGTCGTAGCGCGCTTAGGCGACTTCCCTGTGTCGGGCGACCAGCTCGAGGATGACCAACAACACCCCGCCCCAGATCAAGCCGGGCAGCTCCCTCAGATCCCGCCCGTACTGCATCCATAACCACCGCGCGATGACCGCGCACCACAGCCCGCCGGCGAACCACCCGACAACGCGCACCGCCGGTCCCACGCCGGCGCGGATTCCGGGGAGAGCGAGCAACACCCGATCGACGTAAGGTCCCAGGAACGTGAAGCAGAACGCCACGCTGAACGCGTCCACGAAGTCGGAGCCAAGCGAGGCGTGCCGGGGGAATACCAGCAGGAAGAGAATGCCCAGGACGCCCGCGACGAGGGCGGTCCGCGTCAGCGTCTTGATGAATGGCTCGCCCATCAGCGGGCCCCGGCCGGGGGGAGCGCGGGCTTCAGGTACTGATCGATCCAGTCGAGCACCGTCCCCCACCACAGGCGGCGGTTGCGCGGCCGCAGCACCCAGTGACCCTCATCGGGGAAGTACAGGAACTTGGCCGGCACGCCGTGCACCTTCGCGGCCGTGAATGCCTGATAGCCCTCCGACGGATCGACGCGATAGTCGAGCTGCGAGTGCACGATGAGGATCGGGGTCTTCCAGTTCTGCGCGAAATTCAGAGGCGACCACTTCTCATACAGCGCCCGGTTCGCGTAGGGCGCGCCGCCGAACTCCCAGTCCATGAACCACAGCTCTTCCGTGGTCCCCGCCATACTCACCGGATCGAACACGCCGTCGTGCGACACCAGCGTCTTGAACCGGCCGGTGTGCCCGGCGATCCAGTAGACCATGTAGCCGCCGTAGGACGCACCCGCGGCGCTCATCCTGGTCGAATCGACGTAGGGAAGGCGCGCCACGACGTCGAGGCCCTTCATGAGGTCCTGATACGGATAGTCCCCCCAGTGCTGCGAAATGGCGTCCGTGAACTTCTGACCGTAGCCGGTCGAGCCATGGAAGTTGACCGCGGCCACCACGTACCCGCGCGACGCGAACATCGCGTAGTTCCAGCGCGCCCCCCAGTAGTCGGTCCACGCACTCTGCGGCCCGCCGTGAACCAGGTAGATGAGCGGATACCGCCCGCCGGGGTCGAAGCCGGGCGGCTTGAGCAACCACCCGAATACAGAGTCTCCCAGCGCGCCCACGAAGCCGAATGCGTCGAGCGGCCGGAGATCGAGAGTTTCGAGCGCCGCGTCGGTATGATGCGTGAGCTGCCGGCCGGAAACCCAGATCTCGTTGGGCTGGGTGTTGCTCTGGTGCAGATACATGAGCCCCCGACCGTCGGGCATGACCTGGACGTCGGTGTTGACCCCACTGCCGCCAACCACCACGGAACGACGGAACGACGGCAGCTCGATCCGGTAGACGTTGTCACGCCCGCGCTCTTCGACGACGGCGTAGAGGCACTTCGAATCCGGACACCACGTGTACGAGCCCACGGACAGAGTCCATCCGACCGAGGCTTCAATCGGCGCCCCATTTTCCGTCCTGCCGTCCTTCCGTCGCAGGAGCATCAATCGTAGTCGATCCGCCTCGAACCCGGCCCGCTCCATCGAGAGGTACGCAAGCCAGTTGCCGTCAGGCGAATAGCGCGGGGTATTGTCGGCTCCGCGCCCGGGCGTCACCGCCCGCATTCCGGAACCGTCTGGTGCCATGACGTAGACATCGACGTTCGTATTGTCGGCGACCGTGGAGTCGCCGTGCATGGCGACCGCGATCTCTTTCCCATCGGGGGAGACGCTCACGTCTCCATCCCCGCCGGTGGCGATCGTCGGGACGTCGTGGTCCACGGGCGTCACGTCCCTCGTGCTGCCGTCCGCCAGCGTGACGACGAACAGATGCTGGCGCTTGCCGGCCCGCCAATCGTCCCAGTGTCGCCACACCAGACCGGTCCACAGGCGGGCGTCGGTGGGGAAGTCGCCGTTGCGGCGGTCGATTTCCTGTTGCGCGGGCCATTTGATGTCGCTCGTGACCACGAGCCCCGTGCCGTCGGGCAGCCACACCGGATCGAACACGCCGTCGGCGAGGGTCGTCACGCGTCGTGCCTCACCGCCGGCGACCGGGAGCACCCACAGCTGCGCACCGTTCTCCCGTGTGGAGACGAAGGCCAGGGCGCGGCCGTCGGGCGACCAGCGCGGCTGCCGATCCGATCCCGGACCGGCGGTGAGCTGGCGCCCCGACCCACTCGCCACGTCGGCGAGCCAGATGCGCGTGATGCCGCGGTTGTCCTTGAGGGAGTGCTCGGTGACGGTGTACGCCACCCACTTCCCGTCGGGTGAGAGCTGCGGGGTGCCGACCGACTTGAGCCCGAGATAGTCGTCGATGGTGATCGCGCGCTTCTGGGCGGCGACGGGCATCACCAGCGCGGCGAGCAAGCTCGGCACGAGCACACCAGCGATCCGTTTCATGAATGGCTGCCTAGTAGTCCGGATGCGTGAGAATTGCCTTCACGAGATCGTCGAACACCTTGGAATCGGCCGTCACCGCCCCGCTCGCGTCGGTGTGCACGTTCCAGGCGCACAGCTCGTTCAGCGCCGTGGCCTCCTCGTAGGTGAGGTGCAGGACGTAGCCCCCTGCGGCGCCGCCCCCCGCCCCGCCCCCGCTCGATCGCGCAGCGCCGTCCAGGACCTTCTTGAGCACGTCCGGCAGGTGCCGCGCCCCGCGGACGGCGTCGTATTGCGCGCGGCTGACCGTGAGATCCATGTGCTCCCTTGCCAATGGCGGGTCGCGGGCGAAATCTTCTCCCGGCGCCCCTTTCTCGCAAGGAACCGATGCCACGGACCGAGTTCATCGCCACCGGGTTCCACGTTCCCGAGCGCGTCGTGACCAACGACGACCTCGCAAAGATCATGGACACCTCCGACGAGTGGATCACCCAGCGATCCGGGATCAAGACGCGACACTGGGTGTCGGACGGCGAGACCGGTGCCACGCTGGCGCGGCGGGCGGCCCTCCAGGCGCTCACCAAGGCGGGTATGAAGCCGGCGGACCTGGACTGCATCGTGTACTGCACCTGTACCCCCGACCACTTCGAGCCCGGCAACGGCGTGTTCCTGCAGCGCGAGCTCGGGATCAGGAACATCCCCGCGATCGATGTCCGCAACCAGTGCGCCGGATTCGTGTACGGATTGTCGGTCGCGGACGCCTGGATCCGGGCCGGCCAGTACCGCCGCGTGCTGCTCGTCGGCGCAGAAGTGCATTCCCGGGGGCTCGACCGGACCACGCGCGGTCGCGACACGGCCGTGCTGTTCGGTGACGGCGCGGGGGTCGCGATCCTCGGCCCCACCGACGACCCGGGACGCGGCGTGCTCTCGACCCACCTCTATGCCGACGGCCGCCACGCCGAGAAGCTGTGGGTGGACGCCCCGGGGCTGGCGCACGACCCGTTCATTAGCGCCGAGCTGATCGAGGAGGGAAAGCACCGCGCCGTCATGGAAGGCCGCGAGGTCTTCAAGTACGCGGCGGTGCTCATGCCGCAATCCGTGGCCACGGCCCTCGAGGCGAACCGCGCGACCCCCGCGGACGTGAAGCTCCTCGTACCGCACCAGGCGAACCTGCGGATCCTCGAGATGGTGCAGAAAGCTACGGGCCTGCGCGACGACCAGGTCTACGTGAACATTCAGAAGTACGGGAACACGACCGCCGCCTCGATTCCCATCGCACTGCACGAAGCGCTGTGCGAGGGACGGCTGAAGCGGGGGGACCTCCTCATCTTCACAGCGTTCGGGTCCGGATTCACCTGGGCGAGCGCCGCGATCCGGTGGTAGGCGCTACTTGATCTCCTGCCCCCAGAGATCGCGGTACACGATCGGCCCCTCGTTCAAGGCCTTGATCCCCGCCTCGATCTGAGTCTTGTCGCCCACCACCACGATGTCGAAGTGATCCGGATCGATGTATTGTCGCGCCACGCGCTGCACGTCGACGGCGGTGATGGCGTTGATGCGGTCCACGTAGTGATCGTAGTAGTCGAGCGGCAGGCCGAACGCGAGAAGCTCCCGGAACCGCGCCGCGGCGCCGCCCGTGGTCTCGAAGTCGCCCGGCAAGCCGAGCGTGAGGTAGGCTTTCGCCTTCGCGAGCTCGGCCGGTGCCACCGTCTCGTCGCGGATCAGCCGCAGCTCCTTCAGGAACTCGATGAGCGAGCTGTCGGTCTTGGCGGTCACGACCGACGCGAGGGCGACGAATGCCCCGGCGAGCCGACGCGGCGCGAACTGCGAAAAGGCGCCGTAGGTGTACCCATGGGTCTCGCGCAGGTTCTGATTCAGGCGCGACGTGAACGCGCCGCCGACGATCGTGTTCAACACCTCGAGCGCGAACCAATCCGGCGTGGTGCGAACTGGGCCCACGTGCCCGATCCGCACCACGGACTGCGCCGCGCCTGGCTTGTCGATCAGATACACGGTGCGGGTCGCCGCCGGCGCGGGAGCGGGAGGGCTCGGGAACGCGGGCACGTCGCCGCGCGCCCACCCGCCGAACCGTGCGGCCGCGAGCCGGCGCGCTTCGGCCAGTGTGACGTCGCCCACGATCAGCAGGCGCGCGCCGTTGGGCCGGTAATACGATCGATAGAACTCCCCGACGCGCTCGCGCGCGAGCCGGGCCGTCGCGCTGTCGGTGCCGTTCAGCGGATGCCCGTAAGGATGGTCGCGACCGTACACGATCGCCGGAAACGCGACATTCGCCACGGCCACGGGCTCGTCGCGCTGCTGCACCAGCTGCGCCGCGCGGAGCTCTCGTTGCCGTGCGATCTCCGAATCGGCGAGGCTGGGCCGCAGCACCACGTCGGCAAGCAGGTCGAGCCCGGCCTCGAGCCGCCGTTTGGGCACGTGGATCGACGCGCTCGCGCCGTCGAAACTCGCCGCCGTGTTGAGCTGGGCGCCGAGGAACGCGGCTTCGTCGGCCACCTCGAGGGCGCCGCGTACGCCCGCTCCCTGCTGCAGCATCGTCGCCGTGAAGGTCGCAAGCCCGGGAGCGGCAGACGGATCGCGCGCCGCGCCCGCGTCGATGAGGAGCTGCACGTCCACCACCGGCACCTTGTGCATTTCGACGACGGCGAGCGTGAGCCCGTTGGGGAGCGTCGTGGCCTGGACGGCCGGGAGCTTGAGCGCGGGCGGTGGCTGGAGAGTGGGAGGCTTGCCGCGATCGACTGCCTGGGCGGTCAGGCGGACCGGCGCACTGGCGGTTAGTAAGGCCACTGCCGCTGCGAGCACCAGGATCGCTCCTCCGCTTCCGTCCGTCTTCATGGCTTCACGGCCAGCTCGGACTTCCCCTGCGGCACCACGCTCAGTACGACGCGGTGCGCGCCGCTGAGGTAGGTCTGCGCGGCGCGCTGTACCGCCGCGGGCGTCACCCTGCGATACCGCTCCAGGTCCTTCTGGAAGTAGTCCGGCGTCCCGACGAAGTAGTTGTAAAAGTTCAGCTGATCGGCCTTGCCGCCAAAGCCGCCGACGCGCTCCATGCGTGACAGGAACTGCGCCTCGACCGTGTTCTGGGCCCGTTCCACCTCGCGCGGCGTCGGGGCCTGGTCGGCGAGCCTGCGCAGCTCTTCGTCGATGACCCGTTGCAGCTCCCCGAGGTCGTGGCCCGGGCGGGCGGTGGCATAGACCTCGAATTTGCCGTCGATGCGGCCGCCATCCTGGAAAGCCACGACGTCGGTCGCGATTTGCAGCTCGTACACCAGTCGTCGATAGAGGCGCGACGACCGGCCGCCGGCCAGCACGTTGGCCAGGACGTCGAGCGTGGCGTCGTCGGCGCTGAATGCCTTCACCGTGTGCCACGCGTCGTACACCCGCGGCAGCTGGACGCGGTCCTCCAGCACGGCGCCAAACACCCCCGCCGTTTGCACTGCGGGAGGCGGGGTGCGGGTGACCGCGGGCCCGCGCGGGATATCGCCGAAGTAACGCTCCACGAGCTGACGGGCGTCCCGCGGGGTGATATCGCCCGCGATCGCGAGCGTCGCATTGCTCGGCGTATAATACGTCTGGAAGAACTGGCGCACGTCGTCCAGCGTGGCCGCCTGGAGATCCGCCATCGAGCCGATCACCGGCCAGTGGTACGGATGGCTCGCGGGGTAGAGGCGCTCCAGGATATTCTCTTCCGCCAGCCCGTAGGGACGGTTCTCGTAGCTCTGCCGCCGCTCGTTTTGCACTACGCCGCGTTGCAGATCGACCTTGGTCGCGGTCATCTCGGGCAACAGGAACCCCATGCGGTCCGCGTCGAGGTACAGCATGAGGGGGAGCGCGTTCGCGGGCCCATCCTCGTAGTAATTGGTGCGGTCCTCGGTGGTCGAGCCGTTGTTGTCCGCCCCCGCCGCTTCGAGTAGCCGGTCGAACTCACCGGTCGGCACGTGCTGAGAGCCCATGAACATGATGTGCTCGAACAGGTGGGCGAATCCAGTCCGACCCGGCCTCTCGTCCGACGAGCCGACGTGGTACCACATGTTCACCGCCACCACCGGTACCGAGTGATCCTCGTGCACGATCACCTGGAGGCCGTTCGGGAGCGTGAACGTCCGGTAGGGCACACGGAGCGATTGGGCGGACAGGTGGACGGGCGGACGGGCGGACAGGAGTCCCAGTACCACGGCCGTGGCGGTCGCAATTCGGGCCATCATCACTCCTCTAGATTCCAGATTCGGGAAAAACAGTTGCACCTGGAATATTACCCGTCCCGTGCGGCCCTCACCGAATCCGCACACATGGGGCCGAAGACTTGCGGTGGAAACTACGTTCCCGCAAGGTGCGTAGTGCGCGCCACAAAGGAGATCCACATGTTGGGCTTGTTGATCGGAGCGGCGGCGCTGGGCGGAGGGTTCGTGGCCACGCGCAACTTCGTGCGGCGCCGGCTACGGTTCGTCGATGCGGTGCGGAAGCCCGCCGCCCCACTCGTTGCGGGGCTCGCCGCGGGGCTCGCCGCCAGTGTGGTGGCGCTCCCCCTCGGGGTGCTCCTTCCGGTGACGGTCTGGACGGCCGCGGCCTTCGGGGTGGGTGTGGCCGGGGGCGTGGCGAGCGGGCGCCGGACGCCCGAGCTCCCGCCCGGCTCCTAGACGACCCTCAGGCCCGCCTCCGGCGCCGCGGCCTCCGGTCGGCCCGCGACGCTGCGCAGGGCCCGCACCGCATCCTTCGCGAACGTCTTGCCCGCCCCCTTCTCTACTTCCTCGAGGGCGGTCCACTTGGGAAATGCCGGCCGTACCGGTGTCGCCATCTGCAGGGTCTCGAACGCGTCCGCCACCGCGAGGATCTTCACGGTCAACGGCAGCGGCAGGGCCTCGATGTCCCAGTCTTCGCCGACGATCTCGTAGTAATGCCCGTACTCCCCGATGATCTCGGCGGCGCCGCGCATGGCGCGCGCCACGCCCACGGAAGAATCTGACACCGAACGGGACAACAGTCGCAGCAGGCGCTGGTCGCGCGTCCCCACTTCGTGCAGCAGCGCCGCCACCCGCAGGTTCTCGACGTCGGACTCGGGGAGCTCCAGCTCCCGCCCGATCGCCGCCGCGACATCGGCCACCCGGTTCGAGTGCCCCTGCTGATTGCGTTCGGCGGATTCGATGTGATAGGTCAAGAGCTCCAGCGTCGCCATGTACGCGTTCTTGACTTCCGCGAGCCGCGCTTCCCGCTGCTCCGCGAGTCCGCCTACGACGTAGCCGGTGAGAATGAGGAAGCCGGCCCACGGCCCGAGCGCGAGCAGTGCGTCGGGGTAGAAGCCGGGCAGCATGTCGAGGCCCTGGAAGTACTGGTAATAAAAAACGAGCGCGACGACGAACACGCCCGCCATCACGGCGAAGCGACGGCCGCCGTAGAAACCGGCGAGAATCATCGGCAAATAGTAAAAGCTCAGGAACGCAAACTTCTGCTCCACGAGGGCGTGGATGGCGGCCATCGCGAGCACCAGCAGCAACACGAAAACCCGCTCGAAATGGCGGAAGAAGAAGAGCTTGGCGCGCTCCAGGAGACGCGGTTGGGCCACGAACGACCTCGAGCGTGAGCGGTGTCAGGGGGCGCAAAATCAAACTGGGGAAAGCGGGCCGCTGGCGCAATAGCCGGGCCCGGATTCGTGCGCGGTTTCGTGCTCAGAGGGCCCCGTCCTCCTCCCCTCCTCCCGGGTCGTGATCCGGGCGATCCTGCTCGTACCCAATGCACTCGAGCATCGGGAGCGGCGGGTAGCGGGGGAAGCGCGAGTCCGTGTCGGCCCGGCCGCAGCGGAAGAACGTGGACCCGCGCCGATTGGTCACGGGTCGCACCCAGCGGCAGCTGCGACAGAGGCCGACGGCGTCGTGGTCAGTCATCCGTTGTCCGTCGAGGCAATATCGCGCAGGGTCCAGCCCGCGCAACCACGCGCGACCGCGGGCTATGGCATTCTGAAGGGGCGGTTCCCCATCTTGGTGTCTATGGCCGGTGACGCCACGCCGCCTTCTTCGCCGCCCCCGCCCGCCCCCGAGCTACCGCCGGGGCTGCTCGCGGAGTACCTCGAGAGCGCGCGCGCCCAGCTCGGCGTGCTCGCCGGGCTCGCCGAGCGGCTCGTCGTCGCAGGCGGCGACCGTGACGCGCTCGACGCGCTGCGACGCGAAACGCACAAGGTGCACGGCTCGGCCGGCTCGTACGGATTCATGGAAGCGTCACGCCTCGCGGCCGGCATGGAGGCGACCGTGAAGGATTGGGCCGCCCGACCCGACGACCCGGACGTGGAGCGCGGCTCGCTCGCCCGCTGGTTTGTCAAACGGCTCGCGGAGCTACTCGGAGTGGAAGTACCGGAGCTGAGCGTCGCGCCCCCTTCGCTCCCAGTCCGTTCGCAACCGCTGCCGCGGGTCGGCCCGCCGCCCCGGCCAGCACCGAGACCCCCTACCCAAGCTCCGCAGCGGTCGGCGTACCAACGCCCCGCGGCGCCACCCGCGCGAATTGTCCCGCCCCCGCCCCCGCTCCCGCCCCCGCCCCAGCCCCAGCCCCCGCCGGCGCCGCCGCCCAAGCCGGGAGAGCCCGTCGTCGCACAGGCCGACGCCATCCTGGTCCCGGAGGTGATCTACGTAGAGGACGACGCGGCGCTCGCCGAGCTGCTCGAGTATGGGTTACGCGCCCACGGGTATCGGTTTTTGGCGTATCGTAACGGCCGGGAAGCACTGCGCGAGTTGCTCGCGCTCGACGTGCGCGGCACACGTCCCTTGCTGCTCCTGGACGTCGATCTTCCCGCGTTGGACGGGTATTCGATCCTCGACGCGCTGGAGCGCGCGCGCCCGGGAACCTACCGCGTCGTATTCACGACGGTGCACGGCACCGAGGAGGAGCAGCTGCGCGGACTGGAAGCGGGCGCGCTCGACTATCTCGTGAAGCCCATCAGCCTGCGCGTGGCACTCGAGAAGATCAAGCGCTGGGTGGGGGGGGGCCGGTGACGAGCCTGCAATTCCTCTGGGTCGTGGCGGTCGCGCAAGGAGTTCTGCTCGTCGCGCTGATCATCCTCATCATCCTGAATCGCTGGTTTCGCGTGCGTCGCAGCGCCCGGCTGCAGCCGCGCCGGCGCGAGCTGGATGCGGTGATGCAGCGTTGGGCGATGGGGCAGGCGCCCGCTGCCGACGTGGAACGGGCCCTGGCGCGCCTGCCCGTGTCGCTGGCCATCGATGCGCTCGTCACTTGGTCCGCCCGGGTGCCGGGCGAGCGGTGGCAGGACCTGTCGCGGGTGTTGGCCAACCAGTGGTGGACCCGCGTGGTGCGCACCAACAACCGGTCGGCGCGCTGGTGGAAACGGCTCGAGTGCGCCCGCTTCCTCTCGGTCGCCGCGACGCCGCACGACATCGGCCGGGTGCTCCGCTTGTTGCGCGACGACCATCCCGCCGTGCAGATCGCAGCCGCCACCACGCTCGAGCGCCTGACCAGTCCCATTCTCGTGACCGCGGCACTCGATCAGCTGCCGCTGCTCGGGCCCACGGTGCAGGCCTACTACGCGAGTGCGCTCAAGAAGGCGCGTCCTGCCGTGGTGCGCCACCTGCAGCAGCTGTTCCGGCGGCCCGACGATCCTCGGCTCCCGCGCATGATCGAGTTCGCCGGGCGTCTGGAGCACCCGGACCTGCGCGAGCCGTTCAGCGCCCTCGCCACGCACCGGGACCCGGAGGTCCGGACCCAGGTGGCCCGCGCGTTGGGGAAGTACCCCCACCCGGAGTCGATTGCCGCGCTGCGACTCCTCGCGCAGGACCAGATCTGGCCCGTGCGAGCCCAGGCCGTCCGCTCGCTCGGCATGGTCGCCGATCCAGCCACCGTGCCGCTGGTGCGAGAGGCGCTGCGCGATGGCGAGTGGTGGGTGCGTTTGCGGGCGGGGCTCGCCCTCACCCGCTTTGGCGCGGCGGGGCGCAACGTGCTGCTCGCCGCCGAAGTCGGCGCGTACGAGCCAAGCCGCGACATGGCGCGGCTCGTGCTCGGCCTCTCCCCGCACGCGCTGGCGGAATACGCGGCGTGAGCTCCGTCATTCACGGGGGCGACCTCGCGATCCTGCTCTACTTCCTGGTGTTGAATTCCTTCTACGCGCTGCTGCTCGTGCTCTCGATCCCCGAGATCTGGGAGCAAACCCGGTTGGCGGAGGACGAAGACTTCCAACGGCTGATGCAGAGCGACGCCCTGCCGCCGATCTCGGTCCTCGTACCCGCCCACAACGAGAGCGCGACCATCGAGGCGAGCGTCACCGCCCTCCTGACGCTCGAGTATCGCAGCTTCGAGATCATCGTGGTGAACGACGGCTCCAAGGACGACACACTGGAGCGGCTGCGGCACGCGTTCGACCTGTACGAGGTACCGCGCACCTATCCAGAGACGATCGCCACGAAGGCGCTCCGGGCTCTGTACCGCTCGCGCACCCGCACGCGCCTGCTCGTCCTCGACAAGGAGAACGGCGGCAAGGCGGACTCGCTCAACGCCGCCATCAACGCCAGCCGGTTCCCCCTGGTCATCGCGGTGGACGCCGACACCCTGATCGAGCCCGACGCGCTGCTGCGCCTCACGCGGCCGTTCCTGCTCGGCCGGGAGATCGCGGCCGTGGGCGGCACGATCCGCGTGGCGAACGCGTGCACCGTGAAGGATGGACGCGTGACCGACGCCCGGGTCCCGAGCCGGTTCCTCCCCGGCGTGCAGGTGGTGGAATACCTGCGCGCCTTCCTGTTCGGCCGACTCGGCTGGAACCGACTGGGGGGCACCCTGGTCATCTCCGGTGCGTTCGGGTTGTTCCGCAAGGAATACCTCCACGCGATCGGTGGGTACCGCACGACGAGCGTAGTCGAGGACCTCGATCTGGTCGTGCGGCTGCACCGTTATCTGCGGCAGCACCAGCGGCGCTACGAAATCCCCTTCATTCCGGACCCGGTCGCGTGGACGGAGGTCCCCGAGTCGGGGCGGGTCCTGTCGCACCAGCGGGAGCGGTGGCACCGGGGGCTGATCGCCGCGATGTGGCGGTACAAGGGAATGCTCTTCAACCCCCGGTACGGCCGCGTGGGACTGATCGCGATGCCGTTTTTCACGTTCGGGGAGACGCTCGCGCCGCTCGTCGAAGTGGCGGGATATGTGATCACCGCGGGCGGTCTGCTGCTCGGCGCCGTGAATGTCGACTTTGCGCTGCTCTTCGTGCTGGTGGCGTGGGGCTATGGCATGCTGCTGTCGCTCTGGGCCGTAGTCCTCGAGGAGGTGAGTTTCCGGCGGTATCGGCGGTTCGGCGATCTGGGTCGGCTCCTGCTGTTCGCGACGCTCGAGAACTTCGGCTACCGGCAGCGGACGGTGTGGTGGCGACTCAAGGCGTTCTGGTCGGTATTCCGGCAGAAGCAGGCGTGGGGGGAGATGGTCCGGAAGGGTTTCGAGACTGCAGGAAAACAGGTTGTAGAACCCGCAAAGGCTAGACGCACAGACACGCAGCGGTGAACAGGAGGCGGCCCAAGAAGCGACGGCCGGTCACCCCCCGGTGCCCGGCCTTGTCCCTTTCGGTCTCGCGCCTTCTTGCGCCAGAGCTGATGATCGGGAAGCGACCGGGATGAATCGAACGCTTCCCTCCTTATTTCACTTTAGTGTCTTACCGTTTCACGACGGCGTCCTGACGATTCTCGAGCGTCCGATTTTCGAGGGTCAGGAGGTCGTAAAAGGCTTTGCCGCATGCCCCAGCAAAAAAGCTGCAGGCATCACCGTCAACCAGGAAACCACCCAAGATCTTATGGTTTGGGAAGGTCGTAGTCACGCTGGTTTCCAGTTGATTCCACGTACAGGTCCCTGCCCCGCCAATTGGGCCGCAGGACATAGGCACCATCGCCACCAGAGGAGTCGTTTCCCACCGTGGGAGTTGATCAGTCAGGTCCTCAATGTGCCACTGGTTGGGGACGCAAAATATGAACGACGGCGGGTTGACGTGACCCTGCGCGACGAAGTCACCCGCTGTCTGATCAAATCGCCCGTCACCGTCTGCGTCTACAAGGAGCGAAATGCGGGGACTACCGCCACCACAGGTGCGGGTGCCTTGGAAATAGTACTTGAGGTTGATCTGACCGTCGAGCGCGGCGATCTTGATGCCCGGTGGAAAATTGCGGAACGCCACCCCAACGTCCGTGGCCGTTGTGACGTTGGAGATAACGTCATTGGTGATGTTGTTCGGATCGTTGTCCTCGATCATGGGGAAGAAGAGCTGGAACTTCTGCCCCAAACCTGGGAGTTCTTCTGCGGCGGCCGGTGGGTCGTTGAGGGCGAGAACGGTGTTCGTGAGAAGCGGTAAGTTTATCAGTTGGGCCCAGTCGACGATGGTGCCGGATTGAGCGGTGAGTTCTTGTTGCGTCCTGACTGGCGGAGACGTCGTAGGCGTGTTCGCCCGTTCGCAGGCGCCCCCGAAGCACAGGATCGCGGGATAGATGAGAGCCGCCGTCGCCCTTTGGAGTGTTCGCATCGTCCTCCTCCTTAGAAGAGAACTGCACGTGGGTATGCGACAGACACACGAGAGGTGCCAAGGTGAAGTGTGGCGACGCTGCAGCGGTACACATCTTCGGGTGAGGTCTGGTGGCTCAGGGAGCTGTTGCCCGAGCGCAGCGTGCAAACGTGGTGCCGTGGATTGTCTGCAATAGTGCGGCGAGCTGCTGCCGCAACTACGCAACACCGCTGGGAGACGAGTTACGGTCTACCTGGTGCGCTGGCGCAGCGAGCTACGG
>WNGD01001543.1_pt1 | contig 66609 bp, 60 predicted proteins | sample 5400671 | NCBI WGS metagenome assembly WNGD01 (sample SAMN13153369, study PRJNA577476) | soil metagenome | isolation source: 40 cm soil or saprolite under grassland replicate 2 | place: USA:California | collected 2016-06-15
CCCAACTACTGGCAGCAGTCTCCATTGGTAGCAGAGATTGACGAGATTGCTGCCGGTTCATTCAAGCAGCGCCAGCCACCGGAGATTCGGGGCACAAGCTACGTCGTCAAGTCGTTAGAGGCGGCTTTATGGGCCTTTTACCAGAGCACTTCGTTTCGAGAAGGTTGCTTATTAGCAGTCAACCTGGGTGACGACACTGACACGACTGGTGCTGTCTATGGACAACTCGCTGGTGCATTCTATGGGGAGCAGGATATTCCCCAGGAATGGCGCACACATCTAGCGCACCGTTCCCTCATCGAGTCACTCGCAGACCAACTCTTCGATCTATCTGGAATGGCTGATGCAGACACGCGTTTGTCCTCCTAGGGATACAAAAAGGGATACAAAAAAATTAAGTATCCGGTGAAGCAGGAGAGCATTCCAAACAGCCTAACACACTGGGACAGGAAACTAGTCGCTCCTGCGTGTACCATGAGGGGAAAGTGACTCGCGTTTCTTTTGCATCCAAACAACCAGCCAAGGTAGCACTACCACACAAAGAACGGCAAGCCAGACTGCTACGCCGCTGGCAAAGAATCTTCCCAGCAGCAGTGTACCAAGCCATCCACCACAGAAGGCGGCTAACGCTCCAATGCAGAGCAGGGCGGGCCACTTCTTTCTGGCCCACGATGCGGGCCAGCACTGTGCTGACACTGCGAGCAGGCCGATAAGCAGGCCGAGCAGGAGCCAGAAGAAAGAGAGAGCAAGCATCATTCACCTCGTTTCATGAACCTGGAAGCAGCACTTCATAGAGGACACGGAAGAGAGAGGGAGCATCACTGAGGAGTTGCGTGATACTGGGATTTGCCTCTACCTGGACATGCTGGAAGATGCCGAACTGCACGAAGTCATAAGGGTGATGGATGCGGGCGAGTGTTGCGGCAAACACTTGCGACTCCGTGACGGGAAGGGAAGAGTCATCACGCGAGTGCAGTAAGTAGATAGGAGCATGGATTTTGGTGATCACCGAACTGGGCGAGAGCATGTTGAGTAAGGTATGCAATTGTGGTGAAAGAGCCACAATGTTTTCCTGTACGCGATTGGGTTCATCACCTTTCAGCAAGTGGTACGCGGCGACAGCAGATGGTGACATCTGCATGAGTTCCTTGCCGATGAGTGGCTTCCCTCCAAGAACGAAGGCGCTCACCAGGAGCGAACCATCACCAGGGGGCAGTCCATCGGCCATCACGTCGGCCAGGACCTGGAGTGGGTATTGCGATGGATACCAAGGGACCGTATGGCCATCTACGGTGATAGCCCGTCGACCGTAAGCGCGGAGTACCGTTTCAGCGTTAAAATAGGTACCGAAGAGGGCAAGGAAAGAGACGCGGTCCCCAATGCGTGGATCGGCGGCAGCCAGACAGGCCAGTGAACCGCCACCACTGAAGCCTGCAATGCCCACGCGATCCGCTCCTACACCGGGCCAGTGAGACAGGAAGGTGAAGGCCTGGACGACAGCATCGCTATCTCCTGCCGAGATATCGTTGTTGATAAGTGTTGGAGTCGTTATATTCTCTACGACGATACCACTGTGGGCCAGGGCCAGTGAGAGATTGATGAGCTGAGGGTCCTGGCGGTTATCACCAACTCCAGGAATAATGACGAGACCTTCCCGCACGCCGGGCAGGAGTGGTACAGGCGTTGCGGGCTCGTAGATATCCAGGTAGACCGTGCCTTCAGGCGAAGGGATCGTCTTCTGAATGTGCTGTACGGGGTCGCCAAGAAGGAGCAGAGGTGCAGGCTCCGAAGCGCTCACCACTGCTGCGACCAGCAACGCCGTGCGTGCAGCAACGTGTCCTGCAGGCAGGACTGACAGGAATAGACTGACTCCACAGAGCAACGCGAGCATGAACCGTGCTGCGATGACTCCAAACGTGAGCCTGGTGCTTGGTGTGCTAGACACAGTCCTTTGGCTGACAGGTGAGATCGGTCCGATGTGCTTCTGTTCTTGTTCTCCTCTGTTCGTTGCATCGCCTATGGGCTTTTCCGATGGCTGGTCCATAGCAGGGCTTCTTTCAAGCAAATCGTCGGTATCAGCAAAAGAAGATACAGCTGTACTATGTATACGTCTCAATGCTGAGAGACATCACTATGCTAGATAACCGCTTGGGTCTTTCCTCCTGCCTCGCTAGGTGGACAAGTATGGGTAGAATCAGTGCTTGGTCAAGGAACTACTTTTTGGATCAAACAGCCACTTCTTGATTAAAGGCTACGTTCAATATCTCTTATTCTTAACATCGCAGATAAAAGCCTGCCTGAAGAAGCACTTTTCGGGCAGACTCTTGCTAGTAATTTCACAGCCCTGGCAACCTCACTCTAAACACACTCCCCTCTCCCTGCCTACTTTCCACCTCAACACTACCTCCATGCTCATGTACAATACTCTCTACAATTGCCAGCCCTAACCCGCTTCCGCCGTGTTCACGAGAGCGTACCCTATCCGCCCGGTAAAAGCGCTCAAAAATATGTGGCACATCCTCAGATGCAATCCCCATGCCTGTATCACTTACCTTAACCATCGCCCACGGCCCGTCCTTCGTCAGTGACAACCATACCGAACCCTCGGCAGGCGTATATTTCAAGGCATTATCCACCAATGCCACCAACACCTGCTTCAACTGGTCAGCATCACCACGCACCTGCACTGGCAGAATATCCTGCAACAATAAGCGTGGCCCTTCTCGCTGTTCTTCATCCCCATTGATTTTCTCTGGTCGGTACTGCCGGAAAACCTCCAACAGCAGACTATCTAGATCAACAACCTTCCTCTCATTTTTCTTATAGCCATGGGCTCTATCGCTTCTCGTCTGAGTAACTGCGTCAGCCCGTGCTAATGTCAGAAGATCGTTGACTAGACGTCCCATACGGTCTGCCTCTACTTGTGCATCGTTCAACGCTGCCTCTGCTTCCTCGGCAGGAAGATCGGGAGCTTTTGCCAGCAGGTCAAGATTACAACGAATAGATGTAATCGGAGCGCGTAGCTCATGCGAAGCGTCTGCCACGAAACGTTGTTGCTGCTCATAAACCTGCTCTAAATTTGCGAGCATCTCGTTAAATGTCGTTGCCAACGTTGCCAGCTCATCACGCACTTGCCAGAGCCCCTTATCTGGCACCCTTTGCCGGAAATTGTGTGAACTACTAATAGTCTGTGCCGTCCTCGTCATCCGCCTCACCACGGTCAACACACCCCATGTCATAAACCACCCGCCTATCACTGCAAATCCCAGCACCAACGCTCCTCCCCGTAACAGCACCATCCGTAGCTCATCTAGAGATTGTTCAATATCCTGCTCCGACCGTGCAGTCTGAATAATATGCATACTTGTGCCACAAAAATCGTTCAGCAGACTGTATACTCGCACCCGTTGTCCCTCGTATGTAACTGTACTGTAGCTCATACTCGGCTGTTCTGGCGAAGCCTCGTGCTCTTGTAAAACCCGACGAGCTGCCTGTTCATCCCACGGTACCGGACTGCTGCCAAGTCCCTCGACTCCTGGCTGATCAAACGCATTTGGTTGTCCCGATGTTGATACCAGCAAATGCATATGTTCATCCAGCACCTCAATCGCCACACCACCTGTTCCCAATGCATCTACGCTCGACAAGGTAGTAAATGTCCCATTAGGTGTATTAAAACACCCGAGGGTCTTGCCCAGCTGCACACTTTGCGCTCGCGTACTCAACAGCATATCCAGATCATGATAAGCTCGTTGCGCTGCCTGTACATAAACCGTATACCCAAAAAACCACACTGCTACCCCCAATACCACCACATAGAAAAGCGTCAACCGCACTTGTAAGGGAATGTACATATATCTATCGCTTTCTTACAGTGATCGGGCTTGAAAGCCCCGTCTTTCAAGCAGGGGAGTGTCAGTCGCTTACCTTCAACACATATCCTGCTCCACGTACTGTCTGTATCAAGCGCTTCTCACCGTTTTGCTCCAACTTCGCTCGCAGGTGTCCGATATACACCTCAAGCACATTCTCCCCGCCCTCAAAATCACTGCCCCAGATGCGATCCATCAACACTCCACGAGTTAATACTATGCGAGGGTTGCGTAAAAATAATGCCAATAACTCATACTCGGTCGTACTCAATTCGATAGTACGCCCACTCCGTCTTGCCTCTCGGGTTGCCATATCTAGCTCAAGGTTAGCAAAGCTCAACACTTCACGACGAATGTCAGGAGGATTGCTGCGACGCAATAATGCCTTGACTCGTGCCAGCAGTTCCTCAAGGGCAAATGGCTTCACCAGGTAATCATCTGCCCCCATTTCCAGTCCCGCGACACGGTCTGCCACTGCATCACGTGCTGTGAGCATCAGCACTGCTATACTTGCATCCTCTGTTCGTAGATGTCGGCACACTTCAAGGCCATCCATCCCTGGCAGCATTAGATCAAGTATCACCAGGTCGGGAGGCTGTGTGTGAGCGAGACTTAACGCACGCTCACCGTTGAGGGCCGTGGTAACATGATAGCCCTCATAGGCAAGCGTGCGTCGTAGTGCGTTCGTCACACGCGTATCATCATCAACAATCAAGATATGCGCGTTCATCGCTTTTTCAGTTGACAATCCATTCTATGCCCCATGGACTACGAGCTGGCCCCTGAATAACCTGTTGAACCTGTCCATCATGTGCATTCACTAATGTAATACCACTGACTGGGTCAACTGCGTACAAGATGTGGCCATCGGCACTCAGGGCAATGCTCGTAAAAGAGTGCGGTGATTGATATTCTATCAACGAATCGCTACGCTCAGCGTTGATATCGTTCGTATTGATAGCCATAATACCTTGCATGCTTACAAAGTACAGTTTGCTATTATCAGGCGAGAGTACCGCTCCATTGTGTAGCAGGCGCGTCTTATCGTCCTGATTCACATTCGCATTGGGATTGAAATGGAGCGTGGCACTGACCTGATCATTAAAGATCACGCCACTATCCAGCGAAAGCGTACTCACCACTCCCAGCGCACCATTTGCTGCATACAACGTAGTTCCATCGGAACTTAATGTCAATGTATAGTAACGCAGCAGGCTGGGCGCCCTTCCTACTGGTAGGTCCAGGCAGCGTGCAAAGTACAACTGGTCAGTCAAAGGCAGAACATGCACAAAAGCGATATTCCTAGATGTATCAACGTACAACGTGTAGACAAACTTTCCATCACTTGACATCTGTCGTGCCAGTGCGGTACCCACCATGCGTGGATCATTAATCTCCGACTTATCAGCGATAACATTGCTGTACAACTCATGCTCAACCACGTTGTACAAGCGTACATAGTAGTGACCTGTGGTGTCATGCAAGCGTTCCAGCAAGTAAATCCGGCTACCATCAGGATTGACGGCATCCAGATCAAACGTCCCGCTCAAGTGAATCGTCTGAGCCAACTTCCCCACCTGCGTGTCCACCAGCACGATCGTCGTTCCATTGCTCGTCTGTCCTAACTGTCGTAACGCCAGCCAGTGTCCATCAAACGACAGCACAGCGTTGTTGAAATCCTGACCGTTGGTTGTATACGTGCCATCAATGACCAATGACCGTATCGTCGCTCCACTCTGTGTATCCACGACGCGAAGGGTTGTTTTGCCACTCTGTGCTATCGCTGTATACAACCTTTTGTGATCCAGAGATGTTAGCCCGGCGGGCAAAGAGACGACCGTCTTTGGATGGCTCCCGTCAGGATGAAAAGCTACAATCTGTTGTGCCGTATTTGTACTGCCCAAAGGGGTATATCCATCCAGCACATAAATGCTCTCCCCCGGTGAAACCGTAGCCGTACGCGGAGCAGAGGATGTATTTAGAGGAGTATTCGAGCCACAGGCACTTACAAGCACAATAAAAACACTCAACAGTAAGGTGTACCAGAGAGTTGACTTTTTCTGCATGGCGCATAGCCTCCTTTGCTCTCATGAACACATGCAGTACACATGCGCTCATCATATTATATTCTACAGGAGGTTATAACTGGGGGAACTGAAATGAAACTGAATTACGCTTGGATTGATGTTGCTTTCTTACAAAGCAATAAATAAGAGCCGTGCGTTCAATCGGTTGATCGGACGCACGGCTCTTATTGCTTTGTAAGCTCTTACTTCTCAGAGGAGCCGCGCAAGCGGCGTACCAGGAAGAAACAACCTGTTGCTGTTGCAACTGTCAACACAGCTGCTGGAATAATCGGCCAGTAATTGACCCCTTTGTGTTCTGTCGTCTCATTCTTATGTTGAGACGCAACCGTGATTTTCTCCACTACAGCCTCTTTTAATGCTTTTGCCATGATACATATGTCCTTTCTTAAGTGTGAGTGATATTTCCATCATCTCAAAATATCTCTATTTCTGTTAGCACTCATCAAACATCGTATTGAGCTACTAACGTTGTTATTATACAGAGGCCACAAATAGACATATCTAAATGCGAGGCTTATCCGAAAAATCTTGCTGGAGTACAGGTGCCTCTCGTGCGTGCAATTCATGAACGGTACGCATGACCTTTGCCAGCGACTCATCAAGTGGATGGGATGTATCAATTACGCATCCCTCAGTCTTAAACTCCTCAAAGCGGGGCTTCCACAGTAACCACTCTTCCCAGGAGGTAATCTGAAATTGCGAGACCTGTCCTTTGCGTCCTTCGAGTCGCCGTCTCTGTACCTCCTCCGGACACTGGCAATGCACTACGAGCAGAGGTGTATGAAAAGCCTTTGCTAGAGCCTTGGATTGCTCATAGGTTGTGTGATATGTCAACGGGGTATCAACCACTACACTCAATCCCAGCCCTAGTTGTTCTGCCGCTATCGCAAACATCAACTCATATGAAAAATGCCCAACAAGGGGCATATCTCCGAAGATATCAACCGCCTTCTGGCGAAGGATATCTCTATCTATCAATGGCGCATGCAATGCTGCCGCAATAGTACGCGCTATTGTGCTTTTACCTGTTCCAGGATATCCACGCATTACAACGAATGTACTTCTACTCTGCACAGTCCTCGTCTCTCTTCAACGGATATTTAGCCCGTATTGCAAACACGCCTGTATTTTCTGTCTTATAGTGCATATGGTTTGTATGCACATTCAGTATAGCGACATTTTTTTTCCCTGTCCAGAATATGAGAACTTTGTCTTTTTCATCCTTGACTCCTGGTGAAGGGAGCGTTATCATTTAACACGAACAATCATTTTCAGATGAACAGGATAAGCAACAGATCGATGATGAAAAAACTACGTGGCCGCAATCTGGCCCATCCCGGCTGCCTGGTTGGTACAACCACAGGCTTAATCTTTGGTATCATCGTTGCTGCTGTTTTGGCCCAACTATTGAATGTTTCTCTCAACATGCTCTTATTTACGTGGTTCGGCCTGACTATTCTCTTAGGTGCGATTGGCTGGATTATTGGTGATCGCCTCTCCTCAAAATTTCCAGCTTTGGAAGAAGATCCCCCTGATGCACCTGCGTCCTCATAGCACTATACCTAAAACTAGCACTTTTCTCCAAAATGTGCTATATAATTAAGTACGTAAGAGAATACATCTTACCGTTGCGGCAGGGTGAAATAATTTCCTTCGATAAAGGCGGAGCGATGATGCTCTTGGGCGATGATGCATGTTCCTGTAGCTGTTGTTAGGGTGCTGTATCACCGTGGTATCTTCAACGCCGCAGACCACCAGATACGAGTTTTTCCCACTGTGCTGTCCTAACTTGAGAACGACACTGTTTTACCAGCACAACTTATTAGGAGGATCCCGTATGTTCAATAACGAATTTCGCCGTCCCGTTTCCGTTGACTCTGCACCCCGCGGCAGCAGTTGCGAATGGTGTGGCAAGCCCGCCGAGCATCAACTCATTGCTATCGGTGGTGACTACCACAATGAAAGTGGCCTTTTCTGTAAACCCTGTGGCGAACAGTTTTCTCTCGCCATTATGGCCCGGTCAAATCGCAATAATGCTACTACCAACCAACATTTTGCGTAATATATCAGTGATCATACAGACAGAGCAAAGGGTTACATCTAGTGTAGCCCTTTGCTCTGTCTGTATGATCACTGACTTAGTGCCATGGTACCTATACTAAGCGTAGCGCGACATATACGCCTCAATATCAAACTCTTTGGCGTGTTGCGATAGGCGATGAGCTGCTTCATCCATCGTTGGACGATCTTCCTCGTAGAAAATGCCCATGAATTGCTTCTCAGGGTCTAATGCCAGTTCCAATGCCTTTATACGGTTGCTCGTATCGTGATTAGCCGCGATGGGTGTGACCGACGCATCCCATGCATTGAACGTGTTGTAGAAGGTTGGGCAGGGGCTGAGTGCGTGAATGAAGGCAAAACCTTTATGCTGCATACCTTTCTCAATCAAAGTCGCCAGTTCCTTCGGCTTGGCCGAATAGCCACGAGCTACAAAGCTCACGTTCAGCGTCAAGGCTGTAGCAATCGGGTTGAACTGTGAGGCCAGCAAACCATAGGGAGTTGATTTTGTCACATGACCAGGAGGTGATGTTGGTGACGTCTGACCCTTCGTCAAGCCATACGTCTCGTTATCCATCACCACGGCTGTAATATCAATATTGCGCAACGCCGCGTGAACAAGATGTCCGGCCCCAATGCTAAAGAAGTCGCCATCACCGCCGACCGCTACCACTGTCAAATCTGGGCGAGCCATCTTCAGTCCCTGTGCTACAGGTAAAGCACGCCCATGCACACTATGAAAACCAAACGTCTTCATAAAGTGTGGAAAACGGCTGGAGCAGCCGATGCCTGACACCACCACCGTCTGCTCTGGTGATAACTGCATGTTGGCCAGTCCACGATAGGCTGCGTTCAGCACACCAAAATCGCCACATCCCGGACACCATGTCGGTTTCACTTCACTTTTATAATCTTTGGGTGTCAGATTAATCGGAGTTTGTACCACGTTAACGAACCTCCTCGATTGCCCGCAGGATCTCGCCAGCGGTAAACGGAATACCACCAAATTTATTTACACGAATCGCTTGCAAAGCATATTTCGCACCCAGCAGATTTGCTAGCTGACCGGAGTAGTTACACTCAGGTATAATTACTGTCTTCACAGAGTGGATAAAGTTCTGAATAGTATCATCAGCCAGTGGCGAAAGAAATCTCAGATGCAGCGAAGCTACCTTGTATCCCTTGGCTCGTGCGCGATCAACCGCCTCCTGGATGGCACCTTCAGTCGAACCCCAGCCAATAATGCCAATCGTTGCATCCTCATCGCCATAGCGTTGTGGCCGTGGCAGTTCCTTCGCTGCCGTCTCCAGCTTACGGAAGCGTTTCTGCATCATTGCCGTATGATCTTGCGGTTCATAATCGGGATGCCCATACTCATTATGCTCCAGGCCGGTCGCCGTATATGGTAACATCCCGGGTCCAGGTGCTGTTGTTGGTGAGATACCGCTCGCTGTGTTGGCATAACGTGCATAGCCATGGAACTCTGTGGGCAACAGCTTATTAATAGAACCGTTGCTATGTCCATTATGTCCGTTCATGCTGACCTCAATGCGTCCCTCGATCTCCATGGGCTGAAATGCGTCTCGATCAACGCTCTCTACACGTGCCGTCAAAGACTGATCGGTCAGGAAAATTACCGGCATCTGATAGCGGTCAGCCATGTTAAAGGCCGTAACCATCAAACTATAGCACTCTGCGACATTTGCTGGTGCAACCACCATGCGTGGTGTATCGCCATGACTTGCATACAGGGCTGCGCTGAGATCGGATTGTTCCATCTTCGTGGGCATACCTGTACTCGGTCCGGCACGCTGTGCGTTCACAATCACTACGGGTATCTCTGCCATCGATGCATATCCGATCAACTCTGTCATCAGCGAGAATCCTGGACCAGAGGTGGCTGTCATCGCACGCACGCCACCAAATGACGCACCCACTACCGAGGCCAAGGCCGCTATCTCATCCTCCGCTTGCAAGAATGTTCCACCCACCTGCGGCAATTCCTTCGCCAGAGCCTCCATAATATCGCTGGCCGGCGTAATCGGATACCCTGCAAAGTAGCGACATTGTGCGGCCAATGCACCTGCGACGGCTGCTTGGTTGCCATTCAGCACGAGCCGGTTTGCCTTCTCTACCTTGCCAAGTTGATATGGATCACGCTTTGTCAATTTTTCAGTCACATATTTCTGTGCAATATTCAAAGCTAATATATTCTTTTCCATCAGAATAGGATTAGATTTACGTGACTTAGCCAGTCTTGACTCTACCACCTGTGCAATTGCATCTAAGGGTAGTCCAAACAAAGTCGCAACGGCTCCGAGCATGACCATATTTTTCGTTTGGAAGAGTTGTAACTCTTTACGTGCAATTTCATTGAACGGTACTGCGTAAGCAATAAAATCACCTGCCTCTGGCGTAAAATCTGCTGGATCATACACCAACACTCCGCCATGACGCAGGTCTACAAGATTGCGATCATACGCTTCTTTATTTAAACACACCAGGACATCAGCGGCATCCCCCATCGATTTGATGGGCATATCACCAATGCGTACCTGGAACATACAAGGTCCTCCCAGAATTTCGGCTGGGAAAGTGCGGAAGGTGTACACATGGTACCCCCACCGTGCGGCGGCTAGGGCCAGAATGTCACCACCAGATATGGTACCTTCACCTGACTCTCCGCCAATACGAAGTGTTACTTCATTCAGCATCGAATGCCCCCCTGATTGGGAAAAATGTTGAACCGCGCCATACCAGTAATGGCGCGGCCCTGAAAAATTGTGGGTCTATATCGCTTGAGTAATTTTTTGCAAAAAGCCCCCGTATATATCTGCCCGGCAGAACCGCGATATATGCTCGAAGAGTTTCTATTCTTCTACCATTCAATGTGCAGCAGTGAAACATGAAACCAGACCTGCTACATCCTTCTAGGACTGTTTCCTGTCTGCTCTTTTGTGCTTCTGCAATGAAATTGCTTATCTGGCCTACCCAGAAAAAAGTCGAACCAGATCAGACCCTCTTGAATAACTTCTTCATTATATCACATCTCACTGCATATGGGGTATATAAATTTTTACCTTCACTCTAAATTCCTATGAACAATGTTACTCCACACCAGATTTTCTTATCGCTGTAACTTCTTCCATTCTCAAATCGTATGTATTTGCGAACGTAAGCATACCCTATGATGAACAAACAATTTGCTTAAGGCAAAGTTCAAATGAACTTGACACTTTTATACCCACACGAGGCAACCATTGTCAAGCAAGATGGCCTCTCTTTGAACCTTGCCTAATAATGAGAAAGTACATGAGGAGCTTTGTCTTTGCAACAATCTAATCATTCTCTCACCCAAAAACAGCTTGTCACATTGGTGGCTCTCACCGTTTTTGGCATTGCAGCCTTATTACTAGGATTGGTCTTGATCATCTTCGCGCACTATCATGAACGCGCTTATGTATTTCTGGGTCTGGGAGCAGGGGCCTTCATAGGCGGAATTGCCGGAATCATCGAGGTAGGGTCGAGACTCAAGGGAACGCTGGGTTATGGGGTGCTCGCCATGGGCATGATGGGCATGATCGTTGGTCTCAACTACCTGGTTAGCCGCTATGGCCCACCACCAAACCAGTCACATGGGGACATTATCATTGCTTTGAGCATCGTTGCTATCCTGGCAGGGATCGTCGAAGCGTTGCTCGCGCAGCCCAAAGGTGGCATTGCCGCCTTTTCGAGTGTGATCATGCTGGGAATGATCGCTTCACTAGGTATCGCGTCACTGATTGTCGGTACAATCTACTTGGTTGTGCTACAATCGCAGGAACACGCCTATCTCCTGCTTGGTATGGGGGTAGTGTGTCTTATCGGCGGCATCGCCTCTAGTATTTTCGCTCAGAGCAGAGCGAAGGCTACTTCACACTAATTTTCAAGAAATTCCCTATGTCTAAAAATAGCCCCAAAACCCCCTTTCCACAACAGGCCAGGTATGCTATAATAGCTTCCGCGAGGGCCCATAGCTCAGCGGTAGAGCACCGGGCTCATAACCTGTTGGTCGCAGGTTCGAATCCTGCTGGGCCCATTTTATAATTCATAATCCCTTGCACAAAGTTTATCTTTGTTTCGGTTATTCTCCGATGATGATAGACAAAGGCTTGCAACGCCAATAGCTACCTGGTCTACTGCAATAAGATAGACTTTGTTTAGCACTTCATTATGTACTGCGAAATAGTCGCATTGTCTTCGATAATGCCGTAATTGCCTATTTTTTCCTGTGACATTGCTATTAGCAGTGCTAAACTGAAGTATTGTTCTGGCTTCATTAATCCAGCCTGTTTTACACTGTATACGCCAAAATTGCCCATCTGCATCCTCAATTACTAGATCATATCGTTGATTCCCTCCGTAAGGAGTAAGAACTACGTAACCAAGCTGTAGAAAGCGAGCCATAATTACCGTCTCGCTGATCTGTCCTGTCCTCCTGGTGTCGTGCTTATTTCTTTCAGGTTGTCTCATCTGCTCCCCTTATAATTCGTAGTCCTTTGCCCAGCGCACTTTCTTCTCTTGGTTGTTCTTTGCTGGCACTAGCCGAAGATTTGCCTTTGTGGTACCGACCTGATCTACTGGTATGAAATAGATCTTGTTGAGTTCTTCGCAGTAGACAGCGAAATAGTCACATTGTCCTCGATAGTGCTTCCACTGCTTATTTTTTAAAGCGAAGTTATGATTCGCTGTCTCAAATGCAACTACTGTCCCATTATCTTCTACCCGCGCCGTTTTACACTGCACACGCCAGAATTGTCCTTCACTGTCCTCAATTACCAAGTCGTATCTCTGGTTTCCTCCATGTACCATAAGAACGGTATAGCCAAGTTGGAGAAATCGGGTGATAATAGCCGACTCACTAATATCACCAATACTATTGGTATCGCGTTTGCTTTTTCCAAGCAGTCCCATTTACTTCTCCTTTTCTGCCTCCTAGACGAACAAGATTATTATCTTTACGACATAGAGCGTCAACAGAGTATGTTTAATGTCAACATACGACAAAAGTATCGTATCATAACCTCTTGTATATGTCAATATGCGACATAAGTTGGCAAAAAATCATCGTAGTCTTGACATTTGGCGTCACTGTCCCTATAGTATGCTCTGGCGAATACTATTCTTGAGGTGGCTATTAGTGAGTATACGAGACAATGAAGATTTCATGACTTCTGAAGAAACTTGTAAACGGTTAAATGTTTCTCCTCGTACACTTGAACGCTATGTGAGAAATGGCCTTTTGAAAAAATATCGGCGCAAGATCGGGCGTGAAGTGTTTTATAAACGGTCAGAAGTCGAGGACTTATTGCGAATCCGGCCTGTGGAAGATGCAGAAGATCACTAAAGATATATTCCCGAATTTGGTTGCTGGTGCGTATTGGGATGTCTCGAGTAGGGGCGTAAGTGGAGCGGATGCGGAGTGGAGGTCTTGTGGTCGCCCGTTGAGAGGGGGCGGCTGTTCGTCCATTTGTTAAGAGCGATCGTCCCTACTTCTGATAGAGTATGCCGTTAAGCAAAGCTAGAATTGCGTAACAGTGTTTTTGCCACTCGGAGTGAGGCAGATCGATCTTGTTTGTAAGCGGCCATGGGAAAAAGAAAAGACAACTGGTCAAAGTTTCTCTTTGTGTGTCCGCGTCCATAGGTAATGAGCCATGTCCACTCAAACTTTTGCTGTCGAAAAAACAATCCTTAATGTGCGATTGTCCACACTGCCTGTGTATGTGGCATGAGCTTTGTTGCATCGGTTTCATCTTGTGTTGGATCAACATACAATGGCAAAACCACTGAGAATGTACTGCCTTGCTCCGGTGTACTCTGCACATCGATATGGCCGCCGTGCCGCTCTACAATCTTGCGTGAAATATACAGACCCAGGCCTAAGCCAGTATGTGGCCCTGTCTGTACTTCAACACCGGGTACACGATAGAACTGTTCAAAAATGTGTGCTTGCCTCTCTGCCGGAATACCTACACCCATATCGCGTACTGAAACTATGGCTTCGTACCCCGCCTGTTGTACTGTGACCGTAATTGGCGAACCCTTGGGTGAATACTTGCGTGCATTTGAGAGGAGGTTAATAATTACCTGGCTTATCCGATCTACATCCGCCTCCACCTCTACCGGCTCGCCAGGAACCTCAAATGTCAGCGATGGTCCTATTCCCGCCGTATATTCATCAATTAAATGCCGACATAATTCAACCAGATCACACTTCTTACGGTGTATTACAAACATATTCGTCTCAACCAGCGATATATCCAGCAGGTCATTCACCAGTACTTCCATGCGTCGGATCGAACGTTCCATATCTGATAGACCTACCTTCACCACATTGACCGCATCGGTCCGTTGAATCTGTCGGCATAATAACTGTGTCATCCCCTTCAAACTCGTCAGTGGCGTTTTTAACTCGTGTGACACGATGCTCAAAAACTTATCCTTCGCCGCGTTCGCCTCTACAAGTTCGCTAGTACGCTTCTGTACCATCCGTTCCAGCGACTTCGCATGCAATTCCAATGCCAGTTGTTGCTCATATACTTTGCGTCTCAACTGGCGTGTCTGAACTGCTCGCTGTAAGGCTGCCACCAGGTAGTCGCGATCGATCGGTTTTTGAATGAAATCATAAGCTCCACCGCGCAAAGCTCGCACAGCCAGATCGTGTTCTCCATGGCCCGTAATGAGCAAGGTTGGCGTATCTGGTCGCAACTCCTGTATTTTTGCCAATAATGCCAGCCCATCCATCCCTGGCATCTTAATATCGCTTACAATCGCATCATAATCGTTTTCTTCGATCAGTTTTACGGCTGCTAATGCCGAATCAGATGTATCTACCTTTATATTGTCCATGCGCAAGTTTAATGCCTGTGGAAGGGCTTGTAACAAGGCTGCATCATCGTCAACGATCAGTATATACGGTGTATTCATCTCTTCTCACTTTCCGTTTCTGAGCGGTTAAGCGGTAACTGAATGCGGAAAAGGGCACCGATGTTGGGAGCATTTTCCACCGTAATCGTACCCTGGTGCTCTTTAATGATCCCATAGGTAATCGAAAGGCCTAGTCCCGTACCGGCTCCTACCTCCTTAGTCGTAAAAAACGGATCGAAAATCTTCTGTTGCCACTCTATGGGTATCCCCGGCCCCGTATCGCACACGCTAATCTCCACCATATCTACCTGTGGCGTACAGCTAATCGTAATAGCCTTAGGTGTCACCTCTGTCATGGCATCGCGTGCATTCGTCAGCAGGTTAATGAAAACCTGCTCTAGTTGTATGGCGTTGCCAATCACGATCACATCTTTATCTGGAAAATGTAACTGCACCTCAATCTGCCGTAAGCGCAGTTGTTCATGCATCAATGCCAACGAACGCGAAATCACCTGGTTGATCGCTACCCGTTCTCGGCTCACAGAAGCCGCTCGTCCAAACGTGCGCAGATGTGAAATAATCTCCGTCGCTTTATGTACCTGTTGCATTGCACTATGCAACTCGCGCAGAATACGCTGCGGATCACCCTTGCCCAGCTCGATCAAATCAATCACATTGCCAATGAACAGCCCAATATTATTCAAAGGGTTGTTTAACTCATGTGCCACACCTGTCGTCAGCTCTCCCAACGTTGCCAGTTTTCCTGCCTGCACCAACTGTTCTTGCTTCTCCCGTAGCTCCTGCTCGCGCCGCTGCACCTCCTCCGTCGTCACCTTCAAATCGCTCATAATATGAATCATCGCCTTACGGCTATTTTCCAGACGTAGATTGGATTGGTGGGAATCCTGGAGAATATGCATCAATGCCCGACGCGAATTATCCAGCCGTTCAGTCTGCTTTGCCAGTTTGCTGCGATCTTTCTCATAGTCAGCCAGAATATGAATCATGGCCTTACGCTGATCGGTCAGCTTCCGATTGACCGTATTCAGGTCGCTGAGAATATGCATCAATGCACGTCGCCGCTCTTCACTTTTGCGTACCCGCACCTCCAGAGCTTTGGTATGCTCCAGTAGACGAAAATATTCCTGACGCAATTGTTCAATATCCACCTCCTCTAGCACTGTCTCAGTGAAAGGATTTTTGTGAACGTCTAAGGCAGCTATACCGGCAACTTCATTCATCTACCCTGCCCTCGGTGAATCTTCTCCAACTCTTGCTTCAAGTTCTCAATCTCTTTCTCAAGCGCGATCATCTTGAGCTCGCGCCCCACCACCACTTCCTCAAACTTCTCCAAATCTAGAATCTTCTCCTGTAGCTCCGCCTTCGACTCCTGTAAATCACGCACTACTTTCTCATAGGCACGCATATCACGCAAGATACCGATAGCACCAATGACTTTGCCGTCTGCATCGCGCAGAGCCGAGGCATTCAATGTTGTCGGAATAATCTCTCCCGACGCACTTCTTGGATTCAATCTTGCATTGCGTGTCACTCCTCGTTCAATGACCTCACGTAAAGCTGCCAGGAACTCTCGCGTCTCCTCTGGGCTGATAAAGCGTGACAATGATTGCTCCAGCACTTCGTCAGGCCGGAAACCCAGCAATTCATAGACGGCATCGTTGGCCTGTAAAATCTTGCCTTCCAGATCAGAGACAAACACGGGATCAGGGGCATTCTTAATCAAACTGTCTGAATATGCCAAGGCTTTATCCAGTTCGCGCATATCACGTAAAATACCGATAGCACCGATAACTTTGCCATCGCCATCACGTAACGCCGAGGCATTCAAGCTCGTCGGAATGACCTCGCCCGACGCACTGCGGGGATTCAGGCGCGTATTACGGATAACGCCGCGTTCAATGACCTCACGCAAAGCCGCCGTAAACTCTCGCGTCTCCTCTGGACTGATAAAACGTGATAATGATTGCTCCAAGACTTCATCTGTCCGAAAACCTAACAATTCATAGACGGCATCGTTCGCCGAGAGTATTTTGCCTTCCAGATCAGAGACAAATACAGGGTCAGGGGCGTTCTTAATCAGGCTATCAGCATAGGCTCGCGCCTTATCCAACTCACGCATATCACGCAGAATACCAATTGCGCCGATAACTTTGCCATCCGCATCTCTTAAAGCCGAAGCATTCAAACTGGTTGGAATGACCTCGCCCGATGCGCTGCGCGGATTCAACCGTGCATTGCGTGTGGCCCCACGTTCAATGACTTCGCGCAAAGCTGCGGTAAACTCTCGCGTCTCTTCGGGGCTAATAAAACGCGACAATGATTGCTCCAAGACTTCATCTGTCCGAAAGCCTAACAGTTCATAGACGGCATCATTGGCCGAAAGAATCTTGCCTTCCAGATCAGAGACAAACACGGGATCAGGGGCATTTTTGATAATAATATCCGCATCCAGTGAACCATGTGACTTTGTATTCTGTGTATTGCCACGAGCAGGCGATGTAGCAGCATCAAGCACGAAATTTATCTCCCTTCCGTGATAGCGGAATGAGCTATTATTCTCTACAAAACAGCAAAAAGGTATTGTTGGGAGTATAACACATTTTTATCTTGGGCAACATCATAGACTCAAAGTCACGTTGAGGTTATTTTCCCTCTGTGAGAATGTTACTGAATAGTAGAGATGCTAAAGTTGCAATTTGCCTAGAGATTAGCATGACAGGCTTGTCTCTATAGTTAGTACATGTACATGTATCGTAGGAGTGAAGCATGAGCAAAATGAATATTCGTGGCTCAGAATATCCCCTTAAGAAAATATTTAGTGACGACTTTGTTTTTACGATCCCCCTTTATCAGCGTGCCTATGCCTGGAGTACCGAAGAATCTGAAGATCTTCTACAAGATTTGTTAAGGGCTATGCATAGTGAAGAAGCGTTGATCGATGACTTACCCCCTTATTTCCTGGGTAGTATCGTACTTATCAAAGATGACGAACCAGATTCTGAAGTCGTTGATGGACAGCAACGGCTGGCTACGCTTACTATGCTGCTGTCTGCCTTGCGTAGTCTGGTCAAACCTGAGTATGTTGACGGCTTGACGTCTTTTCTCTGTGAAAAAGGAAACATCATCACCGGAACGCCAAAACGTTACCGTTTGCGATTACGTGAGCGAGATGCTCAGTTTTTTCAGAAATATATTCAAGACGAAGATGGTATCGAAGAACTGAAAAACTTGTCTACCTCATCACTTTCAGAAAGCCAACGCAACATTCGCGACAACACTTTAGGTTTCATTCAAGAGCTGCAAAAGCTTTCAGAAAAACATTTGATGGCACTGACACAATTTATCATGAATCGCTGCTTTTTGATTGTTGTCTCTGTTTCCAGTCCTGATCTTGACTCTGTATATCGCATCTTCTCAGTTTTGAACAGCCGTGGATTAGACCTTTCCTACCCTGATATTCTAAAGTCAGACATCCTTAGAGATGTTCCTAAAGACCTGCGCGAAGATTACGCGACAAAGTGGGAAGGGCTGGAAGCTATGCTTGGCAGGGACACATTTGAGAAGCTTTTCATCTACCTACGAGCGATCTTTTCTAAAAAGCCGCCCAGTAAAGGGATGATCGAGGAATTTCATGAATATGTTTATCCTCGTTATCCAAAGGCATCTACGCCACAAGAGTTTATTGATAATACCTTGTCCCCAACTGCTCATGCTCTCAACTACTTTACTAAAGCTAACTACTCAGGTAAAAACTTGACAAAAGAGTTGGGAGAGAAAATAAATGGCGTGCTCAGACTGCTCAACCAGCTTGACTATGATCGTCAGTCTGAGCATGCAAGATGGATACCCCCAGCACTCTATTATCTCTTTCTGAATCGACATCAGCCCGAGTTGCTATTGCGTTTCCTTACAGACCTTGAGCGTCTGGCTGTAAGCTTTATGCTTCGTAGAGTTCCACCATACCAGCGGTTTGATCGCTATTATGAATTATTGAGAGCCATTCACGATGGAGGAGATTTATATGCTCCCCAGTCACCTCTACAATTGGCTCCTAAAGAGTGCCAGGAAGTTCTCAGGATACTTAACGCAGACATGTATCACATGCATTATGTGTGTCGATATGTTTTGCTGCGCCTAGATGGGAAGCTATCAGAAGGGGTAGCTTCATACGATTACAAGACAATCAGCATAGAACATGTGCTTCCGCAACGTCCCTCCCCTGAAAGCAAATGGGTCAAAGCATTTCCCTCCAAAGAGATGCGCGAAAAATACGTCCATCGCTTGGGCAATCTCGTCCTTCTCTCTCAAGGAAGGAACATGAAAGCAGAAAATTTCGATTTCGACGAAAAGAAATATAAGTACTTCATGACGAACGGCGGCATTTCCCCATTCGTCCTAACAACTCAAGTCCTTCGCCATCAGGAATGGACGCCCACAGTGATAGACCAGCGACAAAACCAACTGGTGGGTACGCTCAAACAACTCTGGCGGCTCTAACATAAGTCAAGTAAAAGCCAGATCAACCGTATATAGTAGGGACGACCCTTGTGGTCGTCCTGTAATTTTTGCTATAGTCCCTGATTACCTGCTTCTCCTCCTGTAGTAACGTACTCTATTCCATACTACTGCGATCACTGCTACCAGCACAATAACCGCCGCTCCACCATAGTGCAAAAGAGTGCTAAGACTATTGATCCCTGTTGCTTGCTGAGGTGTCAGACTAAACAACGAAGGATACAATCCCGTCACCACAAAATGCGGCATACCACCGACGGTGAATGTTTGCACGATCTGTCGCCCAGGCACATCTAGCATCACCACTCTTCCATTATCTAGAGGCACAAACCCAAGCTGCCCATCACTCGTAATCGCCACTGCCTGTGGCTCACCATCCAGTTGAATAATCCGGCCCGGCTCATGTGGGAATGTTCGCATATCTCCATTCACTGGAGTCAACACATCAAGCTGCATGTGCTGCATATCCGGTACGTATATCCTGCCGGTGATCGCATCATAATCCATCGGTCCAAACATTTCACCTTGCAGGAGTGTGGCTAGCACCCGCTTCGTATTCAAATCGACGGCTACAACGCCCCCTTGCCGTGGTGTCACATAGAGCGTAGGACCTGTGGGAATACAAATAGATTGCCTGTTCCGCCAGCAATACCTGACCCGACGACAGCGACTGCCAATCCATACACGCCACCTTGCGTCTGCAAGGTCTGTTTTACTGCACACGTCGTCGGATCAAGCGCACTGACGGTCGCAGCTTCATTGCCTGCCACATACAGTGTATTCGTCCCAGGATCAAGCGTCAACAGCGTTGGTTTGCCTGCGATCCTGGCCTTGCATACCTCTTGCTTAGTCTTTGTCGCAATCACTTCCACTTGTCCTAATTCTGGTTGGGTCACATATAATAATCGTCCGTCTAAACTAAGTAGAATGGTATGAGGATCGCCTGTCAGTGCAAGCGTATTTGTCACTTTTTGTTGGCCGATATCAATGGCACTGATACCCTCTGCGGTTCCTGAAACATACGCCAGGTTAGGCGCACCGCCGTCGGCAGAAGCTTGCAACGGGCGGAACAAGAGCCAACATGTTATGATAAAAAACACAAATGCAAATCTTAGATATATGCTTCGTTTGAACATAGTGATAGTGACACCCTTCGTCGTACCTGTTTGCATCTTTCTTATTGTATCTTTCGTGCCATGCATGCGCAATTCATTCTCTGATATAATCTCATTGAATATGAAAAGTGAGTCAGCCAAATGGTACCTGACAATTTTTTGCTCAACCAACGCTATCATATCTTGAGTAAAGTGGGTGAAGGTGGCTTTGGAGCCGTTTACAAGGCCGAGGATACTGCCTTTGACAATCGGCTGGTAGCAGTGAAGGAGATGAGCGATGCTGGACTCTCTGCACAGGAATTGGCCGAAGCTAGTGCCGCCTTCAAGCGGGAAACGCTGTTGCTTGCCAAATTAATGCATCCTAACTTGCCCAGCATTTATGACCATTTTGCTGAGCAAGGGCATTGGTATGTCGTCATGGATTTTATCGAGGGTGAAACCATTGAAACTCTGCTGAGCAAGGCACGTCATGGCTGCTTATCGGTCGCACAAACTTTGGAAATCGGCATCCAACTCTGCTCTGTCCTTGACTACTTGCATACACGTCAGCCGCCCATCATCTTTCGCGACCTCAAACCATCGAACATCATCCTGACCCCTGATGGCTACATTTACCTCATTGACTTTGGTATCGCTCGCCACTTCAAACCCGGTAAGTCCAGAGATACCATTGCCTTCGGTTCGCCGGGCTATGCTGCCCCTGAACAATACGGCAAAACCCAGACTACACCCCATGCTGATATCTACAGCCTCGGTGTTACGCTCTATCAGATGCTCACCGGCATCGATCCTACCCAAACGCCCTTTCAATTTACTCCCCTGAAACTTCCAGGCCACCAACCTGTTCCTGTGGGTCTTGATACCCTTATTATGAACATGCTTGAATTAGATGAGACAAAACGTCCAGACACCATGCGTATTGTCAAGCAAGAGCTGCAGCGCATCTCTGTCCAACTCGCTATTCAAGCGGTCGCTCCTCAGCCTCCCAGGACTGTATCGTCTGTTTCTGTAGTAACTCCACCTCAACCAGCCGCATCACTCATGCAGTCTGCCGTATCCGGCAATCGTCTCTATATCTACCGCGAGCATAAGGGTGAAGTGCGTACACTCTCCTGGTCTCCTGATGGAGAAACTATTGCCTCAGCAGGCAACGATCAGAGCATACATCTATGGCGGCCCTTCTTATCTGGCGACACCGACTTTGTCTATACCAATCATGCGGACTGTGTTCATGCTGTAGCGTGGTCACCTGATGGACAACGTATCGCCTCAGCTTCTGCCGATCATACCGTTCATGTCTGGAATGCCGCCTCATCTCATCGCTGGCTCAAGTCGCTGGCCTTCCTCACCGGCTTTCATTACTTGAGCTATACAGGCCATACTGGTGCCGTCTATACCGTCACATGGTCGCCTGATGGTACGTTTATTGCCTCAGCAGGCAACGAGAGCACAGTGCATGCCTGGGATAGTAGCACTGGCAGGCTCTCCCTCGTCTACAAGGGACACTCCGATATTGTCAGAGCAGTTCAATGGTCGCCCGATGGCCGCTATCTGGCCTCAAGCAGCAATGACCACACTGTCCGTATCTGGAATGCCCAAACTGCTCACAACCTTCATCTTTTACGTGCGCCATCCAGCATCGCTTATGCTCTGGCATGGTCGCCTGATAGTCGCTATCTTGCGCTTGGTGCAAGCGACCACACGGCCCAGATCTGGGATCCGGTGGCAGTGATGGCACTTTCCAGGTCTGGGATGCCACCACTGGCCACACTCTGTTCACCTATCGGCATCGTTCTACTGCCGTTAGAGCTGTAGCATGGTCACCTGATGGCCTCTATTTGGCCTGCACTGGCTATGATAAAACTGTGGATGTTTGGCAGATGTTTGGCAAATGAGCTGAAAAAATCTCTAACTGTGGATATATCGTTAAAGTTCTCCACCTATACTTCTTCTATTTTTATGGAGCGGTTGCATAGGCAAGCACGGCACCAGGAGCAAAAGTGATACGATCTCCGTTTCCGAGGGTATGCTGATCGACACGATTGCCTCGATAAATCAGCCCATTCAGACTGTCCAGGTCCTCAATCACCCACGCTCCCTCTTTCCGATACAACTTGGCGTGGAGGCGCGAGACACGCCGAGATGGCATCATCACATCATTGGTAGGAAGGCGACCAATGGTGAGCACAGGTTGGCCTCCATCGAGTTGCCGCTCTTCAACCATCTTCCCATTGACTTCGATCATAATGCGTGCCAGTGGAGAGGCGGGCGTAGGAGCTGGTTTCGTGCTTCTGATAATCGTGATCTCTTGCTCGTTCACTGCCGCACCACGTCCATTCGTCCATGCCATGTCTACCGGACGCACGATGGATGGTTCACTGGCGCGATCGAGGTTGTAGCGGTTCTGTTCTTTGAGGAAACCGGCAAAGACGCCCCCCAGGCGTTTCAGTTCCTGAAAGGTCCCTCTTTCGATAATATTCCCGTCCTTGAGGACGATAATCTCGTCCACATTGCCCAGCGTACTCAAGCGATGAGAAATCAACAACACTGTTCGGTTGACGATTAAATTGTCCAGGGCACGTGTGACCTCTGACTCCGCTTCGACATCCAGACTGGCGGTTGGTTCATCGAGGATGAGGATCGGAGCGTCGCGTAGAATTGCACGGGCGATGGCGATGCGCTGGCGTTGTCCACCGGAAAAATTACTGCCTTGCTCGCGCACCCGCGTATTATAGCCATCAGGCAGGCGCTGAATAGTCTCATGGATAGCAGCTTGTTTGGCGGCTGCAATGACCTCTTCATCGCTGGCCTCTGGTCGTCCGAGGGCAATATTGTCACGGATCGTTCCCTCGAAGAGTATAGACTCCTGCAAGACCAGGCTCATGTTCTGGCGTAATACTGTGAGAGGCATGCGCCGCGTATCTATACTGTCGATCATGACTGCTCCCTCACGAACGTCATAGAAGCGTGGGATCAGTTTGATCAGCGTACTTTTTCCGCCACCGGATAAGCCCACAAGGCCAATTTTTCGACCAGCAGGAATGTGCAAGTTGATGCCTTTGAGAATGGGACTCCCCTCGCTATAACCGAAGACGACGTCTTCAAAGGTGATCGCTCCTTCTAATCTGGTAGGACCGGTGTATGGAGTTTGCATTTCGAGCACCTCGGGAGCCTGGTCAAAGACCTCCTGGATGCGTTCTGCACCAGTCAGCGCATTCACTCCAAGAGAGGTTAAGCGCGAGACAGCACGCAATGGAAGATACAGTTTGCCCAGATAGGCAAGCAATATCGTGAGGGAGCCAATCGTCAGCGTATTCCTTGCAATGGTGTACCATCCCAGGGAAAAGGTGTTGCCAGTGGCAACATATGCACCAACACCCATAATGATGGCCGTAGCCAGGGCAAGGAGGATTGTCAATACTGGTGAGAGTTGGGCCTGCAGTTCACCTGCACGCACTGTCGCCATGCGATCCTGCCCAACGTAGCGGGCGAAACGCGTTGCTTCGCGCTCTTCGAGGGTGAAGGCTTTGATGACCGTAATAGCCCCGACATCTTCAGTAGCTACGTTGGCCACCTCTCCTGCCGCCATCACCGCCTTCTTAATAGCTATTCGAGTACTCTTAGCGTAGCTGTAGGCTATAAGGGCGACGGCCGGAAGGACGACGATAAACATGAGCGTAAATTGGATGCTGATGAGAAGCAGGATAGTAATGCACCCGATGAGGGTTAAGAAACCGCTAAACACCTCGATCAGACCATCGGTGACGAAGCGTTCGAGGGCTGCAATGTCACCGATGAGGCGTTGGATGATATCCCCTTTCTTTTGCCGGTTATGCCAGTCAAGCGTAAGACGTTGGATATGCGTGAAGAGGTCAGTGCGCAGTTGGGCGGTGAGATTTTTGCCGACAACGGAGGCGATCGTATTTTGTACATAGGTCGCCAGGGCATTTAAGGCGTTGAGGAGGATGAGTACACAAACGGAAAGCAGGATGACGCCCAACACAGTGTGGCTTTCACCCGGTCGTAATCCTGCTGTGGTACCAAAGGCATCAAAGAGAGCCAGGAACTTGTCCGGCAAGGCTGGATTCTTATGACTCACGAACTTGTCAAGGATAAACTTAAAAGGGAAAACGATCAAGATATCGCTGATCACTTGTACTCCTGTGAGGAGAATGGCAAAAAGAAGCCAAACACGGTAGCTCTTTAAGGTGCGAAATAGAAAACCGGCGAGATTGGTGCCCATACTCATCACCATCTGCATCATCATCATCATTTCTTGTCTGCCAGTCATAGGCTTGCCTCTAATAGCCATCTTCTGCTCCTTTCAACTGAGAACGACAATATAATTAATTAGAACGACTAAACCCAGGATATCTCAATAAGCTATTATGCTCCTGGGAGAGAGACCTCTTTTGTGAAGACATACGCAGAATGTGTTGATTTGGATGAGATGTTCGCACGCATAGCCTTTTCTCATTTTTGACACCAAATTTTCCCCCGCTTCGTAACAGAAATATTAGCACCCAATTCTGTATAGCGGGAGTGAGATCAATGGCTGTGGCATCGAAGAGCATACAAGATATCATACCTTATCCCACGATGTCCGAAGACGTGCGCTGGGCTGCTGACAAACTATGACAGCAGCAATGTGTACGTAAAACGTCACAATGCCTGATTGGAATTTCGGTTATCACAAAAGATTCTCGTCCAAATCGTGCGATATTTCGTGGTATCTATAGGCACTACCAACAATAAAGCCATTCATGAGTTTTCTTATAGACATCTGACTGATTTATCATAGCTATTTTCTTTTTGAGGTGCAAACGTGCAAGAGGTACAAACAACTCTACCTATTGGAACCAGACTACACGACCGCTATGTCGTCGAAGGCTTGCTCGGTAAGGGAGGCTTTGGAGCGGTCTACTTGGTGAGAGATCAGCGTGTCAAAGGTAACGTCTATGCCCTCAAGGAAATGATTGATAGTAGCAAACAAGAACGCGCCCGTTTCACTTTTGAAGGTGAAGTCCTCAAGCGGCTTGATCATGCTGCCCTACCTCATGTCTACCGTGTCTTTGAAGATGACAGAAACAATCGAGCTTACTTACTCATGGACTATATTGAAGGACCAAACCTGGAGACCTTGCGTCAAAAACAACCCCAGAAGCAGTTTTCACTACCCCGTGTAATGAGCATTATGGCACCCATTGTCGAGGCTGTCTCGTATCTTCACCGCCAGCATCCACCTATTCTCCATCGCGATATCAAGCCTGCCAATATCATTGTGCCGACCGATGAAGATCACACCGTTCTGGTTGACTTTGGTATTGCCAAAGAGTATGATCCCGACTCAACTACTACAGCCGTTCGTCGCTGCTCCCCTGGCTATGGCGCACCTGAACAATACAGCCAGGGTACTAATACGCGTACAGATATTTATGGCATGGGTGCCACCTTCTACTGCCTCTTAACTGGCTTTGTGCCGGAGGATGCTTTTTATCGCATGACCCAGCTTGGCAGCAAAGGCAAAGATCCCCTTGAACCCGTTCACATGCTTGTCCCGGCCATCCCATTATTTATTTCTGAGGCTATTCAAAAGGCCATGTCCATCAGTAGCAACGATCGCTTTGCTACCGTTGAGCAATTCTGGCAAGCACTAAACGCCTATCCTCTAGAGCCACCCGTGATGCCGACAGTCTCTCCATCTGCTACCACCGAGGTTGCGTCTGAAAATGGCAAGGATGTTGCACCAGTATCTTTATCCAAACGAAAAACAGTAGTTACTCCTCCAGTAGAGGGTGTTCCTGCTGCTACTGGCAGAACCACCACCAGGAAGCGTGCGTTCTTGCCTTTATTGTTTCTGCTGGCTGCTCTAGCTGTTGGTTTAGGCTTAGCTGCTGCTTTCTGGTCGTCTGTGGGAGGCTATCCATCTCCTGCTCCTGTGGCAACAAGAGTGGTGGAGCATAAAGCAACCCCGACTTCTGCTGTAACGCCAACCGCTACGCCAACGCCTCATCGTGCCGTACCTCCTGTTGCACCGACGTCAACACCAGCTTATCCACAGGTAAGTGGCACACACTCTGGCACTGTCCATAACACGACCGTGGGTGTTGATGCCACCATGTCTGTTAGGTTGTATCAAAATCAGGGTAACCTGAGTGGCAATGTGGTTATCAATCCACCTTTGCAAGGCAGTGGCCCAATCATTTCTGGTACTGTTCAGACGAATAATCATATTCAGTTCACCGTGCAGGGCTATGAAGGTCATGCTCCGCTCTTCTTCTCCGGCACTGTCAGTTCCAATGGTAGCATGAGCGGTTCTTACTGTAGCCTTGACACAAGCACCCAGCAATGCAGTGCCGCTGCCGGTGGTCAGGGTACCTGGTTTGTCAACCCAGCCTCCGGCCCCGGATCGTATTCTTTCTCGTCGGATAGAGATACTACTAAAACTAGCATGTAGTACCAGTGCTGGTGCGAGTGGCTACTGGGATGTTGCTCCTGGCCTTTCCGGTTCCAGCTAGCTAAAACAGATTTTGTGGCTGACCAGTACCTCAAAACGAGGTAAATGTGATATACTGCACCGAAGCAGCATGGCAATATCTAGCATCTCCAGGTATGCTCCCATATGTCTTCTCCCAAAGTGAGAGATCATGTCGCTTAAAAGCATACCTTGGAGATGCCTTCTATAGCGTTAGGATACATCTATGTTTTATGACCGTACAAAAATTTACGTTAAAGCAGGCAATGGTGGCAACGGTTCCAGTCACTTCCGTCGTGAAAAGTTTGCTCCTCGTGGGGGCCCGGACGGTGGGGACGGTGGTAGAGGGGGTAGTGTCTATGTTGAAGCCACAACCAACGCCAATACGCTGATTGACTACCGCTATCGTCATCACTTTAAGGCTGATAATGGTGGAGATGGCGCACGCCAGAGAATGCACGGTGCCAAGGGCGAAGATATCGTGCTGACCGTCCCCTGTGGCACGATCATCCGTGACGCTGACACGCACGAATTGCTGGCCGATCTTGTTGAGGATAAACAACGGGTTATGGTTGCTCGTGGTGGGAGAGGTGGCCTGGGCAATACCCATTTTGCTACTTCTACCCACCAAGCTCCACACGAAGCTCAGAAAGGTGAGCCGGGTGAGGAACGCTGGCTCTACCTCGAATTGCGCCTGATCGCCGATGTTGGCCTGGTCGGCTACCCCAACGCCGGTAAATCGACCCTCCTCTCTGTCGTGACTGCCGCACACCCCAAGATTGCCGACTATCCCTTCACCACACTCTCTCCCAACCTGGGCGTTGTTGCTATTGGGCAACCTGGGAGCCGTGACGAGATGAGCTTTGTGCTGGCCGATATCCCCGGCCTCATCGAAGGGGCCGCGCAAGGGGTTGGTCTCGGCCATGAATTTCTGCGTCATGTGTATCGTACTCGTCTCTTAATTCATATGATCGACGGTGGGTCACTTGATCGTGATCCCTGGCAAGACTTCCAAAACATCAACCAGGAGCTGCGTGAATACAGTGAACAGCTCGCTCAACGCCCGCAGATCGTCGTTTTCAATAAAATGGATTTGCCAGAGGCTCAGGAACGTTGGTCTGCTCTCAAAGCTCAAGCCGAAGCGGCAGGCTACTCTATCTTCGCTATCTCTGCGGCTACTCATCAAGGTACCCAGGAGCTTATGCAGTATACCGCTCGTCGTCTGCAAGAAATTCGCCAGCAAGAAGCTGAACAGGCTGCTGCCCAGCTCGCTTCCGAGATAGCTGGTCCTGTTTTGCGACCTATGCCAGACGATGCCTTCACTGTCGGTAAAGAGAACGGGGTCTATATCGTGCGTGGCAAGCGCGTCGAACGTACCGTCAGTATGACCAATCTTGAGAATGACGAAAGCATGGCTCGCCTTCAGATCACGCTTGCCAAAATGGGTGTGACACAGGCTCTTGAAGAAGCCGACGTCAAAGTCGGCGATCTCGTTCGCTTTGGCAAGGTTGAACTCTATTGGGGAGAATAAGCTAGCTAGTGTTTGACAAAACATGCAGGGAGCAGGTGGGCATGATGACCGCAAGGGTCATCACTACTATACTCCAGCCTCCCAAGCCGATTCGCACGTCTATAGTAGTGATGACCCTTGCGGTCATCATGGGGGGCGGTCATCATGCTTCGCAAAAATATGAAACTCACCCATTAAGAATGACTATGTTTATCTAGCACACGAAGTATGGTATACTTGAACTTATGGAAGTACCTGATGTGTATGTAGAACCTCTAAAGCCTTACCACGACTGAACAGATTGTGAGAAAATCGCACGCATGGGAGAAACACTTAACCTGCTCTTTCGCAGCCGAGCCGATGGTACATATGAATTACAGGTCAAGGAAAACTGGTCTGGTCGCACCGTCACCGGCAGCTTTGTCCCGCCATTCGAGAGTAGTCAACTCAACAAACTACATAAAAAACTCAACAAGTTGAATAGTAGCTCGAACGATTTACGCGAAATCGGCCAACGCCTCTTTTTAGCTCTCTGTGGCTCTTCTACTCCTGGCACCAGCCGCCGCGAACTCTCCGAGCAATCTGTCCAGTCGCTGTTACGCACGGTCATTCAACGGACCTTGCGCCGTCGTGGCACTGTCGCCCTGACTTTCAGCTTTGCCCCCGGTTGTGACGAATTTGTGCGCTATCCCTGGGAACTCCTGCATAATGGAGAACACTTCCTCCTCGCCTCCGGTGTCTTCACGCTCACCCGTGCCTTGTTACGCCCAGATGAGGGGGATAGCAGCGAACTACCGGTCCGTCCTCCTATGCGGATGCTCTACATCAGTGCCTCTCCTCAAGACTGTGTTCCCCTAGAGACTGAACAGAGCTATGAGGCATTACAACGGGCCTTATCCGATCCCATTGAAAAAGGTCAGATCCATCTCGATAGAATCGAACAAGTCACCTTTGATGCGCTAGTGAGCTATCTGAGTTCACAAGGGGGCGTTGACCTTTTTGATGATAGCGAAACATCACTTCCTTGCTACGTCGTACACTTTGACGGTCATGGAGCCTATGGACGTCTCTGTCCCGGTGAAGATTGCCAAAAACTCAATGACGCTGACGTACATAAATGTGTTGATTGTGGTGCGTCGCTTTACCGTATCAAACCACAGACGTACCTCTGTTTCTGTGATGACGAGGGCTATAACCGCTATATCGACACGCAATCGCTGCGTGAACTCTTCGTGAGTAGCGATGTGCGCCTGTCCGTGTTCTCGGCTTGCGAGACTGCTATGCTTATGGGTGATCCTTCGCGTCACTCGCAGCGTACCGTTACCTTTGATACCACTCTAGCAACGGCTCTGATCACATCACAGATTCCCGCCGTGGTAGCTATGCCCTTTTCACTACAAGACGACCTTGGCCCGACCTTTATGTTTCATTTTTATGAGTCGTTAGCTCAAGGACGTACTCTGGAAGAGGCTCTTTCTCGTGCTCGCCATGCTATGCTGCCCAAGCAGGGCTGGTTTATCCCTGTCCTCTACCGTCATGTCAGCGAAGGACAGGAAGGTCCTGTAGCTCTGCTGGCTGATCGTGGCACCCCTGAAGAACATGATCATCCCTTAGCTCACCTTGGTGTATCCACCACTTTCGTCGGGCGAGACCGCGAGCTACAAGACCTGAGCACCCTGCTCGCAGCTGCCGTACGTGGAGAGGAACAGGGAAATCTCTCACGAGGATCATACAAACTACGCCCTGGTACCCATTACATTGCCTTAACCGGCCCCGCAGGTATCGGCAAAAGTGCTTTAGCGTTTGAAGCTGTACGACGCAACCGTGAAAAATTTTCTGGTGGTGTCATCGGGATCTCGCTCCAAAACGGAAAACTTTTTCATGAAGCTCTGATGGAGATTGTGCATCACCTGCATATCACCACCAAGCCTATCCACCGTGATGATCTCAACTATCGCCAGGAATTGGTACTCAGTGTCTTACGCTCACGCGCCGGTCGCGATCTGCCTTGCTTATTGTTGCTGGATCGTTTTGAAGAGGTCAAGGATCGCGCTCAGCTGGAACTTTGGCATCGTTTTCTCTCCTCTTTACCCCAGGAAGTGGTTGTGCTGGTCTCGTCGCGCTCGAATCCGGCAGCGACTGCCGTTGTCGAGGGTGTACCCTACCACTGGTATGAGTATAGCGTTGGTAAAATGTCAGATGCCGAACTGCTCAAGCTTTTTACCGACCTTGCTGCCGCTAGCGGCCTGGATCAGCGTATTCATCTCGATGACTCCCGGCAACAAGACATTCTGAGTGAAATTTGTACCTTGTTAGATGGCTATCCTCTGGGGGCCGAACTTATTTTCGGAGCGGCCTGTGTCATTGAAGGCAAGGTGTATACGCCGGAAGCTGCGACACGCTCTCTCGAGGAGATACGCGACGAACTCCGTGATTCACAACTGGCGGGCATCTGGGCCGTTCTTGATGTTGCCTACCGGCGTTTAACTCCTCTAGCACGCTTATTGCTCTCCTATCTTTCCGCCTTCAGATTGCCCTTCAGCCATGAGCAGATCATCATGCTCTTTACCCCCGAAACGTTGACGACGGCTCATGATGTTGTACGTTTGGAACGTGTTCACGGTCTCCATGAAGACAATGGTGTACTCTCCGAGCAGCAGAAGATTCATGTCGGTGAGGCTGTTCCCGCCGAGCTTGCCCAGAACTGGCATGCGGCCCGTGATGAGCTTGTGCAAGCCTCATTTATTCAGTTCGATGGACGTGTTTATACCATTCATCCACAAATACGCAATTTTGCCCTTGCCTATCTCCCTCTCGAAGAGCGGCGGCGTGTCCACCGTACCATGGCTGCTTATTACTGTAATCATCCACAGCCTAGTCCTGAAGAATGGTTCGTCGCTTACGAACACTTCGAGGGGGCCGGTGAACCTCAGGACCTGCAAGAGGCTATTGGTGTAGCCGTCCGAGCTTCTTGGGCTTTACATGGACGTGGTCATGCGTATGCCTTAATGAGTATGTTACGCCATGCCGAAGTTCACGCCTTGCGCCTAGGTGATAAAACAGGTGAAGGTCAGATACAGTGCTGTATGGGGGCTATTTTGCGCGACCTGGGTCAGTATGCTGTCGCCATCGGTTGCCTCACACGAAGCTTGGCCTTACATCAAGAGCAAAACGAGAGCGAAGAAGCTGGCTGGGCACTCTATGAGCTGGCCATGCTCTTTCGTGAGGAAGGACATTTTCAGCAGGCTGGCCTCTATGCCCAACAGGCACTCGAACTCTTTCGCGAAATTGGTGATACGAATGGCGAGGCATGGATGCAGGTGGTACTGGGAGAGGTGGGCCGTGGCTACGGCTGCTATTATGAAGCCCTCGGCCATTTTGATTTGGCACTTGCCGCGTTTCGCAACCTGCATAAAGATGAAGGCTATGCCTGGACCTTGTATGACCGCAGTACTGTCTATGAAGCGTTAGGTAAATACAGTAAAGCTCTGGCTGACTGTGAAGAAGCCTTGCGCCTCTTTAATACGTTCGGATTACGCTCAGGACAGGCCTGGGTGCTGGCTAATCAAAGCGTCGTCTATACCGATCAAGGCAAACTTGATCAGGCCGAGCAGACCTGCCACGAAGCGCTTGTCATTTTTCGTGAACAGGGCATGCGTCGCGGTGAAGCCTGGGCTTTACGTGCTATGGGCGATATCGCACGTAAGCGGCATGACTATAGCAGGGCTCGCGGCCATTATGAAGAAGCTCAGGGCCTCTTCAGCAACTTAGGTGATCGTGTGGATCAGGCCAGGGTGATGAACTCGCTTGGGGCTATTACCTTTGAAGAGGGTGAACATCTGCTTGCGAAAGACTATTATGAACAAGCCCAAGTCATTGGGCAGGAACAAGGAGCACGCCAGATCGAAGGACGCGCCCTGCGTGGCCTGGGCGATATTGCGCGTATTCTGCGTCGTTTTCCCGAGGCTGAACATTTCTACCAGAATGCCATTACCATCGCCATTGAGTTAGATACCCCTGCCGAACGTTGTGCTGTCCTCCGTCGCCTGGGTATACTCTCTAACCAGCAACAAGATTACTCCAAGGCTCTTGATTACTGGGTCCAGGCCCTTGCTCTCGATCAACGTCTTGGCCATCCCGCTCGTACTTATTTACAAGAGAGTGTAGACGCCCTGATAGCAAAGCAACATCTCGAAGCAGTCTACCTTGAACTCGCTAAAAAATATGGACTGAGCTAATCATCTTCTGTTGGATGCATTGCGGCTATGCGAGATTTGCAAGTAGAAAAACACCCATCAGCTTGCCCTTCCTTGATTCACATCATACAATGAAGGTAGAAACCCTGTGGCATTTGAAACTCTTGAGTCAGTAACCCCATCCCCTCAAAGGGGATAGGCTTGCATACTGTTGGACGCCAGAGTCCAGGCTGATGCAAGCTTCTGCTGACTAGGCTCAGCAGTTTCATACAGCCGGGAGACAATCCGTCTGGAAGCTGCTCCGTTCGAAAGGTCACGAGACCTACAGACGCCTACTCTAATCTGTAGCTCTCTCGCTTGTGGTTAAAAGTCTTGGGAGGCAGAGACGGTGCTGCAAGCACGACAAGCCTTTTGAACCTTGCCGAAGAGTCCCAGACGTCTGTGCGGAGACGGACTCTGTTTTCTTCAGAGTCAATTCTGAGAGGCAGACCGCACATCTGCCTCTCCCCCGTCAGGGGACAGAAACGTGGACGCGACTTCCAGGCCCAACGCCTGTTTCTTCCAGCAGCCTGAAGGCGTGCGGGTCTCCACAGGCGGAGAGATTATGATATATAGGAGCAATCATGACTATAACAAAAGCGAATACTCAGATACAACAATGGACGCATCTGGCCCAGCAACTGCGTGTAGACAGCATTCGCTGTACCACCGCCGCTGGTTCGGGCCATCCCACTTCTTCGATGTCAGCTGCAGACCTCATGTCTGTACTCATGTTAAGCTACCTTCGCTACGATTTTGACGATCCCCAGAACCCCAACAACGATCACCTCATCTTCTCAAAGGGCCATGCCTCGCCCCTGCTCTACTCCATGTTTAAGGCAGCTGGGGCCATTGCCGACGAGGAGTTCATGACACTGAGAAAGTTTGGTAGTCGCCTTGAAGGTCATCCTACACCTGTTCTGCCGTGGGTCGATGTGGCGACCGGCTCCCTTGGTCAGGGCTTGCCTATCGGTGTAGGCATAGGGCTGGCGGGCAAATATCTCGACAAATTACCCTATCATATCTGGGTCCTTCTTGGCGACAGCGAAATGGCCGAAGGCTCTATCTGGGAAGCTTTCGATCATGCCTCCCACTACAAACTCGACAATCTCGTCGGTATTCTTGACTGTAACCGCCTTGGACAGCGCGGCGAAACTGAACTCGGCTGGAACACGGCTGCTTACGAAGCCCGCGCCAAAGCCTTTGGTTGGAACGCCTTCGTCATTGATGGCCATAACTATGATGAAATCAACCAATCCTTCTCTCAAGCATCTCGACCTAATGGTTCTCCTTCCCTGATTATTGCTAAAACGATTAAGGGCAAAGGCTTTTCAGAGGTAGAAAACAAAAATGGCTGGCACGGGAAAGCTCTTAGTAAAGAGCAAGAAGAGCGGGCCATTCAAGAAATTCATCCCGCTCGCAGCAAGACTTTCCCTGTTCAGAGACCGGAAAATGCTCAGCCTGCTCAAGAAGCGGCTAAAAAAGCTGTTGAACTGCCGCGCTATGATGGCAAAGAAGCCGTTGCCACTCGCAAAGCCTATGGTGATGCCCTCAAAGCTCTTGGTGCGGCCAACCCAGATGTCATCGGTCTGGATGGTGAGGTTAGCAATTCAACCTATGCCGAAGAGTTTGCTAAAGCCTATCCTGATCGGTTCTTCGAGGAATATATCGCCGAACAACAGTTGATTGCCGCAGCTGTGGGAATGAACGTGCGCCATAAGATACCTTTTGCCTCAACTTTCGCAGCCTTCTTCACTCGTGCCTATGATTTCATTCGTATGGCTGCCATCTCGCGTGCCAACATCCGTCTGTGCGGTTCTCACGCAGGTGTTTCTATCGGTGAGGATGGCCCCTCCCAGATGGCACTTGAAGATCTTGCTATGATGCGGGCCGTTTTTGGTAGCACCATTGTCTATCCGTGCGATCCTAATCAAACTGCCCAACTAGTAGCTCAGATGGCTGATCACGATGGCATTGTCTACATGCGTACGACCCGTGAAAAGACGCCGGTACTCTACGGCCCAGATGAGCAGTTCAAAATTGGGGGTAGTAAAGTGGTGCGCCAATCCGACAAAGATCGCCTGACCATTGTCGCTGCCGGCATCACCGTTCATGAAGCCCTTAAAGCCGCCGACCAGTTGCAGAGCCAGCGTGTCAAGGTGCGCGTCATTGATGCCTACTCCGTCAAACCTATGGATGAAGAAACATTGTTGACAGCCGCTCAGGAAGTTGGCAACAAATTCATTGTCGTCGAAGACCACTGGCCTGAAGGTGGTCTGGGCGAGGCTGTCATGGAGGTCTTCTCCCACAGAGATGGTCCCATGCCTCAAATTGTCAAACTTGCTGTCCAATCCATGCCCGGCTCCGGTACTCCGGACGAGCTTATGGAAGCAGCTGGTATCAGCGCACACAATATCGTTGAAGCTGTCAATGCTCTCTTGCGACGCCGATAAGCTAAAGGATAGAGAGACACTCAGGGAGGTGAAAGCTTTCGCCCCCCTGAGTGTCTCTCTATCCCGATCGTGCTTTGTGTGCTTCTATAAAGAGAAGTATATAGGGAGACAGCAACTTGAAAAGGCTACATCGGGCTCATTCTGCTGACGTTATCTCGACAAAGGAACTTTCAATGCAAAACACTTCCTTACCTCAGCCACAAGGCATCGGCATGGCTGTAGCTTTTGACTGGGGGCTGGCCGTACAAATCCTGATCACCCCCTTCCTTCCATTATTTCTAAGTGGCCTCAGCTACTTTAAATCACTCAAATCGAGTCCTACCCCTACTATCTCCGTTGCTTCCCTAATCTCATTACCATTCGCGGCCCTCTGTGTGCTCTTTGGTGAGGGTGTACGGAGAGGCTGGCGTTGGATGCGTCCCCTTCAAGTCGGCATCAACCTCCTTCTCTTTTTACTGGGGGTTATCTCTTTGCCGCGTCTGTGGCAAAGCAGCAGAGCAGGCAACTACTGGCCTCTCATCACGGCCAGCATACTCCTAATCTTCTCTCCTCTCATTGCTTGGCGTCTCAGTCGCGGTGCCACTGCCCGTTGGTTCGCTACGGTCAGCAGCACAGAAGCACGCAAGCGGCACGGCGGTTCATGGCCCTTCTTCATTGCCCTCTGGGCTATTGTCGGTGGTGTGTTACAGGCTATTGCCTCACTCAGTAACATACCGCGCTAGCAGAAGTTTGGAGCCTCTGTATGGAGTTTATGATTCTGCTGGAATCAAGCCATGCTGAATGGCGAAGCGAACCAGGTGGGTGACATCATGCAGGCCTAATTTCTCCATCACGTTAGCACGGTGGGCTTGCACTGTCTTGATACTCAAATTGAGGTGAGTGGCAATTTCTTGATTTGTCCGTCCTTCAGCTACCAAAATCAGCACTTCTCGTTCGCGTGATGTTAGCACTTCGAGTACTGATGAGAGAGAGGTTGACTGCGGTATATCTTGTTTGTAAATGTGTAAATTCCAGTTCGGGAACGAACAGACGCTCACTGAGCAGTGGAACGGCGCGAGTTGGAGCGTTGTCCCCAGCCCCAATGTCTCCGGAGCGAACCTCCTCTTCGGTGTGACGGCGGTCTCGGAAAGCTCCGTCTGGGCGGTGGGGCAGTTCATCAACAGCAGCACGACTCTCCGGCAGACCCTGACTGAGCAGTGGAATGGCTCCAGTTGGAGCGTCGTGCCCAGCCCCAACGTTGGGTCGAGCGACAACTCGCTTTCCGGTGTGGTGCGGGTCCCAGGTTCCAGCAACGTCTGGGCGGTGGGAGACTTCGTCAACAGCAGCGGGAACGACCGGACGCTGATCGAGCAGTGGAACGGCACGAGTTGGAAGGTTGTTCCTAGCCCCAACATCGGCTCGCATGACAACTCGCTTTCCGGCGTGACGGCGGTTTCAGCCAGCGACATCTGGGTAGTGGGAACCTTCGTCAACAGCAGCAGTGTTGACCAAACGCTCACTGAGCAGTGGAATAGTACGAGCTGGAAGGTTGTGCCCAGCCCCAACGTCGGGTCGAAGGACAACTCCCTCGCCGGCGTGGCGCGGGTTCCAGGTTCCAGCAGCGTCTGGGCGGTGGGAACCTTTAGCAACAGCAGCAGTATTGACCAGACGCTCACCGAGTTCTTTTGCTAGTGGTGTCTCTTGTTGAAGTCAGAACGAGCGAGCACTGAAAAGAACGTGACGGGAGTACGTCCTATCGTAGGGTAAAAACTGAGTGATACTCTTTCTTAAAGAGAAGAAAAGCATTGCTTCCACCGAAGAGCGACAGCCATGCTCTAAGGAAGAAAATGGCGGCGAAGTGATGGCCTTTTCGGCATGCTGTTGCGTGATCTGCTCACTAGAAAGCAGGCAACTGTGAGGAGAATTATGAAGCATTTGAAGCTGAATCTATTTTCTTGTGTGGTCGTAGCTGCGTTCAGCTCCCTATTTCTGGTAAGCGGAGTCGCGGAGGTTGTACTGCTCAGCATCTCAACATGTGTCCGTCTTTCAGTAGTTTGTGAGGAGGGAGTGCTCGTGTGTAGAGAGGGGTTAGACGAGGCTGTTCTATGCTGCGACACGCTCAGATACCCCTCTCCTGGCGCTGTACAATTCGCACTCTCCAACTGTAACTTCATGACGTATCTCCATGTGTAGTTGGAATGATGCTCTCCGCACGAAGCGTAAAGGTAGGAGCAAAGAGCAACTGATCTCCAGTGCGCAGGCCGCTAGACTGCTCGCGTCTGGAAAAGCTGAGGGGAGCCTATTTCATACATATGAGAAGGAGGTTTTCATATTGCCTGTTTGTAAGCGACTGAGGTTCACTCTTGCGATTGCAGTGCTTGGTGCCACTCTCCTGCTTGCTTGTGGCACTTCTACCAGCAGCGGTTCCAGCACAAAAAATGCCAGTTCCGCTCCTCACAGGGCTTCAGTCACTATTCCGCAAGGTCAAGACCTCTTTACCCCATTTATCCTGGCTATTCAGCCCAACACGATCGTGACCTGGCAGAACGATGATACTATTTCGCACACCATGATGACCACCTGGGATCAGAGTAATTTCCTCAATCCGCAAGCATTCTCCCTCACTGCAGTAGCAGGGCAAACCGTTTCCTTCACCTTCACGAGACCGGGCATCTATGACTACTTTGACCACGCGAAGGCCAGGTGGGTCGATGCAGACCGGCGTGTCAAAGCCGATGCGAGTGTGCCGCATTTCCCGCTTGCCATGGAGGGGATCATCTGGGTGCAGGCCCTATTCGTGGTCTGCCGTCTGCAGCGACCAACCTCATTCCCAAGGGAAAAGATGATTTCATGACCGACTTCATTGCCATCACTGCGGGTGGCACGGTCTCCTGGCACAACAGCGACACCGACGAACATTTTGTGGACCTGGTCTACGGCTGGTCTGGGCCGATCAATCCTACTGAGATTGGACCCGATCCGATCAAGGGGACACAGGAGGCTCCGCCTGCTGGTGAAACCTCAACCGTTACCTTCACCATGCCTGGTCTCTACTACTACTACTGCTCAGCACACGCCGACGTCAATGTGACCTGGCATCGTGTTCAGGCGCATACGGACGCTTCGGAGTTTCCGATTCCGATGGAAGGCTTTGTCCTGGTCAGCAATGGATAACTTCGGTTTGGAGGAGGTACGAGGGAAGGTGCGTCGGGCGGCGAAGCCGCGCACGCCGCTCGTTGCACGTATGGGGCTGTTTTCCAACGTGGATGGGCGAGCCCTCCTGCCTCTTTTCTCGGACAGTGCGGGCCGTTCCCTCGTCAAGGAGGAGACAAGCAAGCGGCTCTGCCCACATATGCACGCTGGAGGACGTGTTCCGGCAGTGTGTGGTATCATTGAGAAGCGCGTTTGTTCGTCGCAAGCTGCAGAGAGGAGGACAGGATGAACCCAGTTTTTGAAGAGGTGTTTCTTGGCCCAATGGCCTCGCCCTCATTCAGTCAGGGGTTGCGGTTTCGCTGGGAAGACAGCCGTCGGCGTGTCCGTGTGGTCTTCGGTGGCATCACCGTGGCCGATAGCACGCATGTCATGCTGTTGCACGAATTTGGACGGTTGCCGGTCTTCTACTTCCCGATGGAAGACGTGTGCATGGATGTGATGGAGGCCACTGACCGCCGCAGCCACTCGCCGCTGAAAGGCGAGGCGTCGTACTGGACGATCCGGGTCGGCGACCGCGTGGCCGAACATGCGGCCTGGAGCTATCCGAGTCCCTTGCCCGACGGACCACCGATCAAGGGCTACCTGGCCTTGTACTGGCACCAGATGGACGCCTGGTACGAAGAGGATGAGCAGGTCTTCGCGCATGCACGCGATCCCTACAAGCGCGTGGATATTCTGCCGAGTTCCCGCCATGTCCGAGTCGTGCTCGCTGGCGTGACCATAGCGGACAGCCGACGTCCCCGGCTGTTGCTCGAAACCGGTCTGCCCACCCGCTATTACCTGCCGGAGCAGGATGTTCGGAGAGAGCTCTTGGAGCCGACCGAGACCGCTACCAGGTGTCCCTACAAGGGAAAAGCGTCGCATTGGTCCGCGACGATCGGTGATCGAGTGTTCAAGGACATCGCCTGGAGCTACTGCGATCCGCTGCCCGCCTGTTCGCCGATCAGCAGCCTGCTCTGCTTTTTCAACGAGCGGGTGGATGCGATCTACGTGGACGATGAACGGCAAGCGGTGCCCAGCACTCCATGGTCCGACGCTCGAGGAGATACAGGCGGTTTTTCTGACACAGCGAAGCAGGTGTCCAATCGGCAGAGCCTGAAGAAGCGATTTCGTGCAATTCAGTTTATTCATTAGAAAGAGAACCTATCATGGCAAAGTCCATCCAAGAAAGTGCTCTCAGCACCCAATCCGCCTCCAAAGAGTATTTTGTAGAGCAGTACCAGAGCGTTCGCCGCTTCACTGAGCACTTGTGCGAACCGCTTGCTACTGAAGATTATGTCATTCAGTCCATGCCAGACGTGAGTCCGACCAAATGGCATATTGCCCACGTGACCTGGTTTTGGGAGACCTTTCTCCTCTTCCCCTCGCTTCCAGGTTACCAGTCCCTTCATCCGCAATACGCCTATCTCTTCAACTCGTATTACAACACGCTTGGACAACGGCACTGTCGGCCGAAACGCGGGTTGATCTCTCGCCCGACCGTGAAGGAGACCTATGCCTACCGCCGCTATGTCGATGAGCATGTCCTTGACCTCGTCGAGAAGCTCGATGAGGGGCAGCTGACAGCGTTAGCGCCCATCATGACGCTTGGCCTGCATCATGAACAGCAGCACCAGGAACTGATGCTCACCGACATCAAGCATGTCTTCTCCTGCAATCCGCTCTGCCCGAGCTACGTCGACCGCGTTCCCACCGGCACATCGAGTGTCCCGCCAGTGGCATGGGTGTCGTTTCCTGAAGGAGTCTATTGGATCGGACACGCGGGAGAGGGGTTCGCCTTTGACAATGAGGGACCGCGGCACCGGCAGTTCGTGCAGTCGTTCCAACTGGCTTCACGCCTGGTCACGAACGGGGAATACCTTGCCTTCATGGAAGACGGCGGCTATGAGAACCCGCTGCTCTGGCTTTCGGAGGGCTGGGCCACCGTGCAGCAGGAGGAATGGAAGGCTCCCTTGTACTGGGAAAAACGAGACGGTCGGTGGTGGATGATGACGCTGTCCGGCTTGCGCGAGGTCGACCCGGCTGAACCGGTCTGTCACGTGAGCTACTTTGAAGCGGATGCCTATGCGCGCTGGGCAGATGCGCGCCTCCCGACAGAGGCCGAGTGGGAGGTCGCGGCGCACGATGTGCCAGTGGAAGGGAATTTCGTTGAGAGCGGTCTGTACCACCCTGCGCCCCTCAACGCTCCCAGCACCAATGGGAAGCTCGCGCAGATGTATGGCGACGTGTGGCAGTGGACCCAAAGCTCCTACGCGCCCTATCCGAACTTCAGGCCGGGTCCGGGAGCGATCGGGGAATACAATGGGAAGTTCATGTGCAACCAGTACGTCCTACGCGGTGGCTCCTGCGCCACCTCCCTTTCGCATACCCGCTCCACCTACCGCAACTTCTTTCCCGCCAACGCCCAATGGCAATTCATGGGCATCCGCTTAGGGAAGGAGGTGTGACATCCAACAGCAGAGCCAGAGCCCGCTCGGGCTCTACGACTTTGAACCGCAGCGCAAGACCTTTCGCGACGAGGTGTTGCAAGGGCTACAAGATGCGCGAAAAGAACTGCCGAGTAAGTACTTCTACGATGAAGTCGGTTCGCAGCTGTTCGAGCAGATCTGTGAGTTGGACGAGTACTACCTCACGCGTACCGAGCTTGCCATCATGCAGGCGCACATGCACGAGATCGTCTCGCTGCTCGGGCCGAAGTGTTTGCTGATCGAGTACGGCAGCGGCAGCAGCACGAAGGTCCGCATGCTGCTGGATGCGCTGCAAGAGTCGGCTGGCTACGTGCCGATCGACATCGCGAAAGACCAGCTGCTCCGCTCAGCGGCCTCACTGGCCCTGGCGTATCCCGAGTTGGAAGTGCTCCCGGTCTGTGCCGACTACACGAGCGACTTCGAGCTGCCCTTGCCAAGAAAACCCGTCTGGCGCAGGGTCGCCTACTTTCCGGGATCGACCATCGGCAACTTTGATCGTGAGCCAGCCACACACTTTCTGCAACAGATTGCCAGGGTCTGTCAGGGCGGTGGTCTGCTCATCGGCGTGGATTTGAAGAAGGACTTCAACATCCTGCACCGTGCCTATAATGATTCGCAAGGGGTGACCGCCCAGTTCAATAAGCACTTGCTTGTGCGCATGAACCAGGAACTGGACGCCAACTTCCAGCTGAACCAATTTGGGCACTACGCCTTCTATAATCCGGGTCAGAGTCGGATCGAGATGCACCTGGTGAGTCTGAAAAACCAGACGGTCCGCATTGGGGAGAGTGAGATTACCTTCAAACTGGGCGAAAGCATCTGGACGGAGAGTTCGTACAAATATACGCTTGATGAGTTTGCACATCTGGCGGCCACAGCTGGCTTTACCGTCGAGCGGGTGTGGACGGACCCACGGCAGTTGTTCAGTGTGCAGTACCTCAAGGTAGTGTGAAGCACCCCATGTCTAAGGACCTGACTCATAGACGCATTGGGAGATAGGAGAGGGCATCTGAGAAAGATGCCCTCTCCTATCTCCCAATGCGTCTATGAGTGACGTTACCCTGTAAACCTGTAAACCTTTGTTCTCTGTATCTGGCACTATACCAAACGCCGCCTGCCCCAGATAATGACATGCATCTGGGGTAAGATCCGTACGTAGTACCTAGTCCAAAAAGGATCGTCTACGCGCTCTGCCAATTGCTCAAGCGAAGATGCATAGTCGAAGATTGCGTTATCCCCCTCGGGCTGCAAGATAATCGGGAGTTGACGCTCCACAAAGAGTGGATAACGCTCTAACAAGGCGCGGAGAAGTCGCTCATCGGCATCATCACGAATCACGAACTTCCATTGCTGTTGGTCGGGTCGCAGCGTTTCGAGAAAGCGCTCGATGATCGGGTAACGCAGATAGTCTTTACCCGCACTACTGAGCTTGGGAGAGAGGCTCCAGAGATCGATCAGCGGAACAACTGCGGCGGGGAAAATAGTGGTATTCGTCTCGACTGTGAGGTGATGCCCGCTCTGTTTGAGAAGCCGGGCCAGCTGAGCGAGTTCTTTCTGAAGTGTTGGTTCACCACCCGTGAGAACAACATGTCGTGCCCCAAGATCGCGAATACGCGTTGCTACCTCTTGTGGCGTGAGCGTCTCCCACGCTCCACCCTCTCGCACGCTCCACGAATACTTTGTATCACACCAGGAGCAACGCAGGTTACACGCGAAGAAGCGAACGAAGATGCTCGGGACTCCCATAAGGGTCCCCTCGCCTTGAACGGAGCGATAGATCTCCATCACGTTCATAGTTACTTCCCTTCACTCCTCTTGCATGATCTCTGCAAAACCGGTATCTTCCTCCCACAATCGGGTACGGGAAAGTAAACTCATAGGATACATCTCTACAAAGTTTGATTATAGCATAGTATTCTCGGAGAGATGACAGGAGCAAAACGCCGTAGGCACGTTTACCGAATTGTTACCTGAAATTGAGCTTCTCTTGAGGAAGGTCGGCTATTCTTAGAGTAGCATCCTGTGGGGCGGCGCACTTCACTGGCATCAACCGATGATGGTTGTTCTTCTGGCGTGCTGAAGAAGGAAGCATAACGACCCTTTGTCCAGCCGCTGTAAAGGAACCAGGTACTCGGCCAGCTACAGACGCCTTCCACTCGTATATAGGTGTGGCATGCACTCACTCGAGTGCAGCAGTTCTTATGCAGGAGGACATTCATGATGGTATTTCCGAAACGGACGTTCTTCGTGGCTATCGGCCTTGTTCTTGTCATGGTCGTCAGCGCTTGCGGGAGCACCACGAGTACCGGGTCAACTCCGAGCACTCCCACTGCGGCTGCTACGCCCACCACTGCCAGTACTTCCACCATTCAGACTGCTCAAGTTGCCGTGAACGGGAAAGCCACGACGCTCTTAACCGACGCTCACGGAAGGACGCTGTACTACTTCACCCCTGATACGGTAACGAAGCTCGCCTGCACGGGCGGGTGCGCCAAGACCTGGCCTCCACTGCTCTTCACCGGCTCCGGGACACCCACTAGCTCAACGTCACTCCCTGGCACACTGAGTGTGCTGAACGGTGCCAATGGCACGCAGGTGGAGTACAGTGGGTATCTGCTCTATACCTACTCCGGGGATACCGCTCCTGGCCAGACTAAGGGCGAGGGGCTGTTCGGCAAATGGTATGTCGCCACGCCCGACCTGGCTTCATTCGCGGTCAGGCTCGCCACGGCCATGGTGAAAGGCAAAGCGGAAACGATCCTCAGCACTCCGAAAGGCTTGACCCTGTACTACTTCACTCCTGATACGGCGACCAAGGTTGCCTGCACGGGCGGGTGCGCAAAGGTCTGGCCACCGCTGCTCTTCACCGACTCCGGCACGCCTCTCGGCGACGCTTCTCTCTCTGGAACTCTGAGCATGCTGAACGGTGCCAACGGCACCCAGGTGGAGTACAATGGGCATCTGCTCTATACTTACTCAGGGGACACGGCTCCCGGTCAAACCACGGGGGCGGGGCTGTTCGGCAAGTGGTTCGTCTGCACACCTGGCCTGGCCGCATAAAGAACGGTCATCGATTGGCGGCTCTGGCGATCAGACCAGCATGCTTCTTCCTGGAGCCTCAGCGACGTGCATGACCACAACGCTGAGGCCCCACGCAGAGTCTGTGAATATTTTGCTCCTGCCCTCCAGAGAGCAGAAGCTTGAGAGGAGTAGCATGAAGCTTTTGAAGGTCCGTCTCTTTTCGTGTGTGGTCGGAGCGGTGCTGATCGCCCTGCTGCTGACCACCGCGGTGGCGCAGGCGCAGGCGGCTCCCTGGACCGTCGTCCCCAGCCCGAACCCTGGGGTAGCGGGCAACGAATTGCTCGCGGCGGCCAGCGTCTCCGCCAACGATGTGTGGGCCGTGGGAGAGGCCACGACTACCACCGGCCAGGTGGCGCTCACCGAACACTGGAACGGCACCGCGTGGAGCGTCGTTCCCAGCCCCAACGTCGGCTCGGGGAATAACAACCTCTTCGGCGTGGCCGCCGTCTCTACCAACGATGTCTGGGCCGTCGGGCTCTCCGGCTCCGGGGGGCCACCACTCATCGAGCACTGGAACGGCACGAGTTGGAGCGTGGCCAGGGTCCCAAAACAGGTCGGCATTCTTACCGCGGTCACGGCCGTCTCCGCCAGTGATGTCTGGGCGGTGGGCTATTTCAGGAATGCCAGCAACGTCCTGCAGACCCTCATCGAGCACTGGAACGGCCACAAGTGGAGCGTCGTCTCCAGCCCCAATGTCGGCACGCAGAACAACCAGCTGGCTGGAGTGACAGCCGTCTCCGCCACTGACATCTGGGCCGTGGGCAACTTCGAGCCAGCCGTCAACGTGGCCGTGCAGACGCTCACCGAACACTGGAACGGCACCGCGTGGAGCGTCGTCTCCAGCCCCGGCGTCGGCTCGGGGTTCAACACCCTGCAAGCCGCAGCTGCGGTCTCTACGAATGAGGTCTGGGCCGTGGGACAGTCCAGTACTGCCAGCGGCGCAGTGTAGACCCTGATCGAACACTGGAACGGCACCGCGTGGAGCGTCATCGCTAGCCCAGGCGCCGGGGAGCTCAGAGGCATCGTCATCGTCTCCGCCAACGACATCTGGGCGGTGGGGTCTGTGATCAGCAGCGGGGTCGAGCAGACGGTGATCGAACAGTGGAACGGCACCGCGTGGAGCGTCGTCTCCAGCCCCAACCCCAGCGCGAGCCTCAACATCCTTGACGCGGCTGCGGCGGACCCCAGCTCCGGACAGGCCTGGGGCGTGGGAGTATTCGAGAACGCAAGCAACACTATTCAAACGCTCACCGAGTTCAATCCCTAATGTCTGTGCACCCTCAGCGATCCGCTGGCTGGAAGCGTAGCGGCGGATCGTTGCGAGGGACTGATCGTCGTGCTGGCAGGCGGGGATGGCGTCGCCCTGACGGCGTGTTTCGGCCTGCCGCAAAGTGACCTGCTCTCCCTGAGAGCAGGAGCTTGAGAGGAGTATCATGAAGCGTTTGAAAGTCCGTCTCTTTTCGTGCCTGGTCGGAGCGGTGCTGATCGCCCTGCTCCTGGCACCAGCGGTGGCGGAGGCTGCCGCCAGCCCAAGCCCCGGGTCGGTCAACGACCTCAACGGGGTGGCCAGCGTCTCCGCCAACGATGTCTGGGCCGTGGGCGACACCAACCAGCAGACACTCACCGAACACTGGAACGGCACCGCGTGGAGTGTTGTCACCAGCCCCAACCCCAGCGCGAGCCAAAACATCCTGGACGCGGCCGCGGCGGACCCGAGCTCCGACCAGGCCTGGGCCGTGGGAGCATTCTTCAACACCACCAACAACGTCAGTCAGACGCTCACCGAGTTCAATCCCTAGACGATAGACGGGTTCCTGGCCGATTGTGGTGAGATCTGCTTGCTGCTCACGCTGGCAGCTTCCAGCCAGCGCACTGCACAGCACCGGACCAGTTTCCTTCTGGATCGACAGACACAAGAGGAACTCTACGCTCCTGCATGTCTGTGCATCCTCAGCGATCGGCTGCTGGAAGCGTAGCAGCCGATCGTTACGAGGATTTGACCGTCATACTGGCAGGAGGCCATGACGTCGCCATGACGGCGGTGGTCGGCCTGCCGACGAGTGACCTGTTCTCCGGGAGAACAGGAGAGTGTGAGGAATATCATGAAACGCTTCAAGGTCAATCTATTTTCGTCCATGGTCGCCGCGGTGCTCATCCCCCTGCTGCTGACTACAGCAGTCGCGCAAGCGCAGGCGGCCCCCTGGTCCGTCGTCAAGAGCCCCAACGCCTCCTCGGGGAATAACGAACTCTTTGGAGCGGCCAGCATCTCCGCCACCGATGTGTGGGCGGTGGGGGAGTTCACCACTGCCAGTGGGCTCATGCAGCCGCTCACCCTGCACTGGAATGGGAGGAAGTGGAGTATCGTCAAAAGCCCCACCGCCTCCTCGGGTAATAACATCCTCCGGGCAGTGGCCGCCGTCTCCGCCACCGATGTGTGGGCGGTGGGCTCCTTCATTGCTGCCAGCGGGAGCGGGCAGGCGCTGATCGAGCACTGGGACGGCAAGAAGTGGAGCGTCGTGGCCAGCCCCACCGCCGGGACGGGCAACGTCCTCCTGGGGGTGGTCGCCGTCTCCACCACCGATGTCTGGGCGGTGGGAACCTTTGCCCTCACCGGTTCTGGGATTGCACAAACCCTGATCGAGCACTGGGACGGCACCAGTTGGAGCGTCGTCTCCAGCCCCAACGCCAGCACACAGACCAACGAGCTCGCTGGAGTCACCGCCGTCTCCGCCAGCGACATCTGGGCCGTGGGGGAGTTCGTCACCTCCGGCGGTCTGATACAGACGCTGATCGAGCACTGGGACGGCACCAGTTGGAGCATCGTCTCCAGCCCCAACGCCAGCACGCAGGACAACCTGCTAGCAGTTGCGGCGGTCTCCACCACCGATGTCTGGGCGGTGGGGGAGTTCGTCGCTGCCAGCGGGGTCGAGCCTGGGCGGTGGGAGATGTAGTGATCAGCAGCCTCTCCGCTCATACCCTCATCGAACAGTGGAACGGCACCGCTTGGAGCGTGGTCAAGAGTCCCAACCCCAGCTCGGCATTCAATGTCCTTGACACGGCGGCGGCGGACAAGAGTTCGGGCCAGGCCTGGGCCGTGGGGCAGTCCACTGCTGCCAGTGGCGCAGCGCAGACGCTCACCGAGTTCAATCCCTAGCCGGAGCGCGGTGCCAGGCAGGGAGGCGCATCTCCTGGAGTGCAGGAGGGCGTCCTCCCTGGCGCTTCCGCGAGCCGCTCCGACGCACCGGGCTGCTCGGATCGAAACTCAGGAGGGAATGAACGTCCCAACACGCGGCGCGGCTTCCTCGGAGTCCATCGCCACGCATGTCTGCACCAGTGAGGAACCCATCGCGCGTGCGCAATAGGTTGAGAGGGGAATCGGCACAACCGATACCCTGATGAAAGGAAGTTTCGCTTGATGAACACGGACAGGACCGCCCCGAAGGAGGAGGCGGATCAGGAAGACACCCTGGGCAACGAGGCGCGCTCTGTGGTTTCAGGGAATGCCGCGGTGGATGGCGCCACGCATCGAGGCTGGTTCATTGGTCACTTCCTGGAAAACGCGTGTGGATTGCGTGCCACCTCCGCCGGTGAAGTCAAGTGGGGTGCCTATTCCGCCGGTGAAGAACGGTCCTCGTGGGGCATGAGCGAGCGAGCGACCTCGCTCTGCATTCTGTTCAGGGGACGCATACAGTTCCGCTTTCCCCAGGAGGAGTATCTCCTCGCATGCGAGGGAGATTATCTCATCTGGTCCGTTGGCCTCCCGCATCACTGGAAAGTGCTAGAAGACACATGTATTCTTACGGTCAGATGGCCTTCGATCCCAGGGGCGTACCAAGAAAGCAGGACCGTCTCGTGTGATACGATAAGGTGGGAGAGCTTGTGCTCATGAGTAGGGGGTCGATTCCTCGGTCGAGCGAAGCATGTCTGGTGAACACGACGACAACGGAGGTACGAATGTGACAACCCGCGTCCTAGTGATTGATGATGATCTGCAGATCCTGCCCCTCCTCCAAAAAGGTCTCGGTTACGAGGGGTTCGAGGTGTATACCGCCGTGGATGGCGAGACCGGTCTGGCCGCAGCCAAACAGTATCAACCGCACCTCGTCCTGCTGGATATTGCGATGCCGGGCCTCGATGGCTTCGAGGTGTGCCGCCGCTTGCGGCTCCAGGAGGATATCGCTATCATCATGCTCACCGCCCGCGACGAGGTCACGGACAAGGTAAGCGCGCTGAATCTGGGAGCTGATGACTATGTACCCAAGCCGTTCGCCTTCGACGAACTGGTGGCGCGCATGCGCGCGGTGCTGCGCCGCCACAAGGCAGGAGGGGAACCTCTGATCTATGCCGACCTGGAACTCGATCAGGCGACCAGGGAAGTCCGGCGGGCGGGACATCTGATCGAATTGACCACCCAGGAATACAATCTGCTAGTGTTCTTCCTGCGCCACCCCAGGCAAGTCCTGGGCCGCGAGCAGATCCTGGAGCGCATCTGGGGATACAGCACCGAGATCGACTCCCATGTGTTGGAGGTCTACATTAATCATCTCCGCCAGAAGCTCGAGGCGCACGGAGGGACACGCTTGATCCAGACGATCCGGGGCTATGGCTACGCGCTGAGGGAATAAGCTGATGTACATTCGCACCCGCCTGACCTTATGGTTTCTTCTCATCGTGCTGCTGCTGCTGGCGGCGTTTAGTGTGACGATCTACCAGCTGACCAAGAGTAATCTGCTGGCTATGATCAACCAGGACGTGCGCCATCAGGCCGCGATTTTGCAGGTGGCCATCCATCCGTGTCCAGGAACCGCCACTCTCTGTGTGCCGCCACTGGTCGTCTTCAAATCGCCAGATACATTCCTACAGGTGCAGGATCAGCATGGTACCATCCTGGCCAGGTCGGGCAACCTCTGGAAGTGGAGACTGCCCCTCCTACCTGCGGCCATCGCCGCGAACCAGGTGCAGGAGGTGCTGGTCGAGCAGACGCCCCTCTTCGTGTACGGCCAACCGGTCGTGATCAACCATCGCGTGCTGGGCTATATCATCGTGGCCCATTCCCCCCAGGCCTTTTATCTGGCGCTGAACCAATTGGGAGGCATCCTCTATCCGGGGGTCGCTGTGGCATTGGGTCTGGCGGCGCTGGCGATCTGGCTGCTAGTGCGCCAGGCGATGCATCCCCTGGAGTCGCTGGCGAGCACCGCTGCTGAGATCGCGGCCACGAAGGATCACTCCCGTCGTCTCGCTCCTCGCAAACGCCCCGATGAAATTGGCCGCCTGGCACAGACGATCAATGGCATGCTGCTGGCGCTGGAAGATGCCTATCAAGAGGTGCAGAAAGTCAATGACCTGCAGCGTCAGTTTCTGCTCGACGTGTCGCACGAATTGCGTACGCCCCTGACGGTCATGCTCTCCTCCCTCGATCTCATGAAGAAGGTGGGAGCCACGGACCCGGAGTTCCAGGCCAACTCCCTGGAGCGCGTGCGCATCGAAACCGACCGCATGGCGCGCATGGTCACCCACCTGCTCATGCTGGCCCGCTCGGATGCCCAGGTCTCGGCGGCCTACGAACCTGTGCTCGTGAGAGACGTGGTTGCCGACCTCTGCAGCCAGCGACATCCCACGGAGAGTGAACCCACGCTGGAATGCCGTGATCTGGAACTGTTAGAAGGAGCACTCGTCTGGGGCAATCCCGACTACATCACGCAACTCTTTCTGATCCTGTTGGATAACGCTTTCAAATATACGCCTGCCAGGGGCAAAGTGGAAATTGTTGGGAGCCTGAACGAAGGGACGGTCACCATCACCGTGGCTGATACCGGCATGGGCATTCCCCCAGGCGACCTGCCCAGAATTTTCGAGCGCTTCCAGCGGGCAGAAAACGCGCGCTTTCGTTCAGGTGCGGGCCTGGGCCTTGCCATTGCGCAGCGCATTGCCGAGCAGCATGGGGGGAAGATTGAGGTCGAAAGCACATTGGGTCAGGGCAGTCGCTTTCGCGTCACGCTCCCCTGCCTGTGAGGAGCCACAGAACGACGAGCCCGGTAAGCCATGAAATCGCTTCTCATGATTTTCGAGCGAAGGAATCTCCTGCTTTCTTCTCTTCTCTAAAGAACGAAGAGGCCATGCTTGACTGCGTGCCTCTGGATGAAGCCGCTAAGACGCCGCTAAACAAACGCTCTGCATGATAGTAGCAAAAACTCCGCTGTTTGTCGCAACAAATCAACCAGGCTGTTGAAAAACTCCCAATAACCTCATCATTTTGCGCATGAAAAGCAAAATCTGAGCGTCAAGGAAGAACTCTTAAGAGGTAAAACTCATCGATATAGGCATTTTTCAACACTCTGCCAACGATTTTGACACAACTCAACTTCTCAGGCTTATCCCAGGACCAGCCTTTCTCATGCTTTTTCCACTACCTCTTTGGTCACTGTCTGCAGGTGGTTGATTTCCAAAATACGCTCGATCTGCATCAGCAGACGGTGAATGACACGAAAGTTGCCTCCAGTAATGCGCACGATAGCCGCCAGAGCCTCTGTATCCGTAAAATCATCCACGCGGATGTTCATGCCCAGGTGACTCCAGCGCTCTTCGAGCAACCACTTGGTTTCTTCCTCGGAGAGCACACGAAACTGATGCGCAAAGCCCACACGGGAATACAATTGCGGGTAGCGCGCCAAACTCTTTTCTAGTCCAGGTTGGCCAATCAAGACTAAGCCAAAGTTAAGGCGATCATAGAGGTCACGGAGCTGCTCTAGCGCCGCCATCTTCAGACGCTGAGCCTCATCGACGATGACCAACTCCGTTCGTTTCGGCAGGCGATACGCCAGTAAAAAATCATCCTTTCCCCGACTGGCCTGCTCGGCAGCTTCGACTAAATAGGAGAGCGTTGCCGAGAGGGCCATCACCTCTCGCTCGATGCGCGAGGGGGTGGCGGCCACCGGGGCTGTATAGTACACGGTCCGACAGGATACCACCTCGGTGAATGCAGGAGAGCCGGGGGTCGCGAACGGCTTGTGGGGAAACTGCTTATCGAGATGGCGTCGCCCGACCAGCGTAAACAGCTCTTCAGGAAATAACGGAGAGAGTAGATTCCAACTGGCATATTCTCGCGCAGAGCGCGTCTTTCCAGCACCTGGAACCCATGGCAGATCCCAATATAGCGATATTTCCGACAGGCATCGCAGAATTCGCCAAAGCGGAGATACTCCTTGGTGGCAGCAAACACCAGTTCTTTCGTCTCAGGCTCCTCACTCATTGATATACCCTTTCAGTCTTGGGCGTCCCACAGGTTCTGGTTCCGAAACCTGCACCCGTGGGATTGGCGTTTCTTCTTGATGGATAGCGATAAACTGTTCCACGACGGTGGCGCGTGAGGATAGTCCAGCCCGGACCTGTTTGCGGCGCTCACTTCGCGCCTTTTCGATCTCCTTCAAACTCACCGTCTGGCCAGAAAGCTCCTGGCAGATCGCACAGCACAAAAAACGATCCTGATAGAACACATAGATCACAGCCATGTCAGCCGGATCGTACCGAATGAGGACTTCTTCCTTGACATAGGCTGCCAGGGTGGAGTCGATATACCGCTGTCCCTGAAAACGGATGCCATCTTGCTGGACACGGCGCGTCTTGGCCACCGTGAGCAGCAAGAGGTCGAGACGTTCGAGGGTATCAGGCATGCGCGGGAGAAAACCGCCCCACTCCCAGCGCGAAGCCGGAGCGCATTTAGTTTCACTATGGACCCGCTGGTGATACTCCTCAAGCAACCAGTTCCGAAATCGCTGCTCAAAGACTGGCAGCGTCAGTTTCGCTTCCACTCCCTTGTAGCCTGTTATCCAATCATCTTCTGGTTCCAGTTCTATCCAGATAACTCATCCATAAGAAGCTACGCAGAAAGATAGACTTCTTTGTTCACTGCACTTGTACTACCAGTGTCTGGGAAAGCCTTTGAAAACCAGGTGCTGTAGCTTGAACTGTGATGGCCCAAGGGCCAGTCATGTCTAACCGAAAGCGGATGGCGTAGCTTCCATACCCTAGAGAGGACACACTGCTCTGTCCCACCGTCATCTGCATATTGGTCATGTATGCACTCGCAACAATCTCGGCTTTTTCAAGTGGGAGCCCCTCTGTGTCTGCCAGATGAAGTTCTACTGTAGTGAACTCTGTTGAGGCTGGATGCAAGTTCTCAAGGTGAGCCTGCATCACCGCCGGAATAGAGATAGGAGCCATTATAGCAAAGAGTAGCACACCTAAGCAAGAAATGGCCAACAACAACCAGAAGATGGGTCGCACGCTCATAGACTCTCCTTCTCTATTATACTATCAAAACGCCGCACTCTATTTTATCTCATATGCTATGGACGCTTCGTGGGTGTGGGCGTTTCCTCTTCCTGAGCAGCCACAGACCGGCGCATAGTTCCGAAGGACGATGCTCTCTTTGCACTACGCTGCCCAAGACCGAAACCACCTCCTACGCCAACCAGCAAGGCGAGAATACCGACCAGGATGGGTATCCAGAGAGGTGTGTTTCCCGTGTTAGAAGCTGGTGGAGGTGTAGTAGTGCTATGACTGGCGGGAGTAGGTGTGGCAGGAACCTGTGCCTGCACGGTAAAAATAAATGCACCCTGATCAGGGTCGCCATCATCAGCCGAGACTGTGATCCAGCGCACAACATATACTCCGTTGCCGCTAGGTTTGATAGCAATAGACATCTCTTTCGGGCTGTTGAGTGGGATAGTGGCATTGCCCTGGCTAATCAGATCGCCGTTGGGTGCGTAGACAAAGAGATTGCTGAACTGTGCCCCCGGCTTCATATTCTCTGCCGTCTCCACGGTGACTTTTGTAGGAGCCTGGGTAATCGTTGCACCAATTCCTGGTGTGGCACTGAGTACCTTGGCGTGAGCCGAGGCGGTAGTAACGATGCTGAAAAGTAGTCCTAGGCTGAGCATGACAGCCAGAAGCAGTTGCAAGGTGCGAGATAATGTCCTCATAAACATGTTCGTCCTTTTCTTGCAGATAAATGTTCTTTTTTCAAGAGTTCTCATTTCCGTGATCGCTCCTTTCGTGTAACCCTTCCTAAGAAATAGAGCTAGTGGAAAAGACAAAATCAGTATAGAGCACACTGTTGAAGCTGTCTATTAGGATGAATCCCTATATTACACCTTAAGGTATTGTTCCATGAGAGAACATCGCCCTGGTCTGAGAATGGTGTTTCCTCATTAGTTCTCTCTTGAAACTCTCCATCCTCATGTCCCGTAACGTCTATGTCGTCATATGATCGACGCGAGCCCTATCCTATGAACAAAAAAAAGAAAAGGAGTCTTTTAGATGAAATGTAAACGCGCATGTCTGGTTATTAATCCCAGAGCGGGACAAAATATTGCCAAACTTAGCGATGTGATGGCTATCCTCTCGGCTGCTGGCTGGAAAACTGATATTGCCATTAAAGAATACGGTGGTCACTCTATGGAACTAGCAAACGAGGCAGCAGAAGAAGGCTACGATCTCGTCATTGGTTATGGTGGTGATGGCACCCTTAACAACGTTGTCAATGGTGTCATGAACGCCAAAGGGCAACACAGCATTGTCGGCGTTATTCCTGGGGGTACCGCCAATGTTTGGGCCAGCGAGGTTGGTATTCCCGTAGACCCTGTGAAATCATCCCTCACGCTGGTCAACAGCGAAGCTCGCAAAGTTGACATTGGACATGTTGAAGTAGAATCGCTTACCTTCCCCGACACTCCTACTGCGCAACAGCAGTCATCCGGCGATAGCCAGGATAAAAAGGGACACACAAAAAAGGTCAAAGCTACCTCCAAAGCCAAACATCACTTCCTGCTTATGGCCGGTCTGGGTATTGATGCCGCCATCATGGGTCATGTTTCTAAACCCCTGAAATACAAATTGGGCCCATTGGCTGTAGGTATCACTGCTGCCGAAGAGCTTCCCAAACAGCATCCCTTCCCCGTCGAGATTCATTCTGGCGATAATGGCAAAGATGACAGCGTAGTATGGAAAGGTGAGGCTCTCCAGGTCGTCATCGGCAACACTCGTCGGTATGGGGATATTGCCGAAATGACACCCAATGCCCATATTGATGACGGCATTCTGGACATTTGTGTGATTACTGCCGGTGATCCTCTCTCAACTATGCAACAGATTACAGCACTTTTGTTGCGGCGCAAGCCGGATAATACCACATCCGAATACTTCCACGGTGCCCACTTCACCATGAGTGTACCTGCTTCCATCAATATGCAACTTGATGGTAGTGCCGTCAAACTCAAAGATTATCTCAGCAAAGCTAATCGGCAGGCCCTTGCACAGGCTGATGCTGAACACGTTATGGTCAACTACCGCTTCGATGCCATGCCTCGCGCTCTCCAGGTTGCTATTCCATATACCTACGATGATGCGCTCTTTGAAAGTGGCCCTGGTAAAAAACAGGTAGAGGTTTTACAACAGGAACAGGCCAGTGATCAGCAACAGCAGGAGCAAACTTCTACTCATCACGCCGACGAGCAAGCCAACGCCCAAGAGCAACAAATGCTTGAACACGTTGATGCTCTTCTCAATAATGGGCGGAGAGTTACGGTTGTAGGGGTCACTCCCAATCCGGCTAAGAAGGATACCTATATTATTGCCGGAGGCACTCCCAAGAAGAGTACTGGCGAGAACAAGCCTATTGCTGTGACAATTGACGACAATACTACCATTATTAGACGCACCGGTGAACATTTGCAACCCTCTATTGCTAAAGAACTAACAGAGGGTAGCACGATTGTGGTCGAAGGTAAGCAAAGTAAGCGTGGCGTCATTCATGCAAAACGTATGGTCATAGCCTAGTGCAGTATCCTCAGACGGACCAAGGGAATGGGAAAAAGCTAGGTAGCTTGCCACCGCTTGTCATGCTGTCCGATGCGTCTCATTCTAGCAGAACCAATCCGAACAGGTCAAGTGTTTTTGCACTAGGCTTGCAATTCATTGTGCCCTCTTCCCACTACATGCTACAATAGAACGCACTTTAATATGAATGAGTGAGTAGTTTGTGTATGAGCTTAACAGACGAATCGTTAGAATGGCGTTCTATCCAGGACGCCTTAGGTACCATTTATGTGAATACGGTCCGCTCAACGCTCGGTGCAGAAGGTGTCGTAGCCTTCACCGATGGAGCCTGTATCAAGAACCCTGGTGGCCCGGCAGGATGGAGTATTATCCTGCTGGACTCCAACAATGTAGCGGATGGTCTTCCGCGACCAGACGCTCCACGCATTGAATGTTATGGTCACATTCCCAAAGCACCAACCACTACCAATAACCGCGCCGAAATTACCGCTGTTCTTGCTGTCCTATGTATTGCTCCACCTGAAGTCCCCCTCAAAATCTATAGCGACAGCGATTATACTATCAAAGTTGCTCAGGGTACCTATCAAATGAAGGCGAACCCTGATTTGTGGACTTTGTATCGTGCCTGGCTCAAGCGTCGCCAGGCACCTCTTATCTTTGAATGGGTGCGCGGTCACGCTGGTCACGATTTAAATGAACGAGCTGATGAACTGGCGGGCATAGGTGCTTGGAATGGCGATGTTGCTGCTTATCAGCAATGGCAAGCCTCCAACGCCGCCGAAGCGCATAACAGGCTGCCACCAGGCCAACTCAATACTCTACGCCAACAAGTACAAAAACTCAAGGCAGTTGTGGATGCTATCGATGTAAACAGCCCACGTGTCAGCCTTCAAGAGCGTCAATTCATCAACGATATGGCGAAACGCTTGCAAAAAAATAACTTTACCCCCACAGAGAAGCAAAGCAACTGGCTCAAAGGCTTGGTGAGTAAATACAAGATATAAAGAGGGGCGGTACATGCTGACCTGGGCATGTACTGCTCCTCTTTATACCTTTCGTCTGTGATAGAATAGGCTGAGGTGGAAGTTCCATCATCGAATACAGCAGAAGGAAAAAACCTTGTATCAAGACCTTACCCAACGTTTCATGGCACAGCTACAGCTCAAACAACTTCCGATAGGACTCACCTTTGTCGAGCATGTACCTGAAGGCATAGCACACTCAACCAGGGGTGTTCCTTCGGCCTGCACATTCTGGCGTCTCGCCGAGCAAGGTGTCTTCTATGCTACCGCCAACGATCACAAACAATGTCCCATTGGCATGATGACGATGGGCTTTGACATGCCTGCCAGCGATCAAGAGCGAGCGCAAGCCTTAGTGGGCACCATGGCGAGCGTCCAATATTTCTCGCCTGCGGAAGTCGCTGCCCTACCTATTGTCAAGAAACCACATGAGAGCATTATCTATGGCCGTCTCGACCAGTTTCCCGTCGAAGCTGATGTGATCCTTTGTATCATCGATACCCAGCAGGCTATGCTCATTGCTGAAGCTATCGGAACGATGGACTGGTTGCGAGGTGGTGGGCAATCTGCCTTTGGGCGTCCCACCTGTGCCGTTATTCCTCGCACTCTGCATACTGGTCAGACTTCCATGAGCTTTGGCTGCATCGGCGCACGCACCTACACCAACCTGAGCCCATCCGAGCTTGTCCTGACCATCCCCGGCAACCAGTTCGCCCATCTCGTTGAACGCCTGGACACCATTGTTGCGGCCAACGCCGCTCTCGCCCCCTTCCATCAACAACAGAAGGCGCAATTTGCTAGCTGAGTTTTCAAACATTGCCATCGAAAGAGTCCAGCGAGGCCTGGATTCTTTCTTTTTCTCAGGGCGACTGCAAGAGCCGCCCCGAACGATGCACCTTCAGACATTAGCCAGCGGCGTTTCTGCTAGCTGCGGTGCCCCGATGAGTTGCGCGTTCCGATCCGGTTGGTACCCGAGGCGGCCCCTGGTGAAGATGATCAGGAGTACTGCAAATGCTCTTCTCTCCAGGCTTGTTTAGAGAGTACTCGATGAGTTGTCATTTTGAGATGGGAGAAGTGTCACAAGTCCTGTCATCATTTGGATGTGACAGGTGTCATACCTCCCTCTTCGCCGTACTGCTGCCAACCTTGAAGGTAAGAGGGAACAGGGTAGAGGCAAGCTCTACCCCTACACAGTGTGCGGCTGGCTTCGCTCGCCGCCTCCGAGGCTTACGGACGAGCGAAGCGCTGTTCCCTCTTTTGTAGGGGTAGAGCTTGCCTCTACCCTGGCTGGTTGCTTAGTTGAAATGTATTGTGTCAAAAGGCCTAATACATACATTGGTGACACCAGGGGCAAGATAGCAATATTGCTGGAGGGAGTAATTGGAGAGCATTCCAAACCCGGTGTTGGCTGGCGAATCGTCTCCTACTTGGGTTTCTGACAGATGAGGATGTCCGAGGTAGCATTTCCTTCCCAGCGCCTCCTGGAAATCCAGCACCGGCTTTGGAATGTTCTTCTCTGTAGGATGCGAAGTGAAGAGGAGGATCAAAGCATGACTGTTCCTGCAAAGGCGAACATCATCAACCGGATCTACCAATCTCTCCATATGTGAGAGATCTTGGTTTTCCTGAATTCGACATGTCTTTCACCTTGCGGAATGGACTGCTTCTTTCTGGATGTCACTTGCTCACATTTCTGGCGGTGCTCTGCCGACAGTTCGTCTGGACTGCACCGCTAGAAATGTGAGAGGACGCCTTACCCGATCCCGACCATATCGCGTTTGCGAAACACGATGGCCGCTACAGTCAGAGGGACGACCAGGTAGAAGATGACCACGACCACAGGTATCAGACCCAGGGGACCTTGCAACTGGCTCGGAAGATGCACCGGGCCGATGCCTCCATTCGAAGCCATCACCATGCCGGTCAGTCTCGCCTGGAAAAACAGAGTTGCGTTACTCAGGCTCGCCAGGGGGAAGAGTCCTCCCAGCAACGAATCGATACTGAACCAGGCAATCCCGATGACAATCCCAGCGACACTCGAACGCCCGATCACTGCGCCCATCAAGGCAACCGTGCCTGCGACGAGTGGCACGAGCGCCTGCATCAGGATGATGACCAGCGTGCCTCCCAGCGAGAGTGAGACCGCCGTACCCGACAGGCGCAACGCTCCATTTAAAGTCAGGCCGATAAGTTGTCCCAAAGCCAGCAAGACGACCAACCCGGCACCGGCTGCCACGACCAGCGCGAGCCACTTGCTCAGGATGAACGGGGTCCGCCCGGCCCGACGGATCAGCAGGTTTTTCCAGGTATCGTAACCGTACTCGGAGCCGATCAACAGTGCTCCCAGCACGATCATTACAAAGCTTCCGACGATTGGCACCGGCGCGAGGCCCTCGAGGAAACCGCCCGGAAAGCCATAGTTCACATTCCCAGGGCTAATGAAGGCCTGCGCCAGCATTTCCAGGATGGAGAAGAAAGCCATGATGATGAGCATGACCCAGCCCATGGCGCGTTTGCGCAATTTGAAGAGATCGGCGCGTACCAGAGAGACCATGATGTTACTTCCTTTCTGCCAACGCTGCGGCTGGCATCTCCTGCTGTCCAGCAGGATCGTGGGTGTTGTGGGTGTTGTGACCGTCGTCGGTCAATTCCAGGAAGAGATGCTCCAGCGAGGTGTGCTGCGGCGTCACCTGGTACACGTTGGCAGCTGCGTTGACCAGCGCCTTCATCAGCTCGGGCGCCCGCTCTGGTGGCAACGCGATTGTAACCGTGCGCGGCCCGCTGATCTGCGGCGTCACGCCGAAGCGTGTGGCCACGTCTCGCAACGTCGCGAGCGGTTCGGCCTCGATCAGCAGGCTGGCATCGCGCTTGAGCAAATCGGCGACGCGACCTTGTGCCACCATTTTGCCGCGATTGATGATCGCTACCTCGTTGCAGACCTGCTCGACCTCGTGCAGCAGATGGCTGGAGAGGAAGATGGTATGGCCGCTCGCTCCCAACTGCTCGATCAACTCGCGAATCTCGACGGTGCCCGCCGGGTCGAGACCGTTGGTCGGCTCGTCGAGGAAGATGATCTGCGGCGAGTTGAGCAGCGCGGCGGCAATCGCCAGGCGCTGCTTCATACCGAGCGAGTAGGTCTTGACTTTGTCCTTCGCGCGGCTGCTCAAGCTCACCTGCTCAAGTACCCTCGCGATGTTGCTCGCGTCCTCGTTCCCGGCGGTGCGCGCGAAGACCCGCAGGTTGTCATGCCCCGAAAGAATGGGGTAGAAGGCGGGCGATTCGACAATCGCACCCACGTGCGGCAGGATAGCCCCGCGCTCGCGCTCGATGTCATGGCCCAGGATGCGTCCGCTGCCCTGTGTCGGGCGAATAAGACCGAGCAGCATACGAATGGTCGTGGTTTTGCCTGCGCCGTTGGGGCCGAGGAAGCCGAAGACGGAACCGGGGTGAACCGCCAGGTTCAATGTATCGACGGCACGGTGCCGGCCAAACTGTTTGGTGAGTCCGGCCATTTCGATGGCGAGTGGTTGTGATTGCATGAATGTATCTCCTGAAGATGGGAGCATGCTGCTCCTGTTATACTGGTGGCTGCGGTGGAAGCCGACGGATGGTCAGTATGGCACTGCTGCCACGCTCATGAGACGGCTTACGTGAGACTTGGGTTGGTGAAGGCGTTGTCGACAATACCTCTACGGATTTCTTTCGCAGGGCCAGGAATGCAAGCACTATTCTGATGATCGCCGTGATAAACAGGAGCGCGATGATTCCCGCAAGCCACCAGCCGATATCAGGGTAATAGAACAGGAGGCTAGGCCACGAAGGTACTATCAAGATCAGCACTGGCAAGATCAGCTCTCTCGCAAGCGGCAAGGCAAGACGCAGTACTCGGTGCCGCGGACGTTGTTGGAACCGCTTATACCACCATGGTAAGCGCAGCAGGGGCCACAGCACAAGAGCAGAGATCAGTACAATAATCCCATCAATGATGAGGTAGAGTGTAGTCAAATTGAGGGAAGTTTGGGGAGGCTCATGTCCCGCAAGGAGACCCGCGACTCCGGCCTGAATGTGCTGGAATGTCAGACTATTGACGAGAAAGTTATTTGCATTCACGAGCAGAATAGCACCCCAGTGGATTTGTGGCTCGATGACCATAAACGCATGAGAAGTGGGTGTGATTGCATCGTGCCAGACAGCTGGCACACCATTGATGGGACCGTTGAACCAGCCCATGCCGTACGCGGTGTTTGGCCCATATGCCTCGACCGCTTCTGGGGCGGCTGGTGCATGGTGGCAACCCCCTTTGGCGAGAGGACAGAAGTGCTGCCATAACGGCCATTATTCATCTGGGCGATGAGGTAGTGAGACATGTCCTCGGCGCTGGAGATTAATAAACCAGCAGGAAGCAACGAGGGTATGTGCAGATCGGGGTCATCCGTAGGAAACGCAACGCCGTAGAACCACTCGTAGCCTTGTGCCATACCGTTCTGCCTGGCCTCTTGCAGAGAAACATAACTATGCTGCATGTGCAGGGGAGCAAGAATGTGCTGCTGAATGAAGGTTCCATATTCCTCTCCAGACACCGTCTGGACGATGAGCCCAAGCACCATGTAGCCAGTATTTGCATATTCGAAGGAGGAGCCTACTGGTCGATCAAGTGCGACCTTACTCATTCCACGCACAAACTGTTCCAATGTCATTGTCGCCAATCCTGAGTTCTGTATGCCATTGAGTGCCGTAGGTAGCCCACTTGTGTGGTTCAAAAGTTGGCGGACGGTGATATGTGCGGAGGCTGTGGCATCGGCAACACGGAACCAGGGCAGGTAGCGTTGAACAGGTGCATCCAGATCGATCTTGCCAGCCTCAACAAGCTGCATGATCGCCATAGCGGTAAAAGATTTCGTGAGGGAGCCGATCAGGAATGGCGTTTGCGGTGTAACTACGCGCCCTGACTGGTCAGCCGTGCCGAAGCCACGCAGGTGCACAATCTGGTCGTTGTGGACCAGGCCCAGCGCCATACCGGGAATGTGATTGGCCTGCATTTGTGCGCTGATATACGCATCAATGCTGGCAATATCGGGAACCCCAGCCTGTGGTGCAGCCAACACAGGGAGCGCCATGAACGGTAGCGCCAGCAACAGAAGCAGGCAGGCCAGGACACTACTGACGACGGTTCGGGAGAGAGACGTTTTCATGTACTTTTCCTTTTCGGAAGCGTGACTGCAAGAGTCACGCCTCCACTCTGCACCTTCACACGTTGGCTAGCGGTGCCTCTGCTGGTTGAGGTACCTCTATCAGTTGCGCGTTCCGCTCTGGGTTGTACCCGAGACGCCCTCTGGTGAAGACGAGGAGCAGCACCGCTAAGGCGCCGAATATCACGATATTATCCGCCTGCCAGCCTCCATAAACGAAGGGGCGCGCCCATCCACTGACGACGAGTTGCGCGGGGATGAGCAGGAAAACAAAACTGGCGGCATCGCTAAAACCATGGGTGAGCGTGGCGAGCAGCACACTTCCTTTCGTGTGATTGAAGATCCAGGTGTAGACAAACGTGGTGGCAATCGCGACGATGAGGAAACCCGCGTAGTTGGTGAGGCTGAACGGTCCGAGGTTCATCGTAAAGAACGCGGGCAAATGCCACAGGCCATGCAGCGTGCCGAGGATGATCGTCCCCCAGACAGGGCCGTAGCGTTGTTGCAACCTCGGCAGCGCAAATCCGCGCCAGCCCAGTTCTTCTGCGAAATTCGCCGTCAGAATGGAGAACACGGCTTTTGGGAAGAACACGGTGAAGATGAGCGTCCACTGCGCCAGGAGAGCAAGGTACAAGTTCACCCCATAAAAGACGCTGATGTCCACCAGGTAGATCGGGAGAAAGCCGAAAATGGCGATCAGGTACCACCCGATGCCCACCCGCCATTGCACACACCGGCGCAGCAGCAGTCCCACACCCGCACGGCCCGAGATGATGGCGGTCACCGCGAGGGATGCCAGGGCGGGCCCGGCAGGGGTAGCGAGCACAAAAGCGATAATAAACGCGATATCTGACCTGAAGGGAAGGATGCCAAGCCCATTCACATTTCTGGAAAGTGCGATGGGCAGCAGGAAGGCCCAGGATCCCGCAAAGGCGATGACGAAGTAGGCCACCAAGGGATGACTCCTGATAAGACGCTTGAGCGGTGAAGAGGTCGCAGGCTGCGACGTGGTGGTGATGGTAGACATGAGATGTTTCCTTTCTTGTGAGCAATGTACCGTTAACAAATGTTCCTTGTGCTACAATTTACTTGAGGCTTGTTCCTGTCTGTCCAGCTGCCTGGCGAATGGCAGCCAATAGCGTATCGGTTGTTCCTCGTTTCTCTACAAACGCGACTGCGCCAGCAGCCTGCGCCCGTATGCGTGTCTGCCTCTCATTATGGATGCTCAGGATCACGACGGCGCTCTGCGGGACAATCGTCCGCAGGGCTGCTGTGGCCTCGATGCCATCCATACCCGGCATCTGGATATCCAGCAGCACCACGTCGGGCGTGAGGGTCTGCGCCAGGGTGAGCGCCTCTCTACCGGTGCTGGCTTCCCCAACGACCTGCATGTCCGGCTCCAACTGGAAGCGCACACGTAAGCCGCGCCGCACGACTGGCTGGTCATCTACGAGCAATACTCGAATCATGCTCTCCTTATCTATCTGTTCCTCCATGACTCTCTCCACTGCAGAGGCAGAACAGATATGGTATACTAGGAAGCGAAGCCTTCAACTTCCGTGATGTGGCACTGCTCATCACTCAGGTCAGCTCTGATGGACGCTCCTCATCTTGCCTTCCTGCTGATAGAGTTAAGTATAGGGTCTGGCGACGCCAAACGCATCTCGCAAACGATGTATTTCTTCTCATCCTTTCGTAGGGGGTAGAACCGCTCTCAAAAGGGGGTGCCTATGACGATTCGTATTTTGCTCGTTGACGATCATAGTGTCGTGCGCAAGGGACTCCGGACATTCTTGAAGTATGACCCCGAATTGGAGGTGGTGGGTGAGGCGGCAGACGGTGCTGAGGCACTGAGCCTGGCTAAAGAGCTCAAGCCGGATGTGGTGTTGATGGACCTGCTGATGCCGGTGATGGATGGTATTGCTGCCACCGCTGCCATCCGGAAGGAAGCACCCGAGACCGAAGTCCTGGCCCTCACCAGCGTCTTAGAAGATGCCTCCGTGGTGGGAGCGGTGCGTGCAGGTGCCATCGGCTACCTGCTCAAAGATACGCAGGCCGAAGCGTTATGCCAGGCCATCAAAGCCGCAGCAGCCGGACAGGTCCAGTTGACGCCCAAAGCCGCAGCGCGCCTGATGCAAGCAGTGAGTACCCTGGAGAGTCGCGAAGCGCTCACCGAACGCGAGAGTGACGTGCTGCGGCTGCTGGCCCAGGGGCAATCCAACAAGCAAATCGCCCATAGCCTGCACAATACCGAGCAGACCATTAAGACACACGTCAGCAAAATCCTCTCGAAGCTGGGCGTGCAGAGCCGCACCCAGGCCACGCTCTATGCGATCCGTGTTGGTTTGGTCTCCACCCGTTCACCCGATACGGCTGAATGAGAGAGGGAGTCATGAATCTTTCCACTGCCTCAACGCAGACCACGGGAAATGCTCAGCCGCCAGGCGAAACGGAGACGCGCCTGCGTGGTCGCTGGCTTTTGCTTGCACGCGTTGTGTGGGTAGGTATTGCTTTGCTCACTCTGGGCCTCTCCGTGGCCAGCATCCCGACCTCCTTGGCGTCCCTCTATGTTTTATGCACAGATGCTCCTGTGACATGCAGTAACAACGGGCACATCACCCCAGACTATCTGCGAGCGCTTCAGTCGTTGGGTCTCTCCCTCGACGTCTTTGCGACGTACCAGATCGCACTCGTCATCGTGTTTGTTGTTGTCTACGCAGCCATCGGCGCCGTGCTCTTCTGGCGCAAGTCCGATGACCGCATGGCCCTCTTTGCTTCACTCACCCTCGTGACGTTTCCAGCGGCTTTCAATTACACTGCGCTGGCGACACTTCCTTCAGCCTGGTGGTGGCCAAGCCAGGTTGTGATCTTGCTGGGCAATAGCTCGCTCTTCCTCTTCTTCTACCTGTTTCCGACGGGACGCTTTGTGCCGCGTTGGACCGGCTTTCTCTGGTTGGGAGCAATCATATTCTGGGCGGTGAATGGCTTTTTCCCTTCCCTCCCTTTCAGGCACTCCCTCCTCAGGAATGTGCTGTTTCTCGGCTTTGTCGGGAGTCTGCTGGTCGCCCAGCTCTATCGCTACCGGTGGGTGTCGGGCACAGAACAAAGACAGCAGACGAAGTGGGTCGTCTTTGGTCTCTCCATTGGGCTTGGAGGTTTCCTGGCATTACGCCTCTTCTCGACGTTCTTTCCCTCGCTCTTTCTACCAGGTCCACGTACCGACTTGATCACCAACACTGCCGAGTTCCTTTGTCTGCTCTTCGTTCCGCTCTCGATTGGCGTTGCCATCCTCCGCTCGCATCTCTTTGACATTGATAGCATCATCAATCGCACGTTGGTCTATGGCATGCTGACGGTCAGTGTGGTTAGCCTGTACGTGCTGGTCGTGGGATACCTGGGCACACTCTTTCGGAGCAGTGATAATCTGTTGATCTCGCTGGTGGCCACGGGCCTGATCGCGGTCCTCTTCCAACCCCTGCGAGCCTTGTTGCAGCGAGGAGTGAACCGCCTGCTCTACGGCCAACGCGACGAACCCTATACCGTCATCACCCGCTTGAGCCAGCGGTTGGAGGTGACGCTTGCTCCCGATGCTGTGTTGTCTACCATTGTGGAAACCGTGGCCCAGGCACTCAAGTTGCCGTATGTGGCCATTCTCTTACAGCAGGAGGAAACTTTTGCTCTGGCGGCAAGGTATGGCCAGCTCGTTGGAGAGCCTCTGATCCTGCCGCTGATCTACCAGGCGGAGATCGTGGGACAATTGCATCTTGCGCCTCGCACGCCGGGTGAAGCCTTGACTTCGGTAGATCGGCGTTTGTTGGACGAACTCGCCCGTCAAGCCGGGCTAGCTACCCACGCCATTCGACTGACCTCGGACTTACAGCGCTCCCGCGAGCAGTTGGAGCAGCGGGTAGAGGAACGGACGCACGAGTTGTCTTCCTTGCTCGAGATCTCCCATACGGTCGCCTCGACCCTCCAGTTGAAGCCGTTGTTGGGTCTGATCCTCGAGCAACTCAAGACTGTCGTGGACTATACGGGCTCTGCAATCTTAGCGGTGGAGGGGGAGGATCTCGTCTTCCTTGACGACCGGGGCTCTGTCCCGGAAGAACACCTGATGCAGCTGCGCTTTCCACGCAAGTACCTGGGACTGATTTGGCAGACCATGGCGTCCCGCGAGTCGATTATCATCATCCGGGACGTCCGCGATGATTCGCCCCTGGCTCAGGCCTTTCGCACGGCAGTAGGGGATCTCAGGAAGGCATCCTTTCACTCCGTCCGTGCCTGCATGATCGTTCCGCTGATGCTGAGAGGCCAGGTGATGGGCATGCTGATCCTGACCGCAAGCGAAGTGGATGCCTTCACGCAACATCACTCCGCGCTCGCCCAGGCGATTGCCACTCAGGCAGCGATTGCGATTGAGAACGCCAGGCTCTATGCGCAGGCACAGCAACTGGCAGCCGTTGAGGAGCGTCAGCGACTGGCACGCGAGTTGCACGATTCGGTCTCCCAGGCGCTCTACGGCATCGCGCTTGGTCTGCATACCGCCCGTATCCAACTCGACCGCGATCCGGATGAGCTGCCTGAGTCGCTGGACTACTTGCTCTCGCTGGCCGAGGCGGCACTGGACGAGATGCGCGCCTTGATCTTCGAACTGCGTCCCGAATCGCTGGAACGCGAGGGACTGGTCAGCGCACTTTCCAAGCAGGGGGCAGCGCTCCAGGCACGTCAAGGCATTACGGTGCAGGCAGAGCTGTGCGAGGAGCCTGACCTGCCGCTCACGGTCAAACAGGAACTCTACCGGATCGCGCAAGAGGCGATGCATAACACCGTCAAGCATGCTCGTGCGAAGAAAGTGGACCTGGTACTTCGCCAGACCTCCAAAGCGGTCATCCTGGAGGTGCGTGACGATGGAGTGGGGTTTGATCCCATGGGCTCATTTCCGGGCCATCTCGGTCTGCACTCGATGCAGGAACGCGTCAGCAGCCTGGGTGGCATACTCCAGATCGAGAGTGTGCCCGGACGAGGAACTTCCATCGTTGCTCAGATTGGAGGGTAATGTAGACCAACTTCACCCAATTTTCCCAATTGCGATTAAGGGAGACTGGGTACCGCCTTCTCTTGCCTTACTCCATTTTCTTCGAGAGATGAGGCGGATAGGACTTCCTCTTGCTCATCCAGTACCTGATTGAGAGAGATTTGTTCATGGAGAAGAGGGCGAATGGATGCATATCATCCCTGCTTGACAACCCCCTCTCCCATGCATGAAGATACACAGAGAAACAGAGTAACCAGCTATTTTCATACACGACCAGAGGGAAAAGACCCATGACCACAACCAAACGCCGCAGCGAAGCAGAACACGTAGAGGCGCAAGTCATTGCGCCCACTCCTACCTCAACTCTCCAGCGCAACCCAGGTATGTCGCTGAATATGGACTGGGTGAGCAACGTTCACGTCAATCTCAGCGCAGTTGAACGCCGGGCTGCAACTCTGAGTACTCGTCGCACCGTCAAGAAAGAATGGCAGGCAGCATGGCTACTCCGTGCTATTACTTGTATTGACCTCACTACGCTCTCA
>WNGD01001149.1_pt1 | contig 66516 bp, 58 predicted proteins | sample 5400671 | NCBI WGS metagenome assembly WNGD01 (sample SAMN13153369, study PRJNA577476) | soil metagenome | isolation source: 40 cm soil or saprolite under grassland replicate 2 | place: USA:California | collected 2016-06-15
TCCTCGGCGCGCTGGGTGATGCGCGTGTCCCCGGCAACGAGCACGCGCGAGACATTCTGCTCGGCCTGCGATTCAAGCTCGATCTGTACGTCAATTTTCGGCCGGTGGAGTTGCTGCACCCCGACCTGACGCCGCTCCGTCATCAAAATGCTATCGATTTCGTCATTTTTCGCGAAAACACCGAAGGCCATTATCTCGGACGCGGACATGCGTCCGGCGACGAGTTTGTCGCGGAAGAAGTGAATACGGGGAAAGGTGTCGAGCGGATCATCCGGGCCGCCTTCGCGTGGGCCCAGGCGCATGGCAAGCATCGCGTGACGATGAGTGACAAGGCGAACGCGATTCCCACGCACAAGATCTGGCAGGAGAAGTTCAAGGCCGTCTCTCGGGAATACCCGGACGTCGCCGCCGAGCACCGCTACGTCGACGCCCTCGCCCTCGAGCTGGTGCGTGAGCCGCAGCGCTTCGAAGTCATCGTGACGAACAACCTCTACGGAGACATCCTCTCCGATCTCGGCGCGGGGCTGGTGGGGGGGCTCGGCCTCGCCGCCAGCGCAAACCTGCACCCCGGCAGCCGCCGGGCGCTGTTCGAGCCGGTGCATGGCTCGGCGCCGTCGCTCGCCGGCAAGGGCGTCGCGAACCCCATGGCGGCCATGTTGACGGGTGGTTTGATGTTCGAGCACTTTGGCCATCCCGACGCCGCGCTTGACCTCAAGCGGGCGGTGCGCGCGGCGCTTACGGCGGACGTTCGGTCTCCTGACCTCGGGGGCAGCGCCAGCACACGGGCGGTGGCAAAGGCAGTGAGCGCGCTGATTTGAGAGTTTGTTGATAGACCCTCCGATTATTCGCGGGGTACAGCTAGCACTTAGTTTCGTCCTGCGAAGGGATGAGGTGGTCGTGCCACCGCTTCCGTTAGCGAAAATCCTGAACGTCGCCATTCCCTCTCTATCGGGTGACGCACGCGCTGTGCTCGACGTGCTGGCGTGCAAGAACGGTCTCCTCCCCGCTGCGGGCGACGTCGCCACCTTCGTAGGGCTGCGCACTCGCCATCAGGTTGCCCGGACCCTGCGGCGCGCCAGCCTTCCGCCGCTCGAGGAGCTCGCCGGGTGGACGCGCCTCTTCTACTGGGTCCTCCAGTCGGAGCAGACGGGCGCGTCACTGCTCGCGCTGGCGCGCGAGTCACACCTCGAGCCCGCCACCTGCTACCGGCTGGTCCGGCGCCTCATGGGGCAGCCGTGGTCGTGCGTGCGGCGCGGCGGCGTTGCGGGCGCGATTCTGCGGTTCCGCACGATCTGGAAGGACAGCGGCATGCCGGAGCTGGCGCTGCGGCCGCACGTGCAGGCGACGGCCCAGCGCCAGACGAGTCCCTTGACCCTCCGTCGTGCGGCGCCCACTCCGGTTATCGAGGCAAGCAAGCCTCGGGGCGTCCTGGCGGCACGACTACAGATCGGCGGGTACCCCTTCGACGTCTCCGTCACGCCTGATGGGACGGGCTGGCTGACACGCACGCACGCCGCCGTGCTCCAGCGCCTGCGGCTCGAGCCACTCAGCGAGATGGGCGCTCTACCCGTCGGCGTCGCACCCACGCGCATCGTCCTCGCACCATCCGGTGACCGCGCCTGGGTCACGAACCAGTTCACGAAAGACGTCGCCGTCGTCGATCTGGCGTGGGGACGCCGCACCGGCGGGATCGCCATGGAAGGCGACCCGCTGGGCGCCGCGTTGGCGCCCGATGGCCGAACCCTGTACGTCACCACCAATCTCGACCGCCTGTGTGCCTGCGCGCTGTCGGACAACGGCGGCCGCGTGGTCCGGTGCGTTGCCCTCCCTCAGGCGTGCACTGAGCTGGCGGTCCACCCTGCGGGCAATCGCGTGTACGTACCGACCTGGAAAGCGGGCGGTATCCTCGAACTGGATGCCCGTAGCCTTGCCATCGTCCGTCGCTATGAATTGGGCGGCCAACCGCTCGGCGTGGCGATCTCGCACGACGGGAGGCGGCTGTATAGCGGCAACGAGCACGGCTGGCTGGATCTCGTCCATCTGCCGACCGGACAGATCGTGCGACGGAAATTCGCGACGCCGGTGGACGAGGTCGCGCTGACTCCCGATCAGAGTGTCGTGTACGCCAGCCTGCGGACCGCGGGGCAAATCGCGATGCTGGATGCTCACACGCTGGAGTCCGTCGGTACGCTGGAGCCGGGCGGGCTCCCGCGTCATATCGCGTTCGACAGGCTCGGCAGCCTCGCCGTTGTGGCTAACGAGGCCGGCTGGGTAGACATCGTGCGGTGATGCGCGCGCGCTGAGACGCGGGCGCCCGAAAACACGAGCGGCGGATGGGGAACAATCCCATCCGCCGCTCGTGTTTTGCCCTAACGACCTACCGTCGCACCGACTGCAAGCTCATATTCCGCCCACTTATGATGGAGTTTCTCTCATGAAAACCCAGGGCGCCACCAAAGACGTCGTCTTCCTGTCGGGTGTACGGACGGGATTCGGGTCCTTCGGCGGCTCTGTGAAGGACTTGTCGGCCATCGAGTTGGGCGCGGCGGCCTCGCGGCATGCTATCCAGCGCTCCGGCGTTCCCGCGAGCGACTTCGGTCACGTCGTGTTCGGCAACGCGCTCCAGACCTCGGCGGACGCCATTTACATGGCCCGCCACGTGGGGCTCAAGGCTGGCCTGCCGATCGAGACGCCGGCGGTCACGGTGAATCGGCTGTGCGGCTCCGGCTTCGAGGCGATCACGCAGGGCGCGCAGCTGATCCTCCTTGGCGAAACCGAGGCCATACTGGCCGGCGGCGCCGAGTCGATGAGCCAGGCGCCGCACGTCGTGCGCGGCGCGCGCTGGGGACTGCGCCTCGGCCCGGCGCCACTCGAAGACTTGCTGTGGGAATCCCTGAAGGACCCGCAGTGCGGCCTCTCCATGGCTGAGACCGCCGAGAGCCTGGCGGAGAAGTACAAGCTGACGCGCAAGGAGGTGGACGAAGTCGCCGTCCTGTCACAGCAGCGGGCCAAGCAGGCGTGGGACGCGTGCGCCTTCCAGGACGAAGTCGTGCCCGTCACGATCAAGGTGAAGGGGAAGGAAGTCGAGTTTCGCGCCGACGAGCACATGCGCCCCGACACGACGCTCGAGATCCTCAGCGCGCTCAAGCCCTACTTCAAGAAGGACGGCCTCGTGACCGCGGGCAACGCATCCGGCATCGCGGACGGCGGCGCGGCGACCGTGCTGGCCAGTGAGGAATACGCGAAGGCGCACGGATTGAAGCCGCTGGGCCGGCTGGTCGCGTGGGCCGTGGCCGGCGTCGAGCCGAAGCACATGGGCATCGGGCCGGCTCCCGCCGCGCGCAAGGCGCTCGAGAAGGCGAAGCTGAAACTCGAGCAGATGGATCTCGTCGAAGTGAACGAGGCGTTTGCGCCGCAGTACCTGGCGGTGGAGCGCGAGCTCGGCCTCGATCGCACCCGCACGAACGCCTGCGGTGGAGCGATCGCCATCGGTCATCCGCTGGCGGCGAGCGGCACGCGCATCACGATTCACTTGCTGCACGCGCTGCGCCGGGAGCAGAAGCGGTTTGGGCTGGGCTCGGCGTGCATCGGCGGCGGGCAGGGGGCGGCGGTGATCGTCGAAGCCTTGTGACCAACATCCTCCTCGGGGCGATCGGTGTGATCGCACTCTATCTCTTTTCGGGCCTGCGCGTCCTGCGTGAATACGAGCGCGGCGTGTACTTCCTGCTCGGCCGGCTGCGACCCACCAAGGGACCCGGGCTGATCTTTCTCCCTCCGGTGCTGGCACGTATGCAGAAGGTGTCGCTGCGCGTGATGGCGATCGACGTCCCGCCGCAGGACGTGATCACGCGCGACAACATCTCCATCAAGGTCAATGCCGTCCTGTACATGCGCGTGAAGACGCCCGACAAGGCCGTCGTGGGAGTGGAAAATTACCTCTACGCCACGAGCCAGCTCGCGCAGACGACGTTGCGGTCGGTGCTGGGTGAGACGGAAATGGACGAGCTGCTCGCGAATCGCGACAAGATCAACGCGATCCTGCGCCAGACGATCGATACGCGCACGGAAGACTGGGGGATCGAGGTATCGGCCGTCGAAGTAAAAGACGTCGATCTGCCGCCGGAGATGAAGCGGGCGATGGCCCGTCAGGCCGAGGCCGAGCGCGAGCGGCGGGCCAAAGTCATCAACGCCGAGGGCGAGCTGCAGGCGGCGGAGAAGCTCGCGCAAGCCGCGCACATCATCGGCAAGGAGCCGGCCGCGATTCAGCTGCGCTACCTGCAGACCGTCAACGAAATCGCGTCGGAAAACAATTCGACGACGATCTTCCCCATCCCGATCGATCTGCTCAAGGGCTTCATGGATCGGATCACAGACTCGAGCAGCCGCGCACTTCCTGAGCGGACGTCCGGAGAGCGGCTTCCGGTGCCCGGGGATAAAGAGAAGGCGAAGGCTTGATGGGGCAGGATCTCATCAGTCAGGAAGCGCTGGAACGCATCATCAAGCGCGCCGCCGAGCTGCAGGCCGGCGAGCATGACGTCGGCGACGGGCTCACGAGCACCGAGGTCCTGGCGCTCGGCAAGGACGTCGGCATCCCCGATCGCTACCTCCGCCAGGCGATGCTCGAGGAGCAGACGCGAATCACGCCGGACGTCGCGACCGGAACGTGGGCGTGGCTGACGGGTCCGCGGTCCATCGTCGCGCACCGCGTGGTTCCGGGTGATCGCGCGACCGTCGAGCGCGCCTTGACTCGCTGGATGACGGAAGAAGCGCTGTTGCAGCCCAAACGGCACTACGCCGACCGAACGTCCTGGGAGCCGAAGGCGGGGGCCTTCGCCTCGATTCAGCGTGCCCTGGCCGGCAAGCGCCGCTACTCACTCGCCCAGGCCGAGGAGATCTCCGGTCAGGTCATCCAGCTCGAGCCGGGGTTCTGCCTGGTGCGGCTCGAGGCGGATATCAGGCAGCAGCGCACCAAACGCATCTCCGGAGGCAGCGTGCTGGCGGTGCTCGGGTGGGGCCTCACGGGGGCAACCGCGCTCATTGCTCCGTCGCTCGCACTCGCGCAGCTCCTGATGCTCGTCCCCGGCGTTGGTCTGACGATCGGCGGCGCCATGATCGCCCGCACGTATCGCGGAGCCAACGAGCGCATGCAGATCGCCCTGGAGCAGGTGCTCGACCGGCTCGAGCGCGGCGACATCCGGTCGTCCTCCAACCAGGGCGCCCTGCCCGGCGCGCAGGCCTTCGTACGCATCGCCGAAGAAGTGCGCAAAGCCCTCGAGAATCCCCGCCCGAAACCGAGAAGCTGAGGAGCGCGATGGCCGACGTGAAACGCGTGGGCGTGCTGGGGTGTGGCCTCATGGGCAGCGGGATCGCGCAGGTCGCGGCCACCGCCGGTTATGAAACGATCGTGCGTGACGTATCGAAGGACATCCTCGATCGCGGGCGGGCAGGCATCGAGAAGTCGCTCGGCAAGTTCGTCGAGAAGGGGAAGCTCCAGGCCGCGGATCGCGACGAGATTCTCACGCGCGTGACGTTCACGACGGCCGTCCCGGACCTCCGGAAATCGGACATCATCATCGAGGCGATCACCGAAGACCTCGCCTTGAAGAACATGCTGTTCCTGGAGCTGGACGGCCTGTGTGGGGCGGGGACGATCTTTGCGTCGAACACCTCCAGCCTCACCATCGCGGAGATGGCGGCGGCGACGAAGCGCGCCGACCGGTTCGTCGGGCTGCACTTCTTCAATCCCGTGCCGCTCATGCCCCTGGTCGAGGTCGTGCGCACCGTCACGACGTCCGCAGAGACCTTCAAGCGCGCATTCGCGTTCGCGGCCTCGCTCCGCAAAGAGCCCGTCGCCGCCAAGGATACCTCCGGGTTTATCGTCAATCTGCTGCTCGTGCCGTACCTGCTCGATGCGATTCGCGCCGTGGAGCGCGGCGTCGGCAGCGTTCCCGACATCGATAAGGCGATGCAGCTGGGCTGCGGCTATCCGATGGGCCCGCTGACGCTGCTCGACATGGTGGGACTCGATACTACCCATCACATCGCGGAAATCATGTTCAAGGAATACCGCGAGGCCCGGTACGCGCCGCCGCCGCTGCTGAAGCGGATGGTCCTCGCGGGGATGTACGGCAGGAAGAGCGGCAAAGGATTCTACGACTACTCGGCTACTCCACCCATCGTCAGCAACCTGGGACTCTAATGCTCGGCTACGACGCTCCGCGCTGGCACGCCGCACTCAACGATCTCCCCGCCGCGCTGCTGCTCGTGGCGGTGCTGTTCGATCTCGCGGCCGCAGCGACCAAGCGCGAGTCGCTCGCGTGGGCCGCCATCTGGACGCTGTGGGCGGGGGTGATCGGCGGGTGGGCGGCCGTCATCGCCGGTGAGCTCGCGGCGGACGCGATCGACCACGGCGCAGCGATCCACGAGATCATGGAGAAACACGAGACGATGGCGCTCCTGACGATGAGCCTCTTCACCATCGTCCTGATCTGGAAGATGGCGCGCCGTTTCCAGATGCCGCCGCAGGAGCTGGCGCTCACGCGCGCGCTGAGCGTCGTCGGCCTTGCGGCGCTCGTCTGGACGGGAGTGCTGGGTGGCAGGATGATGTTTCAGCACGCGGCAGGCATTCCGACCCAAACGCTCCAGGCCGAGATCCAGAACCGGGCCGCCGGGCACGCGCACGAGGAAGGCGAGGATACTGCCAAGACTGCGCCGCACACCCACTAGATGAAGGCGATCGCGGCGTGCGCGCTCCTGGCCCTGGCCTGCACGCCGGCCACGACGCGCCCTCCCTTCGCTCCCGTCCCCGAGGCGCTGCACGCCGTGATCAACGCGCCGCCCGGGGTGGTAACGGAAGCCGCGCGAGCACTGCTCATCGGTGATACCGTTCCGGTCCGTTTCGTCAGTATGCCCGACGCCTGGCTCGAGACGCGAGAGTTCGCGGGGACATACAAGCTCCGGCTCTGGGCCGATCCTGACGCGCCGGGGAAAGCGCGCGTGACGATTGAGGCGGTGTTCCGCCCCGCCGAGGATCCATCTCGCACGCCGCGCGATCTCGAGCTCGCGGCGCCACCCGGCTCGCCGGGTCAGCTGCGCGCCGAGCAGCTCCTCGCCGCGTTGAAGGAAAAGCTTGGAGTTACCACCTACTAGCCTGCGCCGCACCCTCGGCGCGCTCGAGTACTTCACATTCGGCTTTGGCAGCATGGTCGGCGTCGGCTGGCTCGTCATCATGGACGACTGGCTAGGCCGGGGCGGCCCTGGCGGCGCGATGCTCGGGTTTCTCGCCGGCGCGGTGCTGCTGCTGCCGATCGCGCAAACCTACGGCCGGCTGGTCCGAGCAATCCCGGATGCCGGTGCCGAGATCGCCTATACCGAGCGCGTTTTCCCGCGCAGCGTCAGCTTCGCCGCCGGTTGGATGATGGTGCTCGCGTACGCGATCGTCTGTCCCTGGGAAGCCGTGGCCATCGGCAACCTGCTGGCCAGGATAGTCCCCGCCATGAACGACATTCCCCTTTACGCGGTCGCCGGCAAAGTCATCACGCTGCCGCGGCTCGTCGCGGGTCTCTCGCTCACGGCACTCATCGGCCTCGTCAATTATCGCGGCATCCGCACCAGCGGCCGCTTCCAGGATTTCACCACGCTGGGGCTGCTCGGCTGCTTCGTCGTTTTTGTTGTGCTAGGATTTGCGCGCGGGAATGCGGCAAACGTGCAGCCCCTGTTTGCCTCGTCCGGTCCTTTCATCTCCGTAGTGCTGGTCGCGCAGATCGTACCGTACTTCATGACCGGGTTCGAGTCGATCCCGAAGGCTTCGGAAGAAGCGCGCCCGGATCTCCCCGCCGGTACGCTCAGCCGGATGATCATGATGGCGATCGGCGCGGGTGGGTTGTTCTACGTACTCGTGATCGCGGTGGTCGCGTGGGTCTACCCGTGGACGGATATGGTGCGCCAGCACCTCGGCACCGAGGCGGCGTTCGCGCGGGCGTTCGGCACTCCGTGGATCGCTCGACTCATTCTCGCGGGCGCGTTGCTTTCGCTGTTCAAGATCTTCAACGGCAACCTCGTCGCGGCCACGCGCCTCGTATACGCGCTGGGACGTCGTGGTCTGGTGCACCCCATCCTCGGCACGGTCAACCCGCGGTTTGGAACTCCGTCGGTGGCGATCCTGCTCGTCACCATCCTCACCGCCGCCGCGGCATTCCTGGGGGACGCGCTGCTGGTCCCTATCACGGAAGTCGGATCCGCGGTGTCGGGGCTGGGGTGGTGCGCCGCGTGTCTTGCCTTCATCGCGCTCGCGCGCCGTGGCGGCGTACGCGACGGCGTTACGATCGCCGTGATCGGTGCAGTCGTGAGCGTCGTGATTGTTCTGATGAAAGTCGTGCCTGCGGTGCCGGGTAGCTTTACAGGAGCGGAGTGGCTCGCTTTTACCGCGTGGTGTGTTCTCGGCCTGGCGCTTCAGCAACTAGTCCCTGGACCCACCGCTCCATCTGTTCCAGATCGATAGCTGCATCACGGCACGGCCCGTTGGGCAGCTGCATCGTCAGGCCGAGCACGGGCAGCTTGCCGGCCACATCACGCAGCCCGGTCATCATGTCGCGCTCGCAGGCGACCGCCACGACGGCGCGGGGACGGCGCTCGCGAATCACCCGCCGGGCCAGTTGCCCGCGCGTTGCGACGAACACCGGCACCTCGTAGCGCCCCGCAATTTCCAGCACGCCGTCCAGCGCCTGCTTGGAGAGACAGCGCGGAATCAGCACCAGCAGCTCGCCCTTCCCGACCGTCCGCCCGCGCCGCACCGCGAGCATGTTGTAGACGTCGATCGCTGCATGCTCGACCCAGTCCCGCTTGCCGAAGCCGCGGGCGACCAGGGAGGTGTAGTTCATGAGCTGGAGGTAGGGACCCCGCTCCAGCAACCGCTCGGGCAGCAGATTCCTGCCGCCGTAATAGGACGCCGCCAGCAGACCGAGGTACAGCGTTTGGAGTCCGGCGAGCACCGCCACGGTAATCCAGAGGACCGTGGGCAGCCGAGGCAAGAGCGTCGCGAGACGCGGGCCCACCAGAAATAGAAGAAGCGCGACGGCAGCGGTCGCGGTCACCACGGTCAGCGCCGCAAATCTGAAGAAGAGTCCCGGCGCGGCGGAGAAATTGCCGCCGCCCGGTAATGGGCGGCCGTTCCACTCGTCCCACTCGTGGCCCAACCGCCGATCCACTTCGATATGGATAAGCTGAGCACGGGGCTGAGCTGGAGGTACGGCGGTCTGAGTAGCAGCCATCGGGAAACGAAGCTTCACGTTAGGGTCCGCCCGTGTCAAGTTTGGAGCGTGTTAGTGACCGACCCTCGTGTCCGCGCGGCGTATTCGGAGGGCGCGGGTGTCTATCGGATCGTCCCTGCCGCCGTTGCGATCCCGGAGTCCACTGCCGACATCGTAACCCTGGTCCGTCACGCGGCCGGCTCGCGCACCGCGCTCATCCCCCGAGGCGCGGGAAGCGGCATGCCGGGCGGCAACGTCGGATCGGGAACCATCGTCGATCTCAGCATCGGCTTCGCCGACCTGGTGGTCGATCCGCACAGCCGCAGCGCGCGGGCCGGCGCGTCGGTCACGTGGGCCGAAGTGAACGACGCCGCCCAGCCGTACGGGCTCCGCCTCCCTCCCGATCCCTCCTCGGGCGCTTTTGCGACGAGCGGCGGGATGGTCGCGACGAATGCCGCTGGGCCCCGGACGGTGCGGTACGGCAGTGTGCGAAAGTGGGTCGAGGCGTTGGAGATTGTCGAGGCGGATGGCACGGTCAGAACGGTGAAACGGGGAGCAGGGAGCGGGGAGCGGTTCACGCTGACGACCGATGACCGACGACTGATTACCGAGCGTTTCCCCAAGACCCGCAAGAATTCGTCCGGCTACGCCCTCGATCATTTCGCCGCATCGGGCGATGAGCTCGATCTACTGATCGGCTCCGAAGGCACCCTCGCGATCGTCACCGCGGTGCATTGGCGCCTCGATCCGATTCCTCCCGACACTGCCGGCGCAGCGCTGGGATTCGCCGATCTCGGCGCGATGACTGAAGCCATCCCGTATCTCGTGTCGCTGCAGCCATCGGCGCTCGAGCTGCTCGACAGCACGCTGTTGCAGTTCGTCGCGGAAGCCCCCAGGGTGGCCTGTTTGCTCCTCGTGGAGTTCGAACGCGAAACCGCCGCGGCCGTGCGCGGCGTGGTCGGTGATGCCGTCCGCGGGCTCAAGCATTCCGTCAGCTACGTCGAAACGGCGGTGGATCGGGCGGGGCTGCAGCAGCTGTGGAGCATACGGCGCCTCGCTTCTCCCGCCCTCGCCCGTCTGCCCCCGTCCCAACGCTCGCTGCAGGTGATCGAGGACGGGTGCGTGCCGCTCGACTGCCTGGGCGATTATGTCACGGGTCTCCGGGACGCCGCCGAGCGTCGCGGCATCCCGGTCGCGATCTTCGGGCACGCCGGGGACGGGCACGTCCACGTGAATGCGCTGCCCGACACCACGCGCCGTGGCTGGGGCGACGCGCTGCTCGGGCTGTTCGAGGACGTGACCGCGCTGTTGGTCCGCCTCGGTGGCGTGCCCGCCGGGGAGCATGGCGCCGGACGCCTGCGCGCGGGCGTGCTGGAGCGATTCTATGGAACGGAGGTCATGGCGCTGTGCCGCGACGTCAAGCGCGCGTACGACCCGCTGTCGATCCTCAATCCCGGTGTTATCATTCCCGCGGCCGACTGGTCGCCGCTCGCCGCGTTGAAGGTCGGAGACGGCGCCGCGGCGATCCCCGAAGACATCGCCACACGACTACGAGAAGTGGAGCGCAGCGCCGCATGGGCTACACCGAAACTGGAATTGGCTCACCCGTAGCAGTGGAAGTCTTCCGCGCCCCCCGTGTCTCCCTCATCGCCCGCCCGCAGTTCATCGAACCGGAGCATCTCCCGGTGCACTGGCGGGGCGAGGCGAGCGACGGTGAGCGCATCGCCGAGTATGCCGGACGGCTCTGCTACATGAGCCAGCACAATCCCGTCAACCGCAGCACGGCCGAGTATCTCGAGAACATCAAGAAGCAGGGCCACGGCTCGGTGCTGGAGCACGCGGTCTACGTGCTGCTGATCGAGGGCATCTCGCGGTCGTGTTCGCACGAGCTGGTGCGCCACCGCGCAGGGTTCGGCTACTCGCAGATCTCGCAGCGTTACGTCGACGAGTCGCACGCCGCCTTCGTGATGCCGCCCGCGGTCGCCGGCGATGCGAAGCTCGAAGCGGAATGGCAGGCGCAGGTCACCGAAGCGCAGGCGGCCTACGTCCGGTCGGTGGAAGGACTGATGCAACGCTACGAGTGGGTGACGGACAAGGTGCACCGCCGGAAAATGGCGCGCGAAGCGGCCCGCAGCGTGCTGCCCAACGCCACCGAGGTGAAGATCGTCGTCTCCGGGAACGCGCGCGCGTGGCGCACGATGCTCGAGCTGCGTTGCGGGGAGGGCGCCGAGCTCGAGATTCGGCAGATGGCGATCGCGGTATTGCGCGTGCTGCAGCAAGAAGCGGGAGCGTTGTTCTCCGATTTCGAGATCTACGTCGCCGACGACAGACAGGAAGCCGCGCGCGTCACGTATCACAAGGTCTGAAAGACGTCGAGTAGATTTTGTTCGACGCTTTTTTCGACGTTTGTCTCTTGCGTAGTCAGTAATCATTTCGTATTCTGTTTTTAGAATGCGAATCGGTCTCGCATACAATGAAAAACCCGACGCCACGCCCGCGTCGGACGCCTACGCGGAATGGGATGACCCGTCGACCATCGATGCGGTCGACCAGGCGCTCGGCCTCTTCGGCACCGTCGTGCGGCTCGAAGCCGACGAATTCTTCCCGCAAAAACTTTCGCTCGCGCGTCCCGACATCGTCTTCAACATGGCCGAAGGTTTGCACGGCCCGTGTCGTGAATCGCACGTACCGGCGTTGTGTGAGTACCTCGGCATTCCGTATACCGGCTCCGACCCGCTGACGCTGGCGCTGACGCTGCACAAAGGACGCACCAAAGAGATCCTCGCCTATCGCGGCGTGCCGACGGCGCCGTTCCGCGTGATCGAACGGGTGTCGGATCTCGAGCGCATGCCCCTGCCCTTTCCATTGTTCGTGAAGCCCGTAGCCGAGGGGTCAGGCAAAGGCATATTCGTCAATAACTTGTGCGAGTCGCCCGCGCAGCTCGCCGAGCGCGTTCCCTTCCTCTTAGATCGCTACGAACAGGCCGTCCTGGTCGAGACGTATCTCCCGGGCCCCGAGTTCACGGTCGCGATCCTCGGCAACAACGGTGACGTGCGCTGCCTTCCGGTGGTGGCATTCGATTTCGCGACGCTGCCTCCAGGAGCGCCCCCGGTGTACGGGTACGAAGCGAAGTGGATTTGGGACACGCGCGAGCATCCGCTCGCGATCTTCCAATGCCCCCCCACCGGTGTCGCCGACTCGTTGTGCCGGGAGACCGAGCGCGTGGCACTCGACGCCTATCGCGCACTCGGCTGCCGCGACTGGTGCCGGATCGACGTGCGCGTGGACCGGTTCGGTGTGCCCAACGTCGTCGAGCTGAATCCGCTCCCCGGCATCATTCCCGACCCCGCCATGAACTCGTGCTTTCCCAAAGCCGCGCGGGCCGCGGGATACGGGTACGACGAGCTGATTCAGGAAGTCGTGCGGATCGCCTGGAAGCGGATTACCGGTCGCGAGGCAGGGGCACTGGTAGGGGCGCAGCATGCTGCGCCCCTACAGAGACCCACGGCGATTCCCGCGTGAGGGTCGTCATCCTCTACGATCCCGGCGCCGATGATTGGAGCGCCGACGACATCGCCGGCGTGATGCAGGCGGTCGATGACATCGCACGGATCTTCGGCTCGCTCAGCCATCAGGTGCACCGCGTCCCCGTCCGGCATGACATGCGGTGGTTCAACGCCTGCCGCCGCGCCGATCTCGTCTTCAATCTCTGCGAGGGCGTGCGCGGCGTGGCGCAGTGGGAAGATCACGTCGTCGGGACGCTGGAGCTCGCCGGTATCCCCTACACCGGCTGCGGGCCGTGGACCACCGCGGCCTGCCGCCGCAAGGCGGTCGCCAACACGCTGCTGGAACGCGCCGGGTTGCCGGTGCCGCGCTGGACGGTCGCGCAGGGCAAGATCGAGGACGACTTCCCGCTGCCCGCCATCGTCAAGCCGGCCGCCGAGGACGCGAGCGCCGGCCTCGATCGTCAATCGGTCGTCAGCGACCGCAAGAGCCTCAAGGCCCGCATCGCCGCGATGACGGAGCAGTTCGACGAGGTGCTCGTCCAGCAGTACATCCCGGGCCGCGAGTTCAACGTCGGCATCGTGGGCGACCGCACCCTTCCGGTGGCGGAGATCGACTTCAGCGCGATGCCCGACGGCGCGTGGCCGATCCTGACCTATGCCGCGAAGTGGCACGTCGGCTCGGCCGAGGACATCGGCAGTCGTCCCGTGTGTCCCGCGCAGATCAATCAGCGCTTCGCCGAGCGGTTGTGCCGCCTGGCCGAGACCGCGTGGCGGACGATGCAGGGCAAAGGATACGGCCGCGTCGATATTCGCGTCGACGATCTCGGCAAGCCGTGGATCCTCGAAGTGAACCCCAATCCCGATCTCACCGACGCAGCCGGACTGTCGCGCATGGCGAAAGCGGCGGGGTGGGAGTATGGCGAGCTGATCCGTCGCATCGCCGAGCTGGCGCTGCGCGAAGCACAGGGAACCAAGGCCGCGCGTGAGCTGCTCGCTGCGCCGAGTCGAGCGCGCGCACCGCGCACGGCTTGAGCAGCTGACGCGGTCTACCGGCCTCTTCCGCGAGGAAGAGGTGAGGACTGCTGTCGAGCTTCTCGATGAAAGTCTCGCCGGCGATGAAGACTACCAGTTCGTCGGCGCGTTCGACGGCGATCAGCTGATTGGATTCGCGTGCTGGGGTCCGACGCCGGGCACCGTGGCGACCAGTGATCTGTACTGGATCGTCGTCGATCGTGGTCGCCAGGGAAGCGGCGTCGGTTCACATCTGCTCAAGGACGTCGAAGGCCGGCTGACGGCTGATGGCAGACGGCTCGTGGTCGTCGAGACCTCATCGCGGAACGATTACGACGCGACGAGGAAGTTTTACGAAGCACGCGGGTACACCAGAACCGCGACCGTACCGGGGTATTACGCGCCCGGGGATGATCTGGTGATCTATACCAAGGATCTGACCTGACGGAGACCTGGCAAGAGCTGCTCCGCAAGAAAAGCATCGCCTCCCTCGACGCCCTGGCCGCGCGCTTCGGCGCGGAACATGTCGGGGACATCGCTCGTCTCCGCCAGGCCGCCGACGACTTCGAATTCCGTATTTCGCCGGCCATGGTCGACCTCATCAAGTCACCCGGCGATCCCATCTGGCGGCAGTACGTCCCGACGGTGCAGGAGCTGGAAGTCCAAGACGGGCTGGTCGACTCGCTCGCCGAAGACGCGAATTCGCCCGTCCCCAACATCACGCACCGCTATCCCGACCGCGCCCTCTTCCTCGTCTCGCCGGTCTGCGCCGCCTATTGCCGCTTCTGCACGCGTCGCCGGAAGGTTGGCGATCCCGAAAAGATTCCGATGGCGCAGCTCGAATCGGCGTTCCGGTATCTCGAGGAGCACGCCGAAATCCGCGATGTCATCATGTCGGGGGGCGATCCGCTGCTGCTGTCCGATCGCCGCATCGACGACATCTGCAAGCGGCTGCGGGCCATTCCGCACCTCGAGGTGCTGCGAATCGGGAGCCGGGTGCCTTGCCACCTGCCCGAGCGGATCACGCCCGAATTGTGCGGCATTCTCAAGCAGTACCATCCGCTCTACATCAACACGCACTTCAATCATCCCGCTGAGCTCACGCCCGCCGCCGTACTGGCCCTCGGGATGCTCGCCGACGCCGGCATCCCGCTCGGCTGCCAGACCGTGCTGCTGAAAGGGGTCAATGACGATGCCGAGGTGATGAAGCTGCTGATGCAGCGCCTGCTCGCCGCCCGGGTGCGGCCGTACTACATCTATATGTGCGACCAGGTGGCGGGCGCCGAGCACTTCCGCACGACCGTCGAGAAGGGGCTGGAGATCATCAAGGCGTTGCGGGGCTGGACGTCGGGACTAGCCGTGCCGCACTTCGTGATCGACGCGCCGGGCGGCGGTGGGAAGATCCCGCTGCTGCCGGAGTACGTGGTGAAGCTGACTGATAAGGAAGTGGTGTTGAAAAACTACGCCGGGAAAACCTACCGCTACGCCCAACCGCTGGAGCACATCCTCGTCGGGTAGCACCCTCTTGCGCGGTTTCGCGCCCCACCGCATATTTATGTCGACCGATGCATAAACATACGATGTCCCTGCTGCCGCCAAATTGCATTAATACGCACACACCCTTATCGGGGAGCGGCGGGGCGCGATAGTGCGACGAAAACCAAAGCCCAACCAGCCCGCTCCCTCCGCAGAGCGGGCTTTTCGTTTGCTCGACCCCTGGCGCGAGCGCGACGCCTGCGGCGTCGGCTTCGTCGCCCGCGCCGACGGCGAGCGCACGCGCGACATCCTGTCGCTCGCCCTCACGGCCGTCGCGCGTCTCGCGCATCGCGGCGCCGCCTCGAACGACAAGTCCGGGGACGGCGCCGGCGTCCTGACGCAGATCCCGCACCGTTTGCTCGGCGTCGGACCCGTCGAGCGCGTCGCCCTCGGCATGTTCTTCCTGCCACCGCATGCCGTCGACGAAGCGGTCGATCTCATCGAGAGCGCGCTGGTGAGCCTCGGCATGTCGGTGCTGGGCTGGCGCGTCGTGCCGGTCGACGCGGGAGTGCTCGGTCCGCTCGCGGCCGCGAGCCAGCCGGCGATCCGACAGGTATTCGTGGGTCCCCCGTCAGGTCCGGCCAACGCGCAGGCGTGGGAGCGGCGGCTCTACCTGGCGCGTCGCGTCATCGAGCGCCGGGCCGCGAACGCCGGTCTCGAGATCTTCGTCTGCTCGCTGTCGTGCCGCACCGTCGTCTACAAAGCGCTGCTCGTCGGCACCGAGCTGCCGGGCTTCTACGCCGACCTCCGGTCCCCGCTGTTCGAAACCGGCATCGCGGTCTTTCATCAGCGCTACTCGACCAACACGCTGCCCAGCTGGCCGCTGGCGCAGCCGTTCCGGCTGCTCGCGCACAATGGCGAGATCAACACGCTGTGGGGCAACCGCAACGCGATGCTGGCGCGTGAGCCGGCCCTTGCCGCGCCGGTGTGGGAGAGGGACGTCGAGAAGTTGAAGCCCGTGATCTGGGCGGACGGCAGCGACTCGGCGAGCCTCGACAATGCGCTCGAGCTGCTGGTTCGTTCGGGACGCGACCCGGTGCACGCGCTCATGATGCTGCTGCCGGAGGCGTGGGAGCGGATCCCCGAAATGGATCCCGCACTGCGCAGCTTCTACGAGTATCACGCGGGGCTGATGGAGCCGTGGGACGGACCTGCCGCGATCGCCTTTAGCGACGGTGTGGTCGCCGGCTCGGCACTCGACCGCAACGGGCTGCGTCCCTGCCGCTACAAGGTGACCCGCGACAACGTCGTGGTGGCCGCGTCCGAAGTCGGCGTCGTCGACTTCGATCCCGCCGACGTCGTCGAGTCGGGACGGCTCGGCCCGGGCGAGCTGCTGGTGGTCGATACGCTGCGCAACGTCGTCCTCCGCAGTGCGGACGCCAAGATCGAGGTGGCCCAGCGCTGTCCCTATCGGCGCTGGAGCAGCCGCGTCGTGCGCGAGCTCCCGGCCGACGTCTCGGCGATCGGCCCTGCGCTGCCGGCGGACGAGCTCACCGCGCGCCAGCACGCCTTCGGCTACAGCCACGAAGACTTGCGCTACGTCATGGCGCCGATGGCCGCCGAAGGGCGCGACGCGATCTGGAGCATGGGCGACGACACGCCGATCGCACCGCTCTCCCGCGTGCCGCAGAGTCTCTACGCGTATGTGCGCCAGCGCTTCGCCCAGGTGACGAATCCCGCGATCGACCCGCTGCGCGAGGAGCTGGTCATGTCGCTCGTCATGTATCTGGGGCGGCGCGGCTCCTTGCTCGCGCAGCGGCCCGGAGGACGGACGCTGCTGCGCATCGAGCATCCCGTGCTGCTCGCCGAGGAGATGGCCGCGCTGCGGCGCGCCGGAGGGTCCGAGTTGGCGACCCTCAGCGCGGTGTGGGAGGCCGCCGCCGGTCCCGACGAGCTCGCCCGCGCGCTGGAGACGCTCAGTCGTGACGCGGTCACCGCGGTACGGCGCGGCGCCACACTGCTCGTCATCAGCGATCGCGACGCCGACAAGTCCCGGGCCCCGATCCCCATGCTGCTCGCGGTGGGCGCCGTCCACCAAAGCCTCGTGCACGCCCGGCAGCGCGTGCGCGTCGGTCTCGTGGTCGAGGCGGGCGACGCGTGGGATGTCCATCACTTCGCCGCGCTGTTCGGCTATGGCGCGGAAGCGGTGCACCCCTGGCTGGCGCTGCAGTATCTGCGCGACGACGCGTCAGCCTCGCGATTCCGCGAAGCCGCCGAAAAGGGGCTGCTCAAGATCCTCTCGAAAATGGGGATCTCGACGCTGCAGTCGTACAGCGGCGCGCAAATCTTCGAAGCGATCGGCCTCGGCCGCGAGGTGATGGACCGCTGCTTTACCGGCACGGCATCCGTCATCGGCGGCATCGGGTTCCGGGAGATCGCCGTGGATGTGCTGGCCCGCCAACCAGCCTCCGTGGGGGACACGCTGCCCGATCACGGCCGGGTGCGGTATCGCCGCGATGGCGAAGACCACGGCTGGTCACCCCCGCTCGTTCGCGCCTTGCAGCACGCCGAGTACGCCGGGTTCGCGGAAGGCGTGCGGGGCCGCGCACCCGCCGGGCCGCGCGACCTGCTCGATTTCCGTACGCAAACGCCCGTGCCCCTCGAAGAGGTCGAGCCGGCGGAAGAAATCCGGCGGCGGTTCATCTCCAGCGCCATGTCGCTGGGCGCGCTGTCCCCCGAAGCACACACGACCCTGGCGATCGCGATGAACCGGATGCACGCGCGGTCGAATTCGGGCGAGGGTGGCGAGGATCCGGCGACGTACGCGAGCCGTGCGGACGGCGACCGGGCCGACAATCGCATCAAGCAAGTCGCGTCCGGCCGGTTCGGCGTGACGGCGTCGTATCTCGTCCGGGCGGACGAGCTCGAGATCAAGATTGCGCAGGGCTCCAAGCCCGGCGAAGGCGGCCAGCTACCCGGCCACAAGGTGACCGACCTGATCGCCCGGCTGCGCCACGCCGTCGTCGGGATTCCGCTGATCTCGCCGCCGCCGCATCACGACATCTATTCGATCGAGGATCTCGCGCAGCTGATTCACGATCTCAAGCAGGTGAATCCGGCCGCGCGCGTGGGCGTGAAGCTCGTCGCCGAAGCCGGCGTGGGGACCGTCGCCGCGGGTGTCGCAAAGGCGTACGCCGACTACGTGCTCATCTCCGGCCACAACGGGGGCACCGGCGCCTCCCCGTTGTCGTCCATCAAGCACGCGGGCTCGCCGTGGGAAGTGGGCCTGGCGGAGACGCAGGCCATTCTGATGCGGAATAAGCTCCGCGAGCGCATCGAAGTGCGGACGGACGGCGGTCTGCGCACCGGACGCGACGTCGTCATCGCCGCCCTGCTCGGCGCCGAGTCGTTCGGGTTCGGGACCGCGACGGTCGTCGCGCTCGGCTGCGCCATGGCGCGCCAATGTCACTTGAACAGCTGCCCGACGGGCATCGCCACGCAGCGGCCGGACCTGCGGGCGAAGTTCCGCGGCACGCCGGAACAGGTCATCGCGTACTTCACATTCGTCGCCGAAGAGGTACGCCGCATCATGGCGACCCTGGGCGTGCGGAGGATGGATGACCTCATCGGGCGCGTCGAGCTGCTGCGGCGCATCGAACGTCCGGAGACGCCGCGCGCGCGGCTGCTGGATCTCTCGCTGTTGCTCGTGCCGCCCGCGAATCCCTCCGCCCCGCGCCGCCGCACCGCCCTGCGGAACGTTCGTCCCGGCCTCGTGTGCCTAGATGCCGAGATTCTGGAGCAGCGGCACTCGGCGCCGCGGGTTTGGCCGATCGGCAATCATCATCTCACGGTCGGCGCGCGTATCGCCGGCCAGCTGGCGCGAGCGCACGGCAGCGCTGGCCCCGGCGAGCCGCTGCGGCTGCGGTTCCGCGGCAGCGCCGGTCAAAGCTTCGGGGCGTTCACGCTCCCGCCCATGCATCTCCATCTGGAGGGCGAAGCGAACGATCACGTGGGCAAAGGGTTGTGCGGCGGCGAAATCGTGATCAAGCCGTTCCGCAGCGCCGGTTATTCGAGCGGCGTGCTGATTGGAAATACTGCGTTGTACGGCGCGACGTCCGGCCGGCTCTTTGCGGCCGGAAGCGCGGGCGACCGCTTTGCCGTGCGTAACTCCGGCGCTGTTGCGGTGATCGAGGGCGCCGGCGACCACTGCTGCGAGTACATGACCGGTGGCGTCGTGGTGGTACTCGGCCCTGTCGGCAGGAATTTTGCAGCGGGGATGTCGAACGGCATCGCCTATGTCCTCGACGAGCGCGGCCTGCTCGAACGGCACTGCAACCTGGAAATGGTGGCGGTCAATGGTCTCAACGAGATGGACGAGCGTGTGCTACGCAAGCTCATCCAGCAGCACTTCCACAAGACCGGCAGCGCCCGCGCCCGCATGATCCTCGCGCAGTGGGAGGCGTACCGTCCGTTGTTCCGGAAGGTGGCACCGCCTGCGGCGGCGGTTATCGAACCCGTGGCCCCTCCCCACCCCCAATCGACTGGGAGTCCAGCATGAAGCTCATCACGACAATCGTACGCCCCGAACGTCTCCCCGAGGTCAAAGCGGCGCTGTTCCGCGCCGGGATCACCGGCATCACGCTGAGCCGCGTCAGCGGGCACGGCGGTGAGCACGAGCGGTTCGAGCAGTATCGCGGTACGGCGCTCGTCATGGAGTTCCACGAGAAGGTCAAGATCGAAATGGTGTGTTCCGAGCCGTACGTCGAGCCGTGCGTACAGGCCATTCTCTCGGCCGCCCGCACAGGCGAGGTGGGCGACGGGAAGATCTTTGTGCAGCCGATCGAGCGGGTGGTCCGCATCCGCACGGGCGAGGCGGACAACGCCGCCTTGACCGCCGTCAACGCCGACGCAGTCCAACGCGCGGCCATCAACGCCGCCGGCACGGGAGGTGCCGCAGCATGACGCAAGCCACTCTTTCCGCGGGTGATACCAGTTGGGTCCTCGTCTCGAGCGCGCTCGTGCTCTTGATGACCGTGGGCCTCGCGTTCTTCTACGGCGGCCTGGTGCGCCCCAAGAACGCCCTCAACACCATGATGATGAGCGTCGTCGCGCTCGGCGTGATCGGGGTCCAGTGGATGCTGGTCGGCTATTCAATCGCCTTCGGTCCCGGCAACCCATGGTTCGGCGGCCTCGCCTGGTTCGGCCTGCACAACGTCGGGCTCGAGCCCAATCCCACGTATTCGGCGACGATCCCGCTGCAGGCCCACGCGATGTTCCAGGGGATGTTCGCGATCATCACTCCCGCCCTCATCTCGGGCGCGATCGTGGAGCGGATGCGCTTCCGCGGTTACATCGTGTTCCTCGTCCTGTGGGCGACGCTGATCTACGATCCGCTGGCGCACTGGGTGTGGGGCTCCGGCGGCTGGCTGCTCAAGCGCGGGGCGCTGGACTTCGCCGGCGGCACGGTCGTGCACATTAGCGCCGGCGTGTCGGCCCTCGTCGCCGCATGGTTCCTCGGCCCCCGGCGCGACTACCGCCGCGTCCCGATAGCGCCGCATAACGTCCCGCTCGTGCTGCTCGGCGCGGGGCTGCTCTGGTTCGGCTGGTTCGGTTTCAATGCCGGCTCGGCCCTCGCCGCAAACGGTCTCGCCGCGCTGGCGTTCGTCAACACCAACACCGCCGCGGCCGCTGCCCTCGTCACCTGGGCGGGGCTCGACTTGGCGCGCACCGGCAAGATCACGGCGGTCGGCGCCGCCACCGGCCTCGTCGTGGGCCTCGTCGGCATTACCCCGGCGGCTGGATACGTGACCCCGATGTCCGGGCTCCTGATCGGAATCCTCGCAGCCGGCGTCAGCTACACGGCCATTCAGATTCGGTCGAGGACCAAGCTCGATGACGCGCTCGACGTGTTCTCCTGCCACGGACTCGCGGGAACTGCCGGGGCGCTCCTGACCGGCGTGTTCGCCACCAAGCTCATGAATCCCGCCGGCGGCGACGGTCTGCTCGCGGGGAATGCCGGCCAGATGGGCGTGCAGCTGCTCGCCGTCCTCGCCACCGTCGCGTTCGCCGGACTCGGGACGCTCGGGATCCTCAAGCTCGTGCAGGTGACGATCGGCGCGCGGGCGGACGTGCCCGAGGAGAGCGCGGGGCTCGACCTGAGCCAGCACGGCGAAGAGGCGTATTTCGGGTCGGACCTGGGGAGCGCCGCAGGCACGGGCGGCTCGCTCGGCGGCAGCGTGGTCGTGGAGACCTTTACCCTGGAGTCGGGCGCCGCGCGGGCTCTGCCGGCCGTCTGATGCGGGCGGCCTTAGTCGACCGTCACCTCGGCTCCGTCAGCGGTGCAAGCGATGTGCCCTCCGCCTGCAGCGCCCCCTGCAATCGGGCGGCGAGGGCCGCAACCACGATCACCGCAGCCGGCGTCGCGAGTGTCTTCGGCGCACCCGGGACGGGAAGGTCTTCGAGGTCGGGAACGGCCCAAAAACGCTCCATCAGCTCGAGATCGCCGTACAGCGGTATGCCCTCGATCAGAACCAGCCGCACGTCCGCGGGCGTAGCGTCGATCACGGCGCGATAGGCGTCGTTGTGGTCGTCGCCACCGATCACAAGCAGGTCGGCGCGTAGTCCGACGAGGATTGCGCCAACCTCATCGTCTACGCCGACAATGTGTGCGGGCACCGAGGTGGCCATTTCCACGAGTTGCCGGTCGGTGAGGCGGCCGGCAAGGTGCTCACGATTCCACAGCGCGGCGACCTTGAGCTCGTCGAGCATGTTGCTGCTGCCGGTAATGGCCCAGTCGGGCGCGAGCGCTACCTCGACGCCCGCACCGAGCGCCGCGGCAACGTCCGCGGTCGTCCCTTACAGCTCAATGTTCGAGCGAGGAGACCACACGAGGGCGGTGCCCGTAGCGGCCATCGCCCGGAAATCGTCGGGCCCGAGGGCGATACCGTGGATCACGACGCCCTTCGGGTTGAGCAGTGATTGCGACCGCACGAACGTGAATTCTTCGAGCGCGGCGGCGTCCGTACCCTCCGCGAGGTGAACCGCGAGCGCCTCGTAAAACGGATTAGCGATGAAGAAGCGGGCGGCTCCCACGAACGCCGCGCGTCCGGCGGGGTCGTCGGCCGGCGGCATGTCGATCACGTTGAAGATGTGCTCGCGGTTGAGCTCCGTCGTGCCGTAGAAGCCGCTGTTGTAGTCGAGGTTACGCACCAGACCGTGGATACACGCGACCTGATAGGTCGCGAGGATCGACGTCGTCCCGCCGACCAGCGCACGGAGCTCGCCCCAGGCGTTCATGTCGCAGAAGTGGGTGGCCGAGACGCGGTCGAACGGGCCGTTGACGACCCGAGCGTATTCCGGGTCAGTGCGCCATTGATTCCGATTCGTAAACGTGCGGCCGGGGGTCCAGCGAGGCAGTATGTTCCACGGTACGTGGTTATGCACATCGACGAAGCCCGGCAGGATGATGCCGTCCGTGTTGACGGAAACGGCACCATCGATGTCGGGTTGCTTGTCTGAGACCGCAGCGATCCGGCCGCCTACGATGGCGACGTAGCCGTGCTTGATGACGCCGTCCGGCGTCACGACCGTGCCGCGGAGGATGATCGGCGTACCGCTCAGGTCCGAGGCCGGGCCAATGACGCTCGCGCGGGGAGCGGTGGGAATCCCGGGTTCCGCGGTGCAGGCTGCCGCGACGAAGGCGATGGACAGGGCGAGGAGTATGCGGGTTTTCACGGCGCCACCTCCATCTGTGCGCGCCCTTGGCCCCAGCTGGCAAATCCGCTGAATGCACCCGGCGGCGACGTCGTGAGGCGAGTCTGGTTCGTTCCATCCGCGTTCATGACGAACACCTCGAAGTGACCGGTCTCCACCCGACGGTCGAACACGATCTGCTTGCCGTCGGGCGACCAACAGGGCCTGGTATCCTCCGCCGCGTCGAGGGTCACTCGCGTCGGCGCCGAGCCGTCGGCGTGCATCACGTAGATCTCGAAGTTGCCGTCCCGATTGCTCGCGAATGCGACCTCGCGGCCGTTGGGCGACCAGGCGGGGCGTTCGTCGATGGCCGCTGAGAATGTCAGCCGCCGCGGTTCGGACCCGTCCGCGTTCATTACGTAGATCTCGCGGTTACCATCCCGAGTGCTGGTGAACGCGATCTCCCGGCCGTTGGGCGACCAGTCGGGGTCAGCGTCCCGCGCCGGATGGTTGGTGAGGTTGGTCAGCCCCGTGCCGTCCACGTTGATGGCGAAAACCTCCCGCGGTGCCGCAAAACTGCTGAAGACAATCCGCTGCCCATCCGGAGACCAGACGGGGTCTACGGCCCCTCCTAGACCCAAGGTGGTGAGGTTCGTGAGCTGAGTCTGGTCAGTGCCATCGGCATTCATTAGAAAAATGTCGATGGCGAGTGGCGGGGGTCCGGGGTTGGCCCGGGTGCTATGGAAGGCGATCCTCTGGCCGTTCGGCGACCAGGCCGGCACGCCGTCTATGGCACCGTTGTCCGTCAGTCGGCGCTGGTCCGTGCCGTCCGCGTTCATGACATAGATCTCTTGGTTGCCAAAATTCCCGGCTGGATCGGGGCCGTCCCGATCGGTCGCGAAGATGATCTTCGAGCCGAATACTGCTCCGCGTGCCTCGAACCCCACGGATGCCGTCGGCCCGACCGGGCTCCGTGAGTGCCCACGATCATCGCAGGCTGATAGAACGGCCGCGGCGGAGACGAGGAATGCGGTGATCCTGTTCATGGCTGCTCCCACATGTCGAAGGTCGTCCTCTCTCTATAGGCGCAAAGTCGGGTCGGAACCCGACATTTGCGGACCCCCCCGACCAGTCCCATGTTTAGCCTAGGATCTTCCTCACGCCCGGCCACCGGCGGTTCTTATGCAAAGCCCTGAGCGGGCCGCCCGCGACGATAGCCAGTCGATCACTGACCTTCTCGTCCAACTGCGGCACGGCAATCCCGAGGCGATGGATCAGCTGCTGCCGCTGGTGTATGCGGAGCTGCGGCTGATGGCACATCGCCAGCTCAGGGCCGAGCGACCCGGTCATACGCTCGGCACGACCGGTCTGGTGCACGAGACCTATCTCCGGCTCGTGGATCAGACGCAGATCGAGTGGAAGGACCGGGCCCACTTTCTGGCGGTTGCCGCCCGGGCGATGCGCCGCGTGCTGGTGGACTACGCCCGCCGCTATCGCGCGCTGCGCCGGGGCGGCGGCCTACAGCGCGTGCCGTTGACCGAGGACGCGACCGTGGCCCAGCGCGGCGAGTTTCTGGTGGCGCTCGATCAGGCGCTGGAGCGGCTGGCGGCGCTGAACCAGCGCCTGAGCCAGGTCGTCGAGTGCCGCTTCTTCGGCGGTCTCAGCGAAGAGGAAACCGCCGCGGCGTTGGGCGTGACGACGCGAACCGTGGAACGGGACTGGGTGAAGGCGCGGGGCTGGCTCTATCTCGAGCTTCGCGCCGATGCCCCCTAGGCGGGAGGAGCCAGTGACGGGCACACCTCACGCGCGCTGGAAGCAGGTCGAGGCGCTGCTCGACGAGGCACTGGAGCTGAGCGGCGACGACCGGGCGGCGTTCGTCGCGCGCGCGTCCTCCGGCGACTTGGAGCTCCGATTGGAAGTCGAGCGCTTGCTGCGAGCGACTGAGACGGAGGCCGGCTTCCTCGATGACGCCGTCGACGCCTTCGCTGCCCCGCTCCTGAGCCGGCTCGCAGAGGTTGCCGCACCGCCTCCCGGAACGCGCCTCGGCACATACGAGATCGTGCGTGAACTGGGTCGCGGCGGGATGGCCACGGTTTTCCTGGCACGCGACGGGAAACACGACCGCGAGGTCGCACTCAAGGTTCTGCACGGCGAGCTCGCCGCGGCGCTCGGCGCCGAGCGGTTTCTTCAAGAGATCCGCATCAGCGCGCAACTCGATCACCCCCACATCCTCACGCTGATCGACTCTGGTGAGAGCGACGGCTTCCTCTGGTATGTGCTGCCCTACGTCCGCGGCGAGTCCCTCCGCGACAAACTCACACGCAAGCGCCGCCTCACGGTCGAAGAGGCCATGCGCATCGCGGCGCAGGTGGCGAGCGCGTTGGACCATGCGCACCGCCACGGTGTGATCCATCGGGACATCAAACCGGAGAACATCCTGTTGCACGAGGGGGAAGCGATCCTGGCGGACTTCGGCATCGCCCTGGCGGTGACCGAGGCCGGGGGAGGGCGGCTCCCGCAGGACGGAGTAACACTCGGCACACCGCGGTACATGAGCCCGGAACAGCGGGCGGGTGGCCGCGTACTCGATCCCCGCTCCGATGTCTACTCTCTGGGGGCCGTCGTCTACGAAATGCTGGCAGGCGAATCGCCGGAGCTTCGAATCCAGACGATGCGGGGAGCGAATGGGGTCCCGGAAGGTGTCCACGCCGCGATCACGAAGGCGCTGGCGCCGCTGCCGGCCGACCGGTTCACCACGGCGGGGGAGTTCGCTGCCGCGCTCGCGACCGCGCACGCTGTCTCGATCGCTGGTGAGCGGCGGCGCCGCGTGGCGATCGCGGCGGCCATCGTGGCCACGCTCGCACTCGCGGTGAGTCTCTGGCTCGGCGCACGTTCGCGTACGCATGCGGGCGCCCCGGTATTCGCCGTGCGTGACCCGACACAGGTGACGGCCACGGGCAATGCCATGATACCGGCGCTCTCGGGCGATGGTACGCGACTGGCGTATGTCGTAACCAACTGTACCGGTGGCTCGTGCGTCCACGGCATCGATCTCCAGGAGATCGGCGGTGGTCCTCCACGCCGCGTCGTTGACGGCGCCGCGGCGTTGTATTCCATCAGCTCGAGCCCCGACGGCCGCTTCTTGCTCTTCGTCGGGACGTTGGGGTCGCGCTACGGGTGTTACATCGCACCAGCGGCTGGCGGCTCTCCACGATTCCTCGGCGTTCCCGGCATCGGCTACTTCCCTGGCGCATTCTTCCCCGGAAGCGACTCAGTGCTACTCGTCGGCGCGACGTCAGTGAGGGTGGCGACGCTCGACGGTGTGGCGCACGACACGATTCGGATCGATCGAGGTCCCGCCGACTTTTTCGCCGGTGCGTGGCCGCTGTCCGGCGGTCGTTGGGTTCTCGCCCGCTTTGCCGCCCAGAATGGCTCGGCGTGGCTGATCGTGGACCGGCAGGGTCGCCGCCGTGACGCGTTTCGAACGTCGCGCGAGGTGGGAGCGTCGTGGCAACGACGCGTCGCTCGTGTGTCGTCCGAAGCCCTATGGATTCAGGTGGCGGGGGGGGTGATCCGCGTCCCGATCGATTCGCGAACAGGAACGTTTGGGCATCCTGACACCGTGGTCACAGGGTTCAGAGGGGGTTTCGACGTGACGGCGGATGGGGAGGCTCTAGCGTTCGGCGACGGAACGTCCCAGCACGACCTCTGGGCGCTGAGCCTCTCCGACGCACTCCACGGGCGCTTCCCCGCGAACCCGCGTTTCTCCTCCACTTCGTCAATCGAGACCGCGCTATCGCCGGACGGCAGCCGGTTCCTGTTGAGACGGCTTGTGGCAAGCACCGCTGGGGAGCGGGTTGCTTTCGCCGTCGTGCCTCTCGCGGGCGGTGGAGAGGTGGTGCATATGCCACCTGGGGAAGTAAACCGAAACCTGTTCGGCTGGACGCCGGATGGTACGTCGTTCTGGTACGTCGAGCGCGACCGCGGAGCGTGGCGCTTCGTGACCGCGGATTCACGCACGGGAACCCGCGTGGGTGCGGTTGCGGTCAGCGACGCAACGGTGCGCGATGCCGACCCACTCAGCGGCGGTGGTTGGGCATGGATTGTGACGGCAACGGCAGGGCTCAACGTGCAGCGACCCGGCGAACGTGAGCCGCGTACTCTGGCGCAGCCGGAGGGCGATGCGCGCTTGTTCGGAGTTTTGGCGGCACCCTCCGATGCGAGGCTCGCAACCTGGGGATGGAACGCGACCGGCGACTCGATCCTGGTGCACGAGATCTCGCTACCGGAGGGCCGCGCAACGCGCTGGGCAACGTTCTTTGGCGAGGGTGTGGACGGTATCTTCTGGCTGGCCGACCGCTCGCTCTTGATTGCCGTGGCAGAGACGCAAGGGTCCGCCACGGTGTATCGCATCCGTGGCGCCGGAAAGATCGAGCGCGCGGGCACCATCCCCCGGCCAGTAGAAGGGTTCGGCGTGACGCGCGACGGCCAGCGCGTTCTGATTCGCACGGTGGAGTCTCGCGAAGATATCTGGCTCGCCCGCCTCACACGCGCTCCTTAGGACGCTGATGACCGAGCACAGGCTTTCAGCCTGTGAACAATCGTAGTACTCTACCGTCCATGTCCGGCTCGCTCCCCATGCAGTTCAAGGTCGGCCTCGTGCAGATGAGCATGAGCGACGATCCGGAGGCCAACCTCGGTAAAGCCGTCGCCCGGATCCGCGAGGCCGCAGAGCAGGGCGCGACGCTCGTGTGCCTGCCGGAGCTGTTTCGCACGCAGTACATCGGCCAGCGCGAGGACCACGCACTCTTCGATCTCGCCGAAGCGGTTCCAGGGCCGACCACCGAGACGCTCGGCAAGATCGCGAAGGAAAACGGCGTCGTCGTGATCGCGTCGCTGTTCGAGCGCCGCGCCGCGGGGCTGTACCACAACACCGCCGCGGTGATCGACGCGGACGGCAAGGTCAAGGGGATCTATCGCAAGATGCACATCCCCGACGACCCCTCCTACTACGAGAAGTTCTACTTCACACCCGGCGACCTCGGCTTTCGCGCGTTCGACACGAAGGTCGGCCCGATCGGAGCGCTGGTGTGCTGGGATCAGTGGTATCCGGAGGGCGCCCGGATCACCGCGTTACAGGGGGCGAACATCCTCCTCTATCCCACCGCGATCGGCTGGCATCCGTCTGAGAAGGAGCAGTACGGCGAGCAGCAGCTGGACGCCTGGAAGACGATCCAACGCAGCCACGCGATCGCCAACGGCTGCTGGGTCGCCGCGGTGAATCGCGTCGGCGTCGAGCGGTTGGGCGGTGAAGGGGGGGGGGGAGGGGGGGGCGCAGGGATCGAATTCTGGGGCCACTCGTTCGTGTGCGATCCGTTCGGGGTGGTCATCGCGGAAGCCGCGGACGACGAGGCGCTCGTGCTCGCCCAGGTCGATCTCGCCCGCATCGAAGAAGTCCGGCGCAGCTGGCCGTTTCTGCGCGACCGGCGTATCGACGCGTACGGCGACATTCAGCACCGGTTCCTGACCGATTAACAGCGTTCGCATGCCGGCCGAGTGGGAGCCGCATGCGGCGACCTGGATCGGCTGGCCGCACAACGTCTCCGACTGGCCCGGCAAATTCCCGCCGATCCCGTGGGTCTACGGCGAGATCGTTCGCGCGCTCGCGTCCCGCGAAACCGTCCACATTCTCGTCAACTCCGCGGCACATCAGGCCCAAGCCGGCCGGATCCTGAAAAAAGTCGGCGTGGACCTCGCGCGCGTCGACTTCCTGCGTTTTCCCACGAACCGAGGCTGGACTCGCGACTTCGGCCCGCTATTCGTTCGCACCGTTGGTGCGTCGCCGCTCCTGGCGATCGCGCGCTTCCATTTCAACGCCTGGGCGAAGTACAAGGACTGGAAGAAAGACGACAAGATTCCGGGGCGCGCCGCGAAGCGATTCAAGCGGCCGCTGATCGATGGCAAAATCGTCCTCGAGGGCGGCAGCATCGACGTGAACGGCCCCGAGGAGTGCCTGCTCGATCAGCACGTGCAGGCACGCAATCCCGGCATGTCGCGCCTGGACATCGAGACGGTCTTCCGTGACACCCTGGGCATCACGAACACGCTGTGGTTGGGCAAAGGGATCGCCGGCGACGATACGCACGGCCACGTGGATGATCTGTGCCGCTTCGTGAAGCCCGGGACGGTGGTGCTGTGTCGGGAGAACAATCCGAAGGACGTGAACTACGGGCCGCTCGCGGAAAACCGCGAGCGGCTGCTGGGCATGCATCTGGAAAGAGGGGCGAGCATCGAGGTCGTCGACCTCCCGATGCCCGCCCCTCTCTACTTCGAGGGCGCGCGGCTACCCGCGAGCTACGCCAACTTCTACATCGCCAACGCCGCGGTGCTCGTGCCGACCTTCAACGATCCCAAGGACCGCATCGCACTCGGCATCCTCGCCGAGCTGTTCCCCGACCGCCCTGTCGTCGGGATCCACGCGGTGGACCTCGTCTGGGGACTCGGAACGATCCATTGCCTTACGCAGCAGGAGCCGGCGGTCTAGGCCTGCAACGCGCCCTCTATCACGTCCTTGACGCTCGCGAGATCGGCGAGGACGTCGGCCCGCCCGGTGTCCGAAAGCCCCTGCTCCGTTCGAACGCGTCCCGCGCAATCCTCCAGCAGATCGAGCGCGGACCAGAGGAAAACGCTCCTCCGATCGACTGCCAACCACGCGCGCTCATGAGCCCCAAGGCACCGCCCGCCGAGCTCGACCACCAGCCGCTCGGGGCTGCGACGCTCAAGGCCAGTCGGTGGCGGCGCAGGAGGGTCGTTTCGCACTGCAGCGACGTGCCAACGATCGGCATCGACGCGACATCCGATCCACAGACTTTGGGGAAGAGCCAGCCTCCCCCAGCGTCGCAGCACTCCAGCGACGTCGAACTCCACAGCACCCGCGGGCGGCGGCCGCCGGCTCACGGCCTCGGTCATTGCCAGTCCGCCGCGGGCGACGCGCCACAGCGCCACGGTACGGCCGCGGAGGGCGGTGCTCAGCTGGTTCAACAGCTCGCTGCGGTGCTCGTAGAGACTGAGAAGCGAGGATTCGCCCATCGCGAACTCCTCGGTTGGTGTCTCTAGAAGAACCCCACACATGGCCAGAGGTAACACTGCTCATGCGTGCGGCCCGACCCCGCGTGACGAGCGTCATCAACGCCCTGTGAGCCGCTGACCCCCTCTCCGCGAGGCGGAGAGGGGGAACGAAGTGAAAGGTCACGTTCTCAGCGCCACGTCGATCGCGTCGGCGACGCCGGCGAGGTCGGCGAGCAAGTGAGCGCGGGCGGCGACACTGAGGCCGTCGGCCAGGCGGACCCTCCCCAAGCAGCCCTCGAGGACTTCGAGGGCGGCGCAGAGATAGACTGTCGCCTGGTCAGCCGCCTGCCAGATCCGCTCCAACGCGCCGAGGGAGAGTCCGGCGAGCCCGATCACGAGCCGTTCGGGGCTGCGGCGCTCGATGCCGGAGGGTGGCGGCTCCGGCGGATCGAGGCGCACCGGCGCGACGTGCCAAAGGGTCGTGGCCGTGCGGCACCCGACCCACCGGCTTTCAGGTTTTGCCCGGCGACCCCATTGGTGTAGCAGTCCACCGAGATCAAGCTCAAGCAGCTGCGGCGGCGCGTCGGGGGGGCTGACGATCTCGATCACGGTGTGTCCCCCATCAGTCAAGCGCCACAACCCGACGATGTGGCCACGGAGGGCGGCGCTCGCCTGATCGAGCAGTACGCGGCGGCGCTCCATGAGAGACAGCAGTGAGGATTCGCGCATAGCGACCTCCTCTGCATGGGTGTGCCTAGAAGAACCCCACACACAGGCGGAGGTAACGATACCCGCGACGGAGTGGCCGCAGGCCGTGTGACGACCCTCACGACGCAATCACAAAGCCTCGGTGTCTCTTCGGTGCTTACTTCAACTGCCAAATCTCGATGCGATTTCCCGTGAAGATTGGAATCAGCACGCGATTCCGTTTCGCGTCGAAGCCGATGTCGGCGGGACTCGGCACGCCGGTGATCACCTTCACTTCCTGTCCGGTCTCGTACGCTGACACGGTCGAATCCGTCCAGCTCGACACCAGGATCCTCGTGCCCGCTATCTCGACGCCGTCGAAGCCGCCGGCGCCCTTGGCGATGACCTTCGGCGCTTTGTCCCCCGGCTTCCACGCCAGCACCGACTTGGCCGGCCCGAACGACACGATGATGAACCGTTTGCCCACGGGGTCCACCGTGATCCCGTTCGGCCACCCCAGGCTGTCGCCCTTCGCCGCGATCGTCACCTTGCGATCCGGACCGATGCGGAACACGCGGTCGGGGCCGGGATGCAGCACGTTGCCGACGTCGTCGAACCGAATCCCGGTATCGGTGATGTAGATCGCACCGGTCGTGGCGATCGCGATGTCGTTCAAAAAGACGGCGCCCGCGCTGTCGAGCCTGACGCTGTCCAGCGGGGCCCCGGTGCGCGCATTGAACGCACGGATCCTGTCGATGTCCGTCACCCACAGCGTGTCGCCGAGCAGCGCCAGGCCCTTCGGCGCATTGAGAGTCACTCCCGCGCGGCCACCCTCGATGAACTTGAGGTTCTCGATCGCCCCGTCGGGCCGCACCCGGCTGATGAAGCCGTTGTTGTCCTTCACCGTCGGGGAGCCGTTGACATTCGAGACGAAGTAGATGTCCTGCGTCGAGTCGTGCAGCACCGACTCCGGCGTGGAGAAGCCGGCCACCGTCAGCATGCGGGTGGCGCCCGGCGCGGCGGGCGGTGGCGGCGGGACCCTCGCGGTATCGACGGCCGCGGTGGTGTCCGGCACGTTGGCGACCTGCCGCTTCCGCTCGACGGGCTGGCAGGCCGCTGCGACGGCAAGGGTGATACAGAGCACGGTCGCTCTCATCAGGGCTCTTCCTCCTCGGCCAGGGCCGCGATGTGTCGCAAGACGCGCTCGTGGATGGCCGCGACGATGCGGCCCGCCGGCAGTGTCCAGTAGCGCTGTGGGAACATATCCACCACGTACGCCGTGCGCCCTTCGAGGCGCGTGCGACCGCCCGGGAGGGGCGTGAGCCGGAACTCACCGTGGGTCGCACGGAAGTACCCGTCCAGGTGCGGTGGGTTCACATTCCGGTACGGGCTCCATTCGGTCATCGGCGGCGCCTGGGCGATGATGTCGAAGGCGAGCAAGCGGTTCTCGTCCCACGCCGTAATCGGCTCGACGAAGCTCCCAGTCGTGAAATCGCAGTAGCGCACAGCGCCGACGCCCGTGCCTTCGATCCGCGCTCGGAGCGGCGCCGCGACACCGGCGCGAAACAGGACCTCGGTCGGCGGCGGCAGCTCGGGGAAGGTGACGACGTGCCGCCACACGACGTCCGGCGGCGCCGCGATCTCGACCACCGTGACGACCTCGTGCGAGGGTGGCGCCCGATGGGGTTCGATGCCGAGAAACAGCGGGACGAGCAGAGCCATTCCCGCACCGGTCGGAGCAAACGTGGCACGCCGTGCCATGATGCGGCCCAGCACTGCACCGGGCCACGCGACGATCCACGCGAGCGGCAGCGCCATGCCGATGCAGATCAACCCTTCCAGGGCGAACACCACCATTGCTCCCGCGGCAATCGTCACGCTCGCGAGCGCTAACGTGATCGACTGCCCCGGGGCGCGGTCTGCGCGGTAGTTGTAGATGTAGGAGCTGATGTAACCGATGGTGAACGGCGCGCCGAGGAACAGCCCTGCCGAGTAGCGGCGACGCAAGTACACCGCAACGGCAATGGAGAGGAACGTGATCGCCAATGACGCGGCGACACCCAGCATCGCGCTCTTAAAGCGATCGTCTGCGACCGCGCTCTGAGTGGTCGAGATGCCGCGCGGCCTCGACGGCGGGAGACACAACGCCAGCATCAACACCAGATTCAGTCCCGGCACGAAAAACAGCAGTGCCACCCAGGGGCTGGCGCCCGCATCGACGGCGCGCCGCATCGTCATGCTCACCCCGATCCACAGGAACGGCAGCGCGATGACCGCCATGAGGGGCAAGAGCCACGCCGGCGCACCGCGCAGCAACGCTTGCCGCGTGGTCAGCAAGGGGGAGAGATAGTTGAGCGGAGTCCAGACGATGCCCGCAAACCGCCACACGAGCAGGGCGTCGATGCCGTACTTGAACGCCGTCAGGCCGAGGCCATGACGCACGTAGGTGTCTCGACCGACCGGATCCGAGAATCCGAACCACAGGCGCAGCCAGCGAGCGGTCATCCTAGGCCCTGGTTTCTTCCACCTCTTTCTTGCGCGCCTCCGTAATCTTCGCGGCGACGTCGGGCGGCGCGTCCTGGTAGACGTGGAACTTCATTCTGTACGTGCCGCGCCCATGCGTGATCGAGTGCAGCGTCGTCGCGTAGCGATCGAGCTCCGCTTCGGGGACCAGCGCTTTCACCTTGGTAAGCCGGCCATCCTTTTCGGTGCCGACGATGTGGCCGCGCCGTGAGGAGAGGTCCCCCATCACCGCGCCCTGATAGTCGTCCGGCGTCCAGACCTCGACCTCCATGATCGGCTCCAGCAGAACGGGTCGTGCACCGGGACTCACGTTTCGGAAGGCCAGGATGCCGGCCATCTTGAACGACATCTCGTTGGAATCGACGTCGTGATAGGAGCCGTCGTACAGCTCCACCTTGAAGTCCACGACGGGATACCCGGCGATCGGCCCCTTGTGCGCCGCTTCGACGACGCCGCGCTCGACCGCGGGGATGTACTGCCGCGGGATCACGCCGCCCACGATCTCATCGACAAACTGAACGCCGGATCCGCGCGGCAGCGGCGCGATCCGGATCCAGCAGTCGCCGTACTGGCCGCGCCCGCCGGTCTGCTTTTTGTGCTTGCCCTGCCCTTCCGACTTGCCGCGGAACGTTTCGCGATAGGCGACCTTCGGCTTCGCGGTCTGCGCGTGCACGCCGAACTTCCGGGCCAGCCGGCCCACGATGATCTCCAGATGCCGCTCGCCGAGCCCGCGGATGAGCGTCTGCGCCAGCTCCCCGTTGTACTCGTGATGAAACGTCGGATCCTCTTCGTGCAGCTTGTGGAGGCCGGTCGAGAGCTTGTCCTCTTCGCCGCGCTGCTTGACCTCGACGGCGACCGTGATGACCGGCTCGGGGAACGGAATCTTCGGCAGGACCAGGCCTTTATCCTTGGTCGACAGCGTGTCGTTGGTATGGGTGTCGCGGAGCTTCGCCACGACGCCGATGTCCCCCGCATGCAGCTCCGCGATCTCGATGCGCTCTTTCCCGACGCCGACGCACAGATGGTTGAGCTTCTCCGACAGCTCACGCGGCGCGTTCCACGCATCCTGACCGTTTTTCACGTGGCCGCAGAAGATCCGGAACAGCGTCACGTCCCCGACGTGGGGCTCGGAGACGGTCTTGAACACCTGCGCCGCCAGTGGCCCCGCGTCGTCCGCGGTGAGCGTGATCCGCTCCGCGCTACCCCATTTCTGGGCCTCAACGGGCGGCCGTTCCTGCGGCGCCGGGCACAGCTCGACGAGCTTGTTGAGTAACGCCCGCGTGCCATACGTCAGCTCGGCGGCGCCGCAGAACAGCGGGAACAGCTCCCCCTTCGCCATGCCGGCCTTCATCGCGGCGATCGCTTCTTCGCGGCCGATCTCTGCGCCGCCGAGGTAGCGCTCGAGCAGCGTGTCGTCGGTCGCGGCGATGCTTTCGATCAGCTCCTGCGAGTACTTCTCGAAGCGATCCTTGTACTCGTCGGGGACGTCGACTTCGTCGTATTCGCCCGCCTTCGTGCCCTTCTTGTACAGGTGCGCCTTCTTCGAGAAGAGATTGATGATCCCGTGGAATTCCAGTCCTTCGCCGACCGGGATCTCCACCGGGATCACCTTGGGCGTCAACTGTTCCTTGATCTGATTGTAGACGCGCTCGAAGTCGGCGTGCTCCTTGTCCATCAGCGACACGAAGAAGAGACGCGGCAGCGCCCGCCGCTCGCAGTAATCCCACACTTTCTCGGTCCCCACTTCGACGCCGGCGGTCGCGGACAGCACCACGACGGCGGCGTCGGCGCCGTACACGCCGGCGAGGGCATCGCCGGTGAAGTCCAGATATCCGGGGGTGTCGATCAGGTTGATCTTCGTGTCCATCCACTCGGCGACGGCCAGCGCGAGGTTGATGGAGTACTTGCGTTCGATTTCGTCAGCGGTGTAATCGGTGAGGGCGGTCCCATCTTTTACGGAGCCGTGTCGTTTGCTCGTTCCGGCCACGAACGCCAGCGCATCGACCAGGGAGGTCTTGCCGCTCGCGCCGTGGCCAACGACGGCCACGTTGCGAATTTCCGGAGTCTTGTACACGCGCATACGGGCGCAACGCTCCTGCAAGGGGGACCGAAAATATGCCCGAGGATGCGCAGGGATGGCTAGGCTGTGCAAAACGGGCAACGGGAGTCAGGACGAACTCGTGTCCCAACCCCCGTTGACCTGTGGCCCGCTGCTGTCCTCAATAGCCTACAGCTTCCATCTCTCCATCTGCCGTCGCATCGTGGTCGTGGTTCGCGTACCGGATATGCTCCACGAGCCGATGCAGGATCTGCATCGCCCGCAGGTTGAGCGCGAGCGCCGTCACCTTGTCCCCTCCGACAAACGCCTGATCGGCCTCGACCCGTAGCTCCTTCACGTGCGCCAGAACCGCGCGGATCCGCGGCGCATCGCGGCCGCCCAGGAACTTCTCGATCCTGTCGATCGCGTTGTCCACCGCGAGACCGGTGCGCTCCGGCGCGTTGGGGAAGATCTCGATCACGGCCGACAGCACGTCCCGGAACGCCGTGCGACGATACGCTCGAGCCGCGGCGGTATCGCCCGCCTGGAACGCGGCCCACGCCGAATCGCGGTTGGCACGGGCCGAATCGAGGTACGCGCGCGCGACGGGATTGTCCGTGGTCCGGAGTGTATCGAGCAGTCGTCTAAACCAACCTTCGCAGGTGGTGCCGCCGCCGGGTGTGGCCGCCACGTTGTCCGCAATCGATTGAGCATTCTGCGCGAGCACCAGCTCGTTCGTGCCGGCGCCGGTGGGATCCTGATTGCATGCGCCCACCGCAACGAGAGTGAGTGCCGCAAGTGTGATCGTCATCCGCTTGTGCATCGGTTGCTCCGTGAAAAGTCTGGCTCTTTGACGTTGAAGCTAAGACCCCGTTAAGCCTCGGAGGCAGGGGCCGGCGGGGCGGGCGGCGCAGCCGGCGTGTGACCAGGGATCGCGTGCTGCGGAGTTGGCGCGAGTCCCATCGCCGCGAGGCCGGCCGCGATCATGATCGCGCCGGCGATCAGAAAGGAGGTGATCGGGCTCACAATATCGTAGACGGTCCCGATCAGCGGCGGTCCTGCGGCCCGGCCGAGCGCGCCGATCGCCTGCGCCGCGCCGAGCACGGTGCCCTGCTCGTTCGGCTCGGCGTACACCGACACCAGTCCCGTCGCCGCCGGAGCGAAGACGCTGTTTGAAACGGCGAGCACGAAAGTCCAGCCGTACAGCAAGGCGGAGCTGGGCAGATACGGCACGACCGTGATGGCGAGCGCCATGCCGAACGTGCCGGCAATCACGAGCGTGCGTTCGCCCGTGCGCCGCACCAGCTTCCCGAAGAAGTAGCCCTGCACCGACGCCGCGGTGACCCCGATGATCGTGAAGAGAATCGCCAGCTCGCGTTCTTTCCAGCCGAGCGTGGCATTCGCCCAGAGCGGCAGGGCAACGGTGTAGCCGGCGAAGGCGAGCGGCACCAGGGCCCATACGGCCATCAACGGGCGCAGCCGCGGCCGCGCGATCGCTTCGCCGATGTGCCCCAAATCGAGGATGGGACGCCTGACGCGAAGTTCGTGCTTCAATGACTCGGGCAGGACGAAGTACGCCGACACGAAGTTCGCGAGCGACAGGCCGACCGCCACGAGGCCGGGAGCGGTGGTGCCGCCAAAGTGCGCCGCGAAGCCGCCGATCGCCGGGCCGAGGCTGAAGCCGATGCCGAAGGCGGCACCCACCATCCCCATGCCGCGCGAACGCTCCGCCGGCGACGTGATGTCGGCGATGTACGCCTGCGCCGCCGAGATGTTGCCACCGGCAAAGCCCGAGACCACGCGCGACAGGAACAGGACCCAGTACGAGCCCGCGAACGCAAACAGCGTGTAGCCGACCGCGTTGACCAGCATAGTCGTCAGCAACACCGGCCGCCGGCCGATCCGGTCCGAGAGCTTGCCGAGCAATGCCGTCGACACGAACTGCATCAGCGAGAAGACGCCGATGACGCCGCCGTACCCCAGGCCCGCGGCGCCGAAGCGCTGCGCGTAGAACGGCAGGATCGGCAGCACGATGCCGAAGCCGATCAGATCGATCAGGACGGTGAAGAAGATGACGCCGATGCGGGAGCGGGAGGCGGGCATGGGGGCTGCAATATAGCATTGAGCGACTCCCTTTCCCCGGAGCACCCGCATGGCCGCCTCTCACCGTCTGGGCTCGAAAGACGAGCTCCTCGCCCGCGTCCCGTTCGCCGTGAAAATCGAGCACCATCGGATCGCCGTGTTTCTCCACGACGGCCGGCTCACGGCAATCTCCGACGTCTGCAATCACAAGGGCGGCCCGCTCTCGGAGGGCCGGCTGCACGGTGAGTTCGTGACGTGTCCGTGGCATGGATGGGAGTACAGCGTGGTCACCGGAAAAGGCCCGGCCGGCTACGACGAGGAACCGGTGCCCGCGTACGCGCTCGAAGAGCGGCCTGACGGCGTCTACGTCCAGATCCCGCCGATCGCGCCTCGCAAGCTGCTGAAGCACAAGCCGAGTCATTTGCTCGATGAGCACCCCAAGGAACCAGGCGCCCCCTGTCGAGTGCTCGGCATTTCCACCACGGCGATGGACGACGCCAATCCACGTTTCTCCACGTCAGAAGCGTTGCTCGACCATGCGATAGCGCGCGCCGGCGAGCTCGAGGCTGACACGCAGCTGATCAAGCTACGGTCGCTGAACTTCCGGCATTGCGAGGGCAATTACTCCAAGGCATCCCACGCGTGCACCTGGCCGTGCGCCATCACGGAGCGCGATCCCGACGACCAGCTGACGAGCGTTTACGAGGGATTGGTGCACTGGGCGGACGTCGTGCTCATCGCGACGCCGATCCGGTGGGGCAACGCCTCGTCTCTCTATTACAAGATGGCAGAACGACTTAACTGCGTGCAGAACCAGATCACAATCCGCAACCGGGTGCTGATTCGCAACAAAGTCGCCGCTTTCATCATCACGGGCGGCCAGGACAACATCCAGGCGCTGGCCGGCAGCATGATGACGTTCTGGTCGGAGCTCGGCTACGTGTTCCCGCAGTTCCCCTTCATCGCGCATTCGCGCGGCTGGGACGCCGAAGACATGCAGAACAATGTCCGGCAGGTAAAGGCGAGCGACGCGCTGCGCGAGGCGTCGCGCGAGCTGGTACAGCGCGCGATCGATTTCTGGACCGTGATGGACCAGAACCGCAGCTTGTTGGAGAAGCCGATGGAGCGCGCGGGCCGGAAAGCCAATCCGCTCGGCGAGGTCGAAGAAATGATCGTCTAAAGCATGCGACGCGCGTGCTTGCGGAGGTCCAGAAACGCAGGCAGCTTCTCCAGTTGCGGCGCCCCTGCCCCCGCTTCATCCCCAGCCGAGGAGTGCACTATGCACAGACACGTCTTACGAGTCGCTGCCGTGACCGGCGCGATTATCGCCGCCGCATGCGTCGAGTACGCACCGGTCACGCCGACCGCCGTCAATACCGCAACGCAAGCGAACACCGCCGGAACGCCTTCCCTGCAACTCGCCGCCGCTTCCAGTTCCTCAATCGAGCCGATTTCAGGGCAGTACCTCGTGATGTTCAAGGGAAACGGAGTTCCGCTGTCGTTCGCGACTGACGTGGCGGTACGGGGCGGCACGGTCGTCAGCAGCTATCCTAAGCTCGGCATCGCCCTCGTCAGCGGCATCACCGCTAACGCCGCGGCTGTGCTCGCGCGCCGGACCGACGTGCAGACGTTCGAGCAGGATGCCGCGTTCACACTCGATGATCCGGTCGACGTCGTCGTGGAGGCGGCGCCCGACGCCTCTGTCAGCAGCGCCGCCGCGCCGGCCACTGCGTTCTTCTTCGCGCGGCAATGGAATATGCGCGCCATCAGTGCGAACCTCGCCTGGGCGGCCGGAAACCTGGGCTCGTCGAACGTGACCGTCGCGATCCTGGATACCGGGATTGACTATCTCCACGCCGACTTGAACGGTCGCGTCGATCTGTCTCGCTCGACGTCGTTCATTGCATCAGATGATTCCGTGGTGCACGCGGACTTCCCGACGCGGAACGTCGTCACCGATCTCTACTTCCACGGCACGCACGTCGCCGCGACCGTGGCGAGCAACGCGCTTGCCGCCGCCGGGGTTACGAGCCAGACGACGCTCATGGCCGTGAAGGTCTGCAGCCGGACCGGAAGCTGTCCGTCGAGCGCGGTGCTCAACGGGATCCTGTGGGCAACCGATCACGGGGCTGACATCATCAACATGAGTCTCGGTGGTGGATTCCATAAGCGGATCGCCGGTGGGTTCGGCTCCATCATCAACCGCGTGACGAATTACGCGAACCGCAACGGCACGTTGATTGTGGTCTCCGCTGGTAATGACACGACGGATCTGGACCACAACGGCGACATCTACACGACCTACTGCAACTCCCCCAACGTCGTCTGCGTCGCCGCCACGGGACCCACCGCTCAAGTGGGCGTCAACGGCCCCTGGACGAACATCGACGCGCCGACCGGTTACACGAATTTCGGCCGTTCTGCGATTAACGTGGCCGCGCCAGGTGGGTCGAACGTGTCATTCGTCTATGCCGCCTGCTCGCGGACAACGACGTTCGCACCGCTCCTGATTTGTCGCACGGGTACGTTCGTTGTCGGCGCCAGCGGAACGAGTATGGCGGCTCCGCACGTTTCCGGCCTCGCGGCATTGATCAAGGCGCAGACAGGCGCGAATGCAGCGCAGATCCGCGCGAGACTCCAACAGAGCGCCGATGACCTCGGCGACATCGGAACCGATCCGTACTACGGCAAGGGACGGATCAACGCCGTGCGCGCACTCGGGATCAATTGAAGAGAACAATGGTACAGAGGCCCGCCGCAAGGCGGGCCTTTTTTTACGCCACGACCGTGTCGCCTGCGGTCTTGCGCGCATCGAGCAACATGCGGACGGCCGTGGCACCGAGGATGAGCGCCCCGCCCGCCAGCGTCGCGGGGCCGGGCTTCTCGCCGTGCACGAGCCACGCCCAGATCGGATTGAGCACCGGCTCGATAAGAAGGAAGAGCCCCACCTCGAGCGCGCGCACCTGCGGCACCGCCCGCGCGAGGAAGAGGTAGGGGATGCCCAGCTGGCACACGCCCAGGAACCCGACGACCGCCCAATCCACGGGACGGCCGGCCACAAGCGGTTGCGCCATGATTAAGGCGATGATGCAAGCGGTCAGATTCCCCGATACCGCCGCGGCCGCCACCGACGCGCCGCGCGCTGCCAGCCAGCGATAGCCGATCACCGTGAACGCCCACGTCACGGCGCAGATCGCGGCCAGCACGTTTCCGAGCGCCGGGTTCGGCGCGGTCGCCGACGGCTGATCGAGCCCCAGAAAAAACAGGCCGAAGCCGACTGCCATGATCGCCATCTGGCCGATGTCGCGGCGCGTCGCGTGCTCGCCCAGCAGCAGCGGCGCGAGCAGCAGGATGAACAACGGGCTGGTGGACTGCAGGAAGATCGCGCTGGCCGCCGTCGTATGCTTGTTCGCCTGGACGTACAGCAGCGTGGTGGCGGCATACGCGACGCCCACGAGTACGGTGCGCCAGGTCCAGCCGCGCCGCGATTCCGGAACCAGGACAAAGATCGTGATCAGCGCGAATGCCGCCCGGAACGCCGCGAGCTGCCACCCGCCGAAGCTGCAGAACTTGATCGCCGCGCCGCCGCTCGAGAACAGCACCGCCGCGGCAAGGATTTTGGATCTGGGGCTCATGGTGGCGGGGAATATATTACGCGCCATGGAAGTTCAGGTCTTTGGCGTCAAAAAGAGCGCCGGCACACGTGCCGCCCTGCGGTTCTTTGCCGAGCGGCGCATCAAGGTGCATTTCGTAGACCTGAACGAGCGCGCCGCGGCGGTTGGCGAGCTGCGGCGCTTCGCGCAGCAGTTCGGCGTGGCGGCGCTCGTGGACCGCGAATCGCGCCGTTTCGGAGAGCTTGGCCTCCGCTCCGCCATCCTCGGCGACGAGCGGTGGCTGGAGAAGCTCAGTCTGGAGCCGCTGCTGCTGCGGATGCCTCTCGTACGCCATCAGCAGCAGCTCACCATCGGCCCCGCGCCGGAGACCTGGGACGAGTGGTACGCCGCCTCCAAGGCCTGATGCTCGCTCTGTGCGCCTCGTGCGCCACCGGAAGCGGAAGGGAACCGCGCGTGACCGTTGACGATCTCTTCTCCGCGTATTCCGGCTCGGCTGTTCCGGGCGCGAGCGTCGTGGTGATTCGCGATGGGCGAGTGATAATTCGCGAAGCGTTTGGCATGGCGGATCTGGAGCGGCGTGTCGCTGCCACGCCCGAGACCGACTACCGGCTCGCTTCGGTGTCAAAACAATTCACCGCGATGGCCGTGATGTTGCTCGCCAAGGACGGCAAGCTGCGCTATGACCAGCCGGTGCGGGATTTCCTTCCGGAATTGCCGTCGGCCGCGCGGGCCGTTACGGTGCGCCACCTGCTCAACCACACGTCGGGACTGTGGGACTACGAGGACCTGATTCCCGAAACGCGCACCACGCAGCTCGAAGACCGCGATGTGCTGGCGTTGCTTGCAACGAAAGATTCCGCGTACTTCCCGCCCGGCGCCCAATACCGCTACAGCAACTCCGGCTACGTGCTGCTCGGCATCATCGTCGCGCGAGTCTCGGGGATGTCGTTCCCCGATTTCGTGCAGACCAGAATCTTTGCCCCGCTCGGCATGCGCGCGAGCGTCGTGCACGTCGAGGGATCGGACACCGTCCCGCACCGTGCGTACGGGTATTCACCACGCGGCGGCTCGTTCGAGCAAACGGACCAGAGCGTCACCAGCGCGACGCTCGGCGACGGCGGCATCTATACGAACGTGGACGACATGACGCGCTGGGATCGGGCGCTGGATGGCACTGCGCTGGTCGACTCGGCGACCATGGCGCTGGCCACCACCCCGCCACAGCTCCCGGCGGGTGCGGTCACGGAATATGGATTCGGCTGGTTCGTGGACACCTATCGCGGCGAAAAGCGCTGGCGCCACACCGGTGAAACGAGCGGATTTCACAACGCGATCATGCGCTTCCCCGCCCGTCGTCTGACGGTGATCGTGCTCACGAACCGCTCGAGTGGAGAACCGGACGCGATCGCCGAGCGGATCGCGGACCGGCTGTTGTTTCGCTAGCGTTCGATCCGGTAACCGAAAGTTCGCACGGTGACGATGTGCCGCGGATGCGCGGGGTCGTGCTCGAGCTTGCGCCGCAACATCGCGACGTGCGTGTCGACCGTCCGGCTCATCACGTCTTCGGCGTAGCCCCAGACTTCCTGCAGTAATTCGAGCCGGCTCGCGACACGACCGCCGCGCTTGAGGAGCGCGACGAGCAGCGCGTATTCCTTGGGCCGCAGCTCGGCGGTGCGGCCGCCGCGCCGCACCTGATGACGCGCGAAATCGACCGTGACGTCGCCGAAACCGCGCAGCGCAGGATCCGCGCTGTCGCCGCCCTCGCGCCGGGTCCAGTCGAGGAAGTCTTCGGCCCGCTTTACTGTGGCAATCACGCGCTCATCGTCGAATGGCTTGAGCAGGTAGTCGAACGCCTGAATCTCGAATGCGTGCACCGCATGCTCGTCGTAGGCGGTGACGAAGACGATCGCGGGCGGCCGCTCCTCGCTCGCAGCCGCAGCCACCGCAAAGCCGTCGAGATCGGGCATTTGGATGTCCAAAAAAACGAGGTCGGGCGCGCCGCGGCGCAGCAGCTCGACCGCGTCCCGGCCGCTGGCGCACTCGTCGATGCGCGTGACGCTGCTGATCTGCTGCAGCACGCCGCGCAACCGCCGCCGGGCCGGCGCTTCGTCGTCAACGATGATCGCGCGCATGGTCGGAGTACGGAATCTCGATCATTGCGAGGGCACCACCGCCGGGCGCAGGCGCATTCTGCAATTCGAAGCGGTGGCTGGGACCGTACATCTCCAGCAGCCGAGCTCGCGTATTCGCGATCCCCAGGCCGCTGCCGGAGCCGTTGCGGGACCCGTTCGCGTCGGCGCTGAACCCGGGCCCGTTGTCGCGCACTTCGAGGTGCAGCAGGTCGCCGGCACGGATCGCGGCAATCTCCACTTCCGCGACGCCGCCGTTGGGGACGGCGCCGTGCCGGATCGCATTCTCGACCAGCGGCTGCAGTAGCAACGTCGGAATGACGGCGGCGGCCGCGCGCGGGTCGACGCGGAAGGTCACGCGCAGGCGATCGCCGAAGCGCGCCTCCTGAATCGCTACGTAATGATCCAGCAGCTCCAGCTCCTCCTCCAGTGTAACGAGCGGGCCCCGCTCCCGGTTAAACGAGTGGCGCAGCAGCTCCGAGAGCCGGGTGATCATCCGGTTCGCCTGCTTGGGATCTTCCAGGACGAACGCGGAGATCGTGTGCAGGGTGTTGAACAGGAAGTGGGGTTGCAGCTGTCCCACCAGCGCGTCGAGCCGCGCCTGCACGAGCTGCATTTCGAGGCGGGACGCGCGCCAGGCATGGTAGAGCCCGGCCACCATCGCATAGACCAGCAGATTGAACGTCCAGTACATCGCGACGGCATCGCCCACGCCGGTGAACAGCGTGTGCGGCGTGCGGTATAGCCCGAACAGCCACTTCACGCCGCCTTCAAACCCCGCGCACAACACGGCGGTGGCCAGCGCCATCGGCACGTGTGCCGCGATCAATGCGGCCGGCCGGCGGATGCGCACCGCCCAGGCGGCGAAGGCGCACACAGGAGCGGTGAACACGGCCCAGCTCCACCAGCCCGAAAACTGCCAGGCGAGGATCCAGCCCCAGGACCGCGGATCGGGCGGGTTGCTGCTGCTCGACTGGAAATGCATCTGGATCGCGAATAGCAGCGCGACCGCCGTCCAGGCGCCGAATACGATCAGTGCCCGCTTCATGAGCCTCATTGTACCATGCTATCGGGAAGCGTGCGGGGACGGGCGGCCGCAGCGGTCAGAAATGTGTGAATTTCACAATCCGATGACGCACCGCCTCTACGCCTGCCGCCGCGCAGCGGCCAAATTGGGCACGGGAGGCACCCATGCACCGTCTGTTGCTCACCGTCGTCGTCCTCACTGCCACTGCCGACAGAACGTCCGACCGCGAGGCCCTCCTCGCCGCCGATCGCTCGCTCTCGGGCAAGACCGCGTCACTCGGTCTGCTCCAGGGCTTCGTCCCGGCACTGCTGGATGGCGCCGCCTATCTCTATCCCGGCGCGCCGCTGCTGCGCGGCGCCGACCGCGTCCGCGCCTTTCTCAACAGCAGCGACTCGGTCCTCAAGCTGACCTGGACGCCGGCATTCGCCGACGTCTCGCTCGATGGTCAGCTCGGCTACACGTATGGGTGGACGCGGTCGGGAGCAACACGAGGCAAGTATCTCGCCTGCTGGCGCAAGACCGACGACCGGTGGCGGATCGCGGCGTATGCGACGAACCGGCCGGTGGCGGTGACGGACTCGGTCACGCTGGCGACGCGGAAGGGCGGTCTCACGGCGCCGGTGCGCGGCCCGGCCGACGCGAGCGAGCTGATGCGCGCCGACTCCGCGTTCGCTGCGCTGTCGGTAGGGCAAGGCGCCAAGGCCGCGTTCCTCGCATTTGCCGCGGATGAAGCGATGTCGTTCGGCGGCGGCACGCAGTTCAGCGAGGGACGGGAGGCGATCGGCGCGGGGTTCGACGGCTTCCCAGCCGGCGCCGTGCTGTCGTGGTGGCCGCTGGGAGCGGAGATTGCGCAGTCCGGCGATCTCGGTTGCAGCGTCGGCGAGGCGACGATCGAAAGCCTGCACCACTACAGCAAGTATCTCACCGTGTGGAAGCGGCAACAGGACGGCGGTTGGAAATTCGTTGCTGACGGGGGGAATCAACGACCGGCCCCCTAGAAGGTCAGCGGTACCCGGCGGCTTGCAGGCTGAACAGCTCGGCGTAGAGCCCGCCGCGGGCGACCAGCTCGTCGTGCGTGCCGTCGTCCACCAGCTCGCCGCCCTTCAACACGAGGATGCGGTCCGCCATGCGCACCGTCGAAAACCGGTGGGAGATCAGCACCGCCATCCGTCCTTTCGTCAGCTCGGCGAACCGCAAAAAGACCTCGTACTCCGCGCGCGCATCGAGCGCGGCCGTAGGCTCATCGAGAATCAGCACCTGCGCGTCGCGCATGTACGCGCGCGCCAGCGCCACCTTCTGCCACTCTCCGCCCGACAGCTCGACGCCGTTGTCGAACCGCTTCCCCAGCATCTGGTCATAGCCCTGCGGTACGCGCTGCACGACGGAGTCCGCCCGGCTGCGCTGCGCGGCTTCGTGGATACGGGCATCGTCACCCAGTGCTTCGATCTGACTGACGCCGATGTTCTCGCGCAACACGAAATCGTAGCGGACAAAGTCCTGGAAGATGATGCCGATGTTCTGGCGGAGGCTCTCCAGGTCGTAGTCACGCAGGTCGACGCCATCGAGTAAGACGCGACCCTCGTCGGGATCGTACAGGCGGGCGAGCAGCTTCACCAATGTCGTCTTCCCCGCCCCATTTTCTCCGACCAACGCGATCCGCTCGTGCGGCTCGAGTGCGAACGTCAGGCCGCGCACCGCCCAGCGCTGCGAGCCCGGGTAGCGGAATCCCACCTTCTCGAAGCGGAATCCCGAGACGAGCGGGCGCGGCACGGTGCGGGCGCCCGGTTTGGACGTTACCGTCGGCTGCACGTCGAAGAAGGTGAACAAATCGCTCAGATAGAGGCTCTGTTCGTAAATCGACGAGAGCGCGATCAGCACGCTCTGGATCAGCCCTCGACTCGAGCGGAACGAGCCGGCCAGGAAAGTCAGCGTGCCGATCGTGAAGTCGCCCATCACCGCGCGATAGATGATGACGGCGTACGCGCCGTAGTAGCCCAGCGTCCCGAGCGTCACCAGCAGCGTCGAGACGATGTTCCGGCGAATCGCAAGCTGCTTGTTCTCCTGGTAGAACTTCTCGGACAGATCGGCGTAGCGACCCACCAAAAAATCCGACAGGCCGAACAGCTTTACTTCCTTGGCGGACTCGTCGGAGGCACCCATATAGCGCAGATAGTCGAGCAGCCGCCGCTCCGGCGTCCACTTGAAGAGCAGCGAGTAGCCGAGCGAGGCAAAGTGCGCTTCGCCGAGGAAAGCGGGCAGCACCGCGACGGTGAGGAGCAGCAGTAGCCAGGGCAATTGGACGAGCAGCACGCTCGCCAACGAGATCAGCGTGATGAGGTCTTGTGCCGTCCCCAGCAGCAGCGTGAACAGCCCGATGCGGCCGACGGTCTGGCGGCGGGCGCGCTCGAGATGATCGTAGATCTCGGCGTCCTCGAACTGGGCGATATCGAGCGTGGCGGCGTGCCGCATGAGGCGCACGCTCAGCCGGTTGGCGAACAAATCGCCGAGCAGGCTCTCGAGCAGGGACGAGAGCCGCGCCAGCCCTTCACCCACGACCGCGATGCCGAGCTCCAGCCCGACGAGAACGGCGATATGCCACCAATCGGGGAGCCCGCCGGCGCGGACGGTCGCGACGCCCGCGATGACCGCATCGATGATGAGCTTGCCGATCCAGAGGACCGCGACGGGGATGAATGAACGAACGACCCGGAGCAGCAGGATGGAGACCGTGTAGCCGCGGTGCGTTTGGAACACGAGGCGCACGAGCGGGGGCACGTGCTTCAGGGCGGCGAGGCGCTCACCCCAGGTGGGCGGCGCGTTGGGGCTGGCGCCCTGAGCGGCACGGGCCGCGCGATACAGCCGCCGTTTGCCCATGGGATTAACTTCGCTTCAGGAAGGACGTCAGACCAGACACATGCTATCCATCATAGCCGCGGTGTCTTTGCTCGCCGCGCAGGTTCCCGGCGCGAGCCTGAGGACGCGTGATTCGGCGTTCCACGCCTTGAACCGGCTGGCCTACGGCGCCCGCCCCGGTGAAGCCGACAGCGTCGCGAAAGCCGGCGTCATGCGCTGGATCGACCAGCAGCTCGATCCCGATCGCATTCCCGACTCCCGCCTCGTGGAGCACGAGCGCGAATTCAAGATCCTCGACTACGATCGCGCCGATCTCGCCGGGCGTTACCGGGACGCGGTTCGTGAGCGCCAGCGGATGCAACGAGAGGCAGCCGCAAGCGGCGATTCGATGCGCATCCGTGGCGCCGCTCCGATGCGCGAATTCCGCGAGTTGGGCGGCGAGCTGCAGCAGCTCGCGATCGTCCGGGCCGCGTTGTCGGAGCGGCAGTTGCGCGAGGTGATGGTCGACTTCTGGACGAATCACTTCAACGTCTTCGTGGGTAAGGGAGCCGATCGGTTCCTGTTGCCTTCCTATATAGAGGAAACGATCCGGCCGCGGGCGCTCGGCCGGTTCGAGGACCTGCTCATCGCGACGGCCGAGAGCCCGGCCATGCTGTTCTATCTCGACAACGCGCAAAGCGTCGTGCCCGGCTCCGAGCCTCCAAGGATGCGCCGGTTCAATCCTGACCGAATGCCCCGCGGAATCAACGAAAACTACGCGCGCGAGCTGCTCGAGCTGCACACGCTGGGCGTGGACGGCGGCTACACGCAGCAGGACGTCATCGAAGTCGCCCGCATCTTCACGGGCTGGAGCATCGAGCGGCCGGAGCTCGGCGCCGGATTCGTGTTTCATGACTGGGCGCACGATCGCGGAACCAAGCACGTCTTTGGAATGACGTTTCACGACGATGGCAAAGGTGAAGGGATTCGCCTGCTGAAGTATCTGGCGATGCAGCACGCCACGATGCATCACGTCAGCGCGAAGCTGTGCGCGCGGTTCGTGGCCGACGAGCCCCCCGACGGCTGCGTCGATGCAGCGGTGGCGGCGTGGCAGCAAACGCACGGAGATATCCGCGCCGTCCTGCGTGCGATCTTCACATCACCCGATTTTTGGGCGCCGCAAGCCGTCCGCGCAAAGGTCAAGACGCCGTTCGAGTTCGTCGTGAGCGCGATACGCGCCGCCGGCATCGATCCTGACACGAGTCCGAAACTCGCGCAGCTCGTCGCGCGGTTGGGAGAGCCGCTGTACCAGCAACCCGCACCGACCGGCTACGCCGAGACGGAGGCGCATTGGGTGAACAGCGGCGCGCTGCTCGCGCGCATGAATGCGGCAATGCTCATCGCGAAGCAGTGCTCCAGCATTCCGATCTTCGATGACCACTCCCAGCTGGTCGACAGCATCGATGCAAAGCTGCTGGGCGGCACGATGTCGGCCCACACGAAGAGCGTAATTCTGGAGCAGCTTACCGACATCACCGATCCTGAGCAGGCTCGGGTCATGGCCGTCGGTCTGGCCTTGGGCGGACCTGACTTTCAAAGGCAATGACGGTAAGGGACGGTAAGGGTTTATGGCGATATCGCGTCGCATCTTTGTAAAAGACTCTGCACTTGCATTGGTCAGTTTTGGACTCGACCCGTTGTTCCTCTCGCGGGCCGCTTTCAGCCCTTACCGTCAATTACCGTCCCATACCGTCCCTTACCGCCCAGTTCTAGTCTGCCTCTTCCAGCGCGGCGCCGTGGATGGCTTGAACATGATCGTCCCGCACGGCGAGCCGGCCTATTACCAGGAGCGCCCGCGCATCGCGATTCCCGCCAGCGACGTCGTGGATCTCGATGGGCACTTTGGTTTACACCCGCCGCTGAAGGAGCTGTGGGACAACAAGAGCCTCGCGGCGATTCACGCCATCGGCTCGCCAGACGCGACGCGCAGCCACTTCGACGCCCAGGACTACATGGAGACCGGCACGCCGGGCGTGAAGAGCACGGCCGACGGGTGGGTGAATCGCTATTGCCAGCACGATCGCGAGCATACGGAGACGGCGTTTCGGGCCGTTGGCTTCGGGCCCCAACTGCCGCGCATTCTGGCGGGCAGCGCACCGTCACTCGCGATCGACGATCTCCAGGCATTCGGGCTGCGAGTCCCCCAGGAGGCGGCGCGTGATCGCCTGACGCGCGCCTTCGAGGAGTTGTACGACGGCGCGGGTACTGGTCTTCTGGCGTCTTCGTCGCGTGAAGGGTTCGAGGCCGTCCAGATGCTGAAACGCGCCGATCCGACGCAGTACCGTCCCGACAATGACGCCGACTATCCGCCCGGCCGCTTAGGAAAGACGCTGCTGCAAATCGCGCAGCTGATCAAAGCCGATGTGGGACTGGAGATCGCCTTCGCCGACTGCAGCGGCTGGGACACGCACGTGAACCAGGGTTCGAGCGAGGGCCAGCTCGCTGCCCGGCTGCGCGAGCTCGGCCTGGCACTGGCCGCGTTCAACAAGGATCTCGGCGACCGCATGCGCAACGTCGTCGTGCTGACGATGTCGGAGTTCGGCCGGACGATCCACGAGAACGGCAACAGCGGCACCGATCACGGCCACGCGACCGCGATGCTCGCGCTCGGCGGACCCGTGAACGGCGGCCGCGTGCTCGGCCGGTGGCCGGGCCTCGGCGTCGAGCAGCGCTTTGAGGGTCGGGACGTCGCGGTGACGACCGACTTCCGCGACCTGTTCGGAGAGATACTGGCGCGCCATCTCGGCGCCACCGATCTCGGCGCGGTATTCCCCGGCTACACGCCGAGTCCGGCGCGGTTCCTGGGGGCGATTCGCGCCTAGGCCGCGATGACGCCGTCGGATCCGCCGTCGCGGATCGTCAACCAGTCGGTGCGCACGCGATCCCATTCCTGAATCACGAGTCCCTGGTCTTCGAACAGCGCCCGGATCTGGCTCGGGCCGAAGCCCGCGATCTCCTCGAGAATCGGCACCAGCACCGACAGCGCGTCGTCGCTGATCACGGTGCGCTTGGCGATCTGGGCGATTTCGCGCGCCTCGGACGCGGCGATCGTGAAGCCATCCCCGCGGTTCACGTGCAGCATCACCGGAATGTCGGACTGCCCGTCGCCGACGTAGACGACCTGGTCGCGCGGCACCACGTGCCGTGCGCGGATCTCTTCCACCGCCGCGACCTTCCCGTAGCCGGCCGCGACGCTGGTGAGAGGACCGATCTTGCCGCCGTCCGGCGAGAACTGGAAGCGCGTGCCCACCACGTGATCGGCCGGGACGATGCCTTCGAGCGCCGAAAGCACGACCTCCTCGGGCGCCGCCGAGATCACGTAGAAATCGAAGCGGTGCCCGTCGATACCCTGCGCGAGCATCTGCGCGAGCAGCTCGACGTTCCGCTTGAGGCGGACCCGGCGGCCGACTTCCAGGAGATCGTTGCGTGTGACGCGGGCGTACTCCGGATCGTGCGCGAGCAGATACGCGAGCTCGGCGCCCTGTTGCACGAGATTGAGCTGCGACAATGCCGCCACGCGCTCGCGAAAGCTCGTGATGCCCAGCATCTCGCTCAGCACGATGCCGGAATCGTTGAAGCTCAACGTCTGATCGAAGTCACTTGCCAGCAGGTAATGCCTCTTCATCCACATCTCCCTTCGTTGAATCCCTCACACGAAAAGGGCCCGCTCCATCTGGGCGCGGGCCGTCGTCTGAGTTGCGACCATCTGCATCGCGTCAGCTAACGCCCGCCTCCCCGGTTGGGTTCCCGGTGTGGAGCATCTTTGGATTGCAGGCGCAGCACGTCATGGGCACAAGGTACAAACCCGGGGCCCGCGCGGTCAACTCTGTAGCTGTCACAGACGCGTCACGGATTGATTTGCGCCGTTTCGGCAGCCGTGATGGAAAGCTCCAGCCGCTCTGCTTTCCGCACCGCGACGACGCTCGTCGTGGCACCAATCCGGTCTCCGGTGAGCAGGCGATGCAGATCGTCGATGCCGTGAACAGGATGTCCGTCGAACGCGACGATGATGTCCCCAACCTGGAGGCCCGCGCGCGCCGCTGGACTCCCGCCTTCGACCGTCGTGATCAGGACGCCGCTGGGCTGGATGAGTCTGTGCGCGCGCACCGCGAGACGCGGCAGGGAAACGTTCTGCCCGCCGACACCGATGCGCGCGCGACGCACGTGCCCGTACGCGATCAGCTGTCCCACGACGAGCTTCACCGTGTTGACGGCGACGGCGAAGCAGATCCCCTGGGCGGGGAGAATCACCGCCGTGTTGACGCCGACGACCTGCCCCCGCGAATCGAGCAGCGGGCCGCCCGAGTTGCCGGGATTGAGCGCGGCGTCCGTCTGGATGACGTTGTCGATCAAGCGGCCCGAGACGGAGCGGAACGACCGCCCCAGCGCACTCACGACGCCCGCGGTGACGGTGCTCTGAAATCCCAGGGGATTGCCGATCGCGATGACGACCTGCCCGACCCGCAGCGCGGCCGAGTCGCCCAACGGCGCGGCGGCTTGCGACGACACGTCGACGCGCAGCACGGCGAGGTCGGTGTCGGGATCATCCCCAACCAGCTCGGCGCGCAAACGCCGGCCATCGGCAAACGCGACGTCCGTCTTCGTCGCACCGTGCGCGACGTGACTGTTGGTGAGAATGAAGCCGTCCGGCGTGAAGACAAACCCCGAGCCGTGGCCCCCCCCCCGATCTTCTCGTGCGGATCTGCCGCGGCGCCGGTGTTGCACTTCTACACTGACGACCGCCGGTGCCAGTCGCTCGACGACTCCACTGACTGCGCGAGAATAGGCATCCAACAACTCGTCATCGGCGGGAGCGCTCGGGACTGCGGCCGTGGGCTGATCCTTGTGCTGATCGCTGGCGGCCACGATTGGAAATGTGGTCATGCCTCAGGAACGCCGCGCGGTTCCCGAACCGATATATTCGTGCCCCATGCGAGACGCCTTGCAGGCGCTGCTGCGGCAAGCCAGCGACGCCAAGCGCTCCGCCGACTTCTGGCGTGCGGCCGCCGCCATTCTGAGCGAGTGGGCGGGCGGCGCGCGCCTGGCCATCCGTTATCAGGGAATCAACGAGAGCGGGGCAGTCAGCGCGGGAACCGACGACCGCTCGGGGAAGAACCTCGCGGCCGAGTGGCGCGACCCCGACGGGCGGCACGTGGAGGCGAATCTGGCCGGCGCACCGCCGTCGCTGCCGGCGTCGGAGCTCGAGGCGGCGATCGAATTCGCCTCGCGCCTGGCGGTGATGGTCGGACGGCGTACCGCGCTGGAGCGCGAGCGGCGGCTCGGCACCTTTGTGGTCGAGCTGGCGCGCTGGCTGCTCGCGGCGCCCGAGACCCAGCTGTTGCTGCGCTACACACTGCAGAGTCTGATGGAATTGGTCGAAGCGCAGGGCGCGTTCGTCGCCCTGAAGCAACCCGACGGCGAGACCCTGCGTCTGTCGCCCGCCCTCGGCGCAGCGGCGCCGGTCGAAGGGCTGGTCATGGGACTCGCGAGCAGCGCCACCGGCCGCGTGGTGCGGACCGGTGAGGCGCTGATCACGCCGGACCTGCGCGCCGAAGCCGATGCCAGCCCGATCGCCACCAAGCTCGCCGAGGGCATGCGTGCCGCGCTCATCGCGCCGCTGCGCACATCGCAGGGGACGGTAGGCGCTGTGGGATTGGTGCGGTTTCAGGCGGTCGGCGCAAGCACCCCGCCACCGCCTTTCAGTCTTCACGACCTCCACTATGTATCGGCGGTCGCCGCCCACATTGCCGGCGGCATCGAGCTCTCCGAAGCGGTCGCCGCGACGCGCGCCGCCGCCGACCGCGCCCGCGCGATGGTGAACGCGAGCCCTTTGCCCATGGCCCTCGTGGACACCGCCGGAATGGTCCGGCAGGTCAACGACGCGGCGCTCCAGGTGTTCGGCGTCAAGACGACCGACGCGGCGGTGGGCCGCCATCTGGAGAAGCTCGGTCTCGCGCCCAGCGGCCTCACCGTGCGGCTGATGCTGCAAGGGCGGCAGCAGGGCGAGCCCTGGCATGGTCGCGTGCTCGTCACGCAGGAAGGCGGCGAACGCCGCATCTGCGATTGCACGGTCACCGACTTGCGCGGCCTCGGGTCGCAGGATCTGCTCGTCGCGCTGTACGATCGCACCGACGAGCTGCGCGCGCAGCGCGAGCTGATCGCGCGCGAAAAGCTCGCCACGGTCGGCGAAATCGCCAGCGGCGTAGCCCACGAGGTCAACAACCCGCTCGCGGCGATCCGCATGGAGGCGGAGATGCTGGGCCGCTCCACGCAGGACAGCGAGGCAAGCACGGCCGCCGCGACGATCGTGCGCGAGGTGGACCGCGCGGCGCGCATCGTTCGCAGCCTGCTCCGGCTCGCGCGCCGCGCCGACATCACCCCGGTTCGCATCCAGCTCAACGAGCTGGTCCGGGACGTAGCGGAAATTCGCCAGCGGGTGCTGCGCGCCGACAACATCGAGGTGCGCACGCGCATGGATCAAGGCGCGGAGGCGGTGCTGGGGCTCGGCCAGGAGCTGCAGCAGGTCGTCATCAACCTCGTGACCAACGCCGAGCACGCCGTGCGCGGGCGTCCCCACGCGGTGATCGAGCTGGCTACGGAGGCACGCCAGGACTGGGTACGTTTGACCGTCGAAGACTCGGGGCCCGGCGTCCCGCCCGACGTGCGTAGCCGGATCTTCGATCCCTTTTTCACGACCAAGAGTCCCGATGAAGGATCGGGGCTCGGGCTTTCAATCTGTCAGCGGGTCGTAGCCGAAGTGGGCGGCCGCATCTGGCTGGAGGATTCGCAGGCGTTGGGCGGCGCGAGATTCGTCGTCGAGCTGCCCGCCGCCCCGATTCGAGGCGACGCCATCGGCTGAGCGTCAGGCTTCCAGTATCTGCCGGCGGTACAGCGCAATGGCGGCCAGCCCATACACGCCGATCGCAAGCAGCAGCGCGCCGAGCGGCCAATGCGGACCGAGTTGCCAGATGCCCGCGGCCACGTACCCGATGCTCGCCAGGAGACCCAGTCCCAGCACTTCTTTTCGCGCCATCAGGATGCCGAACACATATCCCCAGCTGAAGCCCGCGAGGCCGAGGAAGATGACGGCATTGGGAAAGATTTTCGTGGGATCGATGAGATTGAGACTGCCCGCAAAGGCGCAGAACAAACCGATGACCGTATGCGTTGCGAGGTGGAGCGCCAGCGGCAGGGGCAGCGTGCCCATTTTGTTGAAGGTCATGGCTCGAAAAGATAGGCTATCGGCTATCGGCTGTCAGGTATCGGGTTGTTACGCCCGATAGCCAACACCCGATAGCTTCCTTCGGAGATGCAGGCAACTCGGACGTATCTCGAACTCAAGGACCGCGCCCAATTCAAGGATGCGTTCGGGCATTTTTCGGCCGTCGCGATCGCCCGCGCCTCCAAGCCGCTTCCCGCGCTCTACCGGATGTGTTATCGCACCGTGGGCGAGGCGTTCCACTGGCGGGACCGCTGGGACTGGACCGACAAGGAGATCGCCGCTCACCTGGCCGATCCCGCGATTCAGCTGTTCGTCGCGACGCGCGGGAGCGCGAAGAAGAAGGTAAAGCTGGCCGGCTGGTACGAGCTGCGGCGGGTCGCCGAGGACGATTCGGTGGAGATCGCCTACTTCGGCATCGTCGCTGCCGAGTTCGGGCACGGTTTTGGGAAACATCTCCTGTCCAGCGCGGTACGTGACGCCTGGGCGCTCGAGCCCCGGCGCGTGTGGCTGCATACCTGCACCCTGGATCACCCCAATGCGCTGCCGAATTACCTCGCGCGGGGCTTCACGCCTTATCGCGCCGAAACGTACGAGGTAGATTCCCGCCCGTGACTTTCAACTGGACGTTCCAGCTCACGCGCAAACGCAAGGTCATCATCGCGGGGATTCTCCTCACCCCCATCCTGATCTTCGCGCTGTACACCTGGTCCGCGCTCAACTGGAGCTACTCGGAGGGCGAGCGCGCCGGATTCGTCCAGAAGTTCTCGAAGAAGGGCTGGCTGTGCAAAACGTGGGAGGGCGAGCTCGCGATGGTTTCAATGCCGGGCACCAATCCGGAGAAGTTCTACTTCACCGTGCGCGATGATGACGTCGCGCAACACATCAATCAGTCGCTCGGCAGACGCGTGGCTATCACGTATCAGCAGCACAAGGGCATCCCGACGACCTGCTTCGGTGAGACGGAGTACTTCGTCGTCGCCGTGAAGGTGCTGCCGCAATGAGCGCGAACAGCTTCGGCGCCCGTGCCACGCTGCAGGCCGGGAAGCGCAGTTACGAAATCTTCCGGCTCGATGCGCTCGAGCGGCGCGGTCTTCCGGTCGCGCGCCTCCCCTACTCGCTCAAGATCCTGCTCGAAAACCTGTTGCGGCGCGAGGACGGCCGCGTGGTCCCGCCGGGGGACATCGAGAAGCTGGCGCGCTGGGACCCGCGCAAACTGCCGGACGAGGAAATCGCGTTCATGCCGGCGCGCGTGCTGCTCCAGGACTTCACCGGCGTGCCCGCGGTCGTCGATCTCGCGGCGATGCGCGACGCCATGGTCACGATGGGCGGCGATCCCAAGCGGGTGAACCCGCTGCTCCCCGCCGAGCTCGTGATCGACCATTCGGTGATCGTCGATGAGTTCGGGACCAAGACCGCGTTTCAGGTGAACGCCGACCTCGAGTTTCAGCGCAATCGCGAGCGCTATGCGCTGCTGCGCTGGGCGCAGAAGACGTTCGCCGGATTCAAAGTCGTGCCCCCGGATACGGGGATCGTGCACCAGGTGAATCTCGAGTACCTGGCCCGCGTCGTGTTCACGAGCGACACGAAGGCACCGCAGGCTTATCCGGATACACTCGTTGGAACGGACTCTCACACGACGATGATCAATGGGCTGGGCGTGGTGGGGTGGGGTGTCGGCGGTATTGAAGCCGAAGCCGCGATGCTCGGCCAGCCGGTCTCGATGCTCATCCCACAGGTCATCGGATTCCGCCTCAGCGGCCGTCTGAGCGAAGGTGCCACCGCGACCGATCTCGTGCTCACGGTCACGCAGATGCTGCGCGCCAAGGGCGTCGTCGGAAAGTTCGTCGAGTTCTGCGGGCCCGGCGTCTCGACGCTGCCGCTGGCCGATCGCGCCACGATCGGCAACATGGCGCCTGAATATGGGGCGACGATCGGCATATTCCCGGTCGATCAGGAAACGTTGCGGTACCTCGAATTCACGGGACGCCCGCGCGAGCAGGTCGAGCTGGTCGAAGCGTATATGAAGGAGCAGGGCCTGTTCCACACGCCCGACGCTCCCGAACCCACCTATACCGACATGCTGGAGCTCAACCTGGCAACGGTGGAGCCGAGCATGGCGGGCCCGCGCCGGCCGCAGGATCGCGTGGGATTGCGCGAGGTGCCGCGCAAGTTCGCGGAGGCGTTGCCGACGCTGGTGAAGCCGGTGCCGGTGCCGGCGATGAACGCCGTCCCGGTGGGACGGTGGGAGGGCGAAGGTGGTCAGGCAGGGCTGAAACCGCCCCCGCCCCGGCCGTCGCACGCCACGCTCCGCATCGACGACGTCGAGCACGTGCTGCGGCACGGCTCCGTCGTCATTGCCGCCATCACGAGCTGCACCAACACGTCGAACCCATCGGTGATGGTGGCCGCCGGGCTCATGGCGAAGAAGGCCGTCCAGCGGGGCCTGCGCAGCAAACCGTGGGTGAAGACGAGCCTCGCCCCGGGGTCCAAGGTGGTCACGGACTATCTCGACAAGGCTGGGCTCATGAAGCCACTCGAGACGCTGCGTTTCCACCTGGTCGGCTACGGGTGCACGACGTGCATCGGCAACTCCGGGCCGCTGCCCGAGGCCGTATCCACGGCGATCGCGGAATGCGATCTCGTGGTCTGCTCCGTGCTGTCCGGCAATCGAAACTTCGAAGGCCGGATCCAGCAGGAGGTGCGCGCGAATTATCTCGCGTCGCCGCCGCTCGTTGTCGCCTATGCGCTCGCCGGCCGCATCGATATCGACTTCCATAACGAGCCGCTCGGCATCGGCAAGGATGGGCCGGTCTTCCTGCGCGACATCTGGCCGTCCACTAAAGAAGTCGCGGACGTCATTGGGAAGTCGATCAAGTCGGCAATGTTTCGCAAGAGCTACGCCGAGGTGTTCGATGGGGACCAGCGCTGGCAGAGCCTGCCGGTCCCGGAAGGCGACCGCTTCGCCTGGGAGCCGACATCGACGTACATCCGGCAGGCGCCCTATTTCGACGGCATGCCCCAGGAGCCGAGCCCGGTGCGCGACATCCGTGGCGCGCGCGTGCTGTGTCTCCTGGGGGACAGTATCACGACCGACCACATCTCTCCCGCGGGATCGATTCGCAAAACGAGTCCGGCGGGCCAGCATCTCGTCGCGCACGGTGTGCAGCCTATCGACTTCAACTCCTACGGCGCGCGCCGCGGCAATCACGAGGTGATGGTGCGCGGCACCTTCGCCAACGTGCGGCTCAAGAATCTGCTCGCGCCCGGCACGGAGGGGCCGTTCACCGTGCATCTCCCCGACGGTGAGGCGATGACGATCTTCGACGCGTCGCTCAAGTACGCGGCAGAGGGGACGCCCCTGATCGTCCTCGCCGGGAAAGAATACGGCGCGGGGTCATCACGCGACTGGGCCGCCAAGGGCCCGCGGCTGCTCGGGGTCCGCGCAGTGATCGCCGAAAGCTTCGAGCGCATTCACCGCTCGAACCTGGTCGGGATGGGGATCCTGCCGCTGCAATTCGCGGCCGCGCAAACTCCGGCGACTCTCGGCCTGACCGGCAAAGAGCGCTACGACATCCTCGGCCTGGGCGAGATGCCAAAGGAGCTGAGCGTCACCGCGACCGCGGATGACGGCAAGGTGACCAGCTTCAAGGTTCTCGTGCGAATCGATACGCCGCAGGAGCTGCAGTATTACAAGCACGGCGGCATCCTGGAGTACGTACTGCGCCAGCTCGCGCGCTAAGACACCCCGAGCAACGCGTCGAGCTCGGCTGCGGGAATGGCGCCGACCCGCCGGTCCACTTCCTTCCCGCCGCGAAACAGGATCAATGTGGGAATACCGCGCACACCAAAGCGCTGCTGGATCGCGGGATTGCGGTCGGTATCGAGCTTTAGCACGAGCAGCTGTCCCATCCGGCGCCGCGCGACATCGTCCAGTAACGGCGCCATGATCTTGCACGGCGCGCACCAGTCGGCGTAAAAGTCCACCAGCACAGGGACCGTGGTCCCGGAGGTGGCCTGATCGAACGTCGCCTCTGAGACAGCGATCGGACGGTCGAGGAGAATCGGCTTGCCGCAATTCCCACACTTGGGATGCTGCCCGATGCGGGTGAGGTCCACGCGGTTCAGGGTCTCACAGAACGGGCAGGCGACGGTCGCGGTTCGTGTGTCAGCCATGTGTCACCCGCGACCGACGCCGAGGGCGTCGGCCACACGATTGATGTAATTGAACCAGGAGGCGATGAGCGTGATCTGCAGAATGGCGCGATCATCGAACCCGACGCGGCGCAGCCCCTCGTGGTGCTGAGGCCCGATCCGGGTGGCATCGCGCGTCACCTGAACCACGTAATCCAGCATGACGCGCTCCTGCTCCGAGATCGGCGCTTTCGTGTAGTCGTGCTCGAGCGCCGCGATCAGCGCATCGTCCAGCGTGATCCGACGCAGAAACTCTGCGTGGGATTCGATTCAGTAGCGACAGCGGTTTGTGACGGAGACGACCGTCGTGATCATCTCATGCTGGCGGCGCGTGAGCGGCAACGCGGGATCCATCAACGCGCCGAACGTCGCGAAGGCGTGATACAGCGCGTCGGGGATGAGACTGTGCGAGGCGACGATGCCGGAGGTTCCATCGCGTGTGGGGTGCACCGGGGTCGCGTACTCTTTGGGGTAGAGCGCCTGCTGCGCTTCTACCGCTCGACGCAGCTTCTCATCCGCCTCGGGTAGCGGGACTGTGCGAATCCAGGTCATCCGATCCTACAGGTTCGAGGGTGAGCGGCCGCCGGCGAAACAGCAGAAGATAGACCGGCGCACCGAGGGCGACGATGCCGACGCCCAGCGCGGCCTGCAGCGGATTATGGCCGGCGAGCAGCAGCAGCAACAGAGCTACCAGGGCGAGAAACAGTAGTGGAGTGAACGGATACCCCCAGGTGCGATAGGGTGCGTCCAAGGAGCGGCCCCGGATTCGAAACAACCCCGCTACCGTCAGGCCGACAAACAGTACCGTCACGAAAACGAAGTAGGCGATGATCTGATTGAAGGTCCCCAACGCGACCAGGACGGAGGCGAGCACCGCCTGGATGGCGATGGCGCGGGCCGGCGTACCGAAGCGGGGATCGACCGCGGCGACCGACTTGAAGAACACGCCGTCGCGCGCCATCGCGTAATAGACGCGCGGCAGGGCCATGAGAAGCCCCAGCAGGCTGCCGAGCACGGCGACGATCACGACCCACGCAAAGACGCGCCCGCCGGCCGGACCGAATAACAGCTCACCTGCTTGTGCGGCGAACGTCTCACCGGACGTCACGCGTTCGAGCGGGACGAGATACAGAAAGACCGTGCTCGTCAGAATGTAGATGGCGGTCACGATCGTGACGCCGAGCGCGAGCGCGCGCGGCAGCGTCCGCGCCGGATCTCGCGCCTCACCCGCAAGCTTGCTGATTTCCCACCAGCCGCCGAACGCGAAGAACGCGCCCACGAGCGCGGGCGCCAGCGCACCCGGCAACGGGTCGGACCCGGGGTGTTGCGCAATGAAGGGCACGAAATGCGACCAGCTCCCGGCGTGCAGCGCGAACGCCAGGACGGCGATGAGGGCCAGCGCCCCGAGCTTCAGCGCGGTGAGCCACTGCATCAGCCGCGAGCCGAACCGCAGGCCCGCGATATTCACCGCCGCGAGGATGAGAATGGATCCGATCGCGATGAGCTTGAGCCACATGCCGGACACACCGAGCGCGTAACCGATGTAGCTCGCGAGCCCAGCGGCGAGCGCCGCCGTGATGCCCGGATCCATCACGAGCAGGCATTTCCAGCCGTACAAGAACGCCAACGCGGGACCGTATGCCTGCCGCAGGTAGACGTATCCGCCGCCCGCCTCCGGCGTCCGCGCCGCCAGCTCGCCGTAACACAGGGCACCGCTGAGCGCCATGACGCCCATCAGCAGCCAGACAATCAGCAGCCAAAGAGGAGAGCCGAGCGAGCGAGCCATGCCGGCGGGCGTGAGAAAAATCCCGATGGCAACGACCTCGCCGACGACGAGCGCGGTAACGGCACCCAGACCGAGTTGGCGGGTCAGAGACACGGGGCCAAAAGATAATGAAGATCTCTTCAGTCCGATTTGGTGAGACCTACCGCTTCTCGCCCCCCGTCTGGAGGCGAAATCCCACGCCGCGCACCGTCTCGATCAGCTCATGGCCGGCCGCCTCCTTGAGCTTGCGACGCAGGTTGCCGACGTGCACGTCCACGACGTTGCTCTCGGGATCGAAGTGCATGTCCCACACTTTTTCCAGCAGCTCCGTGCGGCGCACGACTTCTTCGGGATGCAGCAGGAAATGCTGCAGGAGGTGGAATTCCTTGGGCGTGAGATCGAGTCCCTTGCCGTCCACCCGTGCCTTGTGCTTCAGGCGGTCCAACTCCACCGAGCCGTAGCGCAACACCTCGGTGCGGCCGGCACCGCCGCGGCGCACCAGCGCACGAACCCGGGCGAGCAATTCATCGAATTTGAACGGCTTGGTGAGATAGTCGTCGGCGCCGGCGTCCAATCCGCGCACCACGTCTTCGGTGGTGTCGCGGGCCGTCAACATCAGGATGGGCGTCGCGCGTCCCTCGCGCCGTAGCTCCGCGGCAACCTGCAGGCCGGTCTTCTTGGGGAGCATGACGTCCAGCACCAGCAGGTCATAGTCGTAGACGTGCGCCAACATCGTGCCTTGGTCGCCGTCGGGGGCGACGTCGACCACGTAGCCTTCCTCACGCAGTCCCTGCTCGATGAACCCCGCGACCTTTCGGTCGTCTTCCACCACGAGAATCTTCATGAAGACACGCTAGCCGGGACCCGTTGAATCATTCCTAAAGGGTTGATGAAGGAAGCTTCAGAATGAAGGTGGCGCCGCCTCCTCCAGTCTCTTCCACTGTAAGGGTCCCACCGAGCGCCTCCGCCAGCCGGCGTGACACGGGCAGCCCCAAGCCGGTGCCGAGGCCGGAATGGGGATCGAATCGCTCGAACGGCTCGAAGATGCGATCACGCAGCTCCAGAGGCACGCCGGGGCCGTGATCGCTGACGGTGAAGGACGCCGCGCCGGCGATGGGCTTCACCGACAGGGTGACGACCGCCCCTTCGGGGCTGTGCCGAATCGCATTGGACAACAGGTTCACGAGGATTTGCTCCAGCCGCACGGCGTCGGTGTGCAGCCGCTCGCTCGCTCCGTCCGCGTCCGATTTCAATTGCACCCGTTTGGCGGCGGCTGCAGGCTCGCTCCCCGCGATCACGCGCTGCAGTGCCGCGGGCACGTCGACGTCGCGAATGACCGGACGCACCTTCCCGGCGTCGAGCCGCATCAAGTCCAGGAAATTGTTGAGGAGGACGATCGTGCGTTCGGCCGCTTCGTACACCTCTCGCCCCGCCTGTTGCATCGCCTCGGGCGATCTCGGTTTCACGAGACGCTCGGCCCAGCCGTACACGCCCGTGAGCGCGTTGCGTAACTCGTGATTCATCATCGCGAAAAAGAGATCGCGCTGCCGTTGCATCGCCCGGATCTGGCCGACGAGCTGCTCGCTCTCGCTGTACAGCCGCGCATTCTCAACCGCCACTGCCGCCTGCGACGCCAGCAGCACCGCGATCGCCTCATCCTCGGCGTCGAATTCGACGGCGTCGATCTTCTCGGTGAGGTAGAGATTGCCGAACACCCCGCCTCGACCCGTCACCGGAACGCCGAGGAAGGACTTCATGGAAGGGTGATGAGGCGGAAAGCCGTAGCGCTCCGGATGCCGGTTGATGTCGGCCGTGCGGGTGGGCTTGCCTTCCCGGATCACGTGACCAAGCAGCCCGCGGCCGCGCGGGAGATCGCCGATCCGCGTGCGGGCCGCCTCGTCGAGACCGGAGGTGACGAACTGCACAAGCGTTTCCCGGTCTTCGCCCATGACGCCGAGGGCGGCGTAGCGGGCGCCCACCACCTCACGCGCTGCATCCACCACCTGTTGCAACACATGCTCGACGTCGTGCCGCGAAAAAATCGCGATGCCGGCGGCGAGCAGTCGCTCGAATCGCTCACGAATACGGGTCGCTTCGAGGTGTTGGGTCACGCGCCCAAGATGCTTCATGCCAGCCACAGTGACAATTCACGCGGTTGGTATCATTGTTAAGCGGCTGCAACGCGCCCCGCCGTCGCGCGTAACGACGCACACCATTTACCGCGAGGCGATCATGGTCCGCTACAACACTATCCCACTCCCCCCTCTGCTATTCGCGCTGACGCTCGGCGCGTGCGCCGCTTCCCGCACGCCGGTGCCCCTCGTCGGACAGTCGGCCGATATCTCGGCGCTGGCCGGTGAATGGTCGGGCGACTACAGCAGTGCCGAGTCCGGCCGCAGCGGCAGCATCAGCTTCACGCTGCGCGCCGCGGGGGACTCCGCGTTTGGTGATGTGGTCATGGTGCCGGCGGCGTGGGGCCGCCCGCTCATGCCATGGCGCGAACAGAACGTGGCGGGGGCGGGCGCGAATCAGCCACCCGCGTCCACGGTGCTCACGATTCGTTTCGTGCGTGTCGAGCATGGCCACGTGAGCGGGACGCTGGATCCCTACGCTGATCCGCAAACGGGGGCGCGGTTGCTCACCCGGTTCAGCGGTGAATTGAACGGGAACACGATCGCGGGGACGTATACGACGCAGCTGCCGTCTGGCGGGGAGCAGACGGGCAGGTGGAGCGTGCAGCGGCGCTAGTGAGCCTTGAGCATACCGACCGCCCCTTTGGTCGCATCCGCGAACGCGTGACTGACGAAGGGATACGTTCCCGCCTCGACCAGTCGGGTCTCGAAAATCGCGCCTCCACCAACCGGCACGGTGACGGTCTGTACGCCTTCGAGCGGATGCGCAAGCGATCCGTCGAGGTACGCGCGATCGAAAATTGCTCCCACGACGTGAAATGCCGAAAAGCGGTTGGGGCCCGCGTTGACGACGTAGAGCCGCAGGCGCTCGCCTACCCGCACGTCGATGGGATGGTGTGCGTACTCCGCTTCGCGACCGTTAAAAACCACATAATCGGGCGCCAGACCAAGCAGCTTTTCCCAATCGATAGTGCGCGTGGAATCGGGGAGAACCTTCGTATAGAACTCGCTCTGGACGAACACGAACTCCTTGGCCGGCGTTCGGCCCTGCCGGGGATCAACGATGATCGCCCCGTACATGCCGTTGGCGATGTGGAGCGCCACCGGCGCGGTGCCGCAGTGATACATGAACGCCCCGGGTACCCGGGCAACGAAGCGGTAGTTCAGCGAATCGTGCGGCATGAGGTTCACGTACGCACGACTCGGCGCTATTTCTGCGGCGTGAAAGTCCAGGCTGTGTGGCATCGGGGCCTGGTTCACGAGCGTGAAGTCCACGGTGTCACCTTGGGTGACGCGCAGGACGGGACCGGGAACGCGGCCGTCGAATGTCCACGCGTCGTACGTCACGCCGTCGGCGATCGTGATTTTCGCATGTCTGATCGCAATCCGCAGGCGGTGCAGGTGTCCCGTGGCGCGCGGCGGAGCAGCCGCTTCGATCGGTGCCGGCCCGGCGGCAGAGCCGATCGGCGCTTCACCGTGAGACACATCGGCAGGCGCGTTGGTCGGCGGTGTTGCGGCCGGCTGGGCTCGCCGCTGCGACGGCTCGCCGCATCCGAATGCGGCGCTGGCCGTGAAGAGACTTGCAATCAGGAGACGACGACGCATGAGGGGCTCCGTTAGAGATGCGCGGAGCTTAGCCGGCAACCTCTCGCGTCTTCATGAAGGCGGCGTGAGGGATTCTTTAGACTCGCGGGCGACCGTTGGCGTTGCAAATGCTGGACGCTGCACCGGTTCCAGGCCGAGATACTGGCGGGCCCGATTCAGCGCGTCATCGACATTGCCGTGGATGTTGTCCTCGGTGAGCTCGTCATAGAGTCCCGACCGCTCCAGCGCGACGACCGGCTGGGCGTGCACGTCGGACAGGATCACGAGGGTGCCCTCGCGTTGGCTGCGGTGTGCCAGATCGCGCAGCGCGTGCAAGCCCGTCGAGTCGATCGCCGGCACGTGCCGCATGCGCACGATCAACACCTTCGGCTTGCCCGCAATGCGCCCCACCCGATCCTTGAACATTTCGGCGGCACCGAAAAAGAACGGTCCGGTGATCTCGTAGACCTGCACGCCTTCCGGAATCACGCGCGTCCGCACGGCGTTGGGATCGTGCTCGAAATCATCGGGCGGGTCCTCGAACTCGTGCGTGAGGACCTTGATATTCGTGACTTCGGCCATGCGGCGCATGAACAGGAACGCCGCGAGCACCATGCCCACCTCGATGGCGACGGTCAGGTCGACCAGCACGGTAAGCAGAAACGTGGTGAGCAGCACCGCCACGTCGCTCTTGGGCGCGCGAAACTCGGACACGAACGTCCGCCATTCGCTCATGTGGAAGGCGACCACGACGAGGATCGCCGCCAGCGTGGCCAATGGGATGAAGCCGGCCCAGCGACCGAAGAACAGGGTGATGAGCAGCAACGTGATCGCGTGCACCATGCCGGCGATCGGCGTCCGACCGCCGTTCTTCACATTCGTCGCGGTACGCGCGATCGCCCCAGTGGCCGGCATCCCGCCGAACAGCGGCGATGCGATGTTGGCGACTCCCTGCGCCACGAGCTCCATGTTGGAGCGGTGGCGGCCGCCGATCATGCCGTCCGCCACCACCGCCGAGAGCAGCGATTCGATCGCCGCGAGCAGCGCGATCGTGAAGGCCGGGCCCGCCAGGGCGCCGACGATCGCCAGCGACAGGTGGGGGATCGCCGGACGCGGCAGCCCCGCATGGATCGCGCCGAATCGCTCCCCGATGGTCTCGACCGGCAGATGCAGCAGCTGCGCCAGCAGCGTCGTCGCGATCAACGCCACGAACGGGCCCGGAATTCGGGTGGAGATCCTGGGCCAGATGAGAATGATCGTAAGCGCCGCCACGGCGACGACCAGCGCCCATGGATTCACCGAGTCGAAGGCGTGGACGTAAGCATCCCATTTCGGCAGGAACGCGGAGGGCACCGACTGCATCTCGAGGCCGAGCAGATCGCGGATCTGGCTCGAGAAGATGATGAGCGCGATGCCGCTCGTGAATCCGATCGTCACCGGATACGGGATGAACTTGATCGCCGCCCCGAGCCGGAGCAGACCGAACGCCACCAGAATGAAGCCCGCCATGAGCGTCGCAATGACGAGTCCATCGACGCCGTGCTGTTGCACGATCCCTGATACGATCACGACGAATGCGCCGGTCGGCCCGCCGATCTGCACGCGCGAGCCACCGAGCAGCGAGATGAGGAAGCCGGCGACGATGGCGGTGTAGAGCCCGCGCTCCGGGCTGAGCCCGCTGGCAATGGCGAAGGCGATCGCGAGCGGCAGTGCCACGATGCCGACGATGACGCCGGCGATCACATCCCGGGTGAGTTGCTCCCGGTCGTAGTCCTGGAGTGTTGTGAAAAGCTTGGGAACGAGCACGGAGGCGGGAAGATACTAGATTCCAGCTCTATAGCGCGATCCTCACCAGGTGCGCGCCGGCGCCGAGGACGCCGGCAAGGCCAGTGCCGATCGACTCAGGCGTGCCCACGAAGGCGAGCAAGACTCGATGCTCCTCGCCAGTGAAGAAGAGCCGGCCGCCTATGGGGGTAATCCTGGGCCCCTCATTCTCCCGTACGGCGCTTCCTCCCACCTTCGCAAACAGCACGTCGTTGACCGAAACGATCTCATCCCACGACCGGAGCGTGTTGAACCAGCCGGCGGAGCCCTTCAGTTCGGCGCTCAGGGCAGCGTCGTGAACCGAGAGATCCACGTCCTCATAATAGGTGTCGACGCCCATCTCCGCCGTATGGTGCAGCACCGCATGCAGGTCCGCCGCAGCATCGTCGAGCTGCACGGTGGCGATCGTGTTGTGTAACCCGGAGCCCGGCTCCCCGGTCACCTGAAAGTCCAGGCGCTCCTGTCCATCCGTCACGAAGCCCGTCGCGGTCGCCACGCCCTGTGCGTCCGCCACGTTGTGACTGATGGTGTAGTCGACCAACGGCCCGCCGCCGCCGGGCCCCGTAATCACGCCGCGCACCGCCGTCGCACCCGGCGCGCTGGCGTCGAACAGATCGAGCTGCCCAATGGCCGTCGCCGGGCACGCGATCGACCCGTCCGGAGCACGCCGGTAGAGCACGACCCGAACGCCCGTGGCCGGGGCGCCGGAGTCGCCGCTCTCGGCGTAGCGCTGCGACGCGCAGGTGAACGCGAGCGTCTTCCCGAGCAACGAATCAGGAATGAGCGGCGCACCCGCCGCAGGTGC
>WNGD01001247.1_pt2 | contig 66486 bp, 51 predicted proteins | sample 5400671 | NCBI WGS metagenome assembly WNGD01 (sample SAMN13153369, study PRJNA577476) | soil metagenome | isolation source: 40 cm soil or saprolite under grassland replicate 2 | place: USA:California | collected 2016-06-15
GCCGCGGCGCCCGAGCAACCGCGCCGCACGAGGGCTCCGCGTATGATGCACATGCTCTTCAAGCGCTTGCCTCAGCCACTCCTCCTCCTGCGGCTCAATTTCCTCGAGAGTGACAAACTCGGGGTGCAACACGCCCCGCGCTTCCGCCCCCATGACGTAAGCCAGGCCGCCGGTCATCCCCGAACCGAAGTTCAGTCCGAGCGGCCCAAGGATGATCGCCACGCCTCCGGTCATGTACTCACATCCATGCTGGCCCACGCCTTCCACTACCGCAAACGCGCCGCTGTTGCGAACCGCAAACCTTTCGCCCGCTCTTCCGGCAATGAACAGTTGGCCGGACGTCGCGCCATAAAGTACCGTGTTTCCGGCAAGAACATCGCCTCGCCGCGAAGCCGCTCCTCCGGCAGTGATGGTAATCGTTCCGCCGGACAGGCCTTTGCCCACGTAATCATTCGCTTCGCCGGTGAGTTTGACGGTCACTCCTTCAGCTAGAAATGCACCAAAGCTTTGTCCCGCTGCGCCGCGAAACTCCTGGCTGACGGGCCCATCGCCGGCTCGCCCATTCTTCTTCCGCCGCATCAATTCTCCGCTCAGGCCCGCGCCCACGCTCCGGTCTGAGTTCTGAATCGCCCGCGGCACGCTTTGCATGGCCAGCGTTGCATCGAAATGGATCGAATCTTCCAGCGCCGCCACATGCAAGCCGGGCTCTTGTTGCGGATCGACGCGATTCGACGGCGAGATCGGCACAATCAGGAACGGATCCATCCCCGACCGCGCCCCCAGCCGGTCGTACCACCCGTTAAGCTCCCGCAGCGAGCGCACGCCAAGTTGCGCCAGACGGCTGCGCACTTCTTCGGCAAGCGCGCGGAAATAGGCCGTCACCATTTCCGGTTTGCCTTGGAACCTCGCGCGAAGCGCTTCATCCTGCGTGGCAATGCCAACCGGGCAGGTATTCAGATGGCATTGCCGCGCCATCACGCATCCGATTGCCAGCAACGACGCTGTGCCGAAGCCGAATTCGTCGGCGCCCAGAATTGCCGCGAGAATAATGTCCCGGGCGAATTTCAGGCCTCCGTCCACACGGAGAGAGAGCCGCGAACGGAGGCCGGCGCGAACCAGCGTGTCATGGGCCTCGCGCAACCCGATTTCCCACGGAAGCCCGGTATTCTTGATAGAAGTGAGCGGCGACGAACCCGTGCCGCCGTTGTGCCCGCTTATGGTAATGACGTCGGCGCCGGCTTTTGCGACCCCGGCGGCAATGATGCCCACGCCGGCTCCGGAAACCAGTTTCACGCCGATGCGCGCCTGCGGGTTCACGGCGCGCAAATCGTGAATCAATTGCGCCAGATCTTCGATGCTGTAAATGTCGTGATGCGGTGGCGGCGAAATCAGCGGCGTTCCGGGCGTCGCATGCCGGATGCGCGCAATGTATTGACTGACTTTCTTAGCCGGCAGTTGCCCGCCCTCGCCCGGCTTCGATCCCTGCGCCATTTTGATTTCGAGTTCCTCGGCGTGCACCAGGTAATCGGTGGTGACGCCGAACCGCGCCGAAGCCACCTGTTTGATCTTGTTGGCCGCGGCCGGTTCATACCGGTATGTATCAGGATCTTCCCCGCCTTCGCCGGTATTGCTGCGCGCCCCAAGCTCGTTCATCGCCAACGCGAGCGTGCGATGCGCTTCCGGACTCAGTGAACCGAGGGACATCGCCTGCGTGCTAAAGCGCTTGACGATGCCTTCCACGGGCTCGACTTCCGCGAGCGGAACCGCAGGTTCCGGCGTCGTTTCGAGTAGATCGCGGAGAAAAATGGTCCCTTGCGTTTCCGCCAGTTCCTCAAAAACAGAATATTGCTTGGCGCTCGGCGCTTTCACGAACGCATGGAGCCTGCGCACAACCTCGGGCGAAGTCGCGTGCAGTTCCGCACCTTTGCGGAAGCGGTAGAGTCCCGCGTCGGCCAGCTCTTCCGCCTCGGCAGAAAATGCCGTCTTGTGCATGTCCAGGTAGTCGCCCAGCACATCGTCCAGCGATTTCTGCCCGGGATAATCGGAAGCGTCTTCGAACAGCTGGTCGCAGAGGTCCTGCGAAAGACCCACGATCTCAAACAGATGGCTGTTGCGGTAGCTTGCCAGCGTCGACACTCCCATGCGCGCCAGCACTTTGCGCAGGCCCGCACGAATGGCCGCGCGCGCCTTCTCTGCGCCGCCTGGCTCCAGAGACTCCGCAAACTGGTCCGCGAGGTAGGGCACCACCGCGCTCGCCCCGGCAGCTACGAGCAGGGCGACGTGATGCGTGTCAAACACTTGCGCTGACTCGACCATCAGCGGCACATCCCACAATCCTTCGCGCACCATCGCCTTCCACACCGCCGCGGTCGCCAGCAGTGCCGGCAGCGGCGCGCGTTCCCCGGAAATCGCGCGGTCGGAAAGCAGTAGGAGCCCCGGCGGATCGCTGTTGCTCAGAGGGGTAGTGGACAGCTGAGCAAAACTGCAGCGCGCCCCCGGCACTCCCGCGACGGCAGGGAAGGTAAAGTCGATGCGATGCACGGAGCCAAAGATCTCAGTCAATTGCGACAATTGCTCGGGCGTAGCGAGCGGACTCGGCAGCGTCACTCCCTCTTTCAAGTGCACTTCGAGCGACATCACATGTGTTTCGCGCAGCGGGTCGATCGGCGGGTTCGTCACCTGCGCGAATCGCTGCTTGCAGTAATCCCACAATGTTCTGGGCAATACGGAAAGAAAAGCCGGAGGCGCATCGTCTCCCATGCTCCAGTCCGCCTCTTTCCCGCTAAGCAGCGCCGAAAAGAGAATTTTGAACTGATCTTCGGTCCAGCCGGCCGCCCCTGCCACACGCTTGGCATCGCGGATCGGCGTCGGGCGCGAACGGAAAACTTCAGCAACCGCCCGTTGCGGAACAGCATTGTGCGCCTGCCGCGTCGCCATCCGCTTGAGCACGTCGCGCCAGCGTAGAAATTGTCCCGAAACCGGATTGGCCAGAATCATTTCGCCGGGACCCAGCCTTTGCCGCTCGGCGATCCGCGATTCGTCCAAATCGACAAGCCCGGTTTCCGATCCCGCGATCAGCAGTCCGTCGTGCGTCAGCGTGTAGCGCATCGGCCGCAGACCGTTGCGGTCGAGTTTCGCTCCCACCCACTGCCCATCAGAGAAGACCAGCGCCGCGGGCCCATCCCACGGCTCGGTTTGCTGCGAAAGCGCCTTGAGCGCATTGCGGACATCCCGCGAGAGCAGGGGATCTTTTTCGTACGCCGGCGGCACCATGGCCAGCATCGCTTCTTCCGACGAAAGCCCGGCGAGCAGCCGCAACTCAAACCCGTTGTCGAAACTCGCGGAGTCGCTGACGTTGTCTTCCAAAATCGAAAACCAAGGCCCTACCTTGAGCCGTTCCTTGATCTCCCGTTCCTTGGCGCGCAGCCACCGCCGGTTCGAGACGATGGTGTTGATCTCGCCGTTGTGGGCCACGTAGCGGAAAGGCTGGGCTAGGTGCCAGGAAGGCTGCGTGTTTGTAGAATACCGCTGGTGAAAAACCGCGAAGGCCACGGCAAAGGAAGGATCGCGCAAATCCTCGTAAAACTGCGGAAACTGCCACGGTGTCAGCAATCCCTTGTAAACGATGGTCTGGGAAGAGAGCGAAGAGAGGTAACAGCGGGGCGGCATCAACGATTCCGCTCGCTTCCTCAACAGCATCAGACGCCTCTCGAACCCCTCCCCTTCTTGCGAAGCATCAGACGCCGCGACGAAAAACTGCCAGATTTCCGGCATCGTCTCGAGCGCCTTGCGCCCCAATGCATTGACGTTCACGGGAACGCGCCGCCAGCCCAGCACGCGCAGCCGTCCGGTATCCGCCGCTATTTCGATCGCAGCGCGAAATTCCGCTGTTGCGGAACCGGGAAGAAATGCACACCCCACGCCAAAATGTTCGGGCAGGTCGATCGCGAGCTCCCGCGTGCGCTCGCGGAAGAACTTTTGGGGCAGCGAGGTTAGCAATCCCGCGCCGTCGCCGCTGGCGCCGTCCGCGTCCACACCGCCGCGGTGCGTCAGCCGTTCCAAGGCGGTCAGCGAGATTTGAATGATTTCGTAGCTGGGAGCTCCGCCAAGGCAAGTGACAAAACCGGTGCCGCAAGCATCGTGGTCGGGGTGGCTCCAATTCGGGTGGCGTCCCCGGGCAGACCCGAGCCCCATACCAATCTGACTTCGCCGGGACCACATATCCGTTTATTAAACAGGGAGGCCATTGATGTACAACGCAGAATTTCGATGCACTGCATTGATTTCTTGACGGACGGACGCCCGGGCCCTGCGCGAAGGCCGTTTGTTAGAACTTGGTAACTTCAGAGAAATGGAACTTGCCGATCTTCATCGCCGGGACCACCATTTCAAACGACTCTTCTCCGGTTGCTCGCACAGCAGGACTCATTAGCTCGACATGGTTCAGCATGTCGAGCAGCGATTGATTGAAGCGAAAGTTTCGCACTGCGCCTGTAAGTTTCCCATTTTCAACAAGAAACAAGCCGTCGCGGGTCATCCCGGTCATCACTTTTTCGTAGGGATCCACCTCGCGGATGTACCACAGTCGCGTGACTAGCAAGCCCCGGTCGGTCGAAGCTACCATCGTCTCGACCGACGAGTCCCCGCCGCTGAATACCAGGTTCATCGGCGCTTCGCCGTATTCGTTCGGTAACGCAAACCCGTGGCCTGTCGGCTTTTTGCGTGCGATCGTGGCCGACGCCCGCGAATACACCAGGTTCTTGGGAACACCGCGGTCGACCAGCAGCACCTTCTGGCGCGGCATGCCCTCGCCATCGAACGGCGCGCCCTTTTGCCGCGGATGAAAGACGTCATCGCTGATGCTGATGTTCTTCCCGAAAAGCTGCTTCCCTATGCGGTTGTTGAGGCAGGATCGCTTGTCCTCGACTGCGGTGGCCGCAAAATCGTAAAACATGAACCCGACCAGATCCAGAACCGCCGCCGGTTCCAGAATCACCGTGTACCGCCCCGGGGCCAGCTCCGATGTCTTGACGGCGAGGCGAGCTTTTTTGCCAGCTCTTTCTGCCAGTTCCTGCGGATGAATCTCCCGGACGTCTGCGCTATCCGCCTTGGCCCAGCTTGCCGCCGGATCTTCCTGCATGGTAATGGAAAATTGCGAATGCGTTTCGCAGTAGGTGGCGAACAGACCGCGCGAATTGCCCACCGTCGTCTGGCTTTGTCCGCTCGAAAAGATTCCCGCCGCCACCTGTCCTTTCTTGGAGGCCCAATCGCAAGCGAGTCGAACCGCGCGCGCCCGCTCTTCGGGAGTGAGTGCCGCCGTTGCCTTGACGAAGCGATCCACGGTGCGGTACCGCTGCTTCCCCGGCATCGGCAGAAGCCGCGGATCTCGCGGCTCGCTGTGCGCCAGCGAAAGCGAGGCCTCGATCGTTCGGCGTAAAGAGTCTTCGTCCAGCCGATTGGTCGTGGCCCGCGCCGTGCGGCCGCCGGTCACGGTGCGAACCGAAACCGTTGCGCAATGCTCAAAAACGTTCTGGTGGATGCCATTGTTCGCAAACCGCGTCAGAGAATCCGCAACTTCATCAATATGAACTTCCGTCTCCGAAGCGACGGTAGATTTCGCCAATCGCAAAACGGTCTCGATAATGCCTCGCAGCTCGCGCGCCGGCAGCAGTTCGGCGTGCTTTTTTCCGCTGATTTTTCTTCTCGCGCTGGGTGCGATGGTCATTGCTTCGAAAAAGCCGTTCCGATCCTTACGTTGCGAAACCGCGCGGGAGCCGCCCCGTGTCCCGTGCCCATCGTTTGCATCGGCTGCCCTTTGCCGCAGTTAGGCGTCCCCCACAACGTCCAGTGGTCAAACTTGCAAATGGCCTCGCAGGAATTCCAAAACTCCGTGGTGATACCGCTGTAGCTCGGATTTTTCAGCATTCGCACTTTTTTGCCGCCCTTGATCTCCCACGCGATTTCCGTGGAGAACTGGAACTGGTATCTCCGGTCGTCGATCGACCACGACCGGTTTGTGTCCATCAGGATTCCGTCTGCCGTATCGGAGATCAGATCGTCGTAGTCCCACGTGCCAGGGAGCAAGCTCACGTTGGTCATGCGAATAATCGGCAACCGGTTCCAGCTTTCCGTGCGCATGGTTCCCGAGGAGCGCGCAAGCCCGATGAGGTGTGCCGTCTCGCGGTTGGACAGGTACCCGCGGAACTTTCCGTCTTTGATGATGTCCGTGCACTGCGCGGGAACGCCTTCGTCGTCATAGGCAAATGTGCCCAGCCCCGGCCCGTGATCCAGCCGTGCATCCGCAACCACATTCACGATGCTCGACGCGTATTTCAGCTTGTTCAACTGGTCGAGCGTCAGAAAACTCGTGCCCGCAAAATTCGCTTCTTGGCCGAGCACGCGGTCCAGCTCTATCGGATGCCCAATCGATTCGTGAATCTGTAAGCCCAGTTGATTCCCCGCCAGAACGAGCGTGCCGAACTTCTCCGGGCATTGCGCTGCCGCATGCAGCGCTGCCGCTTCTTCCGCGATCACTGGCGCATGCTTCAGCAATTCCAGCGACTCGACCAATTCGTAGCCTTCAAGCGCGTGCTGCCCGCCAAAACTGTTGGGATACGACCGCTTTTGGATTTCTTGGCCCTGGAAGGAAGTCGCACCGATTCCGCACCCGGAAATCACTTTGCGCTGGTGAATCCGAGAGCCGATACTCGACGCAAACCACGAGTCGACCTTGCGGAACTGCATGCTTGTTTCGGTCAGCGTCACGCCTTTTACTTTGCGCATTTCGCCGTCGGCCGCAAGCAGCAGCGCAAGCTGCGCTCCCAACGGAATCTCGAAGGGATCTTTCCGGAAAGGACTCTGCCAGCTATCGATGTAGGCTTTTTCCGGCGCCAGCACGACCTTGCTGCGATTCGCTAGTGCGGACGCCTTCGCGATCGAGACGGCTTGCGCCGCACAGGCTGCCACGCCGTCGCGCGTCAGCCGGTCGGTGGACGCAAACCCCCAGGCGCCATGGGCCACCACGCGAATGCCGATGCCAACCGATTCGCTTTGTGCCAGCGTCCCGACTTGGCCATTCTTCGTCGTCAGGTCGCGCTGCCGCAGATGCATCGCGCGCACGTCGCCATACGACGCGCCGCGCAGTTTTGCTGTGTCCAACGCGTTGGTGCACAAATCCCACATAAGCATCATTCAAACGGAATCGACGTGCCTGGCAGAAAAATTTAGGGGCGACCGCCCGAGCGAACGCCCCTAAGAAGATATCACGATTGCAAACTAAAGCTTCGCCGCGAAGCGGTCGCCGTTTAGGTCCCTTCCTGCCACGATGCCAAATAGCGCTCCTGCTCCGGCGTCAGCTTATCCAGCCGGTGGCCCATGGATTCGAGCTTCAGCCGCGCAATCTCCTTGTCGAGGTGCTCTGGAACTACGTAAACCTGAGGCTTCAGCGTCTTCGCATTCGAGCACAGGTATTCGAGAGAAAGCGCCTGATTCGCGAAGCTCATGTCCATCACCGCGGCAGGATGCCCTTCCGCCGTTGCGAGATTCACAAGCCGCCCCTCCCCGATCAGATAAGCCTTGCGCCCATCCCGCATCTGGTATTCGTCCACCAGCGGGCGCACTTGGCGCTTCCCCGTGGACAGCTTTTCGAGCGCGGGAATATCAATCTCCACGTTGAAGTGTCCGGAGTTGCAGACAATCGCTCCGCTCTTCATCTTCTCGAAGTGCTCCTGGCGAATCACGTTCTTGTTTCCCGTCACGGTGATGAAGACGTCCCCTTCCTTCACCGCTTCGGCCATCGGCATCACGCGGAAGCCGTCCATTACCGCCTCCATGCCCTTCACCGGGTCGATTTCCGTGACGATCACGTTCGCGCCCAGGCCCTTCGCGCGCATGGCCACGCCGCGCCCGCACCAGCCGTAGCCGGCAATCACCATCTTCTGCCCGGCAAGGAGCAGGTTCGTCGCGCGAATCACGCCATCGAGGGTCGACTGCCCCGTGCCGTAGCGGTTGTCGAAGAAGTGCTTGGTCATCGCGTCGTTCACCGCGATGATCGGATACTTCAGCGTCCCGTCCTTGGCCATCGCGCGCAGCCGAATCACGCCCGTAGTCGTCTCTTCGGTCCCGGCGATGACATGGGGAACCAGATCCGTGCGCTTCGTGAGCAGCATGGTCACCAGGTCCGCGCCGTCGTCCATCGTGAACTGCGGCTTGTGTTCCAGCGCCGCGCTCAAGTGCGAGTAATACGTCTCGTTGTCCTCGCCCTTAATCGCATAGGTGGGAATATGGAAGTCGCGGTTCAGTGACGCGGCAACCTCATCCTGCGTCGAAAGCGGATTCGACGCGCACAGCACCCCTTCCGCGCCGCCATCGCGCAGCGTGATCATCAGGTTCGCCGTTTCGCTCGTTACGTGCAGGCACGCCGACACACGTAGGCCCTTCAGCGGCTGCTCCTTCGCAAAGCGCCTGCGAATGATTTCGAGTACCGGCATCTGCTGCGCCGCCCACTCGATTTTCCGCTTGCCGGCGTCCGCCAGCCCGATATCTTTCACATCACCTTTTTTCAATTCCGCGATCGCCAAGTTCCTGCTCCTCTAATTTGAATTTGATGGGGGGACAAGTAGAAGTTTTGTTCCGGCAGCTTGCTCCACAAAAAGCCGTTGCGGGTCATCCCGAACCCGGTCGCGTTGTTTGCGGACGGCGGTGCGGGCAATGCTTCTCGCCGTCTGAGGATTACCGCCGCGCGGCAACTTCCGCGGCCGCCGCCGCGCCAAGCCCCGCAGCTTTGCGAAGCGCGTCCGCGCGGTCCGTGCGTTCCCAGGTGAACCCACGCCCGCTCCGCCCGAAGTGTCCATAGGCCGCGGTAGCTTTGTAAATCGGCCGCCGCAGGTCCAGCGCCTCGATGATGTCCTTCGGCGTGAGCTTGAAGTTTTCGCGGATCAGCTCGGTAATTTTCTCTTCCGGAATCATCGCCGTTCCGAACGTTTCCGCCATCACCGACACCGGCTCGGCGACGCCAATCGCGTACGCCAACTGCACTTCGGCCTTGCGTGCCAATCCCGCCGCCACAATGTTCTTCGCAATGTATCGCGCCATGTAGCACGCCGAGCGGTCCACCTTCGACGGATCCTTCCCCGAAAACGCGCCGCCACCATGCCGGCTGTAGCCGCCGTAGGTATCCACAATGATCTTGCGCCCGGTCAACCCCGCATCGCCCATCGGCCCGCCAATCACAAAGCGCCCCGTCGGGTTGATGTGATATTTCGTACGGGCGTCCAGCATCCGTGCGGGCAAGATCGGCCGGATGACCTGCTCCATCACCGCCGCGCGCAAATCCACGTTGGACACCTTTTCGCTGTGCTGCGTGGAAAGGACCACGCAATCCACGCGGGCCGGCTCTCCGTTGCGGTACTCAATCGTGACTTGGGATTTTCCATCAGGGCGGAGGAAATCAAGGATCTTGGCCTTGCGAACTTCGGAGAGGCGTTGCGTCAAGCGGTGAGCCAGTTGGATGGGCATGGGCATCAACTCGTCGGTTTCATCGCACGCAAAACCGAACATCAGCCCCTGGTCGCCCGCGCCGCCGGTGTCCACGCCCATGGCGATGTCCGGCGACTGCCGCTTCACCGTGCACATCACCGCGCAAGTGTCGGAGTCATATCCGTACTTCGCGCGGTCGTAGCCCACTCCGCGAATCGTCTCGCGCACCAGTTCGTCATAATTCACGTGTGCGGTCGTGGTGATCTCTCCGGCTACCACGGCGAGTCCCGTTGTGACCAGGGTCTCGCACGCCACGCGCCCTTGCGGGTCCTGGCGCATCACATCATCGAGCACCGCGTCAGAAATCTGGTCGGCTATTTTGTCGGGATGGCCTTCTGTGACGGACTCTGAGGTAAACAAATAATTCCGTAAGGCTTCGCTCAAAACAATTTCTCCTTCTGGCTTGACTCAGGATCAAAGATTTTCCAAGGCTGCCATCCCGGGCGAACCGAGGTTCGCCAAAGGATCTAGAAAACGTGCGCCCACTTCGGCCTTGCGCACCGCCATGCGAATGGTTATTCCCACTAACCTGACAAAGTTAACATCTGCTCGCGCGCCGAGTCAACGCACTGAATCCAAATGTCTTAAACGCAGGCCGAACGGTCATTTTCCGCCCCCGAACGGCTTCTCTCGGGGCCGCTCACCCTCGCTTCCTCCGGCCGGCTCCTCCACTTCCAGGCGCAGATCCGCGGCGAGCTCGCCAAGCTTTTGCACCACGCCCGAGGGCCAGCGAATCTCGACGCTTGCCTTGCGATCTTCGCCAAGCCCGAAATGCACCGTCAGGTCGCTGCTCGAGGCATACCCCACGCAATTGGTCACCGAGCGCGACTGCGCCCGGCTCGCCGATTTGCACGTCACCTGCGCCCCCATCGCGGAATGATTGCTCTGCTTCCCTTTCAGCCGCAACTGCAGCCAGTGCTTTCGTGGGCTCCGGTTCCACCACAATTCAATGCGTTCGCCAATCGCGGTCACCGCGGCATCAAGCCTGCCGTCCCGATCAAAGTCGGCAAACACCGCCCCGCGATGCAGCCGCGGCGTTCGAAATTCCTTCCCAACCAAATCCGAAACATCGGCGAATTTCCCTGCCGCGTTCCGGAAAATGCGATTGGGCTGCGCGTCTTTCGCCTCGAACCCGCCCCCGGCGACGAACAAGTCCGGCCAGCCATCATTGTCCAAATCCACCAGCCCGCAGCCCCAGCCGCTCCACGGACGACTCAGGGCTAGCAGTCCCGTCGACGCACTTCCGTCGTCGAAAGAGCCGCCGCCGCGGTTCAGGAACACTTCATACGTTTCATTTTTCAGTCCGGTCATCACGAGGTCCAGCCGACCGTCGCCGTCAACGTCGCCGAAGTCCGCGCCCATTCCCGAGATGTTGCGCCCATCCCCGTTGTACGCCACTCCCGATTCGGTCGCCATCTCCTGGAAGCCGTCGCCGGTGGACCGGAAGAGCAAATTGCGCGCATTGTCGTTGGCCACGAACAAGCCTGGCCGTGCGTCACCCAGGAAATCCGCCATGGCAACGCCCATGCCCTTGCCCAGTACCTCGGGAAATCCGTCTTTGGCGGTCATCTCGGTAAACGTGCCGTCGCCGTTGTTATGGAAAAGCTGCATCGGCTCGGCGCGATAGACGTCCGGATGGCAATAGCCGCCGCAGACCGGATCGCTCTCCGGCTGCCAATCGCAATAGTTGGAGATGAACAGATCCAGACGGCCGTCGTTGTCGTAATCAATCCACGCCGCGGCAATGGACCAAAATCTCCTCAGGCTGGGCGCACTGAATCCCGCTTGCTCTGTCACATCGGTGAAGGTGCCGTCGCCGTTGTTGCGATAAAGCCGATTGCCATGCACACCCACGACGAACAGATCCTCATGTCCGTCGTTGTTGTAGTCACCGACCGCAACACCCATGCCGTAACCCTGCCCGGCCAGGCCGGCCTTTTCCGTGACATCGCTGAACGTGCCGTCGCGGTTGTTGCGGAAGAGCCTGTTCCAATACTCCTGCCCGGTTTTCGCCAGTGATGGCAGCGCTGCGCCATTCACGCAGAAAAGGTCGGGCCAGCCGTCGCCGTCAAAGTCAATCACTCCCAGCCCGCCGAGCAGCGTCTCCACCTGGTACTTCCGCCCTTGCGCGCCGTTGCGGAGGACGAAATCCAGTCCGCTCGACGCCGGCGCAACTTCAAACCGAATGGAGCCAGCCGACGCATGCCCCAGGAGGGGAGGCTGCGCTCGGGCGAGCCGCGGAAAAGGATAGCTCAGAGAAAAGGGAAGGAAAGCCGCCGATCGCCAAAGGAAGGCCCGCCTACTGATGATCATCGAGACCCGTTTTGAGGTGTTGTTGGAAAAGGTCGGAGAGCCGGTTGGCCTCCGCCGCGGCGATTTGCGCTTCCTGTTCGCGCCCCAATTTGCGAAGCACGCCTGCCAGCATCCCATGCAAAGCGCCACGCTCGTCCGGATAGCCCGCGGCCAGCAGCGGTTCGAGATACGCAAGCGCTTGTTGCGGCTGTCCCGTCTGCGCGTAGGCGATGCCCATCTCGACCCGCACCCAGGCGTCGTTCGAGCGCATGGCAAGCATCTTGTTTAGGAATTCGAGCGCGCCCGGGTAGTCTCGCTCGCTCATGGCAATCGACGCCAGCAGGCGCAGCGCAACGAGTCGGCGCGGATCGAGCGCAAGCGCCTCCCGCGCTGCCTGTTTGGCCTGATTCATCTCGCCGCGGCTCTGGTATGCTTGCGCGAGCCTTTCGGCCAACACCGCGGCTCGCGGCTGGAGTTTCCTGGCTTTCTCATAGTCTTCGGTGGCCGATTGGGCATCGCCCTTGACACGCACCAGGAAATCTCCACGCACACGGTGAAACGCCGCCTCATTTCCGAGCGCACGAATTCGCGCCGCTGCCCTCTCGGCTTCCAAAGCATAACAACGCTCCAGCCAATAAGCTGCCGTTTCCCCTCCGGGACCTAGCCCGCGCTCCAGTGCCGGGATGGCTCGCTCACAATTGTTCAATTCCGCCAGCGCGACCCCTCGCCGGAACCATGCCGCGGGTAGTTCCGAGGGCGGCTCCGGCATCGCCACCAATTGTTCCCAGCGTTCTTCGGCAAAGAACTGCTCCTCAGAATCGTGAATTTCACTTGGCGGAAATTTGATTTTTGCGAAGCACGCTTCGGAGTCTTTCCTCGCGCATTCCCAAACCTCGCCTTTGGCGCTCTCATTCGGAAGCAGGCTTTTCGGCCACACCTTCAGCGCGCTGCGAAGCGCTGCGCGGGAGCGGACACCCAGTTCCACGAGGTAAGCTTCCGCTTTCCCCCAGTTGCCCTCGGCGGCAGCCGTGACCGCTTGCAGCCGCAAAGTCCAGGACTCATTGGGTTGCCGCTCGAGCGCGGTCTTGAGCGTCGCCGCGGCTTCTTCTTGCCTGCCGCGCCACTCTTGCTCGACGCCCAACTCGCCCCAAATGCCTTGTTGCTCGGGATCCGCCGTCGCTGACTGCCGCAGAAGCTCTTCACGCGTTTCCGGCCCACTATGCCAACCCTGCGCCTCGAACCTCAGCACCCGAGCCATGCCGCTTTGCGCGCTTCTCAGCTGCAGGTCCAGGATGCGGAACCGTTCCAAGGCAAAGTCCGCCCATTGCGTCCATGCGGCAGCAGAGCCCGGCTCGCGCGCAATGCCGTTCCGGAAGGCTTCCGCGGCCACGGCATAGTCGGCTTGTTGTCTTGCTGGGTTTTGGCTTAACACTTCCTGCCCTGCCGCCGCTTGTCTGGCACCTTCGGCGAAGTTTTCCGCGTGCGCCCTTTGGACAAATCCAATGGAGAGAGCTATGGCGATCCAAAGAACGGAAGGGAGATGGCCACCGCGAAGCCCCAGACACATGCGTGAATCATAGCACCCTGCGGAACGAAGGCGATGGAGATGACCGAGACGAGCCGGATGCGAGAGGCTAAGCGGCGGCCATAGCCGAGATTTATTTCTTTTTTTTTGCGAAACGAAAGCCGCACCGAGCCGTCTTTACCAGTAGCCGTCTACTATAGCTGTCTATGGGAGAGTGTCGGCTGGCCATTGGAGAGGTTCCGGCTGTCCAAGGGAGGGGTCTTGACCAAGCCAAAAAGCGACGTTCTGCAAGGGACACTGGCGCTCCTGGTGCTGAAGACGCTGGCGCAAGGGCCGATGCACGGCTACGGGATTACGCTGCACATCCAGCGGGTTTCGAGCGACGTCTTGCGCGTCGAGGAAGGGTCGCTGTACCCGGCATTGCACCGGATGGAGCAGCTGCGCTGGATCGGCGCCGAGTGGCGAATGTCTGAGAACAACCGGCGTGCCCGCTATTATCGGCTGACCGCGGCCGGCCGAAAGCAACTTGCCGAAGAAGAAAAGAATTGGGCGCGCTTGACGGAAGCGGTCGCCGCGGTACTCGAATGCGCTTGAGGCGACAGGTAATCGGTTTGAGGACGCGATAAAGGGCGCTCCGACACCATTACGTTCCAGTGAATGGCGTCGGGCAAAAGGAGCTGAAAACCATGTCCTGGCTTTCCCGCCTCAAGAGCTTGCTGCAAGTCCAGCGCCTCGAGCACGACCTCGACGACGAGCTGCTCTCGCACATCGAGATGCGCACCGAGGACAACCTCGCCGTGGGAATGTCGCCCGAGGAAGCCCGCTACGACGCGCAACGCCGCTTTGGCAATTTGACGCTGCTGAAAGAGGAGACGCGCGCCGTGGACATTGTTGGCTGGATGGAAGCGACGGGCCAGAATCTTCGCTATGCCGGGCGGATGCTCAGGCGCAACCCTGGATTCACACTAGCGGCTATTCTCACGCTCGCTCTCGGCATCGGCGCAAATGTTGCCATCTTCACACTCGTCGAAGCCGTGCTTCTGCGGCCGCTGCCCTTTCCCCATCCCGACCAACTCGTGCGCGTGTACGACGACATCCGCAGCTCCAACACGCACGACGTAGGGATGTCGGTTCCCGAGCTCTGGGACCTGCGCGACCGTTCCGAGGTGTTTCAGGACATTTCCGTCATCTTCCCCGCCGACGCAAACATCACCGGCGGCGAGCGTCCTGAACGCGTCGAATTCCTCGGTACTAACGCTAACTACTTCACGATGCTGGGCGTTCACGCGCAGCTTGGCCGCACCTACGCGCCTGGCGATGCTCTCCCCGGTTTCTCAGAAGCGGTGGTCATCAGCGACGCTTACCACCATCACCGGCGTGCTGCCACCGGATTTTCACCATCCTGGTCGGACGCTGACCGCCGACGTCGATCTCTGGGCCACCACCGGCTTCGCCGCCCCGCCCTTTCCTGCGCCTCCCGTTCGCGCGGTCCGCCTTCTTCCCGGGGTCATGGGCCGCCTCAAGCCAGGGTTTAGTTTGGCGCAGGCGCAAGCGCAACTCGACAATTTCGTAGCGCAACTCACGCGCCAGTTTCCCGACGAGTATCCTCTCGCCGCAGGATGGTCCATCCGGCTGGTTCCGGCTCAGCAGGATTTGGTCGGCAATGTCCGTACGGAACTGTTGGTGCTTTTTGCCGCCGTGGCTTCCGTCCTGCTCATCGCTTGCGTGAATCTTGCCAATTTACTTCTCGCGCGCTCCGCGAGCCGGCAACGGGAAATGGCCATTCGCCTAGCGGTTGGCGCAGGCCGCTCGCGACTGATCACCCAGCTGCTCACGGAGAGCATTCTTCTCGCAACCATCTCCGGTGTCGCGGCGCTCATCACCGTTGTCTGGTTGAAGAGTTCCCTGCTCCACCTCGCGCCGGCGAATCTGCCTCGCCTTAGCGAAGTCGGCTTCAGTCTCGGCGTCCTTTTATTCGCGTTCCTGATGTCCATTCTTACCGGGGTCGTTTTCGGGCTGGCTCCGGCTTTACAAGCGGCTCGCACCAGTCATAGGAGCGCGCTTAGCGAGGGCACCCGCGGCGCTGGCACCAGCAATCATCAACTCAAATTCTCGCGCATTCTCGTGGCCTCGGAGATTGCCGTTTCGCTCGTGCTCTTGATCGGCGCAGGTCTTCTGGTCCGCAGCTTCGAGCACGTTCTTGAGGTGCAACCTGGCTTCGAACCTCACCACCTGGTCACGGCAAAAATCTGGCTTGCTGTGCCCAACGATCCGAAAGGCGACCCTTACTTTACTCCCGAAAAGCGGGCCGCGTTTCACCAGGAAATTCTGCGGCGCATTTCCGCGCTTCCCGGAGTCGAGCAGGCCGCAATTGGCAATGGCACCAGTCTGCCTATAGATTTCAACCATTTTCAGTCGCCCTTCATCATCGAGAATCGCCCGCTCGATGTCGAGCGGACTCCGGTGGCCGAAATTGCAACCGTCAGCGCCGCGTATTTCTCTGTCCTCAAAACACCACTGCTCCACGGCAGAGTCTTTACTGACTCCGACGACACCAAAGGCCAGCAGGTCGCTCTGATCGATGAAACACTTGCGCACCGCTATTGGCCGAGCTCGGATTCCGATGCGATTGGCCAGCGCCTTCAGCTTGCAGTAGCCCGACGCGGTCAAACTTCCGCCGCGCAAAATCCGTGGGTCAGGATCGTCGGAGTCGTCGGCAATATCAAATCCGACGGCCTCGATGCGGCCACGCCTCCCCACATCTATTTTCCCGTTTTTCAAACCCCTCCCTACAGCGCCGTGGTTTTTCTTAGGGCTACGGGCGAACCCGGTGTTTTGAGCGAGGCCCTACGCACAGAGATTCAGCACGTGGATCCGGGCATTCCCGTCTTTAGCGTCCGCACCATGGAGACTGTGGTTTCCACTTTCCTTGCGGAGCGGCGCTTTGCTCTTGAACTCCTCGGCATCTTCGCCGGCGTTGCTCTTCTCCTGGCTTGCATCGGCATCTACGGCATCATGGCCTACACGTTCAGCCGACGAATCAACGAAATCGGCATTCGCATAGCCATGGGTGCACAGCGCACCGACATTTTTAGAATGGCCTTCGAGGAAGGCGCAGTGACCATTGCGTTGGGCGTTGGCGCGGGGCTGCTTGGTGCGCTCGCTTTGACCGGCTTCCTCGAGTCCATGCTGTTTTCGGTCAAGGCGACCGATCCCCTAACGTTCGGCACTATCGCCGCGCTCCTCGCGGCCGTCACGCTGCTGGCGTGCCTGCTGCCGGCGCACCGCGCGACGCACGTCGATCCCCTGATTGCGCTGCGGCATGAGTGACAGCGAGCATGCGGTCAGGCATCACGCCAAAGTTTCTCTCAAGAGAGGCGATTCTTCGTAAGTCGACCTTGCCACGTTTTGCGACTGCTTAGAAATGAGGCGCAATGAAACTCGAACATCCCATCATTCCGCTCACCGGACGTCTGATGATCACCTACATCTTTGCCACCAGTGGAATCGCAAAGGTGTTCTCCTGGTCAGACAACGTGCAGTATATGAGCACCAGGCACTTGCCGATGATTCCCGTGCTTCTGGCCATCGCGGCCTTCATTGAGTTGGCTGGTTCGGTCTGCCTGATTACGGGATACCAGATCCGCATCGCCGCATTCGTCATGTTTCTCTACACGACGGTCGTCACGGTGTTGTTCCACAACTATTGGGCGGCGAGTGCCGCGATGGCGGGCATACAGGAAACACATTTTCGGAAAAATTTGGCCATCATGGGCGGCCTGTTAATGGTTGCGTATAGCGGCGGGGGAAAATGGGCGCTGGGCAAGGCCAACCGGAGGGCAGAAACGGGCTGATGACGGTTTTCCTGATGGCCGTAAACGCTATTCCGGTTCGCCGTTGTCATCGGGCTCGACGTCGAGCCGACCCTTGGTTTTCTTGGCCATGAGGTAAGAGCGAATGAAAGGATCCAAATCGCCGTCGAGCACGCGGTTGACGTCGCCGACTTCGACTTTGGTGCGGTGGTCTTTGATCATCTGGTAGGGCTGCATCACATACGAGCGAATTTGGCTGCCAAACGAAATATCCATCTTGGTTTCGTCCAGCTTGTCGGTTTCCGCCTGGCGCTTTTGTACTTCCATGTCATAGAGGCGCGAGCGCAGCATTTTCATCGCCAGCTCGCGGTTTTTATGCTGGCTGCGCTCGGCCTGGCAGCCGACCACGATGCCGCTCGGGATGTGCGTGATGCGCACTGCGGTTTCCACTTTATTGACGTTTTGGCCGCCTTTGCCTCCGGACCGAAAGGTGTCGACCTTCAAGTCTTCCGGACGAATGCTGATCTCGATTTTGTCGTCGATTTCGGGAATTACGAACACCGACGCAAAAGAAGTGTGACGCCGCGCCGCCTGATCGAAGGGAGAAATCCGCACCAAACGGTGAACACCGGTTTCACCGGCCAGCAACCCGTACGCATTCTCGCCGGCAAATTCGATCGTTGCCGATTTAATCCCGGCTTCTTCTCCCGGCATCTCATCGAGCACGGAAGCGCTGATGGCTTTTCGCTCTGCCCAACGCAAATACATACGCACGAGCATCGAGGCCCAATCCTGCGACTCCGTTCCGCCCGCGCCGGGCTTGATGGTCATGATGGCGTTGAGATGATCCTTCTCGCCGGAGAGCAGCGTCTTGGTTTCCAGGTCGGAAACGTAAACATCCGCGGCGCCAAGCTCACGCTCGAGCTCTTTCAAAAGGTCTTCCCTTTGCTTTGGATCCCTTTCTTCCTGTGCGAGGTGGATGTAGGTTTCAAGGTCGCCGCCCACGGCGGTGAGCTTTTCGTCCGCGGCAATCTGTTCTTCGGCGCGCTTGCGCTCGCGCAATACTCCCTGAGCGGCCTCCTGGTCATTCCAGAAATGGGGGTCGGCGATGCGGGTTTCCAGCGCCTTCAGACGCTCGCGATTGCTGGGCGGGTCAAAGATAGCTCCGTACAAGCGTGCTGCGCTGTTTCAGTGATTCGTAGCGATCTTGCAGGTCTTCGAGGTTCATTGGTTTCTTTCTATCTAATTCTCGTTATCGCCTAGCGTGTTTACTTCCCTGGTTCGCGGTTTCCAGGAGACCAACAACAGAATAACGGAAACGATGACGCACATCCAAGCGAACCAGTTCCCGAACAGCGTGTAGATGGTTTTGTCGGTTCGAAAATCATAAGGCAGGTCGGCTTCCGCGCGCACATCCGGCGGAAGCGGCTCGATGATGCGGCCGTAGGGATCCACGGACACGGTGTAGCCGCTGTTGGTGGAGCGCACGATCCACCGCCGGTTTTCGACCGCGCGGACGCGTACCATGTGCAGATGCTGCTCGGCAGCCGCGGAATGTCCGAACCAGCCGTCGTTTGAAATGTTCAAGAATAGCTCGGCGCCGTTCGCCGCAAAGCGCCGCACTTCGCCGGGATAAATGGCTTCGTAACAGATGAACACGCCAAAGGTGTGTCCATCGGGCAAGCGGCCCACGGCATAGTTGTGGCCCTTGTGAAAACCGCCGACCTCGTCGGAAATGTTGGCCACGACGCGATGAATGAGCGGAAACGGCTCGTACTCACCGAAGGGCACCAGATGGATCTTGTCGTAGACAAAAACGCGCTGCCCTTGCGCGTCAGTGAGGATCGCACTGTTGTACGGCACCAATCGCCCGGGGGGAACTCTGTCGGAACGATCCCCGGGAGCCTTCCATTCGACGACGCCCGCAAGAAAAGGATGGCCAAAGTGCAGCGCCAGGCTCGAGGCCAGTTTTGCAAATTGCGAGTCTTCAAACGAAAACGGCGCGGGTGCTTCCGGCCAGACCAACAAGTCGGGTTGCTCCGCGCTTGGGGCGAGGCTCATTTTTGAGACTTCGTCGAGCTGCTGCACATTCTTCGCAAACCAATCCGACGGATATTCAGGTACCTCGGGAAAATTGAGCTGCACGGCGCGCGCAAAATGCTGCGCCCGTGCCTGCGGCACCAGCCGAGGCCCAACCAGCGTTGCGACCGCCAGAACGGCCGTCGCCATTCCCGCGATCCCCACGCGTTGCTTTAACTCCATTCTTTTCGACGCTACCGCCCAGGCGAGCAGCGCATTGAACCCCGCCGCGAGAAACGACAAACCGTAAATCCCGGTAAACGCAGCGATTTGCAGCAAGCCGAGATTTGCCGAGGCGGGATAACCCAGCAGGTTCCACGGAAAACTGATCTCCGGCAGATGCGCGCGGACAAATTCGAAGGTGACCCACACGAACGGCGCCGCCATGCACGCCAGCTCGATGCTGCGGCAAGATATGCGATCGACCGTCAGCGTGAAACCGCCGGCGAGCACGCCCCACGCCGCGCTGATCAACAGCAAAACCCCCCACCCGCCCGCGATCGGCAACCCGCCGTGAACGCTAAGCACGGTTGCAATCCAAGGCACGGAAGTCACCACAAACAGCAGCGCGTGGAAGAAGCCACAGGCGAACGCGACGCGACCGCTCGCACCGAGCACCGCCAGCAACAGCGCGGCGACACAAATCCAGGAATAAATGCCAAGGTACAGCCCGGTGAAGGAGAGAGACAGTGCCGCGCCGGATACCGCCGCGATCGCCAGGCGCAGCCAATCCGGTATCTTCGCCCCGGTCTCGGAAGCAACCAGCGTGGGCCCGGCGAATCGAGACATCAGCGCTTCACGAAGGCTTTGAAGCCGGCGGCTTCCAGGCCTTTCCGGGCGGCGTCGGTGGCCTTCAAGTCCGCGTAGGGGCCTACTTGCACGCGGTAATAGTTGTCGCCATGGGGGGACAGCACATAAGCGGGAAATTTTTTCTTCTGCAAAACCTTTGCGAGGTCCAGCGCATCTGCCTCTCGGTTCATAGCGGCGACCTGGAGGGAATAACCATTGGCCGGCGCGGCAGGCACAGTCGAACCCTTGGAAGCTTTCGAACCGCCGGCATTCCCGCTACGCGGCGCGGGCGCCTTGACGAGCACGGGATCGCTCTTTGCTTGCTTTGCCGGCACCGCCGGGCCAGGTTTCAGCAGGTCCTCGTTTTTGTTTTTTTCACCCGCGTGGTAAAACTCCCATTCCGAACTGTTTGGCGTTCCCGTATCCGTCGAGGATTCCCCCGGAGTGGTTTTTTGCGCACGCTTTGAAACGGTTTCTGGCTTGGGAGCACTTCGCGACTCGGGCTTCGCCGGCAGATCGTCGGCGCTCGCTCGCGCCTCGGACTGGTGCAGCCCCATGACGTACCCAAGGGTAAAAAACAGACCCGAAAGCAAAATAACCGCCAGGAACAAGCCAATGACGTGACGGCCTTCGAGTACGCGCTCACCGACGCCCCGTTTTCCTGCATAGCTCATTGCTTATTTTTGCGTTCCTCCCAAAGCCTGTACCCACTTGTTAATAATATCGATGGGCAGGGGAAACACAATCGTTGTGTTCTTCTCGACACCTATTTCCGTGAGAGTCTGTAGGTAGCGCAACTGGATCGCGGATGGCTGTGTCTCCAGCACTTTGGCGGCGTCGGCCAGCTTCGCGGAAGCTTCGAACTCGCCGTTGGCGTGAATGACTTTCGCCCGGCGCTCGCGTTCAGCTTCCGCCTGCTTGGCGATGGCGCGCTGCATCTGCTCGGGGATGTCGACCTGTTTCACTTCTACTTTGGTGACTTTGATGCCCCACGGCTCGGTGTCCTGGTCCAGAATCACCTGCAGCTTGGCGTTCACTCTTTCGCGTTGCGAGAGGATTTCGTCCAATTCGAATTGCCCGACTACGCTGCGCAGCGTGGTCTGCGCCAACTGCGACGTCGCGTACTGATAATTCTGCACCTGGGAGAGCGCGAGGTTCGCGTCCACAACGCGGAAATAGCACACGGCGTTCACTTTTACCGAGACGTTGTCGCGCGTGATGATGTCTTGCGGCGGAACGTCCAGCGTCTCCAGGCGCAGGCTGATGCGATACAGCGTTTCGATCGGCCACATCACGAGTCGAATGCCGGCCCCCTTGGCCTCCGGCAGCAATCGCCCCAGCCGCAGCACCACGCCGCGCTCCCACTCTTTTATGATGTAAATCGAATTCCAAAACCAGATCAGCACGATTCCGACGATGACTGCGATCCCCACGAAACCGATTTCCATCTCTCCTCCTAAGAACACGCGCCTTTACTTCGCCGCCGAAGTGGCCACTTCCACCGGCTCGACGTAGAGCTTCAACCCTTCCACTTTGCTTATGCGAACGGTCTTTCCTTCCGGCACCGGCTGCGAAGACTCCGCGCGCCAAAGCTCGCCGTGGACGCGCACCATTCCCTCCTCGCCCGCTTTCAATTCCGCCGTCACCGTGCCCTGGCAGCCGATCAACTCCTCCTTCCCCGTGGCCGTTTTCCATTTTCGCGACCGCAGCACCAACTTCATCAGTACCACGGCCAAAACGCCAAACGGCAGCGTTGCCGACAACGCCACGCCGAGGCTTACCCCTCCGGCCGTCAACGGCGAGCGGATCAGGAACACCGCACCCAAGAACATGGAAACGATTCCACCAAGCGCGAGGACGCCGTGACTTGGCGCTTTGGCTTCCAGAATGAAAAACGCCAGCGACAACGCAATGAGGAACAATCCCGCCAGGTTGACCGGGAGGAAATGCATCGCGTAGAGCGCCAGAATCAGGCAGATTCCGCCAATCACTCCCGGGGCGATGACGCCTGGATGCGTGAACTCGGTGTACAGCCCGAGCACCCCGAGAATCAGCAGGACAAAGAAAACATCCGGCTCGACAATGCGCGCGAGGAACCGTTGCCGCGCGGATAACTCGAAAGGCTCGAGCACCGCGCTTTGCAACGCCAGCGTGACTTTAGTGCCGTCAAACCGCGTGATCGTACGCCCGTCAAGCTCCCGTATCAAATCATCGGATGTGTTGACGATCAAATCGATCATCTTGCCATCCAGGCATTCCTTCTCCGTGAACGCTTTGGATTCGGTGATCGCCTTCTCCGCCAGTTCGGGGTTGCGGCCACGCCGCACCGTGAAGCTCCTCAGAAACGCCATGGCGTCCTGATTGATTTTTCTGCGGAAGACTTCGTCGATTTGCTGAGGGAATCCGCCAATGGCGATGATGGGAGAAGCGGCGCCGGCATGCGTACCGGGGGCCATCGCGGCTATGTCCGCGGAGAGGAGAATGTAGAACCCCGCCGAGGCGCCGCGTGCTCCGGTCGGCCAGACGTATACGGCAACAGGCACGGGTGAAGCGAGAATGTGCTGAATGATATCTTTCATCGAATCGCTCAGGCCGCCCGGGGTATCCATGGTGAGCAAGACCAGCGAGGCGTGCCGCCGCGCCGCGTCGGCGAGTCCCTCGTCGATGTAGGCCGCCAGGATCGGCTCGACCTCACCGTCGAGTTTCAATTCCACAACGAGCGGATTGCTGCCGTGCACCTCGGCACCGGACAAAGGCGGCAGCAACGTGGCGGCAAAGGCACCCATCGCGGAAAAAATCACAAAACCGGCAGCGGCGGAAGCCCGCCGGAAGCGACAGGCTCTTCTCTCGGATGGCCCTGGAGCGCTCATGGCGCACCCCCGCCCGGCTTCTTGGCAGTGGCCTTGGAATTCTGCAAATGCTCAAGCAACTGCTTCGCCCCCGCATAATTGGGCGCAAGCTTCACGGCTTTTTCCGCCTCCGCCCGCGCCAGCTCGGGTTTCTTCTGATCCAAATAGATTTTCGCCAGCATGGTACGGACTTCCGCCGAGTCGCGAGTCGCCAACGACGCCTGCAATTCCTTGACCGCCTCCTCCATCTTGCCTTGGCGGCGCGCGATTTCTCCCAAGCCGCGATGCGCCGCGGCATTGCCCGGCTCCGCCGCAAGCGCAGCGCGAAATTCTTTTTCGGCCGCCTCCAAATGCCCGACGGCAAGTTCTTGCCTGCCCCGGCGGATGCGCGTGGCCGGCGTGTCGTTCCCCGCCGCAGCCGAAGCAGCATCGGCGGGAGCTTCCGCCGGTTCCGCGCGGAGTTCGCTCACGTCCAGTTCCGTCTTGATCCGCGTCAAACGCGCCAGAGCTTCGTTCTTTTTGTCTGGCGAGTTATCCAAGCGAATCACCGGCAACCCGTTTGGGCCAAAAGCTTCTTTCGCCGCTTCGCGTTCCTGGTCGGCTTCCGCATTCCTTTCCGCTCTTTCGAGCGACAGGATCAGCAAAGCGCGGTCCTCCGCGCTGTCCGGCTCGCGCTCGGCAGCCTCGCGGAAATAGTCCGCGGCGGCCGCGGCATCGTCGCTCTCGAGCGCGAGCAAGCCGAGATTGACCGAATAGTCGTCTTCTCCCGGAGCCAGTTCCGCCGCCCGGCGAAGGCTGGCTTGCGCGGCCGCCCCCTTGCCCTGACGGGCTTGCGCGATTGCCAGGTCATTCAGGACTTCCGGCAAGTCGGCACCATTTCCGGTCTTACTCTTTAAAGTTTCTTGCAGCGTATGGAAAGCTTGCTCGGCAAGGTCTGCCTGATTCGATTGCAAGCGGCAAACTCCGCTGAAAAAAAGCGCTTCGCCATACCGGTCATACGTCTTGGGAATCTTGAAGAACCAGGCCAGCGCCGCGTTGTAGTCCTTTTTTGAAAAATAGGCTTCTCCCAGCGCGAAAATCGGATCGAGCCATTCGGGCTCCAAGCGCGCTGCTTCGTGCAAGTGCGCCAGCTTGGCTTCCGGGTCGGCAGCCTGCAGCCCGCGCGCGTATTGCTCGAACGCATCCATGCGCAGCGGCCGCTGCCGCTTGGTGAAATCCGCGAGGCTCAGCGCGTAATGCCCGTTGCCCGAAGACAGCGTCCGCCAAAGCACACGGGTGTGCAGTTCCATCAGCGATTCGAGCGGACCGCTTTCCTGTATCGGCGCACGCAGCGCCAAAGGATCCATCCTGAGGACGCGCATTTCGACGGTGAGTGTACTGCCTTTGGCGGCATATTTTCCGTAGATGACGTAATCCGCGTCCAGATCTTCGGCAACGCGCAGCATCGTTGCGCGGCTGAACGTGGAGCCGCTCGGCAGCCCGTAGCGCTCGAGTTCGGCGGCTCTCCCCGCGTGCGAATAGACTTGTTCTCCCGCGGCGGTAAGGCGCTCGATGGTCAGCTCTTCCAGCCCTTCACTGAGCCAGTCGAGTTTGGCCGGCGCACCGGCATTCTCAAAAGGCAAAACCACGTAGATTTTTTGTGAATTTGCGGCTGGCGCGGGCGCTTGAGCGGGCCGAGCAGCTGGTTGCGGTCGGGAAACTGCCGCCGCTACCAGCGAAACGAATAGTGTTTTGACGAGGAGTTCAACAAAACGCGGCCTGCTAAAGGTGCGCGCCATCTTGCCTGCATTGTAGCAGAGCAGCCCCCCATTCGGATGTTAGGTGGCCGGCGCAAGACCCGCGCTTCTCTAGGCCCAAGAGGGGTTCCACTTTTCCTCCGCCGGGGTTCAGCCCGGCAGACCTATGACCTGGTCGGCTAGGCCGTGGGGCGGCGGGCGACGAGTTTCTTGACCGCCTGCGGCGGAAGCAGCGTGGCCATTTTGCGGATCATGGCTAAAACCAAGCGCTTGTCACCTTCGGAAAGCGTGGTGCTGTACTTTTTGATCTCCGCGAGGAAACGAATCTCGTCCTGGGAGAGCTCGCCGAGCGCCTTTTGCGTCTCCCGATCGCGCGGCGTCTCCGTGCCGGGGAAAAAGTCCGCGAGCGAAATGTCCATGGCCTCGGCGATTTTGGCCAGCGTTTCGAGCGAGGGCACGGTGTGGCCGTTTTCGACGCGCGAAAGGTAGCAGCGCAGGAGCCCGGTGCGGCGCTCGATGTCGCCCTGCGACAAGCCGCGCTGGCTGCGATAGGTTTTGATGACTTCTCCGATGTTCACCCGAGGCTTTTCTTTTGGCATGGTCTCTCCGCCTTGAAATAATCACCCCAACTGTAGGGTGTTATCTTAGTGACTAACAGCAGGAGTGGCAAGGGGGAAAGTGCGGTGAATGGTTCCAATCCGGCAATGCTACCAAGCAGAGGAACGGCTGCGGAACACGACGAAAGGCGAGCCGTAGCGCGCCTTTCGTCAACCCTCGCGCAAAGTGACCGTCGGATAAGGCCTTAACTCTGACTGGGCGTGACGCTCACGGGCTGCTGCAGGCGGAATTCCAGCAGCGTTTCGCTGGGGATCTTGACCTGCGCACCCTTGGTCAGTACTTGTACCGCACCGCCGGTGGCTCCGCCAGCCGCCGCGCCAATCGCAGCGCCCTTGCCGCCGCCGGCGATGGCGCCGATAATGGCCCCAACGGCGGCGCCCCCGCCAACTTTTTTGGCCGTGGACGAACCTTGTCCCTTGCCCTGCAGCGTGTAGTCACTGCTGACGATCGGATAGTCGTGCCCGTCAATGACTAGGCGCGTCAGTTCCAACTGCAACTCCGATCTACCGGAGAAGTTTCCACTCTTCTGCGCTTCGGCGAGCCGGCCATAGACGTCCGTTCCCTTGCGCGCGACGAGGGTGTCACCAACGGTCAGGTCCGTCTCAAGGCTGGCGTGGAAGACGTCGCCGACATGGTTTTTCGAAGAGTCAACACCATCAATCATGCGGATAAGCACGGACTGTCCGGCGGGAATGGTGACCACGCCATTTGCAGCGGCGGGCGCCGGTGCTGGCGCAGGGGCAGCGGCAGGTACGGGCGTTGGTGCAGCCGCGGGAGCGTCGACCGCCGCAGGCGCCGGACTCGAGGACCGGCCGGTAAAGGTCAGCGCGACAATGTCATTGGTGCTAAAGGTTTGAACTTCGCCGTTCACTTCAAAACGAAGAATGTGCTGCGTGCCACCGAGATACTTTCCCTGCACAACTCTGCCGCTCTTGAGCTCCAGAGTGTCGGCGGCGGCCAAACTCACAAAAAACAGCCCCACGATGATGGCAGTGAAAAAACGCTTCAGGTTACGCATACCTCCCTCTCTCATCCCGATTCTTTAAAAGCTGGTGGTCTCCGCGTTCTCCCAGGCGGAGTTGCCTACCCCCCCAATTCTACCGCATTGGATGTTGGACGAGCGCGTAATGGTTGCGTGAATTGGGAAATAGAGCCGGGGGGAACAGAAGGAAAATCAGTCTTCGAGGCCCAGAGCCCGATGCCGGGTGATTCTAATGTCGACCCCACTTAGAAAATAAGAAGTGGCCCTGGCTTAATGAGGCCCGGACCCACAAGTTGCCGGAGATCCTTTAGAACCGGGGACCGCAAAGCAGAACGACTTAGAGCGCCCGGCGAGCGTCGTCAGCCTCCTCCGCCAACCGGAAGACCGTGTTCAGGAAGGCGGGATCCTTCTGCCCGATGAACAGTCCGTCATCCACGAAGCCCTGGATTGCCGCCACCGCACCGTTGAGCCTGGTCGAGGTCGGACGAATGAGGGCCACCGGACCCAGAGCGGGGTTCAGGAAATGGCAGGGCTCCGGAATGATCAGATTCGCTTGCAAAGTACCTCCATTGAGAGACTCGGGGTTCGTTTCTCCTTGTGTCTGGGTGAGGTCTGCGAAGGAAACGGTCGGCGCCGGTGGAACCGCGGAAACCGATGTCGGTATCGGTGATGGGAAGAGCGTTGCCTGCTTTGTCCTGCCAGGTCTGGAAACGATGCTCAGCAAAACGCGCAGGACTTCGAGATTGGTGACCTTCGAAGGCCTGCAGTCCGCGGCCTCCACGAAAACCGGTTCGCTTTCGAGCTCCTTTCTTCTGCGTCCCGGAGAGGCGCGGCAATGGGCGCACCGGAGAAAACGCTTTGGGGTTTCATGGCAAAAGGTTGGTGGGAATAAAACAACGAAAGAACAAGTCTTTATCAGCGTTACAGCCTTTGGGGAATGGAGACTTAGGCGAAAAACTCAAGAGGACAAGGAAAGCATCGGCGGGCAACCTGGGGGTCGAGGCCAGGGAACCCCGCGGGCAGGGCGCATGAGTGACGAGAAAAACTTGCCTCCCCTGGTGCGCTTTGGCGCGTTCGAAGTCTCGTTCGAATCGCGGGAGCTTCGTAAACGCGGCATGCGCATCCAGCTGGAAGAAAAACCCTTCCAAATTCTGGAGACTTTGATCGAAAGCGCCGGACAGGTGGTACGGCGAAAGACGCTGTGCGAAAAACTGTGGCCCGACACCTACGTGGCCTTCGACCACAGCCTGAATACGGCGGTGAACAAGCTTCGCAGTGTCCTTGGAGATTTAGCGCAAAGCCCGCGGTTCATCGAAACGCGTCCGCGCCTGGGCTACTGCTTCGTCGCGCCAGTGGAGCGGCTCGACGGGCATCGTCCGGCAATGGCCGCCCGCGCGCCAAACGAACCCGCTGTGCCTGTGGGCCATCCCGCAGAGCAGCAAACACAACGCCTGGTTTATCGCGCCACCGGTTCGAGGTTCCAACCGTCCACAACGAGTCTCGGGGTCGTCCCCGCAAGCGAAGAATTGTCAAAGCGCACCGTGACGGATTTTTTCTCTCCCGGCAATAACGAGAAATAATTGTCGCTCCAGAAAACGGGCACCACGTCTTCGCCGCCCTTGCCGCGTGTGAGGCGCGGATGAATCATGAAGGCCACGGTGTCGCCGTGGTTGACCAGCGAAACGGTCATCCACTGTTCTGATCCGGTTCCACCTGTTGTTTTGGTGATCGTCACTTTGGCCTTTGGCAGGCCGTTTAGTCCGGTCAAGTCGCCGAAATCCTTTTGCGGTGTGTAGACCGTGTCGCTTCTCCCGGCCCAGTCGAGCACATCGGGCTTGGTGGATAGCCAGTAGAAATTATCGCTGACGAGTTTTCCCGTGGCATCGTGCAGCTGAAGTTTGAGGAAATACGTGGTGGAAAGACCCTCGGGCGTGGGCAGGTCAAAGGCCTTGGTGCTGTTGTCTTCCGCTAGATCAAGCGTCGTATTGCGCGAGGTTTTTTCCTTGGCATCGATGTTGTAGATTCTCGCGGACACCTTCATTCCCTTCAGAGCTTCATGCGTGGTGTTGATCACGTAGACGGAATTGCCGTCGTAGGAATACTGCACGTGCACGGGCTCGCAGGCTTTCTTGGTTCCAAAATAACCGCCGGCAGGGACCAGATAAAAGTCGTACAGGTGCCAAATCAGAGAGGGCCAGGCGTTGTTGAGCATCCACTGAATCACCCCGGTGGCGGTGTATTTGTTGCGGCCATAGGCTTCGAACATGGCACGCTCGCCGTCGTAGGTCATGGCCTGAGCCTTGCGCTCATAGTCGTCGAGGGAAGTGGCTTCGCCGTAGCGACGATTTAAACCGTCGGTGAAAATGTTCACGTTAGTAAAGCGTTCGCCGCCCGCGTGATAGTTCCACGCTTCGTCGATTGGCCAGAGATGGTCGTTGGGAATGAATTTTTCCAGGGACTCGCGGGGAGGAATGGCCGGGCCGGGACTGGTTTCGGTGTTGTAGCCGTACGCGCCCCCGGCTTCCGTGTCTTGAAGCCAGTAAGCCGGCGGTACATATTCGTAGGGGCCGGTCATCTTGACGCCGGACTCGCCGGTCAGCGTCGTTTTCTCCGCCGATGCGGACGAAACAACGGGATTGGGCCATTGCAATTCCTTCTCGATGTCCAAATAAATTTGCTCGACATCGGGAGGGGGAGGATTGTCGCTTCCATTCAGGAAGACGAACACGCTCGGGTGATTGCGCAAGCGCGTGATTTGATCTCGCAGCGAGGCGGCGGCAACGTGGCTCTGATCGCCGGTCCAATACTTCCAGCGTTCCCAGGCGTCGCAGCAGGTCCAGCCGGGCATGACGAGAATGCCCATTTCGTCGGTCTTGGAATGGTGTTCAGGCGCATGTCGCGCACGTAGCCAAGATCGGCGTCGAGCTTTGCGGAAGACCACCGGAAGAGCAGCTCGGGCGCCCAGGCTGCGCCTCGAATCAGTAGCTTGCGGCCATTGACCTTGAAGAGGCGATAACCCTTGTCGGTCAATTCGGAAGTGATTTCACGAATGCCAAACGTGACGTTCGCGGTGTCGGAAATCTGCTTGCCGATTTCGAAGCGCAGCTTTGCGGTGTAGAGATTCGGCATACCCATTTGATACGGCCACCAGATCCGGGGATGGGCCAATTTCAGTTTCGGGAATTGCTCCGGGGAAAATTTGACCGTCTTCGTTTCTACGGCAGCCAATTCCACGGGCTGCTCGAGAGCGATCCCTTCCCATTCTGCCTGCAGCATTCCTTTGACGGACGCCTTTGAAGCATTGCGGAGTTCCGCGCTGATGGTCAATTCGGCGGACTTGTACTGCCCGTCAAGTTTCGAAGAGACGAACGGATTTCTCACGGCGACGGCTCCGCTGGAGGTGAGGAACACTTCCTTCCAGATCCCCATGTTTTTGTCCGGCGGCGTGGGATTCCAATCCACCCATGTGATGCCCAGGTCGTATTTGTCGGGCGCGAAGATTTCCAGGGCAAGAGCATTCGTTTTCCCGGGCTTGAGAAATTGCGTGATGTTGAATTCATACGCGCGGTAAGTTCCGGCGACATCGTTGGCATCGGCGATTTTCTGTCCGTTGACCCAGATGTTGGCACGGTAATTGATTCCGAGGAAATTGAGCCACACATTCTTGTCTGCGCCCGCGGACGAGACGAATTCGGTTCGGTACCACCAAGAGCACTTGAACGGGCTTCCGTCGGGCATATCCGTATTGGCGAAAAGCTCGGTGTTCGAGTGACTCATCCCCGGAAAAGAGTCCAGATTCATGGCGTAATCGGGATCGGGATACGTCTTGTCGGTGACCAGAGCGCCGACGACGGTCGCCGGAATCTCGGCCCGGTGCCAGCCTGCGGCGTCAAAGCCCGCGAGGGAGATTTGATCGCCCGTGGTTTTTGCTTCACAGGAAGATTGGATTTGCCAGTTCTTGTGAAGGTAGGTTCGGTTCGTGGGGCCGTTTGCGGCGGTGAGGAGACTTGGAGCTAGAAAACAAACGACGGCGGAAAAAATCAACGAAAAGAGAAGACACCTCGATCGTCGCACGAGTTTCTCCTGGGATCCAACAGTTCTACAGCGTGGCCCGACACCCCGGCCGGACAAACCGCATGAAGCATGCTAAACCGTTTCAATGAAGAGGTCTCGCATTATTTTCGGCGGAATTCGGCGGAAGAGGAGCGTAGCAGCTTGCGTGGGAATCGGCGCCGGCCAAGCCTGCGAGTGTATGGAGGAACTCCCGCGGCGAGGCCGATCAGGAACAACTGGAGAAGTCCATCCGAGCGACGTTCGTCGTCATGCCGGGTGTCACCTTGAGCGGCTGTGGCGGTGTGCTAGCGTCGTTGGAGGTCATGATCTCGGGCGGCATGCAATCGGGATTTGCACCGCTCATGGGCACGGCCGCTTGTGCGTCCACGGTAAAGAGAACGTCGCCGCTCGCCGGCGCTGAGAACGTAAGACCGCCTGCCGCAAACACGGCTACGCTCGGATTGCTCGCAGGAACCACGAGCATGTATTGGGCGCAGTTCGCTCCTGTGGGACTTCCCATAGGGCAGCTGTTGCTGGCGGTGATGGAAACCAAGCCCGTAGAATTCACCGCCGGGCCCGCCGCTGATGCGCTTGTGTTCTGGAGAGGAATATTCAACTGCCGCGTGACGTTGCCGGAAAGCGAGATGCTCTGGAGCGCCGCGAGACTCACGTCGACGGTAGCGCCGCCGGTTGCGGTCTTCGCGGTTAGGAAGCCCTGAAGATTGGCGGGGCCGGTGGCACCGGTTTCGGCGACCAGCGGAATGGCGCCGAGATCCGAACCGTTGGGCACATTCACTACGGTCGTCGCGTTATAAGGCGCGTTACTCGCGGTAAGCGCAACAACTACGATGTCGAACGTTCCCATCGGCATCGGACAGAAGCGGAAATTGCCCTGCGAATCTGCCGTAGTCTGCATGAGGACGCGGTCAACTCCGGTACTGTCGGTTTTCTCGATGGCCACCAGCACGTTTCCAGCGATCGGCGTTTTGCTGACGGAGTCGACGACCCGCCCGCCAATGCCGGAATGGTTGGCGCTGACGACGCCCGCTGTCAGGGCGGGCTTCAAGCGGAAGATGCCATTCCCTTCTTGCACGATCGAGAAGCACGCGTTGAAATCGATGTTCAGATCCACGCTTTGTCCGGCAGCGACTTGAATGGCACCTCCCATGATCTGGCCGGGAGGAATTTTCAACCCCGTTTGTGCCTCGCTGCTCAACATGATCTCGTGGATCGAACCGTCATCCATAACCACGCAGTTGAAGCCGTGGCCCGCGCAAGCGTTTGGAGAAGGCGTGGCAGCGCCTGCAGCTGGCGCGTTGGACAGCAGCACGAGGCGAATCTGCTGAAGGCTTCCTACGGGCAAGCTCGCGGAACCCAATTGCGCAGGCACGCAGTTGGTGTTTGCCTGGGAGAAAAGATCAATCTGCTGAGGAGCGGAAGCGAGTTGCGGAGCGAGTTCCTGCCAGCCCGCCGAACTGTCGCCTGCAGTCGCACTGGTATGCACTTCGACCGACTGCACAGTGATGAACACGTGCGTGAAGTGACCTGTAGGCGGCATGCAACTGGGAGGATCACTGAGCGAGACGTTGACGGTCCCCGTATTGGGGCTTTGCATCGTGTTGTTTACCCCGCTACAGCTGATGACCATCAAGGGGACCACGACGATCAGAGAAACAAGGAGGAATGAAATGGGTCGGTTCCTGAGCCAGAGTAGGGCATGGGCGATCACGGGAGCCTCCGGGCTTTGAACGATGAAGTCGTGTTTTCTGGCAGGCAGCCCGGTGCCGGACAGAATGCTAGGATCGGGACAACCTCGCATAAAAACTACACGGGGTCATTACTGAAACCGCCAGGAGCCTCTTCAACTGCATTCAACTGGACAGCCTTTCCCGCGTTTCCTCAAGCAATCTGCCGTCCGAGTTTGCTGACGCCCTAAATCGTGACATACTCCCCGCCGCAAGCGGCGAGGATTCCTACGGCCTCTCGGTTTGTTTCCCCGAGATGGCTTCGGTGGGTTCCTCCCACAACCGCCCTACTTCAGCGGAGGACCACGAAGAGGCTTTACTTTTGGGCTGCCCGCCCATAGGTCGTTCGGACAGAGAATATAGAGCAGTTCGGGAGGAAAAGAAAGAGGGGTCTTATATCCTCGGCCTAAAAACGCCCAGCCGTTACGGCCCACATGGGTAAATTCTTGCTGGGCCCTTGATCCTGGTGATTTCAAACCCACCACTGGTGGTTGTGATTCCCAGAAGAATGGGCCCCGGGTGGGCGAACCCATACGGTACGAGTCTAGGTACCACGGACTTTGAATCCGTCTCAGCCAAGTCTTCTGGTCTTATGCCGAGTCGGACGCACCTGGCTTCGACTCGCTGACCGCGTTCGTCCTTGGCGCGAGGCTTACTTCGGGCAGACGGCGAAGTACATCGAGGCCCGCTCATTCCGCATTTTCGCGTTGGTTGAACCTGGCTCAATTACAACACCACTGTATTCGTGTACTCCAGATGCTATGCCTTGATGCGACGTGGGCCCGATGACGAACAAGCTCTATTCTTGCGACGGGACTCACGGCATGTCATATTGGGCAACCTCACCGTTGATACGTCCACGGAACTATCAGTATCATCATCACAACGAAGGACACTGTGCTCGAGAGGGCTACTGCTTTATGGATGACCCCAAGTATGAACAACCCGAGTATGCCGCGCTTCGGTGGATGAGTGAAGACTTGCGAGCGCGAAGAGAATTGTTCAGGCAGTTTCGCTGGCAGCTGCTCAAAGTAAAACTCAAACAGAGAAGCAAGCAAGCAGCTGCGGCTGCCGCCTATCTGGTTCCGCTGTGTTTACTTTCGTGGCGATTGGGAATGATACGGGCGTTTTTTACAAACTGGCGGCATGATGTTGACCTGGTCCACGAGCTGGGAGAGCTGGTTGGAAGTCTCCTGATTCTTACCTTTAATGGGCTTATCGTATGGATGATTTGCCGCAAGGTTAAGAATCCCGGCTGGGAGCTAGGGTGGCGTATCATATTTTTCTGCATTTTGTTTTACCTGGTGATTCTCTTGGCAGGGCCGCCGAACTTGTGATGAACGGTGACTTCTGTGAAGACCAACAGTGCTCGCTCTTGCGTACAACTCTGGTTTCCGCGTCCGAGTTGCTGACGATGCGACTGGAGGTAGGCCGATGAGCTGAATCGCCTGTCCACCGTTGCTGTTGCGACGACAAAAAACAACAAAGCAACATTTGAGCTGGTGTTGTCCAAGACCTGCCCGCTGCGCCGTTGTCAGCGAATCGGACCGCCACCAGGCCACAACCCGTTCTTTTCAGTAGGTTAAATGGTCCCGGAGGAGGGGTCGTATAGCGTGTGGTTGGCGAATTGTTGTTTTGCTTCGGTAGGACAAAGTGACATTGCGCTGAACCTTGACACCGTACCAATTCGCCAGGGACACAGTTCAGCGACACACCAACGAAGGGGCATTGTCCAAATTTTGATAAGTCTTACGGGGCGGCCGTCCGGACCCGAGTTCCTCGTTACCGTGCTGCTTTCGCTGGCGGAATAATAGCTTAGTCTATCAACAGCGTACCTAGTGGGTCAGCCACAGGGCGTAGCGAATCGCCTCCGGGGTCACTCCGATTTTGCCCCCGTCGCCCATGACTGACCACGCCACCCATGATATAGTGAAACGCAATGCCCGGAGTGGCGGAACTGGCAGACGCGCCGGACTCAAAATCCGGTGACCGCAAGGTCGTGAAGGTTCGACTCCTTTCTCCGGGACCAGAGTCACCGTTGCGGGTGTATACAGTAAGCTCCCAAAACCCCGATTTTGGCATCATTAGCTTGCAGAGGTTTGCACAACGACTTCATCAAAAAGCCTTGAAAAACGCGATTTTGGCTGATTTGTGCGGTGTTTCGGTTTCGAAGGTGTATACGAGGGATCGAACCCCACGGTACGAAGTACGACTAGATTTTGAGTCCAGCGCGTCTGCCAGTTCCGCCATTCCGGGCTTGCTTCTAACTCGCTGATTATGAAGGCTTCCGGGCTGCCTCCTTTCCAGTCTCTGGTGGAGCTCGAGATGCATAAACTATGAATTGCGGCCTTGGCGCCTTCTTCGATCACCTGGCCGCGTCTGTCTAAGGATGTCAGCCTCGGAGACGATATTGTAGCGCGAAAGGACCGAGTCCGTCTTGTGGCCGAAGATTCCCGCGCCGTCTTTTGAGGAACGCCGCGGCGAATCATGGTGAGAAAATCTTCTGGCTGCTTCCCCTTGTGCAGTTCCGTCAAGAGCTGGCGGCATTGAGTCCTCCGGCGGAAACGTGGAGAAAAGTCTACCCCCTGAAACCAAAGCTTAACAATCGGAGTGGTAGAGTCTTTGGGGCTTGGGGAAGGCAGGCTTTCCATGGACAAACGAGATGAGGAATTGGAACTAGGCGAGGGACAATTTAGCGATGATGACGATGAGTCGCGAATCGAAGAATTAGAGCGGCGCATTGATGAACTGGAATCAACGCCACCAGTGACTGTTACTGGACTGTCCTTGGGTTACGCCATGGGGATGTCCTTGGCAATGGTGCTATCGTGGTCCAGAAACGCAAGCATCCTGTGGTGCCTACTTCATGGGCCATGCAGTTGGGCATATGTGATCTATTTCGCCGTGACGCGCTAGCGAGGAAAATACCTGCAAGACTCCCGCATTCCGCCCTTGCCGTTTGATGTGGATTGCTCCCTGTTTGCTTTGACGGTTCCAATAAGTGCGCCGGGAGAACTAGGCTTGCCGCCCTCTCAACTTTAGGAACGTAGGAGGCGGAGCACTCCTCTCGAACCCACTACCCTGGGCAGACTGGCCACCTCCTGCATTCTTTCAGAAAAGTATCGAAATGCTTCGCGCATTCCGTCCAGGCCGATGCGCTTCGATCCGGACATTTCTCGCACTTGTGCAACTCACTGGGGTAGGTTCGCCACTTCCGCGAGGCGCGCCAGTTCGAAAATCGCAAGTGCGTTCTCAGACAACCAAGCAAGGAGTGCAGGGGCAGCTTCTTTTCGATGGGCTTATCGCTCATGGCAATTCGCCCGAAAGGTGGATGAAGGAACGACGGAGGTTCGGTGATCTAACTGGCTTTTTTGCTTGTAGGTGATTTGTTTTCAGCACGCTAGGATTAGTTTTTGCCTGCTGCGCATCTGCCGGTTCGGCCACTCCGGCGTGGACCGTCAAAAGACAGCACGCCCACAGGCGGCACTCAAGAAAACCCGCGGGACAGGGAACGCCAGGGAAGGGATTATCGTTTCGGTTTTCCAAATTTCTATCAACATTTCCACAAAGTTTTCACAGCCTGGCTGGACGTATAGGTTCTCGAGGAGCTACTCTATGTTACCCGCCCGACAGGGGTTTTCACTACCAAGGGAAACGTCCGGGCGGACACTTTGAGGCTAGCTGTGTCCACGGTAACTCCCCTTTCCACGGGGGCCCACCTAGAGCGCCGCGATCTGGCTTTCTGGATGGACCAAGTGCTGAAGGCACTGGACTCTGTGCGCTCGTCGCCTAAGATGGACGCGGTCAAAGACCTCCGCGTGGCCATCCGGCGGTGCCGCTCGGTCGCTGTAGCCATGGAAGAAATCGATCCCGATCCGGCCTGGCCTGCGATGCGCAAGGCGGCGCGCAAGCTTTTCCGCACTTTGGGCGCACTGCGCGATGCCCAGGTGATGAACGAGTGGGTCAAGAAGCTCGGGCCTGAAAACGATCCCGTCCGCGCGCATTTGCAAGCTTCGTTTGAGTCCAAGGAGCCCGCGCTGAGGGAAGCAGCGGTACGCATCGTCGCCAAATTCGATCAAAGGTCGTGGAGAAGAATGGCACGCGTGCTCCGGCAGCGCAGCCGGCTGGTGCCTGCGGGTAGTCTGGCCGCGGAGTGCATGGCGCTTGAACGATTCGAAGCCGCAAAGGAACTTCATGCAAAAGCCCTGTGCACGGAGAAACCGAAGCCATGGCATGCGCTGCGAATCGGCCTGAAACGCTTCCGCTACACGGTTGAGAGCCTGCTACCGGAGCGTTACGCGCTTTGGAGCGAGAATTTGAAGCGCGTCCAGGATTTGCTGGGAGAAGTGCACGACCTCGACGTCCTGCTGGACATCGTCAAAAAATCGGATTTCGTGGAGACGGAAGATTCCCTGAACGTGTGGATGGAGACGATTGGCCAGGAACGCCAACACTGCATTCGAACGTATCGGCAACTCACGCTCGGGAAGACCAGCTTTTGGAATTTGTGGCGTGCTGGCTTGCCCACGAATGGCCGTGTCGAGGCGGCCGCAGAAGCCCGACTGCGCGCCACGGCGCGGGCCGTCGATCCCGATGTGAGCCGCACCTCACAGGTTTCCCGCATTGCCGTGGCGGTTTACCAAGCCTTGAAACGAGCGGATGCCGGTCCCGCCTTTTGCGAGCCGACGCTCGATCGCATCCTGTTGACCGCGGCCCGACTGCACGGTGTCGGAAATGCCGACGCGGATCGATCACCGCAGAAGGCGGCGCGGAAGTTTATCCTTGGCCTTCCGCTCCCGCCCGGGTGGAACAACGAGGAATGGGAGTTGCTCGCAATGGTGGTCCGTTATCACCGGGGCACAGAACCATCTGACAAGAGCGGGCCGTTTTCCAAATTATCTACAGAGCGGCAGAATCGCGTTCGCGCACTGGCCGGCGTTTTGCGTTTGGCCCTTGCGCTGCGCAAATGCGGGGTGGAAAGCGGTGCGGGGCTCCATGCGGACAAGTCCGCAGAAACCATCGTGCTTCGGGTGCGAGGATTGGCGGACGACGTGGACACCGCCGCGCGCATCGCGGCCGGCAAGCATCTGCTCGAAGAATATCTGGGCAGGCCTCTGATTCTGAAGCCCGTGGTCAAGGCGGGGAAAGTCGTCGCTTTGCCGGCTCCGCAAACGCCCCCATTTTCTGTGGCGTCCGACTAGTGAAACCGGAGCGTTAGTCAACCACCTTGGGAACCCAAAGCAAGTCGCAGGCCCATGGTCTAGTTCCCGGCTCGCCGCAACATTTTGGGAGTAGCAAGCCAGGCGAGAATGCCGGCGGGAGGCGAAATGCGTTTCAACTCAACGAGGGCAACGCCTGCTTTCTTCAGAGTCGTTACGCGCTTCTTCGAGCCCAAAGCGGTGGCGATCACATCGTCAAGATGCGGCGCGTGACCAAACAAAAAAATCGAAGAAGCCTGCTTGTCCCGTGCGAGTTCGCGGAAAAGCAGCGTGGGCTCGGCGCCGGGTAGCAGCAACTCGCTTCGCCGGATTTTCTGCTTGGAGTAATCCAAGGCGTCTGCAAAAATTTCCGCCGTTTGTACCGCGCGCGTGTAAGGGCTGGTGACGAACAAGCCGGGCGCTACCCTAAGGGAAGCCAGACCCTTCGCAACTGCCTTCGTTTTCTCGACACCTTCTTCGCTCAAATACCTTTCCGGATCGGGAGGGCATTTCGGGTCTTCCCGATCGATGGCGATGCCATGGCGAACGATGTAGAGCTGCATCCTTTTCTCCTAACGTTTTCCACGACCCATGGAGTCGTTCACGAATCACTCAACGCCGACGATGGGCGGAACAAACGCCGGATTCGATTCATAATGCCGGGAGCCCGCCGCGTGTAAACCTTGACGTGACATTCTTTTTCAAACCATTCCGCACTGCGCCCGGCGTCGCGCAAATCTTCGCCGGGATCGCCGCGCGCCTGCACTTCCAAGCCAACGGCCCCGCGCTGAAACGAAGCGCGAATTTTCACGATGCGCTGGCGGTGCGAGTGATCGAGACTCTCGGCAATCCGCAAAATCGAGGCCAGCCTTCGCAGGATGGGCTTATCGGCGTCATCCAGGGAGGAATACGCGGTGTGGTGTCCAGCAGGTTCCGATTTGCGGTTGTGATAGCGCACCAGACCGGCGACGATGGCGCGTTCGCGGCCCCCCAGCGCGGGAATATCGCCGTTCAAAACCAGGTATTCTCCGTGTTTGTGATGTCCACGGTGGCTGATCATGTGTCCGGCATCATGCAGCAACGCTCCCGCTTCGAGAAGCACGCGCGTTTGCGGCGGTAAACGGTGTACCGGCTGCAGCTGGTCAAAGAGCTGAAGACACAACTCGCGCACGTGCTCCGCGTGCCGCTGATCGTATTCGAGCCTGCGAGCAAAGCTACGCGTCCCCACGAGCAACTGACGCGCGGCGCCGCTGTAGCGGTGCGGCTCTTTGCGCGAGAACGTTTCGTGCGCGATTCCCTGCAGAAGCCCCTCGCGCACGCCGACCCCCGGGACGGCAAAGAGCCGCAGATTCAGGTAGCGTCCGAGGTTGACAAAAATAATGGCGGCGATGCCCATCACGTCGGCGCGGTCCCGGCGCACCCCATAAGTCTTCATGCGATCGTGCACGTCGCGCTCGAGCATGTCGGGCAAACGCTCCCGCAACAGGGAGAGCTCGATCGTCTGTAAGCCGTGCACTCGCTCGCCTGGGGCGATGTCAGCCAGCGTTTCGGCGTTGCCGCCCAGCGCCACGGCGATCCCTTCTCCCAGGTTGGGCCGCGGCACGAGTTTTGACTCGAGCAAAGCGCGCACGTATTTATGTACCTGTTCCCTTTGCGCAGGACGAATCACACCGGGCAAATCCAAAGTGGTCATGAGCCGAACCGTGCCCACCGGCAACTGAGCGCTTTGTTCCACGTTGTGATCTCGGAGGATGCTGATCTCCAGGCTTCCGCCGCCCAAATCGACAATACAGCGCGGAGCGGCTTCAGGCCCCAAGGCCGCCAGCACGGCCTCCCGGCCGAGACGGGACTCTTCCGCTGCACTGATTACTTCCAGAAGAACTCCGGATTTTCGCTTGATCGCGCGCACAAACGCGTCGCGATTTTCCGCCTCTCGCGTAGCGCTGGTCGCCACTGCTCGATACCGCGCCACTCCGAATTCGTCCATGATGTCGTGAAAATGGCGGAACGCTTTTGCGGCCTTCTTGAAAACATCCTTACTGAAGTGCTGTCGAAGAAAAACACTCTCACCCAACCGCAGCGGGTAGCGCTCCGATTGCAGCGGTTCGATGTCCAAAGCGGAATGGGCGCGCGCCACCGAAAGGCGCACGGCGTTGGAGCCGGCGTCGATCGCCGCGATGTGGATCGGCTCAGGCATCGGCAATGCTACCGCCAGAGGTGAGACAAGGCTGAGGAGGGAGTGTACTTCGTCGAGCGAATGCCCAGCTGTTCCGCGATCCGCTGGCGCAGGAGTTTATTGACAGCAGGCACGCTGGCCTCGCCGTCGAGCTCGATGAAGTTGTGCTTTTTGGCCATCACCTCGAATTCGCGCTTAATCATAGTCTGATAGCGGATGAAGGACCAATAGAGATCGTGCGAAAGTGACATATCGCGCCCGGCTTCCCAGTAGCTGATGGCCTGCGCCTTGCGGAATTCGCGGCCAAAGGCGGTTTCCGGGCGGACGTTCAGCCAAAAAGTAAGATGTGGCCGCAGCGCCATGGCGTAAAGCCCACTCATGTAGTCGCGGTTGATTCCACGCACCACGCCGCGGCCAATTAACGTGAAAATGTAACGGTCGGCGAGCACCATGGTGCCGGAACGCAGCGCGGGAAGGATGCGGTGTTCCACTTGATCAAAAAAGTCGGTCGCATACATCAAGGCCAATGTCAGCCGCGTCACGGCGTTTTTGGCGAGCAACTCGTCGATGTCGCGGCCCACGAGATTCGAACGCCGCAAGCCGCTGGTCTGCACGGCGAAGCCTTCCGATTCGAGCCATTCCTGCAAGAGCATGATTTGCGTGGAGCGTCCCGAGCCGTCCATGCCTTCGATCACGATCAGGCTGCCGGTGATTTCGCTCGGGTCGAATCCGACCAGAGGTTCGCCGAAAAAATACTGTGTACCGCTATCTTCCGAGGCGGGAGCCGGTTTTGGTGGCGGCGGGGAAGGGGGCGGGGGCGCAACCGCCTCTGTCGCGGTAACCGTCGCCGCAGGCTTCTCCTTTTCCTGATTGGGCATGCTTACTCCCCTTCCTCAGCGCGGGGAGCAAAACGCTTGAGATCGATTTTCGAAGCGACGATTTCGCGCATCTGCTTCTGTAATTTATTGACCGGCATCGTGCCGTCCAGCACCACGAAACTGTCGGAATCTACCATTTTGTCGTATTCCTCTAGAATCCGCGCCTGGAACAAGCGAAAACTTTCTGCCCGGTCGTACGACAATCCGAGGTCCATGCCTGCTTCGTAGTATTTCAGCTTGGGACGCCCGCTTAAAATGCGGTTCACGGCCACGTCGAGCGGCGCGCGGAAGTAGAACGTGATGTCCGGGACAGGAGCAAAGCGATAGAGATTTCTGAGCCAGTGCGGCGGGCAGCCTCTGGCCGTGTCCCGGGCAAAGGCCGTGTAAACATAGCGGTCAGCCAGGACCAGGTAGTCTCCCTGAAGCAACGGCATGATTTGGCGCTCGCAGCGGTCGGCAAAGTCCGCGGCGTGCAGCAGCGAAAAAGTCGTCGGCGTGAGCAAGCGGCGCTGCTTGCCGCGCCGCGTCGCCGACTTCACCAACGGCGAGGAATTCCATTCCGTGAAGTGCAACCGGTAGCCGCCGATTTCCAGCCAGCGCTTCAGCAAATACAGCTGCGTGCTTTTTCCGGAGCCATCCGTGCCCTCCACCACGATTAACGCGCCGGGATAAGCGCGGCTCGGAACCGGGCGCCCTGGCTGCGGAAGGGTGGACTTGGCCGGCTCGGTCCGTGCCGGTTTTTGCGCTACATCCTGCGTTTCCATGGGCCTCGAACGAGAAGCGATTCAAACGGCAAGAGTATGCACCGATTGTTACAGCCGCATTACAGCACATTGCGGCGGTTCCGGCAAAGCGCCAGCGGCTTTAGAAGAGGGTGATCTTGATGTGCAGGAATTTCTTCGGGTTTTGCCGAAAGTCGCCAATCAGCAGGCGCATGTCTCCGGTCAACCCGGCCAGATTGTCGTAAAGCTTTGGGTCGGTAAACAATTTTCCCGCGGTAGTGGTGTTGTCATTCAGCTTTGCGGAAGCAGACGCAACGTTCGCGCTGGTTTCGCGCAGCTTGTCGTATAAAGTGTCGTCGGTCATGAACTTGCCCAACGAGCCTTTGCCGGCGCGGGCATCCTTCAGCATGGAGTTGCCATTCGCCACCGCCTCTTTGGTCTGGTCATAGAGCGTCGGGTCGTAAAGCAATTTGCCGAGGGTGCCTTTGCCGGCGCGCGTATCCGCCAGCATGACGTTCACGTCATCCATCCCTTTATCCACCTTCGCATACAGGTCATCGGAAGCGCCCAGTTTTCCAAGCGTGCCCTGGCCATCTCGAATGCCGGTCATCATCGCATCGCCCTTGGCCAGGAGACCGTTCAAATGGTTGTAAGCCTGATCATCGGTCAGCATTTTCCCAAGCGAGCCACGGCCTTCCTGCACGCCGGCAACGAGCTCGCGCACGTCGGTGGACAAGGCGGAAAGATTGCCCAGAACTTCCGCGCTTCTCTCCACCACCTCCGACATGGCCTTTTCTTCCGTTCCCGGAATGACTCCGGAATCAGGAATCGGGGTCCCCGTGATTCCGCGCGAAATGGTCACGTAACGGTTGCCCAGGAGGCCTTCCGTCCTCAGGCTTGCTATCGAATCGGTCAAAATATCGCCTTGAAACTTCCGGTCCACGCGCATCACCACCTCGATATTTTTGTTCCGCTCCATGGCCCTCCCTGGGGTTCGCCGCAAAAACGTGATGGATTCCACGTTTCCCACTTCCACGCCGTCCACGCGCACCGTCGCCCCTTTGGCCAGCCCGGAAACTTCCGGCAAATACGTCTTCAGCCGGTACTTTGGCCCCAAAATTCCCTGGCCGGTCACGTAGAAGATTCCGGCTGCCAGCACCGACAAGCCCACCATCACGAACAGCCCCACCCGCAACTCCGTCCAGGTAAGTTGTTTTCGTTGTGGCATTTTGTTCTTTCCTCCCGCATTCCAAAAAGAACACTATCGCAAATTCACGCCGAGAAACGCTTTAGATAGGAATCCTTCGTATTCACAATTTCTTCTGGTTCGCCTTCGAAATAAATCTCACCCTCGCGATACACCAGAAACCGCGTCCGCGCCGCATTTGCCGCCGGCCCACCGCCATTTCGCGAGTTGGCCACCACGCGTTCCGCACGAGGGTCGAAATGGAAATTCGCCAACGCGAATCCATCCTGAAGCCGGTGGGTAGCGAGTAGGGCGGTCACTCCATACATGTCGCGCAGGCGCAAGATCAGCGTGATAATCGTCTGCGAGGTAACGGGATCCAGGCCCGCCGTCGGCGAATCATACAGCACGATGGGAGGCCGATTTGCCAGGGCCCGCGCGATCGAAACGCGCCGTCTCATGCCGCCCGACAAGTCGGAAGGAAGCTGGCCCATGGTATGCTCCAACTCCACAAAGCGCAGCACTTCTCTCACGCGCGGCTCGATCTCGTCGGCAGGCATGCCGTCTTCATGCAGCCGGTACGCCACGTTCTCCGCAACCGTCAAGGAGTCGAACAGAGCTCCTTCCTGAAACATGAAGCCGATCTTGCGGCGAAACGCCAGCAGTTCTTTCTCTTCCATTTCCGATACTTTCTGGCCCAGCACGTCGACGCATCCGCTGTCCGGCCGCAATAGCCCTGCAGCCATCTTCAGCGTAAGGGTCTTTCCAGTGCCGGTTTCGCCGAGCAAGACCACCGTCTCTCGCTCGCGCACGCAAAACGACACCCCACGCAGAATCTCTCCTTCGTCGAAGCCGATGCGCACGTTCTCAAAAACAATCGCGGATCTCGCTTCTCCAAAGGGAAAAGACCCGTCTCCGATCATACTTGCGATTATAGCGGCAATTGGCCTTTGGTTTCCGGAAAGGGAGCCTAATGTGCAATCGTTTCCCCGAGGCCTGAACAAAACGAGATGGGCGTACAATACAGCGGCTTTGGGAGTAAAGGGGAGATTTCGGTGAAAACGATTTCCGGCTCGTCTAGATTGCCAGCTCTCTTCGATCTGGTTGCGTTTCTTGTTCCGGGCGTGTGCGCAATGCTTGTTCCGCAAATGGCCTCGGCGCAAAGCTTCACCGTCGAGCAGGTTATGAGCTCGCCGTTTCCCGACGACTTGACCGCTGCAGCACGCGTGCCGCGCGTCGCCTGGGTGTTCGATGCCAGGGGCGTCCGCAACGCGTGGATCGCCGACGCTCCCGGCTTCGCGGCGCGGCAGGTCACGCATTACTCGGCAGACGACGGGATGGCCCTGGCCAGTCTTCGGCTCACTCCCGACGGCCGCACCGTCGTTTATTCGCGAGGCAGCGAACTCAACGCCGAAGGCGATGTTGCCGACCCCACCAGCAACGTCACTCGGCCCAAGCAGCAAGTGTGGGCCGTGGACGTAGACAAGGGCGAGCCGCGCTATCTGGGCGACCTGGATTGCGCGCGCGAAGGCTGCGAGGACGTCGAACTTTCGCCCGACGGCACCACCGCCGTGTGGGCTGCGCGCGGCCAACTTTGGGTCGCCCCCGTGTCTGGCGCAACGCCGGCACATCAACTTGCGTTTGTGCGCGGCGAAAATGATTCGCCGAAGTGGTCGCCCGACGGCTCGGAAATCGCCTTCGTCTCGCATCGCGGCGATCACAGCTTCATCGCTATCTACAATTTCGGGCAGGAATCCATCCGCTACCTCGCGCCGTCGGTAGATCGTGACTCCATGCCGCGCTGGTCCGCCGACGGCAAGCAGATTGTCTTCGTCCGCATCCACGGCCTCGAGGAGCGTCTTCCTCTTCTTCAGATTCGCCCCAATCCTTGGGCTATTTACGTTGCCGATGCCTCTAGCGGCGAAGCTCACGCAATCTGGCACAGCAGCGAAGAGCAGAACGGATCGCTCCCGAATCTCACTGAAAATAAATCCTTGCACTTCGTCGGAAACCGCATCCTTTTCGCTTCCGAGCAGGACGGCTGGAACCATCTCTACTCCATAGCCGCTTCCGGCGGCGCGGCCGTGCTGCTCACTCCCGGGGAATTCGAGGTCGAAGATGTGACGATATCGCGCGATGCGCACTCGGTGATTTACTCTTCGAACCAGGACGACATCGACCGGCGCCATCTGTGGCGCGTGCGCGTCGACGGCGGCAAGCCCGAACCGCTCAGTAAAGGCCCAACGATGGAGTGGACACCGGTCGAACTTTCCGACGGCCGCACCATTGTCTGTCTCGGCTCAACCGCCGTCTCCCCGGCCATGCCCTATCACCTCACTTCTTCTGGACGCGAGATGATTGCCGGCCTTCTTCCCGGGGATTTTCCTACCGCGCAGCTCGTCGCGCCCAAGCAAGTCACATTCCCTGCCGAAGACGGCCTCGAGATTCACGGCCAACTGTTTGTTCCACGCGGACGCACCGCGGCCGGGCCGGCGCTGCTGTTCATGCACGGAGGCTCGCGCCGCCAAATGATGCTCGGCTTTCACTACATGCAGTACTATCACAACGCTTACGCCGAGAATCAGTATCTCGCCTCGCGCGGCTTCGTGGTTCTCTCGGTCAACTACCGTACCGGCATCATGTACGGCCGCGCATTCCGCGAACGCGAGAAAGGCGGGCCGCGCGGCGCCGAGGAATATCAGGACATCGTCGCCGCCGCAAAATATCTCCAAACGCTCGCGATCGTGGACACTAAGAAGATCGGGCTCTGGGGCGGCTCCTACGGTGGTTTCCTGACGGCCATGGGCCTTGCACGCAATTCCGACATTTTCGCGGCGGGCGTGGACTTCCACGGCGTGCATGACTGGTCCGCGCGCGGCATTTTCCGCGGCGGCCCGGGTGGGCAGGAGGGCGGCGGCCCTCCCGACCGCGCGGAGGCCATGCGCCTGGCGTTCGAGTCTTCGCCAAACGCCTCCATCAGATCATGGAAATCGCCGGTGCTCCTGATTCAGGGCGATGACGACCGCAACGTGGACTTCAGCCAGATGGTGGACCTTGTGCAGCGTCTTCGCGAACAGAAAGTTCCCTTCGAGCAGATGGTCTTTCCTGACGAGATCCACGATTTTTTGCTGTGGCGCTCCTGGGTGCGCGGCTACAAAGCCTGCGCGGACTTCTTCGACCGCGTTCTCGCCAAAGGCGAATCGATTTCGACCGGGGATTAGGTTTAGAAGACCCGGTTGGCCAGGTAGAGAGAAAGCTTGGTCAAGAAGAGGTCGGCCACAATAATAAACACGGAGGAAATGACGACCGCCTGCGTCGTGGCACGGCCGACCCCTTGCGTGCCGCCGCGCACGGTTAATCCTTTGTAGCAGCCCACCGTGGAGAGAATCAACCCAAATGCCACGGCTTTTGAAAATCCCTGCATTAGGTCCGAGAATTCCAAAATGTCGATGGCGCGCCGCCAAAACTCCACCGCGCTCAGTTGCAGCGAGAAAACCGAAGATACGCATCCACCCAGCAGACCAACGAACACCATCATGGCCGTCAGCAATGGCACCATCGCCAGGCTTGCCAGCACTCGAGGCGTGACCAGCTTGCGGCTGGGGTCCGTGCCCATCGCCCGCATGGCATCCACTTGCTCGGTCACTAGCATGGAACCTAGCTCCGAAGCCATTCCCGACGAACACCGCCCCGCCGTAAGCAGGCCCGTGATCGCGGGGGCAAGTTCGCGCACCAGCGCCAGCGACACCACGTCTCCGGTCAACGACGTCTGCCCAAAACGCACGAACTGCGCGCCGGTCTGCAACACCATGACGCCACCGATGAAGAATCCGGAGAGCAGAATGATCGGCACCGAGCCAACGCCCACGTCATCCATCTGCACGAGCGTGTCCTGAAAATAATGCGGGGGAGTCGCGAGATTGGTCAGCGCGCGGAAGGAAAGCTGCGAGTAGTCCTGAACGGCGGCTATCGCCCGTTTCGTCGCACCTTCCAGCACTTCGACGACCGAAGGGACTTCTTCCTGCTTTGCATGATTGCCTGTTACCTGGAGCGGAGTGTCGGCCACAAGTTCCTGTCTGCACCCGTCCTCTGCGTTGGGCCTCTCGCCCAAAACAGCACTACCCGAAGCGTAACTTCGCTGGCAACGATGCGTCAAGTAAGCGATTCCGCAGCAAGGCGCCGGCAACTCCCCGTCTCCGGCGTGTCGCCGCCCTGACCTCCCGTATCTTGTGCATTCGACAGGGGCTTGCGCCGTTCGGAAGAGTCGTTCTCGACGGCCGCTCCCGTTGTCAAAAGAGCAACTTGGGCCACATCCGCGGGTCGCCACCGGCCGATGTCCGGTAATCTGGTTTGACAGGACACTATGGGCTATCCACCAGAGCGCCGGCGTCGGGCTCGTCTGAAGCTTCAGCAGGTGGTTCGCGTGCGGCCTTCGGATGCTCATCTCAACTTCGACGAGATTCTCCCTACGCTGAACACGACCCGGGAAAGTGTGTACTTTGCCTCCAAAAACGGGACGTACATCGAGGGCATGCGCGTGTTCATTACCTTCCCGTATTCAGACTCTCCCGGTTCTCTCAATCGCGAATCGCTTGGCAGAGTGGTTCGCATCGACGACCTGGGCCAGGGGCGGCGCGGCATCGCCATCGAAATCCTCATGCCCCTCTACGTCGGCGGCAAAGAAACCCAACGCTGAATGATTAACGGCCCCCGCGGCCTTCCGTCAGAAACACGTGGAAGTCCGTAGCCACAGGTTCCGCGTCCAGCTGTCGCATGTCAGCGCGATTTGACCTCGACGGTAAGTCGCGTGGTTCGCGAGATGCTGCATCAAGTGCCCCAAGCGCCCCAAGCTGACCTCCTTTTTCCGAAAAGGAAGCATTTTTTTGCCAGGGCTTCTTCGGTCAGGCGATTCACGAACTCGGTTTGCTCTTTTTCGACTTCTGCCCACCTCATCCGAACCGCAGCGACGTTGGGAAATGCGTCCGGATGGAAAAGGTTGTCGCGCCGCGTCCGCAAATCCGTCAAGAATTGAGCGGTATGAGACCCTCCTTCCAGTTAGCAAGTCCCACTCGCCGCCCAAGATATGCACGAGCGTATCCCTCACGGAGCGAAAGCTGCCGCCGAGATCCTGCGTGAATTGCTCGACGCTCAGGCACACGACGCGGCTTGCTGGACGCCGAAGGCCGCGGTCGCTAGACTGTCTCTTCCTCCTGATGGCACGGTCAAAGGACACGCGAGGACAGAGGCGCGGATGCTGAAATTCTATACCGCCGGCGAATCGCATGGACAGGCGCTTTTCGCCTACATCTCCGGGCTTCCCGCGCAGCTCCCCATCGACCTCAAGTTCATCAACACCGAGTTGCAACGCCGTCAGCTGGGCTACGGTCGCGGCGGCCGCCAGAAAATCGAACAGGACCGCGCCGAGATTTTTGCCGGCGTTCGCCACGGCAACACGATCGGCGCTCCCATCGCCTTGCGCATCGAGAATCGCGATTGGGCCAACTGGGAAAAAATCCTTCCCGTGGAGCCCTCCGAGGATGACCCTGGCGCGCGCAAGCTGGTGGCACCCCGGCCCGGCCATGCGGACCTGGCCGGGTCTCTGAAATTTAATTATCACGACGCGCGCTATGTTCTCGAGCGGGCCTCTGCCCGCGAAACCGCCGCGCGCGTCGCGGCCGGCGCGTTTGCCAAAATCCTCTTGCAGGAATTCGGCACGGAAATCGCCAGCCACACCCTCCAGGTAGGCAACATCCGTCTGGAGCGTCCCGCCACCTGGAAGGACATTCGCGCCGTCAGCGCGGATTTGGATTCCCCTCTGCGCTGCACGGATGCCGCCACCCAGGACAAAATGAAAACCGAAGTGGACGCCGTTCTCAAGGCCAACGACACCGTCGGCGGCGTCTTCGAGATTGTCGCTCACAATGTTCCGCCCGGTCTCGGCAGCCACGCTCAGTGGGACGAAAAACTTGATGGCCGCCTGGCCCAGGCGCTCATGAGCGTCCAGGCCGTCAAGGCCGTCGAAATCGGCGAGGGCGTTTCGATAGCCGCGGCTCACGGCAGCGACGTCCAGGACGAAATCTTCTACGATAAGGCCGTGCACCGTTTTCGCCGCTTCAGCAACCGTGCCGGCGGGCTAGAAGGCGGCATCACCAACGGCGAAGACCTCGTCATGCGTGGCTATCTGAAGCCCATTTCCACGCTGCGCAAGCCGCTGCACACCGCCAACATGGTTACCAAGGAGCCGGTCGAGGCGGCCTATGAGCGCTCCGACTGGTGCGTGGTGCCTGCCGGTGCGGTCGCAGGCGAGGCCATGGTTGCTCTTGTGTTAGCCGATGCTTTTCTGCAAAAATTTGGTGGGGACTCGCTCGCGGAGACGCGGCGGAACTTCGACGGTTATGTCCGACAAATCAACGAGTTCTAAAACACCTGCGATTACCGCCACCGAGACGCCACAGCCGTCTTCGCCGCCGCGCAAAATCTATCCCATCGTCAAGTACGGCGATCCGGTGCTCGAAAGGCCCGGCGCGCCGGTGCAGAAATTTGACGCCGAACTCGAAGATCTTGCCGAAGACATGTTTGCCTCCATGTATGCCGCGCAGGGCGTTGGCCTGGCCGCCCCACAAATTGGCAAAAGCATACGTTTCGCGGTGGTGGACGTGACCGGCGGGAAAAATCCCGAAGCCAAAATCGTTCTGGCCAACCCCGAAGTCACCCACGCCGAAGGCGAAGTCCGCGAGGAAGAGGGCTGCCTCTCGATTCCCGGCTTTCGCGGCTACGTCGTGCGTCCGCAATTCGTCACTGTGAAAGCACAAAACGTCAAAGGCGAGCCTTTTGAAATTCGCGGCGAAAACCTCCTGGCGCGCGCCTTCTGCCATGAAATCGATCACCTCAATGGCATCCTCTTCTTGCAGCACCTGGGCATGCTGAAGCGCGACCTCATCAAGCGCAAAATCAAAAAGCTTCGCAAACAAGGAGAGTGGTAAGTTCCGTAAACTTCACACGGTAGCGGCGCAGCTTTATCCCGGGTGCCAGCGAAGGAATCCGGCGCCCTGTTTCAGCAGGATTTCAACGCCTGTCCCCTCGGTATTTCGCAAAGCCTTTGTTTCGGCCGGGAAAGTCTGAACCATGCGCCTCCTGTTTTGTGGCACCCCCCAGTTCGCCGTCCCCACGCTCAAACATCTTCTGGCACGGCCCGAGTTCGATGTTTTGGGCGTCATCTCGCAACCCGACCGCCCCCGCGGCCGCGGACAGCAAATTTCGGTTTCCCCCGTGAAGGACGTTGCACTCGCCGCGCATCTTCCCGTGCACCAACCGGAGAAAATTCGCGCACCGGAAGTCCAGCAGCTCCTCGAAAGGCTTGCGCCCGACGTCATCGTCATTATTGCCTACGGTCAGATTATCCCTGCACGCCTCCTTTCGATTCCCAAGCACGGCTGGATCAATCTTCACGCTTCCCTGCTCCCGAAGTATCGCGGCGCCGCTCCCGTTCACTGGGCCATCGCTAACGGCGAAACACAGACGGGCCTCACGACCATGCGCATCGACGCGGGTATGGACACCGGCGGAATCCTGTTGCAACGTGAAATGGAAATTGGCCCTGCCGAGGCTGCCCCCGAACTGGCGGCGCGAATGTCTGAAGCTGGCGCCCCTCTCGTTGAAGAAACCCTGCGCGGGCTCGACGCGGGCACAATCGTTCCGAGACCACAGAACCACGCGGAGGCGACCATCGCGCCCATTTTGAAGAAGGAGGATGGCCGCATTGCTTGGAATAGCTCTGCTCTGGAAATTTACAACCGTATGCGCGGTTTCGCTCCCTGGCCCGGCGCCTATACCACGTTTCGCGGCCAGACCTGCCACCTCTGGGGCGAGCCAGCGGCTAACGACGCGGCTTTGCCAGCAGAAATCCGCGCCGATCCTTCCTTCGCGTCCGCTCGCTCCGTGCCTGGTGCTCTGTTCGGCGGAAAGTGGGATTGGTTTGTTGCTTGCGGCAAGGCCACCGCGTTGCGGTTGCAGTCCGTCAAACTCGAAGGACGCAAACAAGTCAGCGCTGCTGAATTCGCCAACGGCGCCCGCCTCAAATCCGCCGAACGCTTCGGCGATATGTGATTTTCGCCAAACGCGTCGACGGCCCTCGACCGGCAATTCGGTCTTTTATGCCTGCCTCATTCGATGGGGAGTAACCTTTCCGCAAGACCTCATTTGCGCGCGTCAAAACACTAAGGCATACTCGAATTCTGCGTCACTCAGGCCGCCTGGCAGGGGTGGAACTTGACCGTTGAAATGGCCTGACTGTTTCAATCGACCGCCGAAGGGGAGTCCACTTTTCATGCCTATTTCTGAACTGTCACCAAATCGCGGACAACTACACGTCCGCGCAGCAAAGCTTTTGCGCCTGGCCGCGGCCAGCTTCCTCGCAGCTCAGCTGGTCTTTTTCCCTGTCCCGTCCGACGCAGGCGATAAGCCGACCTCGGCGCCGAGCACCGCGTCAAGGGTATCGGCGCGCGTATCCACCAACGATCCCGTCTTGAAGGCCATGCAAACCGAGCTTTCCCGCGCCATCACGGAACTTGGCACCTCCGACCAGCCTCCCTACTACCTCAGCTACACGGTCTACGACCAGGATTTCATCATGCTTACCGGGGCCTACGGCAGCCTTCTAGATGACCGGGCCATCGCCCGCCGCTTCGCCGACGTCACCATGCGTGTTGGCACTCCCGACCTCGACAATACCCACGGGCAGAGCCGCTCGAGCGGTGTCTCTTCCGGAACACTTCCTCTCGGCAACGATCAGGATGCCATTGCTCGCGTCTTGTGGGAGCTCACCGATCGCGAATACAAGCGCGCTGTTCCCGCGCTGATGAACGTGCGTACCGACACCGCTGTCCGCGCCGAAGAGGAGGACAAATCCCCTGATTTCTCCAAGGAGAGACCGGAAACCCATGTTGGCGAAGCCGACCCTGCGCCTTTCGACCGCTCCGCCTGGGAAGGCGAAATCAAGCGCCTCTCCGCCGCCTTCCGCAAATATCCCGACGTTTATTTCGCTTCGGTCGTTCTTCAGGTCACGAATTCCAATTCGCGCATGGTTTCGACTGAAGGCACGACACTGGTTTCGCCCAGTTCCTCCATGCGCCTGGTGATGGAAGCACAGACCCGCGCCGACGACGGCATGGACCTGCTTCGCGTCGAAACCTTTCAAGCCCCCAACGCCACCGGCCTGCCTGGGGAAGCCGAACTCACTGCCAAAATCGAAAAGATGGCCGCGGACCTCAGCGCTCTCCGCAAAGCTCCCGTGGCCGAACCCTACGACGGTCCTGCGCTCCTAAGCGGGCGCGCCGCCGCCGTCTTTTTCCATGAAGTCCTTGGCCACCGCCTCGAAGGCCATCGCCAGCGCGATGAAGAAGAAGGCCAAACCTTCACGAAGAAGGTCGGGCAGGAAGTCTTGCCGAAATTCCTAAGCGTGGTCGACGATCCCACCATCCACGAATTGGCGGGCGTGAAACTCGCCGGCGCCTACGACTTCGACAATGAGGGCACGCCCGCGGAGCGGGTTGAAGTCATCAAAGACGGGGTGCTCAAGAACTTTCTGATGTCGCGCATGCCCATAAAAAATTTTAGCGAGTCCAATGGCCACGGCCGCAATCAGCCCGGACTCATGCCCACCGGACGCCAGGGCAATCTCATTGTCACCTCCACGCAAACGGTCCCGGAAACCCAGATGCGGCAGAAACTCGTCGACGAAGTGAAAAAACAGGGCAAACCCTACGGCTTGTATTTCGACGACATACAGGGCGGCTTCACCATCACCACGCGCCAACTGCCGCAGGCGTTTCAAGTGCTCCCCGTGATGGTGTATAAGGTGTATGCAGACGGCCGTACTGATGAATTGGTCCGCGGGGTCGACATTGTCGGCACACCTCTCGCCGCTTTGACCCGCATCCTCACGACCGGCGCTCAGAAACATGTTTTTAACGGCGTTTGCGGCGCGGAGAGCGGGCAAGTTCCCGTCGCCGCCGTCGCTCCTTCCATGCTCTTCTCGGAAATGGAAGTGCAAAAGCGCGCGCATCAGCACGAACGCCCGCCGCTCTTGCCTCCGCCCGGGTTCGAAGACGGGGCTTCTGCGGCAAAAGCCGGCGCGCAAGCCAAAGACGAGGTGAAGCCGTGAGCGCTCTTCACCGCAAGCTGGCATTCGCTCTCGCTCTGGCCATGGCGCCCTGTGTGCCTTTGCTCCGCGCCGCTTCTGGCGACTCCAAGCCCGCGCTCGACCCCGCCTGGGTTGCCGCCCGCGCGGCAGCCCGGGGCGATGGCTTGCTCGAAGCCCTGCTCACCGAACTGGAGCGCTCCAAATCGCGGCTCAAAATGGATCAGGTTCAGCCGCCTTATTTCATCGAATATCGTGTCAATGACGTCGAAGATTACGGCGCCGAAGCCGCTTTCGGTGCACTTCGCGAAAACCAGCACACCCACTTTCGCGTTCTGCGCGTGATTGTTCGCATCGGCGACTACAAACAGGACAGCTTCTACGGCCCCGGCCAAGGCGAATCCACCATTCTTCCCCTGGACAACGATTCCCTTGCCCTCCGCCATCAGATCTGGCTCGCCACCGACGAAGCCTACAAGGACGCGGGCCAGGCGCTCGCCGAAAAGCAAGCCGAACTCAAGCGCTTCACGACCGATGCCAATCCAGTGGACGATTTTGCCAAATCCGCTCCGCTCATCGCTGTCGACCCCACCGTTTCCCTGAAGCTCGATGAAACTTCCTGGAAGAAAACTCTCGAGGACGTCACCGACTTGTATCGTCAGTATCCCGACGTGCAATCCGTCACCGCGTCCGCGCGCTTCTCCGCCATTAACGAATATGTTGTCAATAGCGAAGGCACCGTCACGCGCTGCGGTAAGACCACCTACTTCCTGCAATTAAACGGTTCCGCACAAGCCGCTGACGGCATGCGCCTCAGCCGCAGCCCCGCTTACCTCGTTGCGCACTTGGAGGAATTACCTTCGCACGACGCTTTGATGACAGATGCAAAGCAAACGCTCGACACCATTGTTGCGCTCCGCAAAGCTCCCATTGTCGAAGAAGAGTATCGCGGCCCCGTTTTGTTCTCCCCCGATGCTGCCGACGACATCGTCGCCTCCTTGATCGGCCAAAACCTCGTGGGTCGCAAGCCGCAGCTTGGTCGGCCCAACCGTACGGTCGGCGCCTTCGCCACCAGCTACAAAGCGCGCGTTCTCCCGACCTTTCTTTCGGTCATTGACGACCCCACATTGAAGAATTTTCAGGGCAAGAGTCTCATCGGGAGCTACCTGTTTGACAGCGAAGGTGTAAAGGCGCAGTCCGTCGACGTCATCGAAAGCGGCATACTCACCAATTACCTCATCGGCCGGCAGCCGCTTCGCGACTTCCCTGCTTCGAACGGGCACGGCCGCGCGGCGCCTGGCGCGACCGCCGCCGCGAATCTCGGCGTTCTCTTGGTCAAAAGTTCGGAGCCACAATCGCCCGACAAGCTGAAAAAGAAAGTCACGGAAATGGTCAAGGCACAGGGCCTGCCTTACGGCTATCGGGTCGAAACGCTCGTCCAGCCCGGCAACACCCCCCGCCTGCTCTATCGCGTTTACGCGAGCGATGGCCACGAAGAACTCGTGCGCGGCGCCGTCTTCAACGAACTGGACACTCGCGCGCTGCGCGCCGACGTGATTGCCGCTGGCAACGACCCTCTGGTCAGTAATCGCCCCGGCGGCATTCCTACCACGGTCATCAGCCCATCGCTCCTTTTCGACGAGCTGGAAGTCAAGCGCGCGGATACCAGCAAGGACAAATTACCGGAGTATCCGCCTCCCCCTCTCAAGAAGTAATGGCTCGATCCATCATGGAAACGCTCTGGTCCGTTCGTCAGCAGACCGGAGGTTTTCCTTTCCCTGGCGCAGTTCCGCAACCCTTCACTGGTCGGACACGTCTTTTTTTCGGGCAGCATTCCCGGAGGGTCCATGTCGCGCTCCGTCCTTACCATCATCGTTTTTTTCTTCCTTGTTGTTCTTGCTTCTTCTTCTCACACGGTCGGTGGCCAGGAGAAAGGCGTTGCGCCGCCCGCTCCCGTGCCCACCCAAATCTTTACGGCGAAGAATGTCTTCATCTCTAACGGAGGGCTTGATGGCATTGCTTTGCAAACCTTCCGCAAGCTGGGTGATGTCGATCAACCGTATAACGCCTTCTACGCCGCGATGAAAGAATGGGGAAAATACACCCTTGTGTTTTCTCCGGCTGAGGCCGACCTGGTTCTTGAAATTCGATTCAAAGCGCCGTTCAACGGCGATAAACATGTTCCGAGCTATGCGCCGCAATGCAACCTGACCATCTACGACGCGAAAACCCGCTTTGTGCTTTGGACCATGCTCGAGCCGGTCGAAGGAGCTTTCCGCAAGGATACTTTCATTAGAAATGTAAATCAGGGAATCGGCTCTCTGATCGCAGACCTAAAAAACCTGCAGGGCCGCGCGGGCAATTTCGCCCCTGACCCTGCAAAATAAAGAATCGGAAACTTGAGGGGGCGAGCACCCGTCGGAGTTCCTTTGTCGCTTTCATTCAACATGCAAGGCTGGCAACGGAGATACGGAAAAAGAACCTCCGGCTTAAGGTTCTCTTTTTTCGGTTTTCTGCGAAACTTGGAACTAACCTAAACTTACGGCTCAAGATGACTCTGCGCGAACGACTCGAATGGCTCACCCGCATGACGCTGCTCGTGTTCATTCTTGCGTCAGCGGCCTTTTTGAGCGCCATCACTGCCATGCGCATCGCAATTCATGGCCGCGAAGTCACCATGCCCAATCTCGTCGGCAAAAACGTTTCGGAAGCCAACAACATGCTGCGATCCCGTGGCCTGGTGCTGCGCGTCGCCGACCGCATCTACAGCGAGCAGCCCGTCAACGTGGTGTTGCGCCAGACTCCCCCCGCTGGCCTCCTCATGAAGGTTTCCCAGCAGGCCCATGTCGTCCTCAGCCTTGGCCAGCGCCAGTTGCAGACTCCCATGCTCGAAGGAAACTCCCTGCGCGCCTCGCGCGTCGAATTGCTTCGCCAGGGCCTGCAAGTCGGCGAAGTCTCCGCCATGAGCATGCCAGGGCAGTCCGCTGATACCATCGTGCTGCAAAACCCTAAACCCGGCGCCGGGGCTGCCACGCCTCGCGTGGACGTGCTGGTTTCCGAGGGACCTCGCGAGACCGATTACGTCATGCCGCATCTGGTGGGATTGAACGAAAATGAGGCCCAACGACGCCTGGACCAGGTGCAAATGCGCCGCAAAGTGAATTATGTCTCCGCTCCACAATGGCCCCGCGGCGCGGTGATTGACCAGTCGCCGATGGCCGGCTCAAAAATCCCTTCCACCGCCACCATCGAACTCACTGTCGCCAATTGATTCGCCTCCGTTGTTGAACAAGCGAAATCGCTCACCTCGGCGTGCTCCACTCACCGCGCTCACAAGGAACTCCAACCCCAGCGCAAAGGTCCTCACCGAGAGTGTCTGGCAGTACACCACTCTGGCTCGCGCCCAGAATTCACCTTGCAAAGATTGGACAAACAGGCGGGTTTCCGGCTGCAAACGACACCCGGTTCGAACGCGCGCGCCGCAAGAACTTATATTTTCCGTGGAAGCGGACTCGGCCAGCACCGGCTTGCCCGCGCTGGCGAGCAACACGCGAAGCTGCTGTCGGTCCCGCCCTTCCCTGCGGCCTTCCACGCTGTGTGCTCTGATTCCCTTAACGCCGCGGTTCAGGGCGGGGAGGCGTGAAGTGAACTCCTTCGATTCCCCGCGTGTCAGAGGCCCAAGGAGATTCACCCACTGTACCTCTACGAACCGTAGCGTAAGCCTAGTCTCGTGACCTTGCCGAAGCCAGGCAATCCGGTAAACCTTGGCATTGCGGCGGGTGTAGACCCGGAGCGTTCGCAACGTCCGGCTCTCCTTCTCCTGTTGCTCGTCTCGCCAGTTGAAGGGCAGGCGACATTTACCTCGTTCGCCCTGCCTTATCGATCAAGGCTTTAGTTCACAGATCGAGCAAGATATCCCTGCCAGGGGAACAACCTCCGCCATCATTGGCCCTCGCTGTCTCTGCCGGCCCGTTGTCGAACCTCGAACGAAATGGTGAGGAACAGCCGAACCGAGCGACGGAGGAAATGAAGATGAACTACCACTTGGCGTACTTGGTCGGGGCGCTCCTTTTCGACGCCGCCTGGGCGGTTTGTTACCTCGTGGGAAAGAAGTATCGTCCGCAGATGATTTGGGGCACGGCAGTCACCGTCCCCCTGGCGTTCACCAGTTTCCTGTTCGTTCCGCAATACTGGACCCCGCCGTCGCTGTTTGACCTGGACGCGCGGTTTCGCGTGGGCATCGAAGACTTTCTTTGGGCCGGCGCGGTGGGCGGGATTGCCTCCGTCGTGGGCGAAATCTTTCTCAAGGAGAGATTTGCCGCGCTCAGAAAGCAGCCGCGCAAGAAACACTACTTCCCTTTTATCGTGATGGTCGTGGTTTTTTTGATTCTCCGGGCCTGGCATCCCCAGAAGAACATCTACAACACCGCCGTCGCCTTTGCGGTTTGCGCGCTCATGGTCGCCCTTTTGCGCCGTGACTTGATCCTGACCATGATCGTGGCGGTTTGCGCGCTCATGGTCGCCCTTTTGCGCCGTGACTTGATCCTGACCATGATCGTGCGCGCGGTGATTTTCACCATCTTGTATTTTGCGTTGTTTTTGTATTTTCTGTCGCTGTACCGCAACTTTGTCGATCTCTACTACAATCTTGCGAACCTATCGGGAATCCGGCTTCTTGGCGTTCCGATCGAAGAGCTGATGTTCGCGGCGTCCGGCGGTGCCGTGTGGAGCGTCGCCTACGAATACTTGCAAGGTTATCGTTTTGCGCCCGGCCGAGGCTTCCGCCTCGTCGAAGCCTGAGACAAAGCGGAAATGGGAAGATGGGAAATCGAAGATGGGCGGATGATTGAGTTGGGACTCCGCCGGCGCGCGAATTGACCTTGACTTGACTTTACTCGAGAACTCCGGTATCAGCCGCATATTCCTTCGCAACGCGCTTGGCCGCCAAGCGGCCAACCCAAGGAGTGACCTGTATGCCTAGAGCATTCTTCCCCCTGTTGGCCATCGCACTGTTTTTGTTCGGAAGCACGCGACTCTCGGCGCAGACGCCGCCCGGAAAAAACGACGGAGAAAAGAAACAAGCCCCGCGGACCAGAAGCCGGAGCCGCCAAAGGAAAAGCCCTTTGCCGACGTCGTCAAAGAGGCTGAAGTGATCAAAGGCCTGTTCACCCTCTACAAGACGGAAGACAAAGTCTTTCTGGAAATTCAGCCGGATCAGTTCGACAAAATGTACATGTTCTCGCTCACCTGCGAATCCGGCCTGGGCGAGTGGGGATTCTATGCGGACAGCTACTGCGGAGAAACGCCCTTTGTCTTTCATAAAGAGGGGAAAAACGTCCAGGTGATTCTGAAGAATACGCGATTCGCCGCCGAGGACAACTCTCCGATGGGGCGCGCGGTCGCGCATTCCTTTTAGCGACTCGATTCTCGGGTCCACCAAGCGCGAGAGCCAGCCCCATCCAGAACGGAAGAGCGAGTTGATTGACCTCGGGGCCATTCTGCTGACCGACGTACCGATGATGGCTTACCAACTGAACGACGTTTTTCGAATCGCCTATCGCTACGACGCCAAGAACAGCAACTTCGGCATGCTGAAGGCCTTCGACCGCAACATCGAAATTGAAACCGTCAACCACTTTGCCGCCGAGCAGCCGCCGTTGCCCCCGTTGTTGCCTCCGGGCGTTCCGCCGCCACCCTCACCTCAGCCGCCTCGCAACGTACCGGACATCCGGAGCGTGCTGTTTCATTTCCGGTACAGCATTTCCGAACTGCCTGGGCCGGGGTTCCGTGCACGTTTGGCCGACGACCGCGTGGGACAGCAGCCGGATAACGCCGATTGGGATCCGGCGGACGTGCGGTACAGCACGCTGCGGTGGTTCGCGGGCTATCCCGACCCCGGATTCGCGGAAGGGCCGTCCCGCGTGAATCCGCTCACCGGAGAGATTTACGACGCCGACATACGCTTCGATGCGGGGATGACGCGCTTTTTCCGGCGGGAGATCAACGAATACGTGAATCCTGCGGGAACGCCCTGGATGCCGTGGATGGAAGAGCCAAGAAAACCGTTCCTAGCTCCGTGGCATAACCGGCCGGCGGAATTCTGCGACCTGGTCGGTGGCGCGGTGCGGGACGCGGAGTTCGCGTTCGACCTGCTGACCGCGCGAGGGATGGATCCGCAGGGTCCGGAGGCGAACCAGTTCGTCCACGACTATCTGGTGGAGATCGCCGCTCACGAAGTCGGACATACCCTGGGGCTGCGCCACAACTTCCGCGCGAGCACCATCCACACGCTGGAACAGGCGCAAGACGCGACGCTAACGGCCAAGGAAGGTCTCACCGGCTCGGTGATGGATTACATCCCGACAAATATCTCCACCGAGGGACAGAAGCAGGGGCCGTACCACCAGACCACGCTCGGTCCCTACGACTACTGGGCCATCGAATATGCCTATAAGCCGATTGCCGCAAACACGCCAGACGAGGAATTGCCGGAGTTGGCGAAGATAGCCTCGCGTGCCGCAGAACCACAGCTCGCATACGACACCGATGAAGAACGCGGCGGCGGGCCCTTTGACATGGACCCGGGGTGAACCGCTTCGATTTTGGCAGCGACCCGCTGAAGTACTACGCGCTGCGCGTGAAATTGGCGGAGGAAATCCGCGCCAACATGGAGAAAAAACTGGAAAAGCCGGGGGAAGGTTACCAGGTGTTGCACCGCAGCTTTAATAGCGCGTTGGGGCAGGAAGGATATTCGTTGTATCTCGCCTCGAAATACATCGGCGTCTACCATTACCGTTCGCACGTGGGCGATCCGGGAAACCGGCTGCCGTTTGAACCAGTGCCGGCGGCAAAACAGAAGGAGGCGCTCGAACTGCTGCGCGAGCATTTGTTCTCGCCACCGGCGTTCCGGTTTTCTCCGCAACTGCTGAACAAGCTGGCCAGCCCGCGGCATTCGAACTTCGTCGACTTTCTCGCCATGCGCACGCGTTTCGACGTGCCCATTCACGACATGGTTCTATCCTTGCAAAACCAGGTGATGGACCGCTTGTTCCATCCGCTCGTGCTGAGCCGGATACTGGATTCGGAAGTAAAAGTGGCCCCGCCGGCGGAGCCGTTCGGCCTGGGAGGGCTTTTCGCCGAACTGCAAGACTCCATCTGGGCCGAGACCAAAGCGCCGGGGCGACTCTCTGAACCTTGGCAGCTACCGCCGATCGTTGCAGCGAGCGCATCTGCGCAAGATGGTGGGCATGGTGCTGCGAGATTCCTCCGTGCCGGAGGATGCGCAGACCCTGTCGCGCCAAGGATTGGCCAGCCTGCGAGGCCAGTTGCAGAGCGCACTGAGCAAGCCGGGCATCAAGATGTCTGTCGAGACGCGGGCGCACCTGAGCGAATCCGTGGCGCGGATCGATGAGGCGCTCAAGGCCAACATGCAGCGTACGGGCTTTTGAAGCCGGATCGTGCGCCAGGACTTCGGCCCAGGCGGCATAGCTTCGGGTGCCGCATGGCACAAGAGCAACGCGAATTGAGCGGAAAGTACTATTGACGGCGATCGCCAGGAAGAAGGAAGATGCCCGGCGAAGCGAGCCCCGCCTGATTTCCCTTTAAACAACTTGAGTTGCGAAGGATCATATACGTGGACGCTCCTCTTCTCCGCCGGGCGGAAAGCCGTATCGCCTTCAAGATGTTTGTGAAGCTGTCGGATCCTCTAACGGGGGCGTTCGAAATCACCTCAACGATTGATGTGAGTTGCCACGGCGCGCGCGTGTTGACCAAGAGCCCCTGGAATAGGAACAAGGATCTCTGTGTCCAGCCTATCCGCGGAAGCCTGGCTTCGCGAGGCCGCGTTGCGCACTGCAAAACACGCGGCGATGGCTCTTATGAGATTGGGCTGGCGCTGTATCCCTCTACGGAAGATTGGACGAGGTCGGGCAAGCTGCCAACGAATTAAACGCTCTTCAAAGCAATTCACAACCTGTTGCACAACCCTCGGTTGGCCATATAACGTATTGAAAACAAAAGGCCTCGATACCACAGCCTCGAGGAAATCTTCAACCAGGTTCTCGTCTGAAAACCGTACTTTGGTGCAGTTTCCTGAAACGAGGAGCCTGTCCCGATTGGGGATTGCCTCCCTTTCGAGCAGCAGCCTACATTAAAGGTTATGTTCGGCCGGCCTGACAGAACCGCCGTATCTGAGTTCGGAGACCGGGTGAGCTTATCGGCCAAGTCCTCCCGTCCGGAAGGGCCAGCGAGTTACTACGGGCAGATGGTGGAAATCGACTTAAAGAAGCTCGGGCGACGCGAGTGGTGGCTGTGGTTTTCCGCGCTCACGGTGACGACACTCTCCGCGGCGACGTTGCTGCTCACCGCTTTCTCCCGGCTATTCCGCCACAATGACCATTTCTATGAAATGAGTCCCGAGCAGGCGCGCTGGGGAGTTTTGTGCTTGCTCCTCGTTTTCAACGGCTGGATGCTCTACCGACAGAGAATGTTTCGCGAGCTGCGGCAGCGAGCGACCGCACCGAGCGCCGGGTCGGAAGATCCAACAGCAGCGATCGACGAAACCGCAGCCGTGGATCCGGTGACGGGCCTGTACACGCGTACGTCGGCGCTCCTGCATCTTGGCAAAGAAATCGCGCGCGCGAAAAAGCAGAATACCGCGCTGAGCCTGGCCACCATTCACCTGGAAGATTTGGCAGACCTGGACCGGCAGTACGGCAAGACGGCGGTGGACCAAGCGCTCAAAGAGTTTGCGCGGCGGCTGAAGGAAGTGAGCCGCGGGTCGGACTATGCGGTGCGGCTGGCCCATGACGATTTCCTGTTGGTGCTGCCGAAATGCAATGTTGGCGAAGTGAGCCAAGTGTTGAAGCGCATGGGTTCGATGGACCTGGAATGCGCCCGACGAAAGATTTCGCTCGCGTACTCGACCGGGTGGGTGGACTATCAGCCAGGGGACCTGCCCTCCGATTTGCTAAAGCGCGCCTCGCAGCTCCTGCACCTGTACGGCGACGCCGCGAAAGACAGTTACGCCGCAATCGGCAGGTCCGACTAGCCGGTTGGGGCAACCGCGGATCGCTCACCCGTTTCGCTACCCCTCTCTCGGTGTAAGTTTCGAATCAACAGCGGCGAGCGAGGTCTCGGCGCTGTTGATTCCACTAGTCCGAGGGGGGCTGCTTGTGGAGGGTGGTGCACAGGGTGAGGGCGGTGTTGGGGTCGACGGCCTCGTCGCCTTCGTCGATGAGCCGGATAATGCCCTGCTTGTCGATGACGATGTTGGCGCGAAGAGCCCACTGATAGTCTTCATTCTCGACGCTGTAGGTTTTCAAGATGCCGTAGGAGGTGAGCATCTTGTGGTTCATGTCGCTGAGCAGGGGAAATTCGAGACCGTTCTGTTCGGCGAAGGCGGCGTTGGCCGCGGGACTGTCGAGGCTGACGCCGAACACGGCAGTGTCGGAGGTGGGGATTTGCCCGGAATCGATACCGGCTTGGACGGCGCGCATTTGCTTGGTGCAACCCTCGGAGAACGCGAGGACATAGACGGCGAGGAAGACATTTTTCTTGCCGCGGTACTCGCTGAGCCTGACCGTTTTCCATTCATCGGTGAGCAGCGTAAAGTCGGGAGCCGCGTCACCGACCTTGAGAGACGTGCGCGCCACCCGGGATTTGCGCACCTGATGGGCGAGCGGTGGAGCAACAGCCGCGGCAGCCAGAAGTAAGGCAACAATGAGTGCGCGTTTCACCATAGGTTTCTCGAAGATCCCCCAACCGGCGAATCACACCTGGCTTTTTCTACAGGACCAGGCAAAGACCAAGAATATTCCCTCCTGCCGAAAGATTTTATGTCTTACCGGGTAGAGCGACCCCGCCCTTCCTCAAGCCGCGAACACACGCGATTAGGACTATAATGTGCGGCCTTTGGGCCGGGCAACGGTTCGCGGTGGCGGAAATTGACGATGAGAGCGGCAAATTCGGTACACAGGATGTGTCCGAGAGAGAAACGGGTCGCGCGAGTGGGAGTGCGCGCGGGCTTGGCAGCGGCAAGTCTGCTGGCGGCGCGTGCGTGGGCCGGGCAGGAGAACCTAGCGTCGGCGGCCGATGCGGAGGCGTCTTCGGCAGACCGGACCTCGCGAGTAGCGCCCAACTACGCTCTCGAAGAGCGGTTTCTGCCCGATCAGGTCAGCAAGCTGGTGTTTGACCTAGTGGTGACGCCTCACTGGTTCGGCGAATCCAACCGATTCTGGTACAGCTACGAGACGCCGGAGGGGACGCGGTATTACCTGGTGGACCCGGGACGGAAGGCCAAGGCTCCGTTGTGGGACAACGCGAAGGTGGCGGCGGCACTCTCGCTGCTGACCAATTTTCCGTATGACGCACGGCATCTCCCGGTTAAGCGGCTGAAGCTGGTCGACAAAGACACGCGGATGCGATTTCAGGTGGAGATTCGAAAGGACGCGGTGGTGCCAAACGAACCAAAAAGGGAAAGGAGCCAGGAAGACATCGAGGAGCAACGCAAAGAAGGAGAGATGAAGCAGGGAGAGCAGGAGGATCAAACTGCGGGCACGCCAGCGGAAAAACCGGAACAGACACGTACCATCTACTTTGCATACGACCTGGCAACGGGAAAAATCACGCGGCTGGACAACTTTGCACCGCCGAAGAAAAAACCCTTGTGGGCCTTCCTGTCACCGGATGAAAAGACGGTAGTTTTCGCGCGGGGACATAACCTCTACCAGCTGGACGCCGCGAACTACGCGAAGGCGCTCGAAAAAGCCGGCGATACGAGCGTGGTCGAAGCGCTTTGACGAACGACGGAGTGGAAAAATACAGCTATGCGCGAGTGCTGCTGCCGGAACAGGAAGAGCAACTGAAGAAACAGGATCAGGGCGACACGAACAAAGCAGGTCCGCGGACACCGGCGGTGACGATTCATTGGTCGAAGGATTCCAAGAAATTTGCGTTGCAACGCAACGACGACCGCAAAGTGGCCGACTACTGGGTGATTCATTCGCTTACCAATCCGCGGCCGATCCTGGAGACGCGTAGCTACGCGCTGCCAGGCGAGGCGAACATGCCGATCGGCGAAATCGACATCTTTGACACGGCCAGCAAGCAGGGCGTGGTGGTCGAGCCCAAGAGCTTTGTCGATGAGGTTCTGAACATCGCCGATGCCGCGCAAACGGAGCGCGACCGGGAGGAGCTCCGGGAAGAACAGGAGGAAAATCGCCAGAATCCGGCGCCGCTTTCGCGGTTGAGCCCGAAGTGGGTGGCGGACACCTCGGACAAGCTGTACTTCACGAGCCGGAGCCGGGATTTCCGGCAAGCGGAGGTGGACGTTGCGGACGCCGCCACCGGCAAAGTCGAGAAGTTGATTGAAGAGCGTTCGAACGTGTGGATGACGCAAAAGCCGCTGCGGCTGGTGGAAAACGGGAAGGAGATGTTGTGGTGGTCGGAGCGAGACGGATGGGGCCACTTTTATTTGTACGATGGCCAGGGGAGGCTGCAACACCAGATCACGGCAGGCGAATACGTGACCGATCAAATTGTGTCGGTAGATGAGAAAACGCGGATGTTGTACTTCACGGCAAACGGGCACGAGGCCGGAGAAGATCCCTATTACACGCACCTGTACCGCGTCGGCCTGGACGGAAGCGGACTGAAATTGCTGACGCCGGGGAACTTCACACATGCCCTGAGCTGGCCGGATTCGGGCAAGTATTTCGTGGATACGTATTCGCGGGTGGATACGGCGCCGAAGTCCGCGCTTCTCGACGGGCAAGGAACGCCGCTCGGTGAGCTGGAGACGACCGACGTTTCACAATTGATGACCCGCAGGGTTTAAGTATCCCGAGACCTTCAAAATAAAAGCGGATGACGGCGTGACCGACCTTTACGGTGTGATTGACAAGCCGTTTGATTTCAATGCCAGCCGGAAGTATCCGGTGATTGAATACGTGTATCCCGGGCCGCAGGTGGAGCAGGTAACCAAGGCGTTTTCACCGAAAAGTCCCAACGTGCCCCTGGCGCAGCTGGGATTTGTCGTGGTTGAGGTAGGCAACCGCGGCGGAAGCCCTCAGCGAGACAAATGGTACGACACCTATGGGTATGGGAATTTGCGGGACTATGGCCTGGCGGACAAAAAGGCGGCCCTGGAGCGACTCGTGGCGGCGCATCCGTATATGGATTTGAGCGGGGTGGGGATGTGGGGCCACTCCGGCGGAGGGTTCATGACGGCGGCGGCGATGCTGCAGTATCCGCACTTTTACAAGGCAGGATGGTCGGAATCAGGGAACCATGACAACGACGTGTACAACAGTACGTGGGGCGAGAAGTATCAGGGGGTGCGGGAAGAGAAGCAAAAGGATGGGACGGAGAAGTTTGTCTACGAGATCGATAAGAACTCCGAAATAGCGAAAAACCTGATCGGGCACCTGATGCTGACGACCGGCGATATGGACGATAACGTAAGCATGGTGAATACCATGCGGCTGGCGAACGCCTTGATTAAGGCAAACAAACGATTCGAGATGCTGGTGTTCCCGGGAATGCGGCACAGTTACATGCCTATCCAGAACTACGTCATCCTGGCGCGGGGGGACTTTTTCAGCAGGTGGTTGCTGGGCAGCTCGGACACGGGAGCGGACATCATCGAGCTCGAAAAGGAGAAACAAGCGACGCCGAGCAAGTTCAAACGGTAGGCCAGGAAAGGGGCAAGGCAACCCCCAAGGGCCTCGACCGGCATCAGAAAGAGGTGGAAGGGCCCGGGCGGGAGCCTACGCGGCATCGCAAAAGAAGGGGCGCGACCTGGCCTTTCGTTCAGGTATAATCCAAACGTTAAACTGGGAGGATTGTGGACCAGCACGCTCTTCCCGGGCTGGCGTGGGAATGCTAGATAGGTGAGAGAGGTGAGGAGTGCGCCTTACAGAAAAGTGGCGAGAGAAAGCGGGGGCGAAGTGGCTCGCTGGTTCAATCATCGCCGGAATGCTACTGCTCTCGGCCACACCCAGCCGTGCACAAATTCCGCATAAGAAGAAAAAGGTCAATAAATCCACGAGCGTAGACAATACGGCCGAGCCGGACAAGCTTCTCTACGAACGGGCGATGGACGACATCAAGCACGGAAGACACGAAGTCGGCCGGCTAAACATGCAGACGCTGATCAATACCTATCCGGACAGCGAATACCTGGCCAAAGCAAAGCTGGCGATTGCGGATTCGTTTTACAAAGAGGGCGGAACCGCGAACACCACGCAGGCCATTCAGGCGTACACAGACTTCACCGTGTTCTTCCCGATGCTGCCGGAAGCCGCGTACGCGCAGTTGCAGGTGGCCGTGGCGCATTTCCGTGAGATGGAAAAGCCGGACCGCGACCGGACGCAAGCGCTCGAGGCCGAGGACGCCTTCCAAACCTTCCTGCAAAAGTATCCGAGAGATCCACTGGCGCCGAAAGCGGAACAGTATTTGCGGGAAGTGCAGGAAGTGCTGGCGGAGGGAGATTATCGCATCGGCTATTTTTACTACACCACGCGAGGGGACAAAAGGGCGGCTGCTTCGAGACTGGCTGCGCTTGTGAACCGCTATCCGCTGTACAGCAAGGCGGATCACGCGCTGTGGATGCTCGGAACGATCTGGGAGGCCACGGAAAAGAAGGAACTGGCGACGCCCTATTACGCGAGAATCGTGCGGGATTATCCGCTTTCGCCGCTGGTTCCGGGAGCGAAGGACAGGCTGAAGGCGCTGAAGGCGCCGGTGCCGCAGCCGGACCCGAAAGCGGTGGCGTGGATGACCGCGGAGAAAAATTCGCCGCGGAAACATGACCCACTCGTCTTGAAACCCTTCGCGCTGGTACACACGACCCCGAGGCAGGAATTGTACGCCGCGGCTAAATCGGGAACGCCGACGATGTCGCCGGACAATGACGAGGGAGGGGACATTCTAACCGGCGGGAATCCATCGCGGATTGACGGGACCGGGCCAGGAATCGTGGCAATAGTGGTGCCTGGCGGCCCTGCGGAGACGACCAGTGGAGCAGAGAACGTAACCGCGCCTTCCGATGGGAGCGAGGCGAAACCCCAGGCCCAGCAACCGGATCCCGCAGCGCCGGCGCCGGCGAGCGATCCAGCGAAGGCCTCCACTGCGGCGGGGAATAGCGATCCGCCGAAGACGGAGGGGACCGG
>WNGD01000130.1_pt1 | contig 66436 bp, 56 predicted proteins | sample 5400671 | NCBI WGS metagenome assembly WNGD01 (sample SAMN13153369, study PRJNA577476) | soil metagenome | isolation source: 40 cm soil or saprolite under grassland replicate 2 | place: USA:California | collected 2016-06-15
GAAAGCAGCGCAGATGGGGCCGCCCATCTTCAACGTCATGCCCCGCCGGCTGCTCGAACTGCTCACGAACATGGCGATGAAAGGCGAGGAGAAGAAGGGATCAGGCGGCTACATACCGATGAGGGCACTCGCTCCAGCGCTACACTACGACTTTCAGCTCGTCGTCGAGATGAGTGGGAAACTGGAGAGCTTCAGGGCTATAGGCACCGAGGTGCTGTTGCTCGGCGGCAGCATGAGCCCAGCTTACTTGAAAGCTGCCCTTGACGCCCTGGAGAAGGTCTTGCCACATGTCACACGGGTTGAGTTCCCCGGGCTCAATCACGCGGCTTCATGGAATACCGATAGAGGCGGCCGACCGCAACCGGTGGCGCAAGCACTACGCCGATTTTTTGCCGAACCGTAACATTCCTACAATGAAATGACGAACAGAGGAGCAGAAATGAACACATCATCACATCATTCCGACTACGATGACATCACACCCGTGCTGATTGTTGGAGGTGGCCTGGTGGGCCTGTCCACTTCCCTCTTCCTCTCCTGGCACGGCATACCCTCGCTGCTGGTCGAGCGCCATCCGGGCACCGCGATTCATCCGCGTGCCGCCGGCATGACCCCGCGCACGATGGAGTTGTTCCGTTCTGCCGGGGTCGTGGAGGAGATTCGAAAGGTCGAATCGCCTTTCCCCGAGGAAAGCAACGTCCTGCTGGTGGAGAGCCTGACGGGCCAGGTGTTTGACAATTTACAGGACGAGGCAGAGCTGGGCGACCTCTTTATCGGTCCTGTACCAGGCAGTGCCATTGCTCAGGATGTGCTGGAGCCGGTGCTGCGAGCACGGGCCGAGCGGCTCGGGGGGGACCTGCGCTTCGGGACCGAACTGGTGGCTTTCGAGCAGGACGAGGAGGGCATCACCGCCACGATCCGCGAACGGCAAAGCTCTGGCACGCGCACGGTCCGCGCCCAGTTTCTGGTGGCGGCTGACGGCAGCCACAGCGGGATTCGTCAAGAGCTCGGCATCGGCAAGCATGGAGCAGCGAGCCTGTTTCACTGCATCAGTATGATCTTCGAGGCGGACCTGATGGAGCTGTTCCGCGAGCGGCACGCCATCATGTGCTTCCTCTCTAACGACACCATCGCGAGTGGAGCGCTTGTCCCTTATCCAGGCTCTTCTGTGCGACCAGATGTCTACCGACTGGATGTGGGCTATGACCCGGAGGAAGAGACGCTCACTGACTATCCCGAAGCACGCTGCCTCCAGCTTATCCGAGCAGCCGTGGGAATCCCTGATCTGCCGGTGCAGATCAAAACCGTGCTGACCTACGAAGCGGTCGCGCTCGTGGCTGATCGCTTCGAGGTCGGCCGGGTCTTCCTGGTGGGTGATGCCGCGCGCACCCAGCCACCCAGTGGCGGCCTGGGAGGCAATACCGGCATCGCCGAGGCGCACAATCTGGCCTGGAAACTGGCCGCCGTCCTGCGTGGCGAGGCGGGAGAGGCGCTGCTCACCGCCTACGATGCTGAACGGCGCCCGCTGGCGGACTACACTGCCGAGCAAACGGCGTTGCTTTCCCAGCAGCGCCAGACCGAGGGCTCAGCAGGGATCACGGTGGATCTCACGAGCGTCAATGCGGGCTATCGCTACAGCGCGGGAGCTATCGTGCGAGAAGCAGGCGATGAGCATCTCCCCCTGGCCCAGCGACCAGAGCAGTGGAAGGGGCAGCCGGGGACCCATGCTCCATATCTCGTTCTCGAACGAGAGGGCAAGGCGATCTCGACGCTCGACCTGTTCGGTCTCCACTTTGTCCTGCTGGTTGGCCCCGATGGACAGAACTGGAAGGATGCTGCCCAACGTACAAAAGATCTCCTGCATCTCCCCGTGGACAGCTATCAGATCGGCGGTGAGGCAGGCGATCTCATCGATGCCGGGAACACGTTCTGCGACGCGTACGGAATCACGGGAAGCGGGGCCGTGATCGTGCGCCCCGACGGGTTCATCGGATGGAGGAACAAAACTCTCAAGGAAGGCGCTGAGCAAGAACTGACGCAGGCGCTCTCAGCCCTCACCTTTCGCTAAGCGGGAGTGCAAAAAACACAAAACCGATTCGGGAAAGGGGTGCAGGGAATCCCCTGCCGAGGCGCCAGCCCAAGTGCCCCGGCTTCCTCTCCCCTTCCCAAAAAGTGTTGTTAAGAAAGGAAAATAAACATGGCTATCTTTGAATACACTGACACCTTTGACTATCAGGCTGCCAGCGTCTTCGCGCTCCTCACCGATCTTGAGGCACGGTCCACCTGGATAGCAGGCATCCAGGAGATCCGTGTCACCCCCCAGGGACCGGCTCGCCTGGGGACCAGCTACTTCGAGGCTGGCAAGTTCTCAGGTTACAAAAGCGAGAAGACGATGAGCATCACCGAGTTTGAGCAGGATCGCCTTTTGACCCTGGCAACCGAGGCCGAGTCTCCCAACCCGTTCCGCGAGAGCTACCGCATCGAGCCGCTCGCCGAAGGGACCTGCCGCGTGCATTTTACGGTTGAGATTAGCGCCCCCAAAGTGGCTGAATTCTTCATGCGGCAACAGATGAAGAAAGCGCAGCCGCAGAATGCCGAGCGTCTCAAGTCCGTTCTTGCGAGCCGGGCACATCAGGCAAGTTGATCAAGGCGGCGAGTCTGGGTGGCGCCGGGGAAGCTGGACTGTTCCCCTGGCTTGCCGTGAAGTCGCCGCTTGATCTGCTCCCACAAACTACATCCCATGTGCTCTTTTGAGGAGGAAACGTATGGACACCATTTCATCACTGTCTCAATCATCGCCAAAACCCACCACGGCCACCATCTCATGTCCGTCCGTCGAGGCCGGGCGACTTGTGAAGACCTATCCTGGCGGCGTCCAGGCGCTCAAAGGCGTCAGCTTCAGCGTCAGGCCAGGAGCCGTGTTCGCCCTGCTCGGTCCGAACGGCGCGGGCAAATCCACCATTGTGAAGATCCTCACGACGCTCTCCCGGCCCACCGCCGGGTGCGCCAGCATCGTGGGGCGCGACATCGTGCGCGAGCCTCAGCGCGTGCGCCGCGTAATCGGCCTCGTGGCGCAGAAGTCGGCGGTAGACCTTGAGGCCACGGCGGCCGAGAACCTGACGCTGCAAGGCCAGCTCTACGGCATGTCCGGCGCCGAGCTGCGGCGCTGCGTTTCCAGTCTGCTCGAGCGCTTCGGTTTGACGGACGCGCGCAAGCGCATCGCGCGCACCCTCTCCGGCGGCATGCAGCGCAAGCTCGACGTGGCGATGGGACTCATCCACCAGCCGCAGGTGCTGTTCCTGGATGAGCCAACCACCGGTCTGGATCCAGAAGCGCGCGCGGACATGTGGCGCGAGATCGCCCGGCTGGCGCGCGAGGATGGGCTGACCGTCGTGCTCACAACGCACTACCTGGAAGAGGCCGACCACCTGGCGCAGCACGTCGCCATCATTGACCACGGGCAGATCATCGTCGAAGGGACGCCTGAAGGGCTGAAGGCTGAGCTGCGGGGCGACGCCATCCAGGTGGAGCTTGCCGTCGCCTTCCCTGAGTCCAACGCCCGCGCCGCGTTGCGAGGGCTAGATACCATGCTCCGCGAGGTCATTATAGACGGTCGCAACCTGCGGGCGCGTGTCGATAGCGGAGCCAGCGCGCTGCCGGCCGTGCTCGCGGCGCTGGATGCCGGCGGCATCCGTGCCTCCAGCGCGACCGTCGCCCGGCCCTCGCTGGACGACGTGTATCTGCGCCACACCGGGCGCGCCTACTCAGAAGCCAATAATAAGGAGGCCATCCGATGATCACCGTACTCGCCAACTCTGCCCACATCACCACCCGCTACCTACGTGCGTTTCTACGCCAGCCCTACTATATCGCGGGCACACTGGTGCAGCCGATCATCTGGCTGCTTCTGTTCGGCCAGCTCTTCAAGCGCGTCGTGGAGATCCCTGGCTTCACCGCCGGATCGTATATTGCCTTTCTCACGCCGGGCATCATCGTCATGGCGGCGATGCTCTCCACGGGCTGGAGCGGCACGAGCTACGTCATCGACATGGAGCGCGGCGTGATGGACCGCTTCCTCGTCTCACCCGTGCGCCGCGGCGCGCTCATCGGCGGCGAGCTCGTCTACCAGGCCGGCATGGTGCTGTTGCAATCGTTGATCATCCTGGGGCTTGGCTTCCTCGCCGGGGCCCGCCTCGACGGCGGCATCGCCAGCATCGTCATCCTGTTCGTCTGCACGATGCTGCTCGGCACGGCGTTCGCCTCGCTCTCCAACGCCCTCGCCCTCGTCCTGCGCAAACAAGAGTCGGTGATCGCTGCGAACGTCACCCTGGTGCTGCCCCTCACGTTCCTGTCCTCCACCTTCCTGCCGGTGAACCTCATGCCACAGTGGATGCAGGATTTCGCCAGGTTCAATCCGGTGAACTGGGCCGTCGAGGCGGGCCGCCAAACACTCAGCAGCAGCATTGACTGGTCGCTGGTGGGTGGGCATCTAGCCGAGTTGTTGGCGCTGACGCTCATCTGCGCCTGGCTCTCCACCCGTGCCTTCCGCGCCTATCAGCGCTCCGTGTGAGCCCTACACAGGACAGTGCGTGCAACCGTCTTAGAGCCTGTTTCGTGCAGGCGATAGAGACGTTCGCGGGATACGTGGTCGACAAAAACCTCCAACGATCTCAGACCATATCGTAGCCAGATGATGCAGTTCCTGCTTGATGAGCGTGACACTGGCCGGCCTCTTATTCATATCCAGTTCCAGCATGCTGTTAATGAGCTTGCCGAGGCGATCCATCATCACATCGACCATACTGCTCGTCAAACCACCGGGGTCAGAGCGCCTGGAAGCATGCTTTCCGCGCAAAGGAGTAAAGCGTAACGGGGCTTCTGAAGGATCCTTTCCTGTGAGCAACTGGTGCAGAACCGCTCCTAAGCTGTAGATATCAGCACGGGGCGTTGTTTGGACTCTTCCATATTGTTCGGGCGGCGCATAGCCAAGCGAACCAAGCGCTATGGTATCTTTGACTTGCCCTGGTTTGAAGAACCGGGCAATGCCAAAGTCGATGACATACAGCCTGCCCTCCGAGGCCCGGATGATGTTGGCCGGTTTCAGATCGCGAAAGACAATGGGCGGCTGGTGGGCATGTAGATACTCAAGGACATCGCAGAGCTGCAGTCCGATCGTGAAGACCTCGCTCAGGAGAAGACGCTTGTCCGGAGCCTTGTTCTGGTAGTTCTCCAGGGTCTCACCCTCCAGGAAATCCATTACCAGATACCATTGTTCAAGCCTGCAGATCTGTTCATGCAGGCGCGGCAGGCTGGGATGAGTCAATTGGGATAACAAGTTACCTTCACGTTGGAAGGCGCTGGTGGCCTCCACCAGTTCCTGTGATGTGAGTCCTCTCAAACAGAATTCTTTGATAGCGACTAAATCATGGTCACGCCGGGTATCTCTGGCTTTGTAAACGGAACCAAAGCCGCCCGTGCCCAGTTTGTCAATGATTCGGTATCGCTCTTGAAAGAAGATCTGAGAAAGAAGATATGCTGAAAGAAGTAAGGGGCGGTGACAACTTACGCATAAGGAAGAGCCAGGAGTATTGAGTACTCTACACGTTGTGCAGGCAAGAGAAGCAGATGGGACCATGGCGCTTGCCCCTGTGTCAATGGAGTCAAACATCGGGACGCGTCTGAAAGTCGCCGCGCCTAGCCGACAAACGAGACCGCTGTAACGATCTTTTGTTCAGTGTAACATATTTGATTATCCCGGTCGAGATATGCAATGGCAGTGGGTTTCCGGTGGCAAAACCGAGAAGCCGGATGACTCGTGTATAAAAGAGAGGAATGAGATCGATATTACAGTGGAGGCGTAGAACTCGTCGAATAAGGAGACTCCGATGAATATACCAATACAATTCGGCCTGCCGCAGGTCATCCTCTTTGTTGTTGCCCTTGTAGGCCTGGTCCTGCTTATCTCAATGATCACAGGTATAATCATCGGGGAGGAGATCGAACAGGCTGAGGATGCGAGTGAGGATGCACGTGTCCGCGGACACGGGAAATACCTACGCCGTCGTCATGTAAGAGCTGGCCGGGGCGTCACGGGCATCTTGCTCTTGTTAATAGCCATCTCGCTGCTGTGGGCCACTTTCCTTGTGCAGAGCTACCTCGGCCTCACGGGCGATATCAAGGTGGCCGTGGTACGCGCTACCCCCATAGCTAACTTACAACATCTAATGAGCGTTGAAATGATCCTCTACGATAAAGATGGGCACCAAATCTCCGACAACACTTATGGTGTAATGGGCGATGAATGGGAACTCCAGGGCGACATCATCAAGTTCCCTTCGTGGCTGAATGTTGTTGGGCTGCACTCGGGCTACAAGCTGACCCGCCTGGAGGGACGCTATGACAACCCTGATCTTGAACGCAACAATAAACACAGTGTGATTGTGCTCAATGGCGGAGATGATAACTTCTTTAAGACGGCCCAGACACAGACCTGGCTCTCGCCGTTTGTAGAGGCTTTGTATGGCAACGCGGTCATTTTACCGGCAAATGGGAAAACTTACGAGGTGCTTGTGTCCCAGACGGGGTTGTATGCCTTACCGCTGAAACAGTAAGGAGTGCCCCCGTTTCATCCCCTCGTGCGTCAGTCGCTCCGTAGAGTTGATGCTATTCGGGCGCGTTCCCCCAGGCGGTGAGTACCCTTCCGCCTCCCACGAAGTCCGGTTGTTGCATCTCGCTGAGCGCCTGTCGCGCAGGTGTTCCCACAGATGCTCCACGGAATTGAGTTCGGGAGTGTAAGGCGGTTGAGGGATTAATTAGAACGCAAGGCAGCATCATGATCTCTACTATCCAGGTTTTTGAGTGCCTCGATAATCCTCTCCCATGCCTCCGAGCCTGGATCAATCAGATCGAAGTGATCAACGCCTGGCAGTTCGATATAGGTCACCGGATCGTTGGCTGCCAGAGCTGCTTTCGCGTATGCCTGGCTGACCTCGATTGGCACGTGAACATCTGCCGTGCCGTGAAAGAGTACCTGCGGCACGCCGAGCGGCAAGAGTGCGGCTGGTGAGGTTGAGGCATAGCGTTCGGGCACTTCGCCGGGAGTGCCGCCGAGCAATTCTACGACGGCATTCATGCTCAGGTGAAGTTGCCAGGCCATAGCCAGGTCGACGACTCCCGCCAGGCTGATGGCCCCGGCAGGAACGAGTGGGCCATCGCCTGCATTGTCTCCTTCGATGCTGCTGCCTGCCAGGGGATCGCCCGCAGGGATGCGCGGGCGCCCCGCCAGCCACAAGGCCAGGTGCCCACCGGCGGAATGTCCAATGGACACAACGCGCTTGAGGTCGAGCGCGTAGGTAGGGGCGATCTCTCGTAAGTAATCGGCGGCGCGGGCCACGTCCAGGAAGGTCCCGGGCCAGCCACCGCCAGAGTTGCCGACGCGCCGGTACTCGATATTCCAGGCGGCGTACCCACGTGCTGCCAGGTCTTTGGCCAGCCATGTCATGAGCTTCAGCCCGTAGGCCGCCCGCCAGTAGCCACCGTGAATGAGCACTACTGTGGGATGCGGGCCCGGGCCAGCCGGCAGGCGCAGGTCACCGAATTGAAATGCTCCTGGCCCGTATGCCAGCCGTATCGCACGGTGAGACGTTCCCTGAAAACCAATAGCTTGCTTGATCTCTTCCAGAAAGCTCATATTGTCCCCCGTGAGACCTGGTGCAGCAATAGCTGTGCCGCCTCGTATTTATCCTTCATGATTTCTCTGGCTTCGGGGCACAGTTTTTGCCAGCTTCGTACCAGCTTTTCTCGCACCCAGGCCGTCCCATCATCGATGCCCATGCTAAAGCGCACAAAAGCCAGGTAGAGCAAAGAAGGTACCTGGTCGATGTGCGCCATGGCGTCAGCACTGGCAAGGCACACCGCCTCGGGCGTGATTCGCTCCGCGTCGATGCTTGCCCGGTGGGACGCGATGCACTGCTTCACAGCATGGATCTTTCCCTCGGGATAATCTAGCTCCCGCAAGATTCGCTCTGCTTCCAAAGGACTGTGCAAGTGGTGATTCCTGTAGAGTGATGCGTCTTTTATGCTTGCATAATCGTGCAACAAAGCAGCAAGCTCGACAATCTCCGCGCCGGCCCCGAGTTGTTCTGCTAAGAGCCTGCCATATTTTACAACGTAGACAATGTGGTGCGTCCAGATACCGTAGCCGAAGATGTTAGTTTCCTTTTTGCATGCCTCTTCGACAATTGCTCTGATCTGCTGGGTACGGGATGGGAAATCTATATGCTGCAAGCTCCTCTATATACTAGAAGTATCCTACTTCGGTCGCATACAGGGTGAGTTGAAGACTGCGGGCGATGCTTTGTACGCGTCTCGCTCCTCGCGTAGATAGGCATCCACTTCTTCAGCATTCTGAAACAGCCGATGTCCGGCTAATGCTGTGAGCAGATCGATGACATGATGCTGCTCGACCGATTCTTTGTCTTCCATCGTGACAACGACTGTCGCTCGTTTTCCCGGAATGAGTTCCGGCGTGCTGATCTCTATCTTGCCCCCGGGCAGCACCACAGTCTCCACACGCACTTCGGTTGCCATAGTTCTCTCCATTATTGTCTTTTGCCTTGCTCCTGTAGACTCTTACACCATACCACGTCAATGTGGCAATGCCAAGCCGCGCTCAATTATGGCTAACTAAGATTCGCCAGTGTTAGCTGGCAACATCGCATTTTGCCGGGGATTATTCTATTTTCAAGATATAGAGTCTAATCTGATATTATACAAGAGGAGAATGCAATATGGATAACGTCAAAATAGAGCGCAGTGGTTCCGTGCTTGTCGTCACTATCGATCGACCGCGGGTGCGCAATGCCATCGATGGACCTACAGCTGCCGCGCTGGTACAGGCCTTTCGCGCCTTCGACGCGGATCCTGGGCTTTCTGTTGCGATACTCACTGGCGCGGGCAACACGTTTTGCTCAGGCTTCGATCTCACTGCTATGGCGGATCAAGCGCGGGGATTGCACGTTGCTGAGGATGGCGATGGGCCGCTGGGCGTCACGCGCATGCTCCTGGGCAAGCCGGTCATTGCCGCGGTAGAGGGCTATGCTGTTGCTGGCGGCTTTGAACTCGCGCTCTGGTGCGACCTGCGGGTTGCTGCCGAGAATGCTGTTTTCGGTGTTTTTAACCGCCGCTGGGGGGTTCCGCTCGTTGACGAGGGGACGATTCGCCTGCCGCGTCTCATTGGTCACAGTCACACGCTGGACCTGATCCTCACGGGCCGGGGCGTCTCGGGAGAGGAGGCGCGCGTGATGGGCCTCGCCAATCGCCTGGTACCTCCTGGCGAGGCGCTGCAGGCGGCGATTGCGCTGGCAAACGACCTTGTGCGCTTTCCACAGCTATGCTTACGCTCCGACCGCCTCTCCTCCTATGAGCAATGGTCGCTCACCACGGAGGATGCATGGCGCAACGAGGCCAGGCGAGGGCTTGAGGTAATCCAGTCGGGAGAGGCCCTGAGCGGCGCTCGCCGCTTCGTTGAGGGGCGTGGACGACATGGCAGTGCGAGCGATATTTGAGATCCCTCACTACAACTTGGGACTTTTAGCTGCTACAACAGGAGTGAGGTTGAGTCCGCCGTCTCGTTTCATTGCTTATCGGGTCTGTGAAAGGGGAAGCTACGAACGTGAGCGCTTCTGCCATTCCTGGTAGAGCGCAGGGCAGCCAGCTTCCGTATATTGATAAAGGGTTCGTTCTTGAAGGCATCGCTTTGCTGAAACAAGTCTGGCTTGTTAGCAGACCCTTGGAGTGCTATACTTTTTTGGTACCAGATTCCAGTTGTGTATTCATACGTAGAGGTTATTCTCGGTTTGGCTGCCACGATTTGAGCAGCCAGTAGTATCTTGATAAAGGGGGAACGTATGCTAAAAGCGGAGCGACGAGCCGATGTAGTATGGGAGGGCGATCTGCTACACGGCAGTGGAATGATAGTCAGCGTGGGGAGTGGCGCGCTGGGGGCGCTGCCCGTTACATGGGCCTCACGCACAGAGAGATCGGATGGCAAGACCAGCCCGGAGGAGCTGATGGCCGCGGCTCACGCCGCGTGCTATGCCATGGCATTTTCCCATACATTGGCCCAGGCGGGCACACCTGCCGAGCGGCTAGCTGTAAGCGCCACCTGCACGTTCGAGCAGGTTGAAGGCGGTTTCAAAATCTCAACCATGGATCTCAACGTAAGAGGCAAGGTTCCAGGACTGGACGAGGCAGGTTTTGAACAAGTGGCCCGGCAGGCTGAACAGGGCTGCCCGGTTTCTAATGCGCTGCGCAACAATGTCCAGATTCGCGTCAATGCCCACCTGGAGGGCTGACTGCCCGAGGGGAACAGGGAAGGTTATACTAATGATCCCGGAGAAAGATCAACAAAAACACTGCGCGACCTCAAGAGGTAGCCAGAAAAGGAGCTAGAGTATGCCGGATGCGGAATACCTGGACCTCTACGACTACCGTTGTCGTGTCTTCGCCATGTACCGGGATCGCAATCAGGCTATTCTGGCGGGCGAAAACCCTGCTGCCACCTGGCAGCGCTTCTGCAAGGCCAGGGATGAGCTGTTCGCGCGCCATCCACAGTCGCCCCTGGATGAAGAACAGCGCCGTTCTTTCCAGGGCCTGGACTACTTTGCCTACAATCCCGACCTGCGTTTCGTCGTCGACGTTGATACCGAGGTTGAACCGGCGCGTCTAAGTGTCGTCATGAACGCCGAAGGATCGATGGCTATGACTACGGTTGGCCGCGTCCAGTTCACCGTTGATGGTCAGCCAGTCGCGCTCTCGCTCTACTGGCTGAATATCTATGGCGGCGGGTTGTTCCTGCCCTTCCGCGATGCGACCAGCCCGAAGGAGAGCTATGGTGGCGGCCGCTACCTCGTTGACACTATCAAAGGCAGCGACTTCGTGCCTGTACCGGGCGCCAGCGGCTGGCGACGCATTATGCTCGATTTCAACTACGCCTATAACCCCTCGTGCGCCTATAATGATCGCTGGGTATGCCCGCTGGCTCCAGCCGGGAACCGTCTCGGCGTGCCAATTCGCGCCGGCGAAGTATTGCGGAAGCGTTCACTGAGAAGCGTTGCATAAGGAAGTCTATCGAGTCCCTCTCCTGGTCCAGAGAACGACACCATCGCTGGCTCGTAGTGCCACGATTCTACCACGTGGAGACGCAAGATACAGCACATTATGATCCATGCTTAACAGCCTGGAAGACGGGGCAACATAGTGTTGCCAGAGCACGTACACATACTTATGCCTCGTCCACAGCGCTTTTACCAGTCCATCCTGATCTATCAGGTAGATGACGTTATGAACAATCACCATCTGCACGGAATGCGGCGGAGCGTGATGTGACGAAGGGAAGATTTGTCCGTTAGAGGCTTTTTGGAGATTGGAAGTTCCGGGCAGGTGCAGCGGATTTGCAAGAAGCAAGGAAAAAAGAGCGACACCTAGTATTGTGAGAAGAGCCATCCAGAGGCGTGTGCGAGATGAGAGACGGTGACCGTGTAGCCACCGGTTTAAGATTCGATCGCTCTTGTGTTGTGGATCGAGGTCGGTGATCTCAAATTCAGCTTCAACAGCCTCTTCACGTTCAAGTTCATACAAGACGCACCCCTTTTTGCAGTTGTTCTTTGCTTTAGCGGTAAGAGGTATCGAACGGCTTACAGGTCACTCCCCGATTTTCCACGCTCTTTTCTCTATTTTACCACGACTCTACGAGCATTTAGGCGAGGCTGGCAGCTATGCCGGCCCGGGCAATATCTGGACCTCGCATAACTAGCGCGTCATTGTCACGAGAGGCGGCAGCACAAGCCCCGCCTTCTCGTGTATGACGACGTCGGCAAAGTCATCGAGGGGTGTGGGCTGGAGGTTGATGATAATCAAGGGGACGTTACGCTTGAGCGCCAGGCGAGGCAGTGTGGCGGCGGGTACCACTTTGAGGGATGATCCGACGACCAGGAACAGGTCGCACTCGCCGGCAAGAGCCCTGGCACGGGCAAGTTCGGCCTCCGGTACTCGCTGCCCGAATAAGATGGTGGCTGCCTTGAGGAATCCCCCACAGACCGGGCAGCGCGGATCGACCTCGCCGGCATCAACGCGCTGCTGAAGCTCGGACATCGAGGAGCGCCTACAGCAGAGGGTGCAGGCGGCAAAGCGCGATGTGCCGTGCAGCTCGATAACATGCTCGGGAGGATGGCCGGCATCCTGGTGCAGCCCGTCGAAATTCTGCGTGATGACGCCCAGCAACACCTGCCTCTGTTCCAGTTCCGCCAGTGCGCGGTGCGCGGCATTCGGCCGTGCCGCCGCCACGTGAGAGGAGAGCCTGTGTCGCGTCTGCCAGTACTGCTGGCGCGCCTCCGACTTGCTGATGAAATCCCGATAGCTTACGGGAGGCTGCTGCTGCCAGATAGAGCCGGGGCTGCGAAAATCGGGAATGCCCGACTCCGTGCTGATACCGGCTCCGGTGAGGACAACGATACGTTTGGCCTGTTGCATCAACTCGGCAGCATCTTCCAGTTGTTCCTGCAGGGTAAGCATACTACCCCCTATGGCGTGGCATGATGTACTCCTGGCCTCCCATGTACGGCCGCAGCGCCTCGGGAATACGTACCGTGCCATTGGCCCGCTGGTGAGTCTCCAACAGAGGCAGGAATATGCGCGGCGAGGCAATAGCCGTATTGTTCAGCGTGTGCACAAACTTCACCTTGCCCTCCTCGTCACGATAACGTATATTCACGCGCCGCGCCTGCCACTCGTGGAAGTACGAGCACGAATGTGTCTCGCGGTACCTGCCTTCGCTCGGTATCCAGCATTCAAGATCGTACATGCCTACTTTCCCGTCGCCCATGTCGCCGGTACACACATTCACCACGCGGTAGGGCAGTTCCAGGGCCTGCACAAGTTCCTCCGAGTTCGCCAGCAACTGCTCGTGCCAGCGCACCGACTCCTCGTGATCGGCCTTGCAGATCACGTACTGCTCCACCTTATTGAACTGGTGAACGCGGAAGACGCCGCGCGTGTCCTTGCCATATGTGCCCGCCTCTTTGCGGAAACAAGGGCAGAAGCCAACGAAAGTCATGGGCAGGTCTTCTTCCTTGAGAATCTCGTCCTTGTACATGCCGGTGATCGAGACTTCGGCTGTGCCCACGAGAAATGTATCTTCATCCTCGATGGCGTAAACCTGGTCTCGCCCCTTCGGGAACTGGCCGTTGCCGATGAAGCAGAATTCGCGCGCCATTGCCGGCACGATCAGCGGGGTGAACCCCTTGCGCGCAATGCGGTCAAATGCGAAGTGCATCAGCGCCAGTTCCAGCCGTGCCGCGTCGCCTTTGAGCACGTAGCTGCGCGCGCCCGCGATCTTGACGGCTCGCTCGATATCCACCAGATCGAGCCGCTGCATCAGGCTGTAGTGATCAAGCGGTTCAAAGTCGAACTTTGGCGGCTTGCCCCAGTACTTGACCGGTACGTTATCGCTCTCGTCATCGCCTATTGGTGCGCTGGGATCAGGAATGTTGGGGACAAGGTAAAGCAACTGCTGCCGTTCTTCCAGCAGCTCGTTCAGCCTCGGCTCCATAGTCTTGATTTGTTCTGCGAACTGTTTGCCTTCCGCGATGAGCCTGTCACGCAGTTCCTTATCTTTCCCGGCCTCTTTGACACGCTTCGAGAGCTGGTTCTGCCGCGCTCGCATGTCCTCTATCTGGCGCTGGAGCGCGATGACCTGCCGGTCGACTTGCAGCAGGTAATCGACATCGATGGTGCTGCGTTTGACCCGCGCTGCCTCCTTGACGGCATCTGGATGGCTGCGAATAAAAGCGAGATCAAGCATAATCTTGTATACTCCTTCCTCAAAAAACCAATATTCATGCGGCTGATGATAGTGTCTGAATAAGAAAAAAACGCCGCCGTCCGCTAAAAGGACGGCGACGTTGAATATGTGTAGCCGTGGTGCCACCTTGATTCGTCTTTCCCAGCGCAATGCGAAGAAAGACCTCAATGCTGTCTTGTAACGGAGACGGCCGGTGGCGCTCATCGCGCGGGCTCGCGGGTGGATTTCGCTTTTACTGGCTGCTGCGTTGCACCGGCCCGCAGCTCGCTGCTGCTCAGCAAAAGATACTTGTCCCGTTCATTGCCGTGTTTTGCTGTTGAACCAAGCATAACAGGCATGGAGGTATAAGTCAATAGCATTTTTTAACGGCGATTACAGAATCCATATCTTAGCATCGTTATAGGCCACATCCGTAGGACTCGTAAGATCCCCGGCTGACAGACCCACCTGACCAGAGCTATAGGTACTATCCTCAGCGTGAGTAATAAATTGTTTATTCACATACAGATAGAAGTCGCTACCTCGTACAATGATCGTGATCAGATTAGGCTTGTTGAGATCTGTTTTGAATGCTAATAGATGGCCTCCTTGAAGTAGACGAGTGTCATTACCACTTTTGCCTGTATAGGTGAGAAGGTCATAATCCCCCTGTGCATCAATGCGCAGCCGATAAAACTTTATAACCAAGATGCCTGAGAATTATTGGCTATTATGCCCTTCTCACAGCTTCCACACCTGTGCGTTGCTGAAGGCTATGTCCGCTTGAGGATTATCACCACTTAAAGCATATAAGCCAATTTTGCCAGAGCTGAAGGTGCTATCGTTCACCTTGGCGATGTACTGCTTATTTATATACAGGTATATGTCATTCCCGCGCGCTATAACCGTAAGCAGGTTAGATTGATTCAGGCCGGTTTTGATAGCTGGACTTGGTCCGGAGCTGAGCGCTATTCCGTTAGTACCGTTAATAACAGTAAATGCGTAGAAACCATCGGAAGTGGCATCGAAAGCGTAGGAGTTAGCCTGGGTATTACCTGTACGAAAAAGCAGGCCACCTCTAAGGCCGCTAGCAATTGTCATTTGTACCTGGAAGGCGAAATCGCTCAGCCTGGTACTATTGGCGAAACACACTATAAAAGAACCCTTCCCCGACAAATGAGTATGAAAAGCCCCATTGGTGAAGAGACAACGGCCATTCCCTTGACTGGATTCGCTCCAGATGCTGCCGTTCGCGCTGCTCAATGGGTCGTTGATTGCTGGTTTTCCCCGGGTTGTCCGGTTATAGATGCTCTGTGGCGACATAGATTGGGTCTGCGCCGTCAGAAAGTCCTGCGCGACGCTGGTCGCCTGGGCGTGCCGGTTCGCGGGATGGGCGACTGTCGTGTAATAGAGCAATCCGCTGCCGCCGATGACCACGAGAGCGATGATGACGAGCAGTAAAATCATTTCGAGCGAGAGACCTCGACGCTGTGGCATTTGCTGTGAAGGAAGGGCCTGGGCAGCAGGAGCGGGCGTTGCTTGCGATACCAGTTGCGCCGGAACAGGTTGAGCCATACCCATTTGAGGTTGTTGCCACGCGGGGCTAGACTGGAACTGCGACTGTCCTGGGAAGGGCTGGGGCCATGGTTGTCCCTGCTGTGGCTGCACCGCGCCAGGTTGCTGCCAGGCCGGGTAGGATTGCGGTGCCACTAGCTGCTGTCCCTGCTGACCCGGGAAGGGTTGAGGCACGCCCGGCTGCGGCTGCCATGGCCCCTGCTGTGGTGGCTGCTGGCCAGGAAAGGGCTGCGGCCAGAGCATTGGTTGTGGCATACCTGGCTGGGGTTGCCAAGGCCCTTGTTGCGGTGGCTGTTGTCCAGGAAACGGCTGGGGCCATGGTTGTTGGGGCTGCTGCCAGGCCGGGTAGGATTGTGGTCCAATTGGCTGCTGTCCCTGCTGCGGCCAGGGAAAGGGCTGCGCGGGACCCTGTTGGGACGGCCATGGTCCCTGCTGGGGCCACGATTGCCCCTGTTGTGGTTGAGCCGCTCCCGGCTGTCCCGGCATCAGCGATGGTGGCTGCCAGGTCGGGGATGACGATGGCGGAGCTGGTTGAGGAGATCCCTGTTGCTGGGCAGGTGTGGATTGAGCCTTATCTGGTTGAGGAGGCTGCTGGAGCACTGTGCGCTCAACAACGGCCTGAGGCGCAGGAATATCTGGTGGAGAAGGCTGTTGCAGCGCCGTACGCTCGACGTTCTTAGATTCTGCTGGTTCCGGTTGAGGAGGCTGCTGGAGCACTGTGCGCTCAATTTGAGGCGTTTCTCCTCCCTGCGAAACAACGGGAGGAGCTTGCTCCTCGCCTGTGTTGTCTGGAACAGCGCTATCTGGCCTGGCGTTGAAAGCTCCTGGCGTTGAGGCAGTAACATTATAGGGCGTGGCTGCGCCGCAAGAGGGGCAGGTTGCTGCCTCTGGCGGGAGTGTTTTGCCGCATTTAAAGCAGTGCATGATCAGTTTCTCCTCACGATCTATGCTTGATGAAAGTTTCCAGCAAAGCCGTATCGGCATAGCCCACTCGCGGCATATACCAGGAATAGTGCAGAAAGCTATGATACATTCCCTTTATAGTCTCCATACCTGTGCATTGCTGAACGCAACATCTGTAGCATTTGCTCCTGCAGCAAATACTCCAACTACGCCATCGCTAAAGGTGTTGTCCATTACACTCGTGATATACTGCTTGTTTGCATACAGATAAAGGTTGCTGCCACGCGCTATGACCGCCAACAGATTACTCTGGTTTAGACCCACTTTGATGGCAGGATTAACACCATTGGCTAACTGCCTGGCATTGTTATTATTCTGAAGAGCGATAAGGCGAAAATTTCCAAGGCTATCAACCAAGAAGAGATAACTGTTAAGAGAAGATGAGGCGATATTCAAACGGAAAATAAGCCCACCTTCATCACCTTTGATGATGGTCATCTGTGCTTGAAAAGCGAAATTACTCACACCGACGCCTAAAGCAGCACAAAGACTGGTGAATTTGGCAGATGCGCTGGCATGATAAGCTCCTCCAGTGAAGCCGCAACTGCCAGTGGGGCTACTTACAGTGACGAACTGGCTGTGGTTTATGCTGTCAAGTGGATCGTTGATCGCGGGTTTCGTACTGGTGATCCGCGTATAGAGTTCCTGCGGCGTCAGGTTAGCTACATTCGCTGTGGCCTGCGCATTCGCCTGTTGCTGCTGTGCCAGGACATTCTGTACAACAGCTGTGGCCTGGGCATGCTGTTCGGCGGGATAGGGGCCTGTCACGTAGTAAATCAGGCCACCTGCACCTCCTATGATCAGCAGCGCTAATATGACGGACAGCGTGATGGCCATTGGTGATAGTCCCTGGCGCTGCTGCGGCTGCTGTATAACGGCTGGTTGCACTGGTGTCCATTGCTGAGCAGCAAATGGCTGCGCTGCTGGAGCCTGCGCCAGTGGACCGGAACCTGCAAGCGGAGTTGCCTGCCGAGGTGGTGCTCCTACCAGTGGGCCTGAGCTGCGGGGGCTCTCCTGAGCGGCCGGTGTGGCGGGTGCCGCAGAACTGGCGGGCGCGGCTTCCCTTTCTTTCAAAGGTGTATAGGGAATGTAGGGCACCGCGCCGGCATGTTCTTCGTACGGTGAATCGGAAGTATCAGTAGATACAGGCGCCCCGCAGGAAGGACATTTCGTCCTTCCTGGCTGCAGCGTGGTGCCACATGAGCTACATTGCATGGCAGGTCTCTCCCCGTGTGTGTGATGTATGTACCCTCATAATATACGTTCCGAAACAATGCTATCACACAGTTTATTCACAGCTTCCACACCTGTACGTTGCTGAACGCAGCCTCTGTGGAGTGCTTACCATTGGCGGCAAAGACACCGATCGCGCCTGCGCTAAAGGTGCTGTCGCGCACACTATCAACATACTGCTTATTTATGTACAGGTAAAAACGGTTGCCCCGCGCTACAACCGTGAGCAGGTTAGCCTGGCCTGGTTGTGTCTTAATGGTTGTGCCAGGGCCAACAAGCAGTGGCTTACCAGGCCCGCTGCCCTTAAAGACAACAAGCTCGAACTCTCCTGCAGGAGTGATGCCGAACGTATAGAGCCTTGAGTTTGCGATACTCCCGCGAAAGACAATGCCCCCCTCGTCACCTTTGATGATCGTCACCTTCACCTGGATGGCGAAGTTGCTGAAGTAGGTATTGCGGGCAAGACAGGCCAAAGAAATGTTTTTACGCGTCTCTACAACATGAAAGGCTCCTCTCCTGAAGCTACAGCTTTCTTGCCCGTTACTGCCTATCTCCCAGTTGCCGGCGTTGCTGCCCGTCATGGGGTCGCTAAAGTCCGGAGATCCACTTGTTGCCTGGTTGTAGATATTTTGTAGCGCGGTGGCCGTTGCTACCACCTGCGCCGTGGCGACTGCCTGCGCTGTGGCGGTGGCATTGGTGTTGGCCAGGGCGGTCCCTGTGGCCTGGGCATTGACGAGAGCGGTAGCCTGCGCTTGCGTGGTGGCTATTACCTGCGCCGTGGCAGTCGCCTGGGCATGGAGCTGAGCAGGATGAAGTACCGCTGAGTAGAGAATGAGACCAACCCCGCTTGTCATCACTAATAGCACTATTACGATTAGCAAGATTGTCGTGAAACCCAGGGAACGACGGCCTTGTGGTGGTCTACCCTGCACAGGTGGAGTGGAAGGCATAGGATAGGGGGACGGCTGCGCGCCTGGATAGGTGGGAGAATTGGGTCCTGTTCCATAGGGTGTATCCACGGGCGGGTTTGTAGCGGGAAAATACTGCTGAGGTGTTCTGTATGGATACGTTGGGGCGCTTGCATTATAAGGCATAGAACTGGAGGAAAGAGTCGTCGGGGCATCCGGATCATTAACTGCCGGAGCTGAAACATTATAAGGGGTCGGTGTAGAACAAGCAGGACATGCAGCCGCCCCAACAGGAAGCGCCGCACCACAAAAACTACAGTGCATTGTAAGCGTCCCTTCTTAGCACATGTATGGTGTCAGTATAAGAGGCAGTGCCATGCATCAAAGCAGGGCTATCATAGCATGAATTTATAGCTGTGCCAAGAAGAGAGTCGCAGTAAGAGGACTTTTTTACTTTTGCTCGCCGTATTGCTGGCGAGCAAAAGTGTTTGCCTTATGTGCTAGACCATGCCCAATTCCCACTTGGCGTCTTCCGTCATGCGGTCGGGTGACCAGGGAGGATCAAATGTCAGGTTGCATTTGCAAGACTTGACGTTCTCGACCTGTCCTACGCGCATCTCGACCTCGGCGATGACTTCGCCTGCCAGTGGGCAACCCAGTGCTGTGAGGGTCATAGTAACTTCCACGTGACCCATTTCGTTATTGATGTCAACATCGTAAATGAGGCCTAAATCGACGATATTGACTGGAATCTCTGGATCGTAACATTCATGTAACGCATCCATGACTTCAGCCTCGTTAATTTCCGGCATTGCTCGTATCTCCTTATATGTACCCAGCGTCTAAAAAGGGGAGTTTTCGGGGGTCACCCCCGCGCCCCCGGCAGGAGGCTGTGCCTCCTGTACCTCCCTTTCCCGTATCGGTCCCTTGATTCTGCACCAGACAGTAAGTTTTATCGAAAGCGCCTGCAAACCTTTCCTGTGCAATGGTGGGTCGAGGACGCATGATATTGAGAAGGCTAATTCTTTGGCATTTACCCATCGACATCGTATCACATACTCATCATGCAATCAAGACAGCAGCCTTACCCGGCCAGAAATGCCTCTACTTCCTGCCGCGTAGGCAGCCCGGGCTGCGCGCCAAACTTTGTCACCTTCAACGCGCTGGCATAGACGGCGAAGCGGAGGGCATGCTCGGGCGCCTGCCCCTCGGTCAGAGCTACCGTCAATGCGCCGGCGAAACAATCGCCCGCGGCAGTGGTATCCACGACCTGTACCGCTGGCGCGGGCTGGTAGATAAAGCGCGCCTCTCCATGCTCACCGGCGGTCACGAGAGCAGCTCCCTGCGCTCCCAGCGTGACAGCTATCCTGGCGATTCCCTGCCTGTGGAGAGCTACTGCCGCCACACGCGCATCCTCTAGCTCGTTTACCTGCTGACCTGTGAGCAGGGCGATCTCTGTCTCGTTGACAACCAGTACCTCCACCTGCTGCAGTATTTCCTGTGGCAGCGCCTGCGCGGGAGCGAGGTTCAACACTACTGGCACGCCGGCATTGCGCCCGGCGGCGATCAACGTGCTTACGATCTCCAATGGGATCTCCAGTTGCAGCAAAAGTACACGGGCATGGGTGATAGCCTCGAAAATAGCTGAAAGCTGCTCCCTGTCCTGTCCCACGCGCATGTTAGCGCCAGCAGCTACCACGATGGCATTGTCGCCAGCGGGAGTAAGGTAAATAAGGGCGACACCGCTGTTTTCCTCCTGGTCGACAACGACAAGGCCAGTATCTACATTGTTGGCCCGCAGCGAGCGCAGGAGCGCTTCGCCGAAGGAATCACTTCCTACACGCCCGGCCATCGATACAGGCACGCCCAGCCGCGCCATTGCCACGGCCTGGTTGGCTCCTTTTCCACCTGGCGCCAGCTTGAGCGAACTCGTGCTCAACAAGGTCTCACCCCGTAGAGGAATGCGTGGAATATGCACGGTCTGGTCCATGTTGAGACTGCCCACGACAAGCATAGTATTGTTCGACACGTGTGTTCCTCCTACTGCGACGGGACGTGAGAGACCAGCGCTTGAACGCGCTGGCAGTAGGCGAGCAGGCGTTGAAAAATGGGTAATGTCGCCAGGGCGGGAGCGCATCCCACCAGGATGAGTTTGCGCTGTGCGCGCGTTAAAGCTACATTCAAGCGATTCGGGTTGGTGAGGAAGTCTCGCTGCAGGCTCTCGGCTGCAGGAGGCGTCGCGGTGGCGAACGATATGATAATCACCATGCGCTCACCTCCCTGGAAACGATCCACCGTATCGATGCTTAGCGGCGAGTGAGACGGGAGGGCATGCCAGCCACTTTCCGCGTCATCACTGAACAGGTGACGGCGCAGGTTGGCAACCTGTGCCCGGTAGGGCGCGATAATGCCTATCCCGGCCTCGGGAATGCCATGCGTAAGTAACTCTGCCATTATGGCGCGTACTGTGCGCGCTTCGGCGCTGCTGACCTTCGCGTGTTCCCGCGCCCCGCGTACGTCCACGAAGATGATTGGATACCCCGGGTGGATGGCTCGCTTGATGGCAGGGGCATCCGTAGTAATGTGCATGCCAGGTTTCGTAATCGCAAGCACACGGCTGGCGACCGAGCGGTCAGGAATCAAGAGGCCGTCGTAAAACGTGTGAGAGGCGAAATCTGAAATCTGTTTATGCATGCGGTACTGTACGCGCAAGGGCACACAAGCGCTCACCGTGGTGGAATGGCGCTTTTTATAGTCTTCATCCTGTTGTTTCAAAATACTGAAGAGCGAACGTGCGAGGCCTGCTTCTGCTGCCTCGCTGCTTAGCACGAGCGGAGGAAGTTGTTTTTCGTCACCTACGAGGATGAAGCTTTTGGCGAAGCGCAGTGCGCCCAATATGGCCGGAACTGTGAGCTGCCCCGCCTCGTCAATAATGGCGACATCAAAGTGCAGTGGAGAGATCTCGTAGTCGCTTTCTGTTGCGGAGAGCGATGCCGGGGTGTATTTCTCTGATGACCAGGTTGCCGTCGTAGAGGCAACCACAGGCACCTGGCGCAGTATCTCATCGACGCGCAGCTCGTGTTCGGATAGCACCGCTGTAGAATCGCCCTGTGCGGCTCCGTTGCTCTGTCCTTGCAGCGCCAGTGTTTTCAACAGCCGCTTTTGCACATCATTATCCACGCTGCGGTCATGCCCCAGGCGCACATAGTCATGAAACCCTTCTTTGTCGAGCCGTTTGAGCATGTTGTCGACGGCCTGGTTGGTGAAGGCGGCCAGCAAGACGCGCTGGCCTTGCTGGCAGAGGCGTTTGACGATCTCGGCTATGACGCTGGTTTTGCCGGTGCCTGGAGGCCCATGTATGAGCAGGTAGTCCTGCATTTGCATAGCGCGCTCAACGGCACGGTTCTGCTCGGCATTGAAATCTACTCGGGGCGCAACCGTGAGCCTGCCGAATCGCGGATGCTGCTTGCTCGCTACCAGTTCTCGCACCTGCGGGGCGGCCTGCAACCAGCGCAAGAGGTTCTGGACAGTCCGCACGTGTACAATGTCAGTACCATAGCGATCGATCAAGGTGGGATGGGCGATGAGTTCGGGCGTCCACACTTTGACCTGCTCGGCGCTGATACCGACGATGGTTCCTGTCACGACCTCGCCGGTGACCGGGTCGCCTTCGCTGAGCAAGATTTCGTCGCCTTCGCGCAATTCCGAGTTATTATCACAGCGAAACGCCTGCAGCCACTCACCCTGGCCCGCTGGTTCGGCTTTGCCTAGCGGCTGCAAGCTGCTGATGGCGGTTCCTCGTTCGACGCGTTCGGGCAGGGATGTTTTCCACAGTAAGGCCTGCTGCTGTTCGCCCGCCCGGCCTTCCAGTTGCAGTAAGTGGTAGTACGCGGCAAAAAACTCGCGGTCCTCCGCGCTCACCACCGGTTGTGGCGGGGTGACGCCATTTTCTGGTTCTTGCATGCTCGAGATCTGAGCTTTCGCGCTGTCACCTGGCTGCGGCGGCTGCCAGTCCAACAGGGCGGAGACTTGCTGGCATTGGCTGAGCATGGCGCACTTGGTGCAGCGCGATGGTCCCGGTGGAGCGGGCGCTATGCCGGTTACATGACTGAGCACGAGAATATTGCGTGTCCCGTTGACGAGTTGCAGATCTTTTACCGAGAAAGGGACGCTGAACGCCTGTGCTTCTACAGGTGTGCCGGTGTAGAGAAGTGTAGCGGGTGCCTTTTTCATCTTAGAGTCCCTGCGCACTGTCAGGAGTGCATTGTAGCCATGCACCTGCCAGCGGTGTTCACTTTTCGGCAGGGTACCGTTGCCGCCGCCCGTTTTCAATTCCAGCAAGCGCTGGCGGCCTGACTGTTGCCACAGCAGGTCAAGCCGCCCTTTAAGCCCGATCTCTGGAGCCAGCAGGAAGGTCTCCGCACGTACCAGGTTCTCGCTGCGCTGCTTCTCTACCCCTGAGCTGCGATTATCGTGTTGAGCGGCGGGCATATCCCACAGGCTGCTGCTTTGATGCTGGTACCAGGTTGCAAGGCTGTCTAAATGCGGGGCGACCTCGGCGCGCAATGCCCCGGCTGACACATGCGCCAGGGCCAGTTCAAGGCTGCTGCGCGCCAGCGCCTGTTCCAGGTGACGATGCAGGGCCGCCAGCGGGGTTTCCTGGTTACTGGCCGCGCGTCCTTCCATCAACTCGCCCCGGTCATGCTCCTTGAGCAGTTCCTTGAAGCAGGCGTGTACCAGGTTGCCGCGTATGGCGGCGGTCGAGGCCGGTGATGGAACCAGGCGGCGCAGCAAGTACTGTCGTGGGCAATACTCGGCCTGGTTGAGATCGGTAATATTGAGCAGCGTATCCGGTTCCAGCACTGCTAAGGTATAGGAATTGGCCTGATAGCGGCGCAGCGGCCTGCCCTTGTACTCAGCGATGCCTGGTGTGCCGGGCAGGTGATAGATGCGCAAGGTGAGATTTCTGATAGCGCCGCCAAGGTCCGCCAGTGCTTTGACCAGGCCGCGGTAATAACGCGTGAGGGCCAGTGAGACAACGAACGTCCCGCAATCGAGCATGATGATGGGGGTTTTTTCGCCGTTGATGATGTGTTCTCGCGCAGCAAGGATACGTCCTTCAAGCTGCATCTCCGTGCAAGGATGTGGATCGAGCGCACACAGAAAACAACCCGGCTTCTTCTCCCGGGCGGCTGCCCCTTCAGCCGGCTTGTCTGCATCGCGTGCTGTCATCGAACTCTCCCTGTATGCAGTTTTATATGGCTGTTGCAGGAAGTGTACGAGACAAACGCATGTTCGTCAAGAGGTGTACTTATTTGGTTTTTCACCCCATACTGTGAGCAGGTACCACAGCGCGCAAAACTGCTCAGACTGCATCTCATCCAGTGCTTGCTGGTAGAGTTGATCAACCTCTTTTTGAGTAATGACTCCTGTTTTGAGTAGGAAGGGCTGTCCTAATTTGAAGCCGAGCCTGAGGTCCTGGTAGAAGCCTCCATGCGCATCTTCTCCTGTTGAGAAGTCGATCACATGAGCCTTTTTTTTGATATGCTGGCAACCGGCATCACGCAGGAAGCGTCCTAACATAGGTGTGATGCCCGGGTGCAGCCCATTAGGGGAAAAGCTTTGTCCAGCCAATTGTAGGGCTCGATTGAATGTCCAGCAATAGCGTTCGAACGCGGGAGTATTGGCGAAGCCCATCTCAACTTCGGTCAGGCGGATAACGCCGCCTGGTCGTAGGACGCGCAGTGCCTCTTGTACCAGCATAGGCCAGGAGGCAGGAGGCATGAATGTAAAAATTGCTCGAGCATTGACCAGATCAAAAGACCCGTCAGGGAAGTCAAGAGGTTTGAGTACATTCATCACGCGGAAATGGGCATTGTCTAAGTGGCGTACTTTGGCATGGGCCCGGGCATACTCGACCATCCGTGCACTGATGTCAATGCCTGTCACCTCCATCTCGGGATAGGAATGTGCCACCTCGTGCACCCACCCGCCAGGTCCACACGCTATATCAAGGACATCGTAAATGCCGGACAGATCATCTCTCTCCGAGAAAAGCCCATCCATAGCCTCTGTAATCAGCTTATCTTGATCGAGCAGACGCGCCATCTCCGCGGCGCTCTCAGCATCGATCACATAAGTGTTTTTGCTCTCTGCGAACTCGGGAGAGGTAGACATACAGGATTCCTTTCCTTTTGCTTTGCTTGCCTAAATAGCGCCCTTTGCCTCTTCTGTAGGTCATCATAGCAGGCGATACATGCTAAAGTCAATCATTCTAGAGCGAGAAGGTGTATAATCCCTTCAAAAGACATCTATCAGAAAAGGGGTACCATCTATGACCACTCCTCCTATCCGTACCATCACCCTCGGTCTCGGCGATGAGCATCCCCTCACTCCTGCTGCTATCAAGCAAGCTGCTGAGATATTACAGCGGGCGCAGGAGCGCTATGCAGGAGCGGGTTACGAGGTACAGACGCTACGCCTCTCGACGCGGCCGGTCTTTGACGACCTGGCCTCCTGGTCGCCATCCGCCCTGGTAAACTACGTTCAGGAGCTGCAACGTATGCTGGACGACGTGGGGCTGGGATTTTGCTCCCTTGGTACGGCCCAGGCGGCGCGGCCGGACTTTCCCCTGGAGCGTATTGACCTGATTGCCGACCTGCTGGCGAGTACGAGCGCGCTTAACGCGACTGTGCAGCTTGCAACATCTGAATATGGTCTGCGAGCCGAAGCGGCCTTACCCGTTGCGCGGGTCATGCAGCGACTGGCGTACGAGACGCAGGAAGGCTTTGGCAATTTCCGCTTTGCTATGCTGGCGTGCGCTGCAGCTGGCTGTCCCTTTTTCCCCACGGCCTACCATGCCGGCCCCACCAGCCTTTCCCTTGGCCTGCAAGGGGTAGACGTCGTCCTGGAGGCGCTGCAAGCTCGTATATCCAGAGAGATAATGCCGGTCGATCTCCTGCAGGTGAGCGAATGGGTACGTACGGCGCTCATCGAACGAGCAGTGCCTGTCGTGGCTCTCGGGCAGGCGCTGGTTCAAGAGCAAGGCCTGCTCTTTGGCGGCATTGATCTCTCGCCCGCTCCCCTGGGAGAGCACAGCATAGCCACTGCCCTGGAACTGTGCGGGTATGGACCAGTGGGTACGCCTGGAACGCTGGCAGCAGCGGCCGCCCTGACGTTCGCGCTGAAAAATACCGGCCTGCCTACCTGCGGTTACTGTGGTTTGATGCTGCCTGTGCTGGAGGATGCTGTTCTTGGACAGCGCTGGGGGGAAGGGTTGTCAGGCGCTCATCAACTTCTGCTCTATTCCGCGGTCTGCGGTACCGGCCTGGATACACTGCCCTTTGCAGGTGACACGGCACCCGAGCTGATAGCTCATCTATTGTTGGATGTGGCTACGCTGGCGTTACGCTTGAACAAGCCGCTCTCCGCACGCCTTTTCCTTGTACCTGGCAAGTGCGCTGGAGAGCGCACAACATTTACGTCGCCCTACCTGACGAATACCCTGATCAGGTCGATATAATGAGAGGTCCCTGGCTGGCTTCTTAGCTTGTGCTGCTTCCCCACAGGACATCCATGACACCATCATAGGAGCGTTTGAGGTTATCGTAGAGGCTGGCGTTCTCGATGGCCAGCGCGGCGAGACTGGCCAGGACCGAGAGAAACTGGATATCATCCTCGTGAAAGTCGCATGACTCGCTTGTGTAGACACGTATGACGCCAATCGCTCTGCCGTGTACCTCTAATGGCACACATAAAACAGAGACGATTCCTTCCCGCCTGGCCGCTTCCTGGTATTGAAAGCGCGGGTCGTCTCTCACGTCGTGGATAACAACAGGAGCGCCGCAGAGCGCCTCGCTGTCGATAAGGCTGGATTTGACTTCAACGGGACCTTTTGTCAGATAACCCTTGCTTAATCCGTAGACGGCGCTCAGTTGTAATTCGCCGGTATGAGCATCAAGTAAGCGCAATACACAGGCTTTTACTTGCATTGCTTCAGTGATACTCGTCACGACACGCTGCAGCACCTCGTCCAGTTCGAGGCTGGATGAGATGGTCAAGGCGGTCTGGTAGAGCGTAGTGTAGTAGTCCTTGTGTGTGCGTGGTGGTGGACCAGCAGAGCTTGAGTCTGTCATCATTGTATCCCCTCCCTGTAGGCAACGTCAGCACAAATGAGATGTGATAGAACACAAAGCACTATATTGATATAATTTTATTATACCAGACTACCACGCAAAAATGGGCAGGGTCAGTTAAACTGGGTCTTGCACAACCCAGACGCGGCAAGGCGCATTTTCGAGCACATAGGGTACAGTCTTGCCGAGATCACTGTGCATTTTGTGTGTATCGCGCACCAGTCCAAGCAGGATGAGGGCGCAGGCGTGATCTTTCGCTTCATCAACGATAGCGGTGCCCGCATCACGTGCCTGCACTACTTCGGCTACGGCATCACAGCCCGATTCTCCCGCTACTGCCATCGCTTCGTTGAGTAACTTATCAGCAACCTCAGATTCTTTAGTGAGTACGGCTTTCAGTGGCAAGGTGCGTGGAACTTCAATAATGTGGACCAGGTGGACTTTGCGCCTGGCTTTTTTTGCCATGAGGCAGGCCAGCCGCACCAGTTCTATGTCAAGTTTTTTACCATCGACGACAACCGCTATATCGCCTACTGCTCCCACCCCGGGAGCGGATTTGAGTGTTTCGGTCTCTTCCTTTGCTTTCGAGCGCCAGATGTGAACCATTGTATTTCTCCTCCTGGTGGAACATGATAAAACAGCATCATTTCTTACAATGTCCTTATTACAGGAGCCTCGTCAGTTTGTTCCTACCAGGCTATATAGATTCTACGTCCTGGCTTCCAGGACGTCAATGGTGCTATTGTACGAAATTGGTTCAGTGCGTGCAAGGGTGCCTGGTACCCTTAGTCGGGTTCAATAGATGCGGTTAAGCCGTAGTTCAGTAATCGCTCCTGGTAGTACTCGGCGATTTCTTTGGGGCAGACGACGACAATGGCGCTGCCCGTGAGGTGTGCAGTCAGCATGATGCGTTCGGCCTCTTGCTGCGAGAGGTCGTTGACCGCGTGTAATAGTGCGGTGACGACGTAGTCCATCTCGTTGTAATCGTCGTCGAACAAGATGACTTTATACGGGGGAAAAAGTTTGGCACGCAGGCGTAGCAGTTGATCCGTCTCTGGCTGAGATAGCATCAATGGGCTATTGAGCATGGCAAATTATCTCCAGCTTTGACATTATGGAAATCTGGCACAATTGTGAAACGTACCCTGCTATACTCATTGTATATGAGATAGCCAAAGATTACTAGTCTCTGGAGGTGAGAGCAATTTGACGTTCTCGGTCACAGGTTGTACTCTAGAAGCAAACGTAGTTTTCACTGGGGACTCAACGGAGCAGACACATGGCACAAAAACTGGCAACCTTATCCGACGCCATGGCCTCGGTGGCTAATGGTTCGGTAGTAGCATTAAGTGGCAATACTATTCACCGTGCTCCGTGCGCTGCCGCGCACGAACTAATCCGGCAGGGCAAGCGCGGACTGGAACTGGTCAAAACGGCGGGAGCATATGATGTCGACGTGCTGGTTGGAGCAGGCGTGGTGGAGAGCGTCTCGGCCGGATTTATTGGTTTCGAAAACGTCTTTGGACTTGCGCCCCAGTATCGCCGTGCCGCCGAAGAGGGCCGCATACAGGTGAAGGAGCATGCCTGCTATACAGTCATCACGGCTATGCGCGCTGCTGCCCAGGGTGTGCCGTTCCTGCCCATCGCGGGTATGTTGACCTCAGACCTGATGCAGGCGAGGAGTTTCAAAACCGTGATCGATCCATACAGCGGCGAGGAGCTGGCTGCAGTGCAGGCTATTCGACCTGATGTAGCTATTCTGCATGTGCAGGAGGCCGATGAGCTGGGCAATGGGCGTATCTATGGCTCGGTGTACGAGGACGAATTGATGGCCCGCGCAGCCAGGCGCGTCATCCTCACCTGCGAGCGCCTGGTCAGTCTCGAAGAGACGCAGCGCGTTCCGGAACTCACGACCATTCCCGGTCTCGTGGTGAGCCACGTGGTGGTCGCGCCTCGCGGCGCGCACCCCTGTAGCTGTGGGGACCTTTACGAGTATGACCACGATTACCTGCAGCGCTATGTAGATGCGTGCAGCAGCCCGGAACGCTTCCAGGCCTGGCTGGACGAAAATATCTTCGACACGGTGGCGGCGCGATGACACAGGTATCTCCTACTTCGCCCGAAAGCGATGTCCTGGCCCAGGATACGATGATGGCGGTTGCTATGGCTCGCCTACTGCGCGATGGCGAGCGCGTCTTCCATGGTGTCGCTTCGCCCCTGCCCATGGTCGCCATCCTGTTAGCGCAGCGCCTGCACGCTCCAAACCTGGTCTACATCAATATCACGGGCGGCATCAATGCGCGGCCCGAATCTCTGCCGCAGACGACGGTCGATCCCAGGCTGACGCATGGTTCGCATAGCATCTTCAAGCTGGCGGACCTGTTTGATATGTCGGCGCGCGGGGACCTGGATACGGCCTTTCTCGGCGGAGTTCAGATCGACGCCGAGGGCCGCATCAACATGAGCGTGATCGGCCCCTACGACCATCCCAAGGTACGCCTGCCGGGTGGAGCAGGCAGCGCCGCTATTCTCCCCACGGCTAAACGTACCATTCTATGGCGTACCAGGCACGACCCGCGCACTTTCGTCGAGAAGCTCTCGTTCGTGACCGCGGGTGGGAAGGTTGATCGCGTCGTGACTCCGCTGTGCATCTTTGTAAAACGCGCAGATGGCCGCCTGCACCTGGAAAGTATTCATCCTTACACTTCAGCGGAAGAGGTTAAAAAGCAGACGGGTTTTCCCGTGGAGACCGGGGGGGTGCCCGTGACGCCTCCTCCTACTGCCGAAGAGTTGGCCGCTCTGGCAGAGGTAGACCCGCAGCGGGTGCGGCTGGTGGAATTCAAGGGATAAGTAGGCGTTACCTTCCTACGCTCCTGTCGATCTTTCCCCCGTTATTCAGCAGGATAGCGCGGGCGCGTGACTTGCGCGCGATGTTCTCAGCATCGGGAAGGCGTACCGCAATCACGTTGCGCTCTTCTGGACCTGCTCGTTTATTGGCCGTGCTGGTCCTCGTCAGGTCTTGCCCGATTGCCCCGCGCACGCGGCCGCGCATGAGCAACCCCAGGATTATTCCTAATATGATACCGGCCGCGACTCCCCCCAGGGTAGCCGCAATTTCCGGCAGGGCTGTAAAGGCGAAGTGGGCCGCAAATAATACTCCTCCCAGTATCACGCCACAGAGAACGGCAAGCAGGACAACCACCGCCGGGTTGGGTCCGCCGCGGCTCGTTTGTAGGAAGGCATCGCGGCGCTCGCGATTGGGTCCGTGCTCGCGAAACTCACCGCCAACCACTGCACGCGACGTGAGGCGATAGACCTCGTCCTCGCCAAACCCTTCTTTGTGGAGTTTTGTCTCTGCCGCTTCGGCCTTGCTCTCATCGCTGAAGACCGCCAGCAGATCGTACTCGGCACTTTGTTGTTGTTGCATGTAGATAGCTCCTGAAGCGATATGGTCTGTTCTCTCATGACACATTTTGACATCCTCCCCACGGCTAAAGCCAGGGGATTTCTCTCGTCACCGAGAGGGTTTCCTGCTTCGCTGAGGGCTGCCAGGTTTGACTTTCACCGGCCCTGGTCTTACGCTCCCTCCACAGGCTTCAAATTGTCTCACGTTTCCCGTCAATGGTCTAACCTTTTGAGATTCTGATTATGAGATGACATTTGAGATTCGTCAAGGAGGCCTTCGTGAGGGGGGGGTCAGTTCAAAACATGACCTCATCTTGCATGGGCCTCCCAAATGCACAAGCTGGCAAGCTGTTTCACAGCTCGGCTCTTTTGTGTGGTATACTCCTGAGTGTTGGGGATTGGGGGTGAAATACCCAACGACACAGGAAGGAAACGATGCCCAAACCATTACTGCATGCGCTTATCTGGTCGCACGAGCAAAAGCACTATCAACTGTATAGCCACGGCCAACCCGAGCAGTGTTTCCCTCCAGGAGACGAGCCAGCTTTCTCTCGCTGGGTGGACGAGCACGCTGCTTTTGCGTTTGAGGGGCAAGCAGGGCGGATATCGGTCCTCAAAGAAGCGAGGCGTGGCGGAACAGGTTATTGGTATGCCTATCGTACGCACCTTCGCCACACCCGCAAGCGTTATCTGGGACGCACAGCCCAGGTGACGGTGGCACGCTTAGAGGAGGTGGCGAAGGGGCTCACAAGCGAGCCATCGCCTCCTCCTCTTGCCCGCGAGCCGACAGCGCCATCGTCCGAGCAGAGGGGAGCGCTGCTCTCGAGTAAGCTCGCTCCTCCACGTCTTCCGATGTCCCTTGTGGAGCGTTCTCGCTTGCTCAGTGAACTGGATGCGGCACGCTCTCATCCTTTGACGCTCATCTCGGCCTCCGCCGGAAGTGGGAAGACGACCCTCCTCTCGGCATGGGCCACCTCTTCTTGGCAGGGCGTCAAGAGCCGGGCAGCAGGACGCGAACCCGCTCTCGCCTGGCTCTCGCTTGAGGCGTTGGACAATGATGTGGTCCGCTTCTGGGCCTCGGTCATTGCCGCACTGCGGACCTGCCTGCCCAGGGTGGGGAAGACGGCTCTCGAGATGCTGCACTCGCCAGAAGCTCCTCTGCTCACGACCATCCTGACAAACCTGCTCAATGAGCTCGGACAGGCGCGCAGAGAACTCATCCTGGTGTTGGATGACTATCATGTAATCGACGACCAGGTCATCCATGAGGCCATGCTCTTCTTGCTCGATCATCTGCCAGACACCCTGCACCTGGTGCTTGCTACACGTACTGATCCTGAGCTTCCCCTCTCCCGGTTGCGCGTGCGTGGGCAGCTGGTCGAGATCCGCTCCAGTGATTTGCGCTTTACCCAGGAAGAGGCGACCACCTTTCTTTTGCAACGGATGGGCCTGCCCCTCTCGGAAGGAGATGTGGACGCCCTGCACTACCGGACTGAGGGCTGGATCGCCGGTCTGCACCTGGCGGCGCTTTCCCTGCGCAAGCAGCAGGATCTCTCCGGCTGGGTCTCGGACTTTGCTGGCAGCTACCGCTATCTCCTGGACTATGTGCAGCAGGATATTCTCGCGCGATTACCAGTCCCACTTCAGCACTTTCTGCTCCAGACATCGATGGTGAGCAGGATGAATGCCGCCTTATGTCAGGCCATCACCGCAGGGCCGACACTCCAGGCGAGCCAGGAGATGCTGGAGGAGGTGGAGCGAGCCAACCTCTTTGTGGTGCCGCTGGATGAGCAGCGGCAGTGGTACCGCTATCATGATCTGTTTCGTGAGGCGCTGCGCGCCCGTTTGCACGCTTCTCAGCCGGAACTGGTGCCGCTCTTGCACATCCGGGCAGCCCGCTGGTATGAAACGCAGGGCGAGTGGCGAGAGGCCATTACGCACGCGCTGGCCGCGCCTGACTACCCCCTGGCTGCCTCCTTGATGGAGCAGGCTGCTCCTCACTTCTGGCTCAGTGGGGAAGCAAGAACCGTTCATACCTGGGTGCTCGCCCTGCCAGATCCCGTCCTGCGTGTGCATACGAGCCTGGCCCTGGACGCTGCTCTGCGCTTCCTCAACTCCGTCCATATCAGCATCGAAACGGTGCATGCCAGCATGGCCGCCCAGGTGCAGCGAACCATCACGCGCATGGAAGCGATCCTGCACGGGAAGCTCCCGTTTTTGTTAGGAGAGGCAGAGGCGGCGTTGATCGAGCGGCGTCTACGCCTGCTGCGGGCCTTGATCGAGGCCAGAGCCATCATGGGGCGTGGCGACAAAGAGCGCCTGCGTCGCTTGACTCACGAGATAGAAGCGCTGCCCCCCGATGAGGAGGTGAGCTGGAAGATGATCCCGCTCACCTTCGCCTTCTGGCTGACCCTGACGGTCCAGCAAGCAAGTGCTCTGCTGGTGGAAAGGCTGCGCGCGGCGAAGCAGTGGATCAGTGAGGCAGGGGACCACCCGGCGACGTTCCGGGTGATGACCTGGCTGGCCAGAGCCTATATCGAAGCTGGACAGTTGCACCTGGCACACCAGGAAGCGCTGTCAGCACTCGCCCTGCTCGAGCAGATGGGTGGGAGCACCGCAGTAGCAGGATATCTGCTGGCCTCTCTGTTTGACATCTCCTACGCCTGGAACTGGTTGGAAGAGGCGTCTGAGGCGTTGCAGCGTTTGCAGTGTCTCGCGCAGGACTGGCAACAGGTGGAACTGCTGGTGATGGGGGTGAGAGCTATGGTGCGGCTCGCACTCGCAAGAGGGGATCTGGGCACTGCACAAGAGGCACTGCACAAGGCGGAGGTACTTCTTGAGCAGGAGGAATTTGCCAACAATGCTCGCTGGGTGGGAGAGACCCGCGTCCAGGTGTGGCTGGCCCAGGGCAACCTGGCAGAGGCAGGCAATTGGGCCGCACAGATCACACTCTCCCCGGAGGCCTGGAACCCCTTGCACAAATGGGAGGTGCTGCTGCTGGCGCGTGTCTTTTTGGCACAGCGGCAGTACGCCCAGGCGGTCGAGACGCTGGAGCGCTTCAGAGAGCACCTTGACCAGCCAGCAGATATCGAGAAAACGCTCGAATGGATGGTGCTGTCTGTGGTCGCTCTGCACCACGCAGGCAAGAGAGCACAAGCGGCGTCCGTCGCGGCTCGTCTGCTCGCGCTGACCGAGCCCGAGGGTTACATCCGCCTGTATCTGGATGCAGGGGAACTCATGCGTCAGGCCCTCCTGGCGCTCCTGGAAGCTGCGGGCAAAGGGGGCCCACATGCGTCACGAGAGGATGGAAACAGCGTTTCGGCTCATTCCATTTCCAGGTCCTACGTGTCGCGCTTGTTGGCGGTCTTTGAGCAGGAGGAACAGACACACGCTCACAGAGCTGGCATACCCCTCGCAAGCTGGCAAGAGATCCAGCCTGTGCCTCCAGCAGCCGAAGTGCAAAGGCAAGGGGCTGAGCCACTCTCTCGGCAGGAGCTGAAGGTGCTGCGTTTGCTGGTCACCGGGCAGACGTATGCCGAGATGGCCGAGGCTCTGATCGTCTCCCCCAATACGATTAAGACGCAGGTCAGCAGTATCTATCGCAAGCTGGGCGTGAGCCGGCGCGCCGCAGCCATCGCCGTGACGGCGCGGTTACACCTCCTCTAACCGATGGTCCGCAAGACGAGCCCTTGCCCGTGGTGGAAAATCATCATCCCTCGAATGTGAGAGCATCGTTGCGAAATCACCCGTCCAATCACGAACACAGGTGATGTCAGTTCCCCCACCCCCCGGTTATACTCTTCTCAAGCAGAGCCGAGCTGCACCTACTCAGAACAAAGGGGGGACACCGATGCATGTTTCGATTCGCATCAAAGGGCATCTGGACCCGGGCTGGCAGGAGTGGCTGGAGGGATTACAGATCGTGCATGAGCCAGATGGCACGTCTCGGCTTTCCGGAACGCTTCCAGATCAGCCAGCCCTCCATGGAGTGCTCACGAAGATCAGCCATCTGAGCTTGATGCTGCTCTCGCTCGAAAGCCGGGAAACGACGCCAGACGAGGGCAGATGAGGTCCTTCTAAGAAGGCCTCCCCTCGCAGTCGGATCAGTTTTTTTGCTGATCGACGTTCAGGACACTGTTTGGAAGCGGCAAAATGCTGCTTCCCAGTCTATTCACGAGAGAAGGAGAAATACCGTGAGTAAACTACAAGTTGCAGAGTTTTTGACCCTGGATGGGGTCATGGAAGCGCCTGACCAATGGAACGGACCATTCCTGAATGAAGAAATGGGAGCAGATATCGGTGGCAGCCTCTTTCAGATTGACGCGCTTCTCTACGGGCGCCGGACCTATGAAGAAATGGCAGCCGCCTGGCCATCGAGAGAGGGGGAAATGGCTGACTTCTTTAACCGCATCCCCAAGTTCGTTGTTTCTACGACCCTGGCTTCGGCTTCGTGGAACAATACCAAGTTGATCACGGGGAATATCGTGGAAGAAGTGTCCAGGCTCAAGCACGAGTACGGTCAGGGCATCCTGATCCTGGGCAGCGGCGATCTTGTCCGCCAGCTTGCGCACCATCACCTCATCGATGAGTATTCGCTCGTAGTCTGTCCGCTGATCCTGGGCAATGGCAAGCGACTCTTTCAAGACGCAAGCCGAGCGACGCTGCGACTGGTCACTTCCAAGGCATACACGACAGGCGCCGTTTGGCTCACCTACCAACCGATCAAGGAATGATGGAGACGTTCAGCTCATCAGAAACGTGTGCGAAATGCGCACGTTTCCGATGAGCTTCAGCGCGAGACTCGTGATGCCGAGTCTCGCGCTGAAGCTCATCTGTTTGTCGCAGCAAATCAACGGTTTTGAGACGCCTCGGTTCGTGCTTGCGCTCTTTGAGCCTCTGAAAGGGCCGTAAGCGCTACAGGTGGTTCCGTCATAACACATCTTCTCCCATACGCAAGGAACCAATAGCACGATCTCCCTCTCAGTGTGTCCGATCGCCCGCATAATTGTCAAAATTCCGCTCATGGAATTCCAAGATTTACGACCAGAGGCTCATTAACTTCGTGGTACAATCATAAAAAAATATGTAAGACGTACCAAGGAGTAACGCGCCATGTCCCGGCCTCACGGCTCTACCTTCGCAGCACAAACGCCAGGGGAAGCGGTTTCACGCAAGCGTCCCAGCAGCGTGCCGCTGCGCATCTTCGCTATCTGCCTGACCTCGGTGACGATCACCGTGCATTACACGAACTACGGTCCTCTTATCCCGACTCTGCGCGGCGACCTGCATGTCGATAGCAGCCAGGTTGGACTGCTCTCGACCCTGCTATTTCTGGGGCTGGCAGTTGCTTATATCCCGGCAGGAGTGTTGATTGACCGCTACGGCTCGCGCCCTGTATTGCTTGGTTCCACGATCACCATCGCCCTGGGTGGGATATTGCTGCCGCTCTTTCCCAATTTTAGCTGGATGCTTGCCTGTCGAGCCGTGATAGGTCTCGGCCTGGGAGGTGGCTTTGTGTCGGGTGCTCACATTGCAGCCAACCTGGGCAAACACTCGTCCCTGGGACAGGGACTCTATGGAGGCGCCATACAGGTGGGAACCGGGCTCGGGCTGCTGGTGACGCCGCTGCTGCTCGCGCACTTTGGCTGGCGCGGCGCTTTTCTGTGCTGGGGGCTACTTGCCCTGGCGGCTGTCGTTGTATGGCTCTTCGTCAACGACGGCGAAGAAAGCCATACTCCCAGCAAAATCGACATCAGAAGCGGTATACGCTCACCGGCGGTATGGACACTCGGGCTGTCACACCTGGGCACCTTTGGACTCGGCAACGCCATTGCGGCATGGATCTCCGTCTACCTGGCCTTCCAATATAACCTGCCACTGGCACTGGCTGCCACGTTCGGTTCCATAGCATTGCTGAGCGGCGTGTTCTTTCGTCCCCTCGGGGGCATACTGATAGCAAGGCGCGTGATCGGTCCTATCCCGCTGCTGCGCTTGGGCACTATCATGAACTGCGCCGGGGTCGGGCTGCTCGCCATTCCTGTGCGCTTCCCGCCGCTGGCCGTGGCGGGCCTGGCGCTGATCGGTATCGGCGCTACCATACCTTATACCTCCGTCTTCAACGAGGCGGCACGCCTGCGCGGAGTCGGCAAAGGAGTCTCACAGGCCCTGGTCAGCATCATTTCTATCCCGGCGGTAATCGTGGGGCCGCCGTTGATCGGCTTTTTTTACCAGCACACCAGTAATTTCACCCTGGCCTTCGGCTCGGTGATGATCTTCGGCTTTATCGCCATTACTGCCTCGTTCCTGGCGGGACCAGCGGTGAAGCGCGAAACAGTGGTATAGAACGCCTTATTGCTTATCCTGGAGGAAATCTTCGGGGTTGACGAAGAGTTGTACATAGCCACACTGAGTACACACCAGTGGAGTAATGGTCGATCCCAGTACAGTATGTCTTGGCGAAATCACATGTGTATATTGACTTTGGGTGAACTGACTCCATCTGCGATATCGCGGATCGGCATTACATACGGGGCATGGCTGAGCTAGATTAGTGACATATGGCTGCATTTATAGTATCCTCCAATTAGAAGCCTGGCGGCCAGGAAACGTGCTGTTTTCCAAGAAGGCATTGTAGCAAATTTTTGTTGATTGGTGTTATAGGATAGCAGGAATCCCGGAAATTCCTACCTTTCCGACGATTTGTGCGCTACTTTCTCTCATAGTGGGACGTTTACTTAGCAATGATTGAAAATTAGCACCTAGGGAGAACTGACACATGCAAAGACCAAAAGCTATCATTTTCGATCTTGATGGCGTTCTGACCGATACGTCAGAATATCACTATCAATCCTGGAAGAGGCTGGCGGACGAAGAGGGCATTCCCTTCACGCGGCAGGAGAATGATGAGCACCTGCGAGGCGTCAGTCGCGCAGAGTCGTTGACCTATTTACTCAAAGGCCGCAAGGTCTCGGATGCAAAGTTTCAGGAGTTGATGGATCGCAAGAACCGTTACTATCATGAGATGATTAAGAAGATGACGCCCAAAGACCTGGTGGAAGGGGGCAGGCAACTGTTAGAGGAAATCAGGCAGGCGGGAATTAAGATCGCCGTTGCCTCGGGCAGCAAAAATGCTCATACTGTACTCGATCTCTTGCAAATTATGGACCTTCTCGACGCCGTTGCCGATGGCTATAGCGTCTCTAACAGCAAGCCCGCGCCCGATATCTTTGTCTATGCAGCAGGCATGGTACGTATACCCACTTCCGAGAGCCTGGTCGTCGAAGATGCTGATGCAGGTATCGAGAGTGCAAAGGCCGGGGGGATGCAGGCAGTTGGCATTGGTCCAGCGGAACGTTTTCATCGAGCAGACAAAGTGCTGCCTTCGCTCGCGAACAAACATTTGCAAGACCTGATAAGCTGATGATCTCCGTCCTCCGGGGGCGCGATAAATCGGCCCCTACGGGATGGAGTTAGGGAGGATAAAATATCTGTGAACCTCTGGAACATAGAAGAAGATAAATTTGACCCCAAGAGGCTAAACATCCAGGAAACGGTGTATACCATAGGCAATGGCTATTTCGGTACACGAGGCACTTTAGAGGAAGGCTATGTTGGGTCTGAACCTGCTACCCTGCTCTTCGGTGTTTTCGACAGGATTCCCATAGGAAGAGAAGAACTGGCGAATGCGCCTGACTGGCTGCCGCTCAAACTATTTGTCAACGGTGAGCGTTTTCGCCTGGATAGAGGCAAGCTTCTCGCATACCAGCGCACGCTAGATATGTACAACGGCGTTCTTACGCGTACTATGCGCTGGGAAAGCCTTGAAGGCATGCAGCTGACGATAAAGAGCGAGCGTTTCGCCAGCCTGGCTGACGAGCATGCCGGCGCTATGCGCTACCATGTCACCATCGATGAGCTGCCGGGTGCGGTGGGTGGAAGCGAGGGGCAAGAGGTGGACGTGATCCTGTGGGGAACGTTCAACATGGCGGTGGGTAACTACGATCTCATGCACTGGGAGAGCATCGAACAGGGAAAAGAGGACGACCTGATCTGGTTTCAGACGCAGACGCGGCACAAGACCGTGCAACTGGTGCAGACTGTGAGTTTTGATACCCAGGCGCCTGGCTTCCAGAAAGAGCCATTCTACTCGGATTTTGCGCCGGGCTGGCGCCTGCGCGGAAACCTGGGCGTAGGATCAACGCTCACGGCGGAGAAGCTGGTCGTCATGTATACATCGCGTGACACGGAGTCTCCCCGCATGGCGGCACTCGAGCACCACCACAGGATTTACGACGGCGGAGAGCCACTACAACAGCGGCCTGCCAGCGCAACGGAAGCGGGGACGACCCCATACGAAGCGCTGCTGGCACAACACGAGGAAGCCTGGCACGGCTACTGGCAAGAGGCAGATGTTGTCATCGAGGGCGATGACCAGGCGCAACTGGGTATGCGCTACAATATCTATCAACTACGCATCAGCACCTCTTCGCATGACAGTCGCTACAGTATTGCAGCCAAGGGGTTGACGGGCTTTGGCTACCGGGGCCACGTCTTCCATGATACCGAAATTTTCATGCTGCCTTTCTTCACCTATGTCCAGCCCGCTATCGCCCGCAACCTGCTGTTCTATCGCTACAGGCTGCTACCGGCTGCGCGCAAAAAGGCGAAGGAGAACGACTGCAAGGGCGCGCAATATCCCTGGGAGAGCACACTAGATGGTGAAGAAGCTACCCCAGAGGCGATCATCCACCCGGAAAGCGGCGAAATCATCCCTATCCTGAACGGCCAGATCGAACTGCATATCAGCGCCAGTATCGCGTATGCTGTCTGGAATTACTGGCGTGTCACGGGCGATGACGAATTTATGCGGAACTATGGAGCAGAGATCGTGCTATCTACGGCAGCATTCTGGGTGAGCCGGGCCGAGTTCAATGCAAAACTGGGCGAGTACGAGATCAACGACGTGATCGGCCCTGACGAGTGGCACGAACATGTCGACAATAACACCTACACCAACTACATGGCGAAGTGGAACATCCAGGCAGCACTTAAGAGCTTGCACTGGCTGCGTTCGACCGACGCCGATAAGGCTGAGCAACTGGCGCAGCAGCTCGAACTCAACGAACAGCAACTGGATCACTGGCGCGAGGTTAGTAGCAATATGCGTATCCTCCAGGACCAGCAGACGGGCCTGTTCGAGCAGTTTGAAGGTTTTTTCAAGCTCGAGTTCCTCGACCAGAGCAAGTTCAGCGGCCGCAAGACCTCCTACCAGGGTTTGCTCGGCATAGAAGTGGTGCAGCGATACCAGATCAGCAAGCAGGCAGACGTGTTGATGCTGCTGACGGTGCTGAACGAGCATTTTGATCTACCAACCAAGCGGGTCAACTGGGACTATTACTTTCCCATCACCGACCATGACTATGGTTCGTCACTCACCCCGGCGCTGCACTGCATTCTCGCGTGCGAGATGGGCCTGACCGACGAAGCCTACAGGATGTTCATGAAGGGCGCGTTGATCGACCTGGAGGACCTGCGCGGCAACACGGCGGAGGGTATTCACGACGCCTGTTCGGGAGCGGTGTGGCAGGCGGCGGTATTCGGCTTTGCCGGCCTGCGCCTTAATGATGAAGGTTATACCACGAAGCCAACCTGGCCCGATGGCTGGACGCGCCTGGCCTTTAATTTCCATCACCAGGGGAAGCCGATCCGCGTCGACTTGCGGAGGGAATGATATTGGAGAAAGCGTATGTCTCAGAGGCACGCACTTTGGGCTTTTATGATTGGATGTCTTATTTTCTTGCTTACAGCCTGCGCCGCAGGCCCTTCGGCAACGCAGGCTCCTGGGGCATCACCAACGGCAGCTGCTCCTACAGCGACGTCGCAGCCAACGGCGACAACGCTGCCAGTGGGAACGGTGCTCTACCAGGCGAGCTGGTCCCATGGGCTCTCCGGCTGGCAGGGCACGCACGGGTGGAAGGTGGTTAACGGGCAGCTTGTGGCCGATTCCAGTGGCCCGAACATTCTCGCTATTCCTTACAGACCAACGGTGAGCGATTACGCGGTCGAGGTTCGCCTGCGGGTCGTGCGTTTGCTCAAGCCGAACGGGGGCTACTTCACTATTGCTGCTCCCAAGACGACGGGAAAAGATGGCTACCAGGCAGGGGTCAATAACCTGCTGGGGATAGAGCCACGTCCAAATGGAAGCCATCCACAGGCGCAGGTGTTCATAGATCCTTCCAGTTCTATGGCGCCAGGCAGTGCTCTGCCGATTGATTACGAGCCGGGCTCCGGGTGGCATATCTACCGCGTCGAGGTCCTGGGGAACGAGGCGCGTTTGCTGGCGGATGGTGTGCAAATAGGACGGGCGAGCAGTGAGCAGACCAACGTGCTCTCGAACGGGCCGATCAATTTGAGTACGGCGTTGATTGTGCTGCGGGTGAGCAGTGTGCGCGTTGTCGCGGTGTAGGAAGGCTGGCGGCCGCTTTTTGCCGGACCGTGGCGGAAACGCTATTGACATTTGGGTGCAGGGCAGGTATGATATGGCGGTGGCAAGTTATGGGAAAAGGCCACGAAGCAGGAAATGAGGCGCATTCGTCTAGCGGCCTAGGACATCGCCCTCTCAAGGCGGAGATCACGGGTTCGAATCCCGTATGCGCTACCAACCACGTTTTCAAAGATGCCTCAAGCCAGATGAGAAGTGGCCTGGGGCGTTTCGTTTTCTCCCACTACCCTCGCTATGTAGCAACCATGTAGCAACGGGGCAGGTGTGCTTTGCCAAGCACTATGGCTCTATCGCATCCTTGCTGATCCGCAAGAGGCCAGTTTACCGCGAGTCGGGGTGGTCTGCTCCTGGCTGCTCTTCTCGACGTGAGAGAGCCCCTCCCGAGGCGATCTCGTGCTTCAACGGGCGAATCCATAGCGAGAGAGAGGCAGGCTGCATCGTCTCCTGCACGATAGCCAGCAACTGCTCGTGCAACTGATCCAGGTCCACCTCCTGGCGCAAGCTGGCGCTGAAGGCTGCGATGGTCCTGGCAGCGTCATACTTGCGGCGATAGAAACGCCGGTCGATGGTGCGCTGAATGCCATGGCGCAGGGGCTGGAAGAGGGCGGCAACGATCAGGGTCGAGCCGACCAGGATGAGCGGAGATTGCGCCGCCCGTGGGCTGAAGGTTGCGAACGCCACCTGCAAGCCAAGAACTAGCCCGACATACAACACGGCCAGGGTAGCGGTGAGCAGGGTATAGACCAGCGTGCGTCTGACAAACACATCGATATCGAAAGCATTGGCATACAGGACTGCCATCAAGAAACCCGCGATATTGATACCACAGCCAAAGAAACCCGCGATATTGACGATGAGCAAGGCGAACGAGTCTGCCGGAGCGAGGGCTGGTAAGAGGAGAAAAACCAGGAGAATGATCAGGATGAAGAGGCTCAAACTCACAATAATCCACTTGGTGGCAGCTCGCTCCTTCGGGTTCAAGAGACGGCGAGAACGATAGATTAAGATACCGACAATAATCGGAAAGCTGAGCAGACTGAACACCGTGTTGATCAGGACAAAGACAGGAGTAGTGATGAAGGCGAAGAGCACTACTGCCAGGCTATTGACAAGATAAAACCCGAGCACCCAACGAGGGCCAAATTGGCCATTGGGAAAGGTTAAGAGCGCATACATGCCCAGCAGACCCATTCCCAGACCGATCAAGAGTTGCGTGGGCGCATACAGGACAGGATAGGCAGTGGCAAGGGCTGGATAGTCGGTGCCCTCATAGGCGGATAAACCCACGAGAAAAGCGCTCATGCCCAATGGCACCCATTGGCCAGGCTTCTTGAAGACAATGAGCAGCGCAATCCCCACACAGACCAGGATATAGAGCACCTGGATCACCAGATAGAGGTTGGCGTAGAACGGGATGGAGAGGCCCAACTGCTCCAGGGCGCGTACATTCCCAGGTGTGAGCGAGCACCCACTGGAACAGACCGTGCGCAAGTAGGCATAGCCCAGCGGGAAACCCACAATATGACCAACTAAGATGAGAAGCGTATAGGCGAGAAAGCCAGCAGTCATAAGCCAGGTTGTGCGTGGACGAGAGGGTGGGTTGAATGCCTCCTGAGTGGGCGTATCGAGAGCAACCGTCATACTCATCTCCTGGTGAACGCCAGCCCGCTGGCAGTCGCGCTATCATCGCCACCCACACATGGTGGCCGAGTCTATCTCAGCCTTAGTATAGCATACCACCGTTTCAAAAGCGTTACGACAAGCGTTAGAACCATTGTCGACAGCAGCGAGAGTGCGCAGGAGCCAAACCTTTTGGGCAAAGTACAGAAGAACAAAATCAGCAGAAGATTATTGCAGCTATTAAACAGTGGTTTGCCACCCATAACCGCTGGTTGTCCATCTTTGATAACGCAGATGATCTCTCCCTCGTCGAGGAGTTTCTACCCATTGGGGGAAAGGGACACCTCCTGCTCACTACTCGCGCCCAGGCCCCCGGCCTGCTCGCTCAGGGCATCAAGGTTGAAGAGATGACCCAACAGGAGGGCATGCTTCTGCTCCTCCGACGTGCCGGTCTACTGGTAGGCCCATTTCATTGTCTCAAGAGGTCTGGATAGTGCTGAGGGGTCTTGCATCCATTCCTCGTACGTTTGTGCCATAAGCCGGATTGTTTCGGGAGACAGCAAATGCTGCTCATGAAGTCCACACTTTCGCATTACTAAACACCACCTCGGTCGGACTATTCACATCAAATGCAACAACGCCTATTTGGCCCTGGCTGTAGCTGCTGTCGCTGTAACTATCGATTTTATGATGATTCACATACAGATCGATGGTACTGCCGCTGGCTACAACTGCCACCAGGTTGGACTGATTCAGCCCAGTGTTGATGGCAGCACTATAACCGTTGCGTAATGGTTTAAGCGTACAATTAACTTTACAATTGTTGTAGGTCCCTAATTCATAACTCCCATTTTGGCCGATGAAAAAGTAGTAACCGTTCCCCTTTGTTTCATCGTCACGGAAGATAATGTCTCCTCCTCCATCGCCTTTGACAATTGTCATCTGTATTTGATAGGCAAAATCACTGAAGTTGGTGCTAGCCACGCAGCCTTTACCTTGATTCTGTTGAATTGCATTCACGTGATACGCTCCTCCCGTGAAATCACAAGTACCTAAACTATCACCACCCTCGCTCCAGGAGTAACCGTGGCTATTATCGCTCAAGGGGTCATCAAGTGCCAGCGTTCCATAGGGAGGATAGGGAATTTGCTGATTGCTCCTGGTGAAATAGAAGAATCCAACGCTGCCCCCCACTGCAACGAGTAACGCCAATCCCACCAGTAGAATTGCTGTACCGAGACCACGACGGCGGTTCATGGTCTCTGTGCTGGCGCTGGCGCGGGAGGGAGGAGCAAGTTCCGCTGCACCTGTGGGGTCGGTTACGGGATCGCTTACACGAGGTTGCTCCTGCGAAAGTCCCTGGGGAGCAAGTACTGCTGCACCTGAGTCTGTTACGGAGCCACTGTTGATGACCGTCTCATCACTATTGGCGTTGGATAGGAAAGCCTGCTCTTCTGGGGGTGCAATCGTAATGGTGAGGATCAATGCCCCTGATGAGTCACGATCACTGGCTGGTTCGACCTGTCCTTCTAAGCGGATAATCTGCCCATTATGAGCGCCTGCTGGCACAGAGACAGGAACTTGCCTGCCTCCTCGCAGGGTGAGTGTACGGTTGGTACCCGACAGTGCCTCTGCCTCGCTGATTACTAAGGCGGCGCGAATATCGCTGCTGTTTAGCTCGTGTGGAGTGTTTGCTATAGTGGGACCGGAGCTATCAACGGGCAAGGCCTGCTGGAAGGCGCGTGCAAAGGCTGAGATGGAAGCAAAGCGCTCTTCCGGTTTTTTCGCCAGCGCATGCAGCAGCACCGTATCGACGTCCGCCGGAAGGTGTGGATTGAGTTTGCCCGGGGGTTGTGGTATCACATGGAGGTGCTGATACATCACTTGCCCTAAGCCTCCTTGAAAAGGAGGACGACCTGTCAACAGATCGTAGGCCATAATCGCCAGGGCATACTGGTCGGTTGCCGCGACGGAAGTCCCTTCCCACTGTTCCGGGGCCATGTATGCTGGCGTGCCGCGAACAGATTGGCTCATAGTTGCAGTAGCGCTGGCGGATTTTGCCACGCCAAAATCCGCCAGCATCAGATCAGGACGGCCTGAAGCATCTTCACTACCGCGAATGAGAAAATTGGAGGGTTTGACATCCTGGTGGACAACCTGGTGGTTGTGGGCGTACTGAAGGGCACTGGCAGCCTGCTGTACAATCAATCCAACATCTTGTGGAGAGAGCAAGGCAGTATTCCTGCGCTGTTGCATCCAGGCAGCAAGGGTGTCCTCTTTACAAAAGGGCATCACCATATAGGTCAGTGTCATTCCATGGATGGTTGCCTCGCCAAAGTCAAAGAGTGGCAGGATGTGAGGATGGTTGAACATGGCGATAGCCCTGGCCTCGCGCAGGAAAAGACGAGTCGCATCGGGGTCGGGATACTCAGCCTGAATGACCTTGATGGCGACTTGCCGTCTCAACTGCTCATCCTCCGCGAGGTAGACTTCGCCCATGCCCCCGCGTCCGAGCAGGCGTAGAAGGCGGAAGCGGCCTATGTGTGACTCTGCTAATGACATTGTTCCCACCTTGCTTAAAGTAGGCAAAAAATAGAGTGAAAGCACATCTATAACGACAGGAATAGTATATCACATGTTTTATGTGGTAACTACCCAGGAGGGGATTGCTGCTTTTATCCCAGGAGGTGGAGTGAAGGATACAGGATGCCCAGGGCATAATGGGATAACCTAAGCACTTGAGAAGGATTGAACTTTTGCGCTATAGTAACATGTAGTGTTGCGCCAGACATCACCTATGCTGGCGCAAACATCACATTTAGCACGAAAGGAACTTCTATGCATAAAAAATTGATTTGCGGACTGGTAATAGTGGGGTTGCTTACCATTTTCGCCAGCGCCTGCGGCATCAGGGACGCCAGCAATTCCTCGCTGCCAGCGGTTCACATGGGCGGGGCCACCTTCCTGCAAACATCGATCACTATCCATAAAGGCGATATGCTGAACCTGGTGGACGATGTAGCGTCCACACATATCATCGCCAATGGCACGTGGGACAACGGGGCTGCGAAGCCACACGTGGAAAGCGGCGCGCCCACTATCAATCAGACATACGCCGGCAACGATAGCTCTGCCGTCGGCCCATTCAACACAGCAGGGACTTTTAAGTTGTACTGCACGATCCACACCAATATGAATCTGACGGTCGTCGTCCAGTAGGCAATATTCCGCCTATCTTACGTTTATTGGAACAGGATAGCTTTGCTGGCTCCGCTGCGCCATGCCATAGTACTTTTATGGCAGAACATGCAGAGGTCACACAGCTAGCATGCTATACTGTTCCGAGAAACTTTGAGTAGATAAAGGCGGTCCTGACCCTATGCGGTGGCAGTCACGGAAACAACTGAAATTCCCTACTTCTTTTTCCTTTTATTGCAAATGCAGCGCTATAGTACTTCTCTTCACGTTGTGTGCGCTCAGCGTTGCTTGCGGCACCAGCAATAGCAGCCAGGTAGATCCAAGCAACCAGTCTGTCACCGTTACTATCGACTTGAACGGTTCTAACGCTTCACCCACGCCGCCGCTACCGGATTACCTGTGTGGAGCATGGGCGACCAATACTTCGCCTGGCTTCAACCCAAACGCTCCCATTAACGTCTTTGCTAAATTCGTCCATACTGTTAATAATAACCCTGTCGGTGTGGATGGCGCCACAGCCACGGCTCAAATAGACTGGCCCGATGGCACTACCGACACGGCGACGGCAAAGACGACTTCCGACGGATTAGCAGTTATTCCTATTATGCTGAAGCCAAATGCCGTCAATAAAATAGTGCTTGTGCAGGTTACGTTCACCAAGGACGGTATTCCCCCCTGCGAGGTACCTCAACCGGCTTATTTCACGCCGACCCTGGCTTCTCCTACGGTGACACCGCCTCCTCCACAGCCGACATCGCCGGTCAGTACGCCAACCATTATAATCACACCGCCAGTGAGACCAACGATCACGCCTATCGGGGGAAATACAACGCCGGGGCCGGCAGCTTCGCCGGGACCTTAATTCCAGCGGGTAACATATCCAGCATGTCAATGACCCCACAGCTAAAGCTGGGGGACTCCTGCGGCATCTTGTTGAACGAACCACTTGCAAATTGTCGCTAATCTATGCATAATTGCAGCAGGGAGAGAAAAACATGAACCGCAGGGAATTGCTCAACGAGCGACGACAGAATATGCTGCAACAGAAACAGACAGATACTCTACCTGCTATTGCTGGCGATGCCTCCAATGGGAAGGGCGCGGGGCGGCACGCGAAGCACCTGCGTGAAGAAAATATGCGCCTGCGCTGGGAACTCAGCAACTTGCAAGAACAGTTTGATAAAGAACTTGAGGCGATGCACAACAGTTACCAGCAGCAAATCGTAGAATACCAGAACCAGTTGCGCGACTTGATGGAAGACCATAACCGCATACAGGGGGCAAAGTTAGAGCTGGAACAGCACTACCAGCAGCTTTACCATAATTTCCAGAATGCCGTCGAGGAAGAAGCGCAAAAGATGGTGACCGAGGCAGTGAGCACGGTTGAAATCACACCTGAACATACTCCTGTACTGCTGCGCGATGCGAGGAAGACTATAGAGCTTCATGCCAGGCAGGTAGAAGATAAACATGTAGCGCAGGCGCTCAACTTGATGCGCGAGGCACAACGTAAAGCCCAGCAGTTGGAGCAAGAGCTTGACCACGAGCGGCGGCAGATGCAGGCCGAACGCCAGAGCGTGCTCAACTTTCAAAACCGTGTGCGCGAGCAGGAGAAGCTGCGTTTTGAGGCACAACGGACGCGATTACATGCCCAATGGACAGGAACGGTCACTATGATGGTCATCATTAGCGTGATAGGTTTTCTTGTCATCCAGGCATGTGTTTTCTATTTTGTAGACGCGTCGTTTTCCTTCTCATCTATCGCGGCCATTTTTGTCTGCACGATGTTGTCCTTTTTCGTTGCGCGCCTGGCAATCTTCCTCAACCACATCCGCGAGACCACGCCACATACAAAGCCTGTGAAGAAGTCATGAACCTCAGGCATGAATGCCGGGGCTTGCAGTCACCCTTATCCATCCTGCGGCGGTTTTGGTGAATGCCCTTCCACCCCAGGGCCGATAAATCGGCGATGGGCACAGTGAACCGGCCCCTACGGATTACCTGCGCAAGCTGAGAATTGTTCGCACTTTCTTGCGATTACTGGCCGCGGCACCGCTTTCCAGGTAAGCCTCGAAGGCGGTCTGCTGGATACCTGTGCTCATGGTAGGGTAGACATGGATAGTATCGCGGATATCTTTGAGCGCCAGGTTATGTTGCATGGCGAGTGACAATTCGCCGAGCATTTCACCGGCACGCGCGCCGACCATGTGCGCACCTACGATCTCGTCTTTTTTGCCTGCGAGGACCAATTTGATGAAGCCAACGGTCTCGTTCTCTGCCTGCGCCCGGTCGATCTCGCTCCAGGGGAATTTGACGATACGCACCTGACTATGCTGCTTCCCCGCCTCGTCAGGGGTCAGGCCGATGCGAGCTGCCTCAGGATCGGTGAAGGTGCACCAGGGCACAACACGATAATCAACCTTCTTCTTGCCGACCGGCACCAGCGCGTTGCGTACAGCCACACTGGCCTGGTACGCCGCGACATGGGTAAAGAGATAGCCGCCGGTGACATCGCCAATGGCCAGGATATTCGATGATGATGTCTGGAGATGCTCATCGACCTGGATACCTCTGTTATCGTACTTGACGCCGGCTGCTTCCAGGTTCAGTCCCTCGACGTTGGGCCGGCGACCCAGGGCCAGCAGGATTTCATCAGCTTCAATGTTGAGGAGATTATCTCCCTGCCTGGCGACAACCACCTTTATATGCCCATTGCGACCGGCCTTCACGAAGCGCGCGCCCGTATAAATATTGATGCCCTCGGTCCTGAGGACCGAGGCAATTGTGGACGAGACCTCCGGGTCTTCTTTAGGCAGAACGCGGTCAGGCCCCTGGATAATCGTCACAGTTGCACCCAGCCGCCTGAATGACTGGCCGAGTTCCATGCCCATGGGGCCGCCACCAATGATCACTATCGAGGCCGGCAAATGCAGCAGGCTGAAGGTATGTTCGTTGGTCAGGTAGCCCACTTCCTCCAGCCCCTCCACGTCAGGAGTTGCTGGGCGCGAACCGGTGGCAATCAAGGTATTGCGGCTCGTAATTTCCTCGCCATTCAGGCTCAGTTCAGTAGGGGACTTAAAAGCCACTTTGCCAAATTTGACGGTGACGCCCTCTGTATAGGTTTTCTCGCTCTCGGCCACGCGATCGATGACACCCTGTATATACTGGCTGATCTTCGCCATATCCACGCCCAGGTTGGCAGGCACCAGCCCCAGGGCAGCAGCATCCCTGGCCTGTTGTACTATGCGCGCCACGTGGATCAGGCTCTTGCTGGGCACACACCCATAGTTCAAACAATCTCCACCCAGGCGCTCTTTATCGATGAGCAACACATTTGCACCGAGCGCCGCCGCTACGCGCGCGGCCGTAAGCCCGCCGGAGCCGCCGCCTATAATTGTCAAATCATATTGTGTACGCGCCATCCAGTCCTCCTTGCAATGCTCCGCAGTGCAACTTAGTAGTCATCATGCCCATTATAAAGCGCCATAAAAATCACCGTCTATCTCTATGCGAGCGTGTTATGATTAGATGCCGTAGGCAAAGTAATCCAGTAATTGTCTAAATGCATACTGCTACATACTCACCACTGGAAATAATGCGGTATACTTTTATCAAATGCATTCGAGTACTTGTAAGGAGACTCTTCATGATCCAACAGACCCACACAGCAGGCGGGCCCCAACAGCATACCATCTGGCAAGATGGCCAGGTGCCGGAGCCCTGCGTCATCGTCATCTTTGGCGCCACGGGCGATCTGACGCAGCGTAAGCTCCTACCCACGCTGGCACATCTGATGCACGATCATCCTCTGCCGGAAAGCTTCAAGATTGTTGCCTTTGCGCGCCGCCCTATGAATGATGATCAATGGCGTAAAATGGCCCTGGACTCGGTCAACAAATACCTGCCACCAGACGACAAACTCGATAGCAACGCGCAAAAGGCTTTTGCGCGCAATTTATATTACTGCCAGTCCGATTTCAATGACCGCGAAGGGTACTATAAGCTTGCTGATTTACTTGAACGACTCGACAACGAGCAGGGCACCGGCGGGAACCGCATATACTACCTGGCTACTCCCCCCAGCACCGACTCCGAGATCATTTACCAGCTTGGCGGGGCCGGGCTTGCACGGCCCTCGCACGTTAACGGAGACGAGGAGTCCTGGACGCGTATCGTGATCGAGAAGCCATTCGGACGCGACCTCGCCTCCGCCCAGAAGCTTAATCGCGAACTTGCCCGCGTCTTTCGAGAGAAACAGATCTACCGCATCGATCACTACATGGGCAAAGAAACGGTGCAAAACCTGCTGGCATTCCGTTTCGCCAATGGCATATTCGAGCCCCTGTGGAACCAGAAATATATCGATCACGTGCAGATTCTGGTAGCCGAGAGCCTGGGCATCGGCACCCGCGCCGAATACTACGAGGAGTCAGGCGCTATTCGCGATATGGTGCAGAACCATATCATGCAGGTCCTCTGTCTCACCACTATGGAAGCCCCGGTTGCCTTCGATGCCGATGCGATCCGTGACGAAAAGGTCAAGGTCATGCGTGCCATCCCGCCGCTCACCGCGCAAGAGGTGGCAGAGCGCACGATACGAGGGCAGTACACGGCAGGAGTGATCGACGGGCAGCAGGTGGTCGGCTACCAGCAAGAGCAGGGTGTTGCTCCGAACTCAACGACGGAGACCTACGTTGCGCTCAAACTTTTCATCGAGAACTGGCGCTGGGCCGACGTGCCTTTCTACATCCGCACCGGAAAACGCCTGCCGAAGCGCAGCACCGAAGTGACGATCCAGTTCAAACGCGTGCCGCATCAACTCTACAAGCCATCCGAGACGAAGGGACTGGTTCCCAACCGCCTGACTATACGCATTCAACCGGACGAGGGTATTTCTCTCAAATTCGCGGCCAAGGTTCCGGGCGCAGCACGCCATCTGAGCGATGTTGACATGAATTTTTCCTATGCCAGCGCCTTCGGCATAGAACCGCCCGACGCATACGAGCGCCTGCTGGCCGACTGTATGGTAGGGGACTCCACGCTGTTCATCCGCCGAGACGAGACCGAGATGTCCTGGTGCATCGTGGATAGCATTACCAATGCCTGGAAGGATATGCCTGCAAGCACTGTCTATCCTTACCCGGCAGGAACATGGGGTCCGCCCGAGGCCGACGCGCTGATCGAGAAAGACGGGCGCCAGTGGGATAATCCGTGAGTGTGAGAACACTAGGCTATCAGTTCCTCCATCTGTTTCAGATGCGCTTCGAACAGCGACAGCGCCTGGCGTACAGGCTGCGGTGAGGTCATATCTACCCCGGCCTTCTTGAGCAGTTCGATGCTGTAGTTGGAGGAGCCCGAACGGAGAAACTTCAGGTAACGGTCAACCGCGGGCTTGCCTTCGCGGAGAATCTGCTGCACCAGGGCGGAAGCTGCGCTGATACCGGTCGCATACTGGTAGACATAGAAGCTGAAGTAGAAGTGAGGAATGCGCGCCCACTCGATGTCGATGAGGCTATCGATGGTCACTTCTGCACCGTAGTACTTCTCGTTGAGAGCGCGGTACGTGGCGCTGAGCGAATCGGCGGTCAGCGGCTCGCCCTGCTCGGCATGGGAATGTACGAGCTGTTCAAACTCCGCGAACATGGTTTGCCGGAACAGTGTACCGCGGAAGTCCTCCAGCGAGTGGTTGAGGATGGCCAGGCGCAAAGCGCGGTCAGTAGTGATTTTCAGCAGGTATTCGGTCATCAAGCCTTCATTCAAGGTCGAGGCCACCTCGGCCACGAAGGTGGTATAGTCGCCATACTGGTAGGGCTGGTGTGCGCGAGTATAGAACGAGTGCATGGAGTGGCCTAGCTCGTGCGCAAGCGTATACATACCATCGCGATTGTCCTGGAAGTTCATCAATATGAACGGATGCGTGCCATACGCGCCCGAGCTATACGCGCCACTGGCTTTGCCAGGGGTTTCATAGACGTCGATCCAGCGCTGTTGGAAACCCTGCCGCAGGGTACTAATATAATCTTCCCCGAGTGGCGCCAGGGCATTTATAACAGCTTCGCGCGCCTGCTCATAGCTGATCTCGTTCTGAACTTCCTTGACGATAGGCACGTAGAGATCGTACATGTGCAATTCGTCGAGTTGCAGGACGCGCTTGCGCAACTTCAGGTAGCGGTTGAGCAAAGAAATGTGCTCGCTCACCGTTTCAACCAGGTTATCATAGACGCTGGTAGGGATATTGTCGACTGCAAGGGCGCGGTCTCGGCAGGATGCATATGCGCGCTGTTGTGTGTAGAAGATGTCGGCTTTTACTTGCGATGACAGGGTAGTCGCGATGGTATTGCGCTGTTTGAGGAACGTGCCATGCAGGCCCTCGAAGGCTTCTTTACGCACGCGGCGATCTGCGCTGCGGATAAAGACCAGGTAGTTACCTTGCGTCAACTGAACCTCTTCGCCCGCCTCGTTTTTAATCACGGGCAGCGAGAGGTCTGCATTGTCAATCATAGTGAAAATAGTCCCTGGAGCAACGGCGATTTCGCCTGTGGCAGCGAGGACTGCTTCTATCTCTGCTGAACGCACATGAGGTCGCATGCGGTTCAAGTCATCCAATTGATGGCTATAGAGTTCCAGCCCGGGCGCCTCGCGTAGAAATCGATCTAGCGTTGCTTGCGGCAAAGCCAGGATCTCCGGCTCGATGTATGCAGCGGCGGTAGTGGCCCGGACTTGTAACTGCATGGCACGGTCGGCCATACCTTGATACTTACTATTGGTCGTATCTTCGTCCCTACGCATGTGGGCATAGGCAACAAGGCGTCCAAGTTCTTCGAACAACTCATCGCGCTTGCGCAGCACTGTTAACAACGCCTGCCCGCTCTGGGCAAGCGTTCCCTTCAGCGCTTCCAGTTCTGACAAGTGGCGCTGGAGATCCTGGGCCCCGCGCTCCCAGTCATCGTCACTGGAATAGATGCTTTCGAGATTCCATGTATATGCGGGCGGAATTTCGCTGCGCCTGCTAAATGTTTGCAAGATATCACTCCTTGTGATTACTTTTTGTGATTACTTCTCGAGCAGTAAATCGTCCCTGTTTCCCCACTTATCTAGAAAGCGGTAGAAGTTGCGCCTGGTCAGGCGCATTCGCTCGGCATCGGAGAGGTTGGCATCGGGTAGCTCAGGATGGCAGCGCACAGGAAGATCAGGCGTTATCAAAATACGAGCGCCTGTATCACGCACCGCGAAGCTAAAGTCGATATCCATGTAGTAGGGGAAGCGATACTTTTCATCGAAGAGCCCCACGCCCTTGAGCAGGTCGCGCCTGAAGGCCAGGAATAGTCTATCCATCACTTCGACCTCTGCCTGTTTGCTTTCTGCAAAATGACGCAAGTCTCCGGTACTTAGACCTCGCAGGCCTGTGATGCCAACGCTATCGTCGGCCAGCGTCCTTGCCAGGGGTGCGAACACATCTCCGGTCAGCTCAACTCTGCTGTCGAGCAGGAGAATAAACCTGCCCCTGCTGCGTTTCAGGCCGATGTTACGCGCCTCAGCCTCTCCCACCGTACGCGATGTGCGCAATACGTGGAGATGTTTTACAGAGTCCTGGAGTGCAGCCGTCCAGGGTACGAGTTCGTCCTGCGATGCATTATCGACCAGGATAATCTCTATATTGCTCCTATCCGCAAATTCCAGGATGCTCTGGAGGCAGCGCTGCGTCTGCTCAAAGTTGTTACGCGCCAGTATATTCACGGAAAAGGTGTAGCTATCAGGCTCGTCGAGCAGCGAAGGGAGCTGGCGAAGCGTGCGGTAGACCTCTCCGCCGGCATCGACACTGGGGAGGATTACCAGGTGCGCTCCACGAGGATTATCTTTAATAGCATAACCTGCCTCTTCGATTTCTTTTTTTAATGCATCTGCACGATCGTATTGCCCACGTTTGCGTAATATGTCACGTTCATGGGAGAGTGCCAGGATTTCTGGGGGAATTACATGATGATATGGTAGTGTATTCATAATTTATTATTATCCTTTATGCTTAAAGAAGCCTGGTGTGCTACCAGCCGAGGGCGAGGCCATCACAGCGCGGGTCGGCGGCGCCCTCAAACACGTGCGCGGTAGGGTTGATAACGATGGCTTGAGCGTGGCCCATTGCATCTTCCCACGGCTGCCCAACAATTATACGATGACCCAGCAGGTCAAGTTCTAATGGAACACCGCTGAGGAATCGCTCTTCCAGCAGGACCATCTCGATGGTAGAGCCTCGCACACCTTCATCTACACCACGCTGGCCTGACATTTCTTGCCTCTTGCCCGCCATATCTACATTGTAGCGCATGCTGCGCCAGCGCGGGGCAGCAATGGCCTGCTGCGGGTTCAAGCCAAAATCTATCATTGCAGAGAGTAACTGCACGTGAATCTGCGGCTGTCCATCCCCACCCATTGAGCCCAGCGCCATATAGGGCACGCCATTGCGCAGTACCATTGCAGGGGTCAACGTGTGCATCGTGCGTTTTCCCGGCTGCAGGTAATTCACGTGGCGCGGATCAAGGGAAAAGTACGAGCCACGGTTATGCAGCAATACACCTGTATCACCTGCAATGATGCCGCTGCCAAAGCCGAAAGAGAGGCTCTGGATCAAAGAGACGACATTCCCCTCTTTATCGGCAGTGCAGAGGTACATCGTGTCGCCCTCTTTCTCGAGTCCTCCTGCAAAATAGGGCGTTGCTTTTTTCGGGTCAATGCGCTGGCGCTGTTGTCCGGCATAGTCTTTGCTCAGGAGTTGATCGACCGGTACATTGACAAAGTCCGGGTCCGAAACGTAGCTGTCGCGATCGGCAAAAGCCAGCTTTTTCGCCTCGAGCAAGATGTGCAGGTATGGAGCCGTCTGGTAGCCAAGCGATTTGAGATCATAGCCTTCGATGATGTTCAGCATCTCCAGCGCGGCAATGCCCTGTGTATTTGGCGGAAACTCGTAGACATCGTAGCCGCGATAGTTGGTCGAGATAGGAGTGACCCAATCAGAATGGTGCTGCTGCATATCCTCCATACTCAGAACGCCGCCACAGCGCTGCACGTATTCAGTGATACTCTGGGCCAGTGGGCCGCGATAGAAGGCATCGCGCCCTTCCCTGGCGAGCGTGCGATACGTATGAGCCAGGTCTCGCTGGAGCAGGATGTCACCGGTGCGTGGCGGCTGACCCTGCGGTAGAAACACCTCAACGCTGGTGCTCCAGGGCCGCAGTACATCTCTGGTGGCGCGCTGTATCCAATTGCTGAGTTTGGGACTGACCGGCACGCCTTCCCCGGCAAATGCAATGGCAGGAGCAAAGACCGTTTCGGGTGAAAGCCTACCAAAGCGGCCAAGCGCCTCAAACCAACCGTCTACTGCTCCCGGAACAGTTATGGGCAACGGGCCACGCTCAGGAATCTGCCGCATACCTTGCGAGACAAAGTATTCAGGCGTCATGCCCCTTGGAGCGCGACCACTCCCATTGAGCGCGTGCAGTTGCTGTGTTTTCGCCTCCCAGATGAGCATGAACACATCCCCACCTGCCGAACAGGTGGATGGGTAGACGACGGTCATCGCGGCATTGGCAGCAATGGCTGCATCGATGGCATTGCCACCCTGCGTGAGAATCTGGATGCCCGCCTGGGTTGCCAGGTAATGCGCGCAGGCGACCATGCCGCGTGAAGCGAGGGTAGGCTGTTCGGAGAGCATAGCAGGAGACTCCATTTCTAATGTATGCGGCACCGAATAGTGTATGGATATTGTACCTATTATAGCATAAGGCAGGCTACACTTTTTTCTGCTGCTGCTCTGCCAGTTCCTTCACGCGCTGGACGGCCTGGCGGTGGCAAATGACCGTTGTATCATCCATTTCAACCACCACAACATCCTCCAGTCCAATGGTGAAAACCCGGCGTGCGGTGCCGTTATACACGAAGATATTCTGGCTTCCTAACCCCTCGTGATGTCCAACGGTTCTTATCCCCTGCTCATCAGAGGGGAAGAGCGATCCGTACTGTTCCCAGCTGCCTACATCGCTCCAACCGATTTCGACCGGGATAACGACCAGGTTCTTTGTTTTCTCCAGAACGCCGTAATCAATGGAGATAGTGGGGAACGCTGGCCAGAGTTCATCCAGGACCGCTTGCTCCCCCGGCGTTCCCGTAACAGCGGCAATCATAGCGAGCTTTTCAGCCACCCCGGGCAGGTGAGCGTGTAGTTCCGCCAGGATGGTCTTCACCTTCCAGACAAACATGCTGCTGTTCCATACATAATGACCATCCTTCAGGTAGCACTGCGCCGTCGCCAGGTCGGGCTTTTCCACAAAACGCTCCGCTCTGTACGCTTTCAGTCCATATCCTTCACTGACCTGTCCGGCAAAGCGAATGTAGCCATAGCCGGTCTCGGGGGCGGCCGGCGTGATACCAAGCGTAACCAGGTAGCCCTCTCCGGCCAGCTTATAGGCGAGTCGCAAGGCATCATTGAAGACCGGAATATTGGTGATGTAGTGATCGGCGGCCAGCGACGTCATGATTGCTTCCGGGTCCTGGCGAGCGATGGTCGCGGCGGCCCAACCGATGGCGGGCGCTGTATTGCGTCCCACTGGCTCGCCCAGGATATGTGACGCTGGTAATGAAGGCAGGTGCTCGCGCACCAGCCCGGTCATAGCGCGGCCCGTCACGACCCAGGCATGTTCGGGTGTGACCAGGGGCGTAACGCGGAATAACGATTCTTGAATCAAGCTTCTGCCATTGGGCAGGGGTAGAAATTGCTTGGGAAAACTCGGCGTACTGAGAGGCCATAAGCGAGTGCCGCTGCCACCTGCCAGGATAACCGCGTGTAAATGTTCCATAGTTATACCTCGTATTATGTTTTTACGGGAAGGGAATAATTCTTTATATGTGATATGCAAGGATTGTATCGGGGTTTGGAGGTTGTGTCAAATGTTGCTAGGATCGACTCTCCATACTTTAGAAAGAAAGTAGCCCCAACCACAATCGTCAAAATCCACCACCTGCACTTTCTTTTTATGGAAGAGGCAATTGCCAAGTATGAAGTCAGCATGAATCACCCCAAAGGATTGCGACCTCGCGGCACCTGTGGGAAGTACCCGGGTACTAGCCAGATCATATTGATTATGATATGCTTGACGGGCAATGTTATTATCCAGGTATGTCACCAGGAAGATACGACAGCCGTCTCAAGAAGAAACACAGGACGCAGCAAGTATTTTATTGACGTGTAGAGACAGATAGTGGGAAACGAAGAACAACAAGGACCTCCACCACAACAGTCAAATCAACAACCCTACTACGGATGGCAATACGACCAGGATAATATGCCGCCGCAGGCGCCTGCTCCTCCCCAACAACCTGTCTCCTATCCACCTCAACAGAGCCAGCAGCAACCGCCACAGGCGCCTGGATGGCAACAACAGCAAAGGCAGCCAGGCCCGCAGCAGCAAATGCCCGATATGGGAGTAGGCGGCTCACTGGGCTACACGCAGGGGATGGATTACCATTACTACGATGCGCCACAGCCATCGCAATCCCTGCCGCAATTGCGCCAGGCACGCCTGGCGCAATTGCGCGAAGAGCGGCTGCGCCGCCAGCAGCGCCGCCTGGGACAGGATTTCACGACTACTATCTGGCGCAAGGTAGCCAGGCAGGGCCAGGGTGGAGGACAGGCGCGTCCACCGGTGCCGCAGCAAATGCCGCCCGGGTCCTGGGGACCGAATGCACAGCCTTCGATGCGATCCGGAGCTGCCGTGCCGCCCATGCCACCAGGCCCACCTGCGCAGATATCACCAACCATGCAAGCATCACAAAACGAGGCAGTTCCCACGCAGTCAGGCAAGTCGCCACTCATTATGCGGCCTGGTCCATCTCCACTGGCCGGCCCAGGTGGCAGCCTCGCACAGGCCATAGCAGAGCCCGCCCAGGACACGGGTATGATACAGCGGGTACGTATTGGCCAGGCCAGCATGATTCTCATGGGCTCCTTTATAGCGAGCCGCGTGCTCGGCCTGCTGCGTAACTCTATGTTTGCCTTCGTGTTCGGGGCAACTCACATCTCGGATGCCTATGTGCAGGCATTTTTCATTCCAGATACCATCTTTAACATCGTGGCGGGTGGAGCACTCAGTTCTGCCTTCATCCCCGTCTTCGTTAAATACATGGTCAACGAGAAGGACGAGAAGACAGCCTGGCATGTCGCCAGTTCTGCACTCAATCTTGCTATCGCTATTATGATCGCACTGGCGCTCATTGTGATCATCTTCGCCGGGCAGATCGTACCACTCTACAACCCGGGCGCATCTGCCGCTCAGATTAGCCTGACCATCGCGCTGACACGTATTATGCTTTTACAGGCCATCGCGCTGGGCGCCGGAGTTATTGTCACTTCGGTGCTGCAGGCGCGGCAAAACTTTCTGCTCTTTGCTGTAGGCACCGTTCTGTACAACGTTGGCCTGATCATAGGACTACTGCCCGGTATATACCTGGCTTTGCACGGCCAGCGCAACGATATCATCGCCGTCTACGCCGCGACCTTTGGCGTCGTGCTTGGCGCGATCCTCCAGGTGGGCATACAGATCCCGGGTCTTTTCGCGGCCGGGATGCGCTACAGCTTTGTTTTCGATTGGCGCCACCCCGGAGTCATCCAGATCGGACGGCAGATGCTGCCGCGCATTTTTAACGCGGCCATGCTCTCCACGACCACCTTCGTTGATCGCTATCTCCTGTCATTCCTGGGCGCGGTCATGGCCGCAGGCGCCGTGGCCGGCCTGATTACCGAGTATTACCAGGCATTTCAGATATTGATGCTGCCACTGGGTGTCTTTGGGATGGCCGTCTCTACGGCCGCCTTCCCAACTATAGCCGAATACGTGGCCAGGAATCGCATGGAGCGAGTTCGCAGCATCATCATGGAAACCCTGCGCGGCATTCTGTTCATGTCGATCCCTTCCAGTGTTGGCCTGATTGTGTTGAGCCTGCCCATCATCCAGGTATTGCTTGAACATGGCCGCTATAACCTGGAGGGAGCACAGAACGCAGCTCTCACCCTGACATTTTTCGCCGTCGGCCTGGCAGGGCACGCCGCGGTTGAGATTCTCACACGCTCATTCTACGCCCTGCGCGACAGCAAAACGCCGGTCACCATCAGCGTTCTCCAGTTCATCCTGAAGATCGCCCTCAGCCTGATACTGATTAATGCTGCCTTCTGGGGTCCTCGATGGGGTATGGCAGGGCTGGCGCTCTCCACCTCCATTGCCGCGCTGGTTGAAGCTGCCACCCTACTCCTGGTTCTCAATCAACGCCTCGAAGGCCTGCAATTGCGCGATCTCGGACAATTCACCGGACGCGTCCTGCTGGCCGCGCTGGGGATGGGACTCGCGGTGTTCGTCGTTCGCTTACTACTTGATGCAGTTCTCGTCACTACCGATCCCAGGCAAGCGTTGGGAGTGCTGGGCACCATTGCCGCTACTTTTAAGCTTTTGATAGAAATGGGCGTGGGTCTCTTCGTCTACATCCGGCTGGCACGCCTGCTGCGCATCGAGGAAAGAAACATGGGACCCGTCAAACGCCTCCTCGATCGCTTCAGACTTTCATGGCTATAGGAAGTCGCTGTGGCGTATCGTTTTACCCGGGAGCGGAACTGCAATTGTTCTGATCTCCTGGCATAAAAAAACAGGAACGCGCTTCTCGATACGTTCCTGTTTTTAGTAAGGCCCCTATTGGCTCTCAATTTCATTATATAGCCTTGCGCAAACGAGAAGTATCGATCTTGTTTGAAAAAACTGCGCACTTTAACGTCTATATAAGCAAAAGGGCTATTTACTACGAGAGTAGCCAGTGTAAGCGAGGAGATACATCTATGGGCATCAGGCTCATCACTGGGCTGGGGCTCATCATCCTGGGTGGAATCATCGGCAGCCTTATCCCTATCGGTACCGGTAGTGGCACCATTATCGGCTGCATCATTGGCACTGTGGGCTTCTGCTACCTGGTCAGCCGCTCACGAGGTAGCAAAAATAGATTCTGGCCCTTCTCCAGCGGGCAGAACGAACGGCAACAACTTACCCCGGATATCAGCCAGAAGGATATAGAAAACGTCACCCTGGCCGCACGAGAAGCGCGTATTTATAACGAGATTTACCACGACCCACGTAACCCTTAGCGACAAAACAATCCGACTCTATTCCCGTTTATCCGCCTTCAACGGGGGCACATCCTTCATGCCGGGTACTTTGAACACCAGGCGCACAGCGCCAAATTGCACAACATCACCATGCTGCAGCATCTCGGGCTTCAGAGGAACGAGTGTCAACTCACCCAGGTGCGTCTTGTTGCGGCTTTTCAGGTCCTCAATATAGAAGAAGGTTTCCGCGTAGCGAATACGCGCATGCTGGCGGGACACAGTCATCTTCGGGTCAAGGGCGGTAAGGTCAATGTCCGGCCTGAGGCCGCGCTTGGGGTCCGTTCGCCCAATAATTACATTCGGCTCCGTAATCGCAAAATGTTGCGCCTCCGCGCCATTTTCCTCGTAGTAGAGGCGGGCATACACGCTTTCTTCGGTTGAATAGCTGGTTTCTTCCCCGGCAGAGCCAGGTGGCTGGGCCGAGGGTTCACCAGCAGGCTTGCTCAGGATAGTGGCAGCGCCTTCGATGGCGAGCATTTCATCTGTTGCCCTGCGAGGTGCGCCCTGCGGGCCAGTTGGCGCCTCTCCCTTGACAGCGGGACGAGCAGCAAGCGGCACCTTCACCAGAGCATCAAGTAGAGCGGGGGCAGAGGCGAAGCGTCCGGCAGAGTCCTTCGCCAGCGCCTGGTCCACAATATCCTGGAGCAGAGCGGGCGTATCGTGTTTAAACTGCGCCATAGGCGGGGCAGGAGCAGTACATTGCAGTACGCCTGTTTCGGCAGGATTCCGCCCAACGAAGGGCAGCCGACCTGTCACCAGTTCAAATATGAGCAACCCCAACTGGTAAATGTCGCTCCCGGGGCCAACCGGGCCACCCTGGATATATTCAGGCGGCACGTAGCGAGGATCGAGGTAACCAATATCGCCGGGGCGCTGACTAGCGGTGTAGTGCAAAGCATTGAGCAAGAAGCGCAATCCCACGTCATCAAGCTGGACACGATCGGTAATCGCTACACTATCCACGGTGATCAACTGGGGGCGCATATCCATGCCCGCGATACCTTGTGCATGCAGCGCCGCCAGTCCCTGTGCCATTTGCTGAGCGAAGTCAAGCGTACGCTGCAGATCGATATTTTCATTGTCCAATACATGCCGCAGTGTGACACCGCGTGGAGGATCGGTAGCAATGTAGACGCGCTTCCCATCGATTCCCCAATCATATACACGCATCACGTGCGGGGATTCTACCTGTCGACGTTGCTCTAATGGTTGGAGGAGGGGCTGCGCCGCTTGTGGCTCGATTGCGGGCGGCAACTCAAGCACAAAGAGTCCCACCACGTCGTTTGTATTGCGATTATAGGCGGTGTAGTGGGTGAGCACATCACTGCTGGTGATAGCCTGGCCCGCCCGGTATACACCGCCGATCAGTCGAGGGTCGCGTTGTGCCATGCTCGCACCCCCTGTTGAGTAGAGCAGCCATCAGTTATATAACTGCTGTTTTACATAGTCAGCAATAGCGTTCCAGTCGCCATTACGAGGAACCAGGATATACTCTCCATCGGGCGCAGTCGAGTCCGCCAGTACGTTTTGATTGCTCAGGCCTACCCGGTGTGCCGCGTTCAGGTCCATATTCAAGGCGAACCCTGTCAGGTCAGCCAGTGACATATTGGTATAGATGGTGTGCCGCAGCGCCGACATCGCGTTAAAGAGATTTGGCCAGGTAGAGACTTTCTTCACCTTCGCTAGGGTCGCCTTGATGATAATTTGCTGGCGCGCGGAGCGCGCAAAATCTGTGCCTTCCGCGGGATTGTCAAGCACGTAACGCGCCCGGGCATAGCGGATCGCCGTTTCGCCATTCATGTGGTGCAATCCTTTAGTGAAGCGAACTGTGATCCAGTTGGGGTCGACATTGGGATCATCATTCTTTGGATACTTCGCCTTAAACGAATCGGGCACATAGACATCGATGCCGCCTATCGAGTTGATTAAATCGCGGAACCCGGTGAAGTCAATCGTGAGCCAGTACTTTACATCCAGGCCGGTGACCAGGGATACCTTCTGAGCAGCGGCATTACCGCCTGCAACCGCGTCCTGGCCATTGTTGGAGGAGAACTGGTAGGCTGTATTGATCTTACGATACTGCCCAGAACCGGCGGGAATCTGCACCCACAAATCACGTGGCACGGAGATCAATGTTGTGTGATGGTTTTGTGGCAGCAGGCTCATTACAATTAGCGAATCTGTCAGGTTCGCGCCCTGGTGATTGCCGCCACCGTAGCCCATCACCAGGATATTCACACGGTTGGTGGTGCTCATGTAGCTGGTCTGGGTGCTCAAAGGGGCCTGGATCGAGATGGCAGAGCCAAAGGCCAGTACCTGCTGGGCCGTATAAGCGACAAAGCCTACAATCACAAAGGCAAGAAGCAGGGCCGCCAGGCAACCTGGCCGAAAACGCGGTGAACGCTGGCCCGGGCGGAGATTGGGGCCAGGTTGCCCGGGCTGGCTGAACGGATATCCCTGGACACCTGGAGTCGCAGCGGGAGCAGACTGGGCAACATAACCCTGTTGTCCCGGTGGGATGGGGCGACGTTGTGGATACCCTGCCGGTACCGTGGGCTGCTGGGCCTGCGAGGACTGCTGGGATTGACGCTGTTGTGGCGGATAGCTATAGGGTTGCCTGGGCAAATCTTGAAAGTTGCCAATTACCAGTTTGCCTTGATTATTCCCGCCGGACTGCCACGCGGGCGGCATCGGTTTAGTTGGATCATTTTCATTTACAGAATCATCATCAAACATTGATTATTCCTTTGATCAGACATGATGCAATACAAATCAGAAGATACCCTATCGACTTCACCTCTCTCTGACGAGGGGAAACAAACAAACAGTCTATTCTCATTGTATTTAACGAAATAGAACGCAGGAAGTTGCGTCTCTCATACATAAGACCTCCACCTGCGGAGACCCCCTGTGTTTCAACCAGGGGAGGAAGCAGGTATTCCTCGTTTGGGGTAGGAGAGGAGCGGCCCCTGCCGGCTTGCAGGAGCATCTCTTCTCGCCAATGTTGGAAAGGCTTGTCATGCTCAGAGCACCGACCCGACCCCTGCGGGCCTTTTAACCCTGAACGACAAAGCCAAGGATTGAAGAAGCGTCCCTGGGTGTCCTGACCCTTCCAACGGAGCACCCGCGCCTGGCTGCCTGCACCATTGGGCGCTAAGGCTGGACACTACGGGGCTTACAGCCCGAACGACGTGCGTCCGGCTGCAAGCCCCCGGATTCATCCGGGGGTTCGTGACTTCTTGCTCCAGTCGGTTACTGCTGCACGATCTTTACCATGCCGGGTCGCCACAATTTCGGCCATAATCGCCAGCGCCATCTCCTCCGGGGACGTGGCCCCTATATTCAGGCCAATGGGTCCGTGGATACGTTTAATCTGCTCTTCCGTTATCCCCTGGCGTTTCAGGCGCTCATCACGCTCTTCTTTTGTCTTGCGACTGCCGACGGCGCCGATGTAGCCCACCTGCTGGACAAGCGCCACTTTGAGCGTAGGTTCGTCGAACTTGGGATCGTGTGTCAATACCGCTAAGGATGTAGACGGATTCAAGCCTATCTTCTCCAACACCTCGTCGGGCCACGCGACAACCAGCTCGTCCGCGTGCGGAAAGCGCTCCCTGGTGGCAAAGGCGGAACGAGCATCAACCACTACCACGCGGTAGTTGAGCGTTTTGGCGAACGTGGTCAGGGGGATGGCAATATGGCCAGCCCCGACGATAATCAAGGTTGGCGGCGGAGGAAATCCCTCGATGAACACATCGAAAGCAAGCGCGCCGGTAGCGCTTTCAACGCTATAGGTATGAGTGCCGGCATCGCCATTCCAGATAGCTCGCCCGGCATCTGCAACAACCAGGGCATTCAGGGCATCTATTCCCAGGGTCCCGCGCGTGCTTTTATCGGCGTGGACAAGCAGTTTCGCCCCGATATGATCGGGCCCGCGCACGACCGTGGCCAGCGCTGTGCCTTTTTCATGGAGCAAGAGGTCTTTCAGTTCTTCGTAGATTGCGCTCATGCCGCTCACCAGTCTAATCGTTCAACAAAGACGTGGATTGTGCCGCCGCAGGAAAGTCCGATCTTCTCGAAGTTCTCTTCCTCGGAGATGCCGAACTCCAGCATTTGCGGCTTCCCATCCTTAATGACTTCCATCGCGGCCTCCACAACCGCTGGCTCGACGCACCCGCCGCTGACGGAGCCGGTCAACTCGCCACTCTCGCTCACGGCCAGTTTCGCTCCCGGCCTGCGGGGTGCAGAGCCATACATTGTTACAACGGTGGCAATGGCAACGCGCTCACCACGCTCACGCCATCGCTCGACATCAGGCAAGATATCACGCATAAATCACCTCGTGTTTTTAGAACTAGGAATGCCCTTTTTTATGCTCTGGGTTTACTCCAGGCAGCGACGGCTTTGCGACGCGTCGCGACATTGCGCACAGGTCGTTCATTGCCGATGGACTGTAAGAGATTGCCAAGGTCAATTAAACTGTCCAGGTTGTGCGCCGGTAAAAAATCATCGATAAAGGGCAGGGCGGTTTTCATGCCAACGGTCAGAGGCCGGTAATCGGGCGAACCCAGCAGAGGGTTGAGCCAGATCAGGCGGTGACAGCTATGTTGCAGGCGATCCATCTCTGTCTCCAGCAGCCCCGCGTCACCGCGATCCCAACCGTCGCTAATAATCAAAACAACGGCGCCGCGTCCCAGCACCCGCCGCGCCCACTTATGGTTGAAGAAGTGCAGGGCGTCGCCGATGCGCGTTCCACCCGACCAGTCCTGTACCGACTTAGAAACATCGCGGACGGCCTCGTCAACGTCGCGCCGCTTGAGCTGGCGCGTTATGCGCGTCAACCGCGTGCCGAAGACAAATGCCTCCACGTTGATCAAGCCATTCGAGATCGTATGGATAAAGTGCAGCAGCAATCGAGAGTACAGGCTCATCGACCCGCTGATGTCACAGATGATCACCAGGGGCCGGGGCTTGCGTTTAGTCTCGCGCCAGGTCAGCTCGATCAACTCCGCGCCGTGCTTTAGATTACGCCGCACAATGCGGCGCATATCCGGGTATGAGCCTGTGCGCGAGGGCCGCTTGCGGCGCGTCGGGCGCATGCCCAGGTTCCAGCGCATCTCGGCCATCAGCCGTCTGGCTTCCTGCATCTCGTCCCAGGTGAAAGACTCGAAGTCCTTCTTTCTGAGCAGTTCAATGGCGCTATAGGCCGTCCCCTGCGGGTCGCCTGCATCATTATCATCGTCATCATCGAGCCGTTCGTTGGGTCGACGCCTGCGCTCACTCTGCCGCATCTCGGGGCGCAGTTCGCGGCGCTGCTCGCTGCTGCTGGCATTGAGATGCTCCGCCAGTCGCTTCAACTCCGAGGGAGGAAGGCGCAGCTGCCGCTCATCACGTTTCGCAGACCACTGCCCTTCATTGCCCTTCTTTTCTTGACGGTCGCGCAGGAACCAGTAGTAGTTGAACAGGTCGTTAAACACCATCTCCTGCTCGTGACGCGGGAGCAGGCAGCATTTGAGCGTATTGTAGAAATCTTGTTTATTGGTGATATCAACGTAGTCCAGCGTCTCCGCCAGGTCGAGCATCTTGCGCGGGCCTACATCGATACCCACCTCCCACAGCAGGCGTCCAAACTCGGTCAGGCGATAGAGCAGGCGCTCACCGCGCTCAATCTCAAAGGGTCGCAGCGCCTGCGTGGCAAGGTAATCGCCGTTCTCCTGAGGGTTCATGGTTTCGATGCTCCCAGCGCCTTTTGCAGAGTTTTGCGCAGTTCGCTGCCGCCAATCTTGAGCACATCATCCTGGTATTTGAGCAGCGCACCAAGTGTATCCCGCACGGGTCCCTCGACAAGGTCCATCTGGTTGAGCGCCAGCAGGGAACTGATCCAGTCGAGCGTCTCTGCTACACCAGGCGCCTTGAACAGATCAGCCGCGCGCAGTTCATGCACGAATGCACATACCTGCTTCGCGAGGCGCTCGGGGACATCTGGTATGCGTGCCAACACGATAGAATATTCCTTATCCAACGCCGGGAAATCAATCCAGTAGTACAGGCAGCGCCTGCGCAAGGCGTCGTGAATCTCGCGCGTACGGTTCGACGTAATTATTACGACTGGCGGCTCCTTCGCCTTGATGGTTCCAATCTCGGGAATGGTTATCTGAAAGTCCGAGAGCAGTTCGAGCAGGTAGGCCTCAAACTCCTCGTCGCTGCGATCCAATTCATCGATGAGCAGGACAGGAGCTTTCGTATTTGCCGGGTCGATTGCCTGGAGCAGGGGGCGCTGTATCAAGAAATCGGGACCAAAAATTTCTTTCAGTTCTTCCTGCCGGTTGATCCCGCTCGCCTCCATCAAACGAATATGCAGCATCTGGCGCGTGTAGTTCCATTCGTACACGGCCGTGCTCACGTCGATGCCTTCATAGCACTGCAAGCGGATCAAGTTGGTATCCAGGCTAGCGGCCAACACTTTTGCCACCTCTGTCTTACCCACTCCCGGCTCGCCTTCCAACAAAAGCGGCTTACGTCGTTTGAGCGCCAGGAACACTGCCGTTGCCAGGCTGCGGTCGGCAATATAACGCTGGGCAAACATCGCCCGCTGTACATCTTCAATGGTGGCAAAAGTATCCACCTGTTGTTGTCCCTGGTCCAAAAAAAGCCTCCAATAAAAAACTAGTATGGAAAGAAAGAGTAGTATTGATATTGTATGCTACATTAAGGGAAGTTAGCAAGGTCACGTATTCACTCAGGTAAAATGTTACTGAGGCGGGTACACTTCACTCACATGAAAATGTTACCGAGTGAGGGGTGCCATGCCAACCGAAGAGCAGATGACAGTGAATGAACGTCGTAAGTATCTCAAACTGATGAAAG